>Ga0307471_100000312_pt1 | contig 24614 bp, 22 predicted proteins | sample atmos_gasesAM3C__2_FD_204566 | JGI IMG/M metagenome (GOLD analysis project Ga0307471, IMG submission 204566) | Hardwood forest soil microbial communities from Morgan-Monroe State Forest, Indiana, United States - atmos_gasesAM3C_515 | ecosystem: Environmental > Terrestrial > Soil > Temperate...
GCCGCAGCGCCGCCCCCGTTGGTAGAGCGCCTGCGCCATGAGATCGGCGTAGCGCTGCATGCGCGTCTGATGGTCGTGGAGACTGCGGTAGGAATAGTGCTCGAGGTGCCCGCGGAGCCTCCCCACGCGGCCCTCGACGCGGGTGTTCTCGTGGATTTCCTCGCCCGCCCAACCGCCGCGGCGCCGGTCGAACAGGCGCACCAGTCGATCGGGATAGGCGTTGCCGTGGCGCAGAAAGCGGCCGAAGTAATCGGTGATACGCGGTATCGACCAGCCGGCCGCCGCGGTGAGTCCCGCCTGACGCAGGGCCAGGATTTCCGCGCGCAGCTGCGGGCTCACGCGCTCGTCCGCGTCGAGGCACAGCACCCAATCGTGACGGGCGCTGTCCACCGCGAACTGCTTCTGCGTGCGGTAACCCGGCCAGTCGCGCTCGATGACGCGGGCACCGAGGGCGGTGGCGAGCTCGCGGGTGCGGTCGGTCGAGTGAGCGTCGACTACGACGATTTCATCGCAGAAATCGACCGAGCGCACGCACGCCTCGATGCGATCGGCCTCGTTGAACGTGATGATGCACGCCGATAAGCCGCTGTCCCCCGTCACGGGCATCCTCACCGCCGCTTCGCGATACAGCACGTACAATACACACTCGGATGAGCGCGGTCCTGTTCTACGACCCCGTATGCCAACAGCCGTACGACACGCGTACGCTGCACACGCAGGCGCTGGGCGGCACCGAGGCGACGCTGGTGCGCATAGCGGATGCCCTCGGCGCGTGGGTGATGCAGCACAACCGCACGGAGGAATGGCAGCGCTACCGCGCGCCGCAACGCCTCGCGGGCGTCAGCGACGTGATCGTCAACCGCGATTCGCGCGCGCTGCCGTTCGTGCGGCAGCACTATCCCGGGGCACGCGTATACCTGTGGCTGCACGATCGCTTCCATCCGCGGGCGCGGCGCGCGCGCTGGCTCGCGGCCACCGCGCCGCTCCTGCGGGAGAGCGCAGTCACCGTGGTGTGCGTGTCGGAGTGGCAGCGCAGCGGAGTCGAGGCGACGCTGCGCAGCATCGGCGTGGCGGACGCCGTGCGCGCACTCACCATCTACAACCCCGTGGACGATGCGCTGCGCCCGGACGGCACGGCGGTGGATGCGGACAAGCTCGTGTTCTTCTCCTCTCCCAACAAGGGGCTGGGCTTCACGCTCGACGCTTTTCGCGAGCTGAAGCGGGCGATGCCGGCGCTGCGCCTGCTCGTCGGCAATCCCGGTTACAAGCAGGGCGACGCGGTGGCGGGTGCCGGGGTCGAGTTCCTCGGAGCCCAGCCGCAGCCGCTCATGCACGCGCAGGTGCGCAGCGCCCTGTGCACGTTCTTTCCGAACTTCGTCATCCCGGAGACCTTCGGCCTGGTGTTCGCCGAATCGCACGCGCTCGGCGCTCCGGTGCTGACGCACGACTGCGGAGCGGCCGCAGAGATCGTCGCCGATCCGCGGCAGCTGCTGCCGGTGAGCGCCGCCGCGCGCTGCTACGAGGCGGCGGTGGCGGGGTTCCCCCCGCGCTGGCGGGCGGGGCCGGCACGGCTCGCGGCAGCCGCGGGACTCTTCGACGCGTACGTCGAGCGCATCCGCGACTGGCGCAGCGGCGCGCGGCCGCGTACCGCCCCCGATGCCCGCTTCCTTCTTTCCTCGATCACGGCGCAGTGGCGTGCGCTGCTGTCGGCGTGAGCGTGCCCGCGAGCGCGCACCACGCCTCGAAGACGGTCTCCACGCCGATCTCATCGAGCCGGCTCGATTGCGGCGGACCGCCGACCCCCAGCACCGCCGAGCCGCTGGGGCTGCGCGGCAGCCACTCCAGCCGCGAGTGGGCGCCGAACAGCACGACGAGCGGCAGCGACAGGGCGGCCGCCGCATGCGCCGGCCCCGTATCCACCGAGATCATGCTATGTGCGCGCGCACACAGCGCGAGCAGCCGCGGCAAGGGCAGCTCCGCCGCCACCACCGCCGGCAGCCGCGTCGCGGCGGCGATCCACGAGAGCAGCAGCGACTCGCGCGGTGCGCCGCACAGCACGATCGCCGCCTGCGGCAGCCGCGCGTGCACCCGGTGCAGCAGTGCCGCCCAGCGCTCGATGGGCCAGGCCTTGTCGTCCTCGCTCGAAAGGCGCAGGCGGTTGCCGCGCATGGTGCGGCGGTTGCCGGGCTGCACCAGCACCAGCGGCCGACCGCTCAGGCCCTGCGCCTCGATCCATGCGGCGCACTCGGCGCGCGCCGCGGCCGAGACCTCGAGCTGCGGTGCGCACCGCGGCGGCGGCGCGGGCCAGGGATAGTCCGCCGGGTCGAACGCAGGTGGCGTGAGCCTGCCTGCGCACACCAGGCGGTCGATCCAGTGTCTTGCCTCCTCGAGGCACTTGGTGCGCGTGATGAAAAGGCAGCGCCTCGGGTCGGTGCCGCTCGCGCGCAGCAGCCGCCCGATGCGCGCGAGCTTGCGGGAATCGTACTCGCACACGTACACCGGATCGCCCCGGCTCGCGCGCAGCGCGGCACGCGCGCGCCACCAGGCGCCGTCGAACAGAAAAGCCGTGTAACGATGCAGGCAGGTGACGCGCACCACATCGGCATGCGTGGCGTAGAGCTCCGCCGGCCAGGCGCCGGCGCCGATCAGGTGACAGCGCCCGCCAAAGCGGCGATGCAGGATCTCGAGCAGCGTCGACAGCAGGATCATGTCGCCGACCCGACCGAACCAGATCACGATCGGTTGCACGGGGGACGCCGGCATGACTCCTCACAGCAGCACGACCACCATAAGCTATGCGGGCGGGGCTTCCGCAGGCAAGCGCTCCTCCGAAATGCGTGCATTCGCGTGGTTTCTCGGCCTTTTGGCGGCTGCGTTGGCGGCCGTGGCGCTCCTGGCTTATCCGGCGTGGATGCTGCTGCACCCGCATTTCGACTTTCCATTCCACCGGATCGCCGAGCGCCTCGGGATGCTGGTGCTGCTGCTCGGGTTCGTGGCGCTCGCCCGCCGCCTCGGGCTCGCCGACCGGGCGAGTCTCGGCTACGGGGCACCCAGGCGCGTTTTCGTGCGCGAGATGAGCTTCTCGCTCGCGCTGGGCGTCGTCACCATGCTCGGGGTCGTGGGCCTCATGGCTGCACTCGGGTTGCTCCAATGGCGGCCCGGGGCAGCCGGCAGCCCCGCGGCACTCACGGCGCTCATGGTGAGGGCTGCGCTCAGCGGCTTCGCGGTGGCGTTCATCGAGGAGACTTTCCTGCGCGGGGCGATGCACACCGCCATCGAGCGCGAGTCCGGCACCCGCGCGGCGGTCGTGCTCACGGCTCTGCTGTACGCCGCAACACATTTCTTCGGGAAGTTCCACATCCCACCCGAGCAGGTCACCGCGCACAGCGGCTTCGACCTGCTCGCGGGCACGCTGCACTCGTTCGCCCACCCAGTGTCGATCGCGGATGCCTTCCTCGCACTCTTCGCCGTGGGAGTCGTGCTCGGACTCGTGCGGGCCGCGACCGGCAGCATTGCCGCCTGCATCGGGCTGCACGCCGGCTGGGTGTGGGTGATGCTGGTGACGCACGAGCTCGCGCAGCCGCGCGCAGGCGCGGCGCTCGGCTTTCTCCTCAGCCGCTTCGACGGCTTCGTCGGATGGCTGGTGCTCGCCTGGACGTTGTTGCTCGCCGTGCCGCTCTCGCGCTTCTACGCGGCACGCGGCGCAGGCAATCGAAGCTGATGTCCGCCGAAATCGCCGCTGAGGGTCGGCAGGCCGCAGCCGGCGAAAGTCGCGCCTTTCGCCGGCGGTAACGAAGCTGATGTCCGCCAAAATCGCTTCCTGCGATTTTGGCCCATCCAACTAGGGCTGCCCTAGTTGAGCTGCGTCATCGTGTAGCCCTTGCCGCGCAGCAGCTCGAGCAGACCTCCCTCACCGACCAGGTGTAGCGCGCCCACGACGACCAGGACGTTGTCCTGTGACTTGAGCAGCTCCTCCACCTGCGGCATCCAGCGCCGGTTGCGGTCGGTCACCAGCGGCTTGTAGAGCGAGGGGAATGCGCTGTACTCGCTCGCGAGCAACCCGGCGAGACGCTTCGCGTCGCCGGTACGCCAGGCACCCGTCACCTCGCGCATCTCGGACTTCAGGTCCTTGAGATCATCGACGGTCTGATCGAGCATGCGCACCTGGTCCGCGCTCGACAGTGAGCTGAGACTGCCGAGCTCTTCGGACAGCGTCTCGAGGCCCGCCGTGGGCTTGCCGTCTGCCTGCGCGCGGCGCACCAGTTGCTCCTCGACCCCCTGTTCGGGATCGAAGCCCTCGTGCTCGTATGCGAGATCCGTGATCTCGATGCCGACGACCCAGGGTGCGAGCGAATCGAGACCGGTCATGGGCATGCCGAGGCTGGCGGCGGCGGCACTGACGCGTCCGTAACGCGGCTCGCCCAGCACTCCGCGCAGTGTCGTACCGGCCGGCAGCGTGCCGTGATCCGTCATCCACGCCAGCGCTTCCATCGGATCGAACCTGGCGAGATCGAGCTCCATGACGAGCTTCGAGGACTCGGCGTAGGCACGGGCGAATCCGGGGGGGAGCTCGGCGTCATTCGCCGGCAGCATGTGGATGGAGCCGGCGAGGTAAACGACGTTGTGTGTGCCGCGTACCGCCCAGACCGGGCTCGCGGCCTGGGCACTCAGGCAGCCGAGTAGACCGAGTGCGAGGAGCCACCGCAGTGTTGTTCGACCCACACGACCTCCGTCAGCAGCGAGCCGTCGGCCCGCAGCTCGAACGTACGATATGCCGGCGGCCGCGGGTCCACCGCGAACTCCTCCGAGTTGGGCAGGAACTGAGCGCACGTCGAAGGTGTCGCGAGCAGCCGCACACCCTTGCGCAGCGCGTCGTAGCTTTGATGGACGTGGCCCCAGACGATCGCGCGCACGTTGCGATGCGCGTCGATGGTGTGCAGGAATTCCTGCGCGTTCGTCAGGCCGACGCGATCGAGCCAGCGGCTCGCCATCGGCACCGGGTGATGGTGCAGACACACCAGGCAGTGACGCTTGCCCGCCGTGCCAAGTGCGCGCTCGAGCGCGGCGAGGCTTCCCGCACTGATCGCGCCGCTCGCCGCGCCGGGGATGCAGCTGTCGAGCAGCACGATGCGCCAGCGACCGAGATCGAGGAAGTCATCGAGCACGAACGGCTCGGCCGCGAGCTCGCGGCGCATCGCCTCGGGCTCGTCATGGTTACCGGGCAGGCACAGCACCGGGAGCCCGAGCCCGCCGAACACCCGGCGGAAATGCCCGTAACCGCCCGGATCGTCCTGCACGATATCGCCCGTCACCAGCAGCGCGTGCGGCGGCCAGTCACGGGCACGCGCGTGCGCAAGCGCTGCCCTAAGCGCGGGCAGTGTCGGCACACCGCGCAGCGATTCGCTCTCGCTGCCATAGAGGTGCGGGTCGGTGAACTGAATCAGGCGCAGCACGCTCATGAAAGCAGGGTAGCAGAGCATCGCCGCCCCGGGAGTGAACCAGTCGTGCGTGGCGTTCCGAGTGCGACGCATGGCTCACGCTTCACCGCGCTCGATTTACGCAGAGTGTGAAGCAGTGCCCGCGCTGCCGGTGCGCATGAAGGGAGCTTAAGTTGCGTGGCGCAGCGTAGCGACACCCGCCGCGCCGGTCGAGGCCGGCGAGACGTGCGCTGCGTCGCAGCCGGGCCGCCCGGCACTGTGATTTGAGCCACGGGCGGGACTGATGGACAATGCGCGCCCCGAAGTGCGCGGCTGCCTGACCGCAGGCGCGGCACTAGATCCGTGAAGACACCGGACGGCCACCGGCCGCCGAGAGGGCCGCATGACTACACGCCGCGAACTCGCCAACGCCATCCGTGCGCTCTCCATGGACGCCGTGCAGCGCGCCAACTCCGGACACCCGGGCATGCCGATGGGCATGGCCGACATCGCCCAGGTGCTCTGGTCGGATTTCATCCGCTACAACCCGTCGAACCCGCTGTGGGAGAACCGCGATCGCTTCGTGCTCTCGAACGGCCACGGCTCGATGCTGCTGTACTCGGTGTTGTATCTCACCGGTTACCCGATGACTCTCGAAGACATCAAGGGTTTCCGTCAGCTTGGCAGCCGCACGCCGGGTCATCCCGAGCACGATCTCGCGCTCGGCATCGAGACCACCACCGGGCCACTCGGGCAGGGAATCGCCAACGCCGTCGGCATGGCACTCGCTGAGAAGCTGCTCGCGGCCGAGTTCAACCGCGACGGTTTCGACGTCGTCGATCACTACACCTGGTGCTTCTGCGGCGATGGCTGCCTGATGGAGGGCATCTCGCACGAGGCCGCCTCGCTCGCCGGCACCCTCGGGCTCGGCAAGCTGATTATGTTCTACGACGACAACGGCATCTCCATCGACGGCAAGGTCGCCGGCTGGTTCAGAGACAACACTGCGGAGCGCTTTGCCGCGTACGGCTGGCACGTGGTCCCGAATGTCGATGGGCTCGACGCCGAGGCGGTCGCCCGCGCGATCCAGGCGGCGCGCGCGGAAACCGGGCGGCCTTCGCTCATCGACTGCAAGACAGTCATCGGCTACGGCGCCCCGCACAAGCAGGGCACCAAGGAGGCGCACGGCGAGGCGCTCGGGGCGGATGAAGTGGCGGCCGCGCGGCGCGAGCTCAACTGGCCGTACCCGCCGTTCGTGGTGCCGGAGGAGATCCGCGCTGCCTGGGACCACCGCAAGCAGGGTGCGGCGGTCGAGGCCGAGTGGCGCACGCTCCTCGCACGCTACACCGAGGCGTTCCCCGACCTGGCGCGCGAGCTCGCGCGGCGCTTGCGCGGAGATCTGCCGGAGAGCTGGCGCAACATCACGGCGCAGGTCCGGCAGGAGCTCGCCAAGCAGAGCGCGCCGCAGGCGACACGGGCTTCCTCACAAGCCGCGCTCAACATCATCGGACCTGCACTGCCGGAGATCTTCGCCGGCTCGGCCGACCTCACCCCATCGAACAACACGATGTTCAAGGGCGCCGTGACCCTGACGCCCGGCCAGGCCGAGGGCGACTACCTGCACTACGGGGTGCGCGAATTCGCCATGACGGCGATCATGAGCGGCATCGCGCTCCACGGCGGGCACATTCCCTACGGCGGCACGTTCCTCGTGTTCTCCGACTACGCACGCAACGCGGTGCGTCTCGCCTGCCTGATGAGCGCGCACACCATCCTCGTGTACACGCACGACTCCATCGGCCTAGGCGAGGACGGCCCGACGCACCAGCCGATCGAGCATCTCGCGAGCCTGCGTGCCCTGCCTCACCTCCATTTGTGGCGTCCGTGCGATGCGGCCGAAACCGCGGTCGCGTGGCCGCTCGCCATCGAGCGCGCGGGACCGACGGCGCTGGTGTTGACCCGCCAGGCACTACCCCAGCAGCCTCGCACCCCCGAGCAGCTCGCGAGCATCCGGCGCGGCGGCTATGTGCTGATCGACTGCGCCGGCGTTGCCGAGGCGCTGGTGATCGCGACCGGCTCCGAGGTCGGCATCGCGGCGCAGGCGGTGAATGCGCTGAACGGCGCCGGGCGGCGCGTGCGGCTCGTCTCCATGCCCGCGACCGAGGTATTCGACGCCCAGGACGAGGCCTATCGCGAGTCGGTGCTGCCGCGCGCGGTGAGGAGGCGGCTCGCCGTGGAGGCGGCCGCCCGGCAGAGCTGGTGGCGCTACGTGGGCAGCGAGGGACGTGTCATTGGCATCGATCGCTTCGGCGCCTCCGGCAAGGGCGCGGAGGTTTTGGCCCATTTCGGCTTCACCGCCGATAATATCGTGCAACAGTTACGCGAGCTGCTGGAGGGTTGAGCGCATGGCGATCAGGGTCGGCATCAATGGTTATGGGCGCATCGGGCGCAACGTGCTGCGTGCGCTCTACGAGGGCAAGCGCACCGGGGAAGTGAAGATCGTCGCGCTCAACGATCTGTGCGACCCGAAGACCAATGCCCACCTGACGCGTTATGACACGGTACACGGGCGCTTCGACGGCGAGGTCAAGGTCGACGGCGAGCACATGGTCGTGAACGACGATCGCATCCGCGTGTTTGCCGAGCGCGACCCGGCGAAGCTCCCCTGGGGAGAGGTCGGCGTCGAGTACGTGCTCGAATGCACCGGACTCTTCACCAGCAAGGCGAAGGCCGGCGCGCACCTCAAGGGTGGGGCGAAGAAGGTGGTGATTTCCGCGCCCGGCGGCGAGGACGTCGACGCCACCATCGTCTACGGTGTCAACGATCACACCCTCAAGAGTGGTTACACCGTCATATCCAATGCCTCGTGCACGACCAACTGCCTGGCGCCGGTCGCCAAGGTGCTGCACGACAAGGTCGGCATCCTCGCGGGCATCATGACGACCATCCACGCCTACACCAACGACCAGGTGCTCACCGACGTTTATCATCCGGACCTGCGCCGCGCCCGCTCGGCGACCATGTCGCAGATCCCGACCAAGACCGGCGCCGCGGCCGCGGTGGGACTCGTGATGCCGGAGCTGAAAGGCAAGCTCGATGGCTTCGCGGTGCGGGTGCCGACCATCAACGTCTCGCTGGTCGATCTCACTTTCAGCGCCAAACGCGCCACCTCGGTCGAGGAGGTGAACAAGGCGCTGCAGCAGGCCGCCGCCGGCCCGATGAAGGGGATCCTGGCGTACAACGATGCACCGCTGGTCTCCGTAGACTTCAACCACGACGCCCATTCCTCGATATTCGATGCCACGCTCACCAAAGTGATCGAAGGGAGTCTCGTCAAGGTGTGCGCCTGGTACGACAATGAATGGGGCTTCTCCAACCGCATGATCGACACGACGCTCGCGTGGTCGCGCGCCGCATGAAGCTCGAACGCATGACCGACACGGACCTGCGCAACAAGCGGGTCCTGATCCGGGAAGACCTGAACGTGCCGGTGCACGATGGGGTGGTGACGAGCGATGCACGCATCCGCGCCTCGCTCGCGACCATACGTTACGCGCTCGATCAGCACGCCCGGGTGTTCGTCATGTCGCACCTCGGCCGCCCGCAGGAGGGCGAGGAAGACCCCGCGCTGACGCTCGCCCCGGTAGCGGCGCGGCTGTCGGAGCTGCTCGGTAAGCCCGTGCCGCTGCGCAGGAACTGGATCGACGGCGTCGACTGCGCGCCCGGGAGCGCCCTGCTATGCGAGAACGTGCGCTTCCTCAAAGGTGAGAAGAAGGACGATGAGCAGCTCGCGCGCCGCATGGCGGCGCTATGCGAGGTGTTCGTCATGGACGCCTTCGGCACGGCGCACCGCGCCGAGGCGAGCACCCACGGCGTCGCGCGCTACGCGCCGGTAGCGTGCGCCGGTCCGCTGCTGGTCGGCGAGCTCGAGGCGCTCGAGCGTGCGCTCAAGGAGCCGGCGCGGCCGCTGGTGGCGATCGTGGGCGGCTCCAAGGTATCGACCAAGCTCATGGTGCTCGAGTCGCTGCTCGACAAGGTCGACCAGCTCATCGTGGGTGGCGGCATCGCCAATACGTTTCTTGCCGCCACCGGCATCGACGTGGGCCATTCGCTGTGCGAGACGGAGATGCTGGATGTCGCACGTCGGCTCATGGACAAGGCGCGCGCGCGTGATGCGCAGATCCCGCTGCCGACGGACGTGGTCGTCGGCCGCGAGTTCGCGGCGACCGCGCACGCGGATGTGCGCCCGGTCGCGGAGGTGCGCCGCGACGAGATGATCCTCGACATCGGTCCCGACACCGCCGACCACTGCAGCGCGCTGCTGCAGGCGGCCGGCACCATCATCTGGAACGGCCCGGTCGGCGTGTTCGAATTCGAGCAGTTCGGCGAGGGCACGCGCACGATCGCGCAGGCGATCGCGCGCAGCAAGGCGTTCTCGCTGGCGGGGGGCGGGGACACCCTCGCGGCCATCGAGAAGTACGGCATCGAGGACGGCATCTCCTACATTTCCACCGGCGGCGGCGCGTTCCTCGAGTTCGTCGAAGGCAAAACGTTGCCCGCGGTTGCGGTGCTGGAGCAGCGTGCCCGTGGCTGAGAGCGCGGGCGAGGCGCTGAGGCGCGCCAAGATCGTCGCGACGCTGGGGCCCGCGACCGACGACCTCGAGGTGCTCACGCAGATGATGCATGCCGGGCTCGACGTCGTGCGCCTCAATGCCTCGCACGGCACGGTGGAAGACCGCCGGCGGCGTCTCGCTCAGGTGCGCGAGGCCGCGCAGCGGGCCGATCGCTGCGTCGGGGTGCTGCTGGACCTCGCCGGGCCGAAGATCCGCATCGAATGCTTCCGCGATGGCTCCGTGCAGCTCAGCGAAGGCGCACCCTTCGCGCTCGACACCGCCCTCGATCCGAAGGGCGGCACGGCGGAGCAGGTGGGCGTCGCGTACAAGAACCTGCCGCAGGATGTGGCCGCCGGCGATACGCTGCTGCTGAATGACGGCCAGATCGTGCTCGACGTCGTGGGCGTCGCCGGCTCCCGCATCGAGACCCGCGTGCGTGCCGGCGGAACGCTTTCCGACCGCAAGGGCCTCAACCGCCAGGGCGGTGGCATCTCGGCGCCGGCGCTGTCCGAGCGCGACCGCGAGGACATCCGCTTCGCGGCCGGGGAGGGCATCGACTACGTCGCCGTGTCGTTCGCGCGCGATGCGCGCGATATGGAAGAGGCACGCACGCTGCTGCGTCGCGCCGGGAGCGAGGCGCGCATCGTCGCCAAGATCGAGCGCCACGAGGCCGTCGACAATCTGCCCGGCATCATCGACGCATCCGATGTGATCATGGTGGCGCGTGGCGATCTGGGCGTGGAGATGGGTTACGCCGAGCTCACGGGGCTGCAGAAGACGATCATTCACCAGACCCGCACCCGCAACAAGGTGGTGATCACCGCCACGCAGATGATGGAGTCGATGATCCATAGCCCCGTACCGACGCGCGCCGAGGTGAGCGATGTCGCGAATGCCGTGATGGATGGGACCGACGCGGTCATGCTGTCCGCCGAGACCGCCACCGGGCGCTATCCGGTGAAGGCGGTGCAGGCGATGGCACAGGTTATCGAGGGTGCGGAGAAATACCAGCTCACCCACAACCGCGCACGTCACCGGAGTGTCGAGGGGCAGTTCAAGGGGACCGAGGAGGCGATCGCCATGGCCGTCATGCACACGGCCAACCACATGAAGGTGCGCGCGATCGTGGCGCTGACGGAATCCGGCGCAACGCCGCTGTGGATGTCGCGCATCCGCGCGGACATACCCGTGTATGCCTTCACACGCAACGAGGCGACGCGCCGCCGCGTGACGCTCTACCGCGGGGTCTATCCGGTGATCTTCGACGTCACGGCCGGCGGCGGTTCCCCCGAGCGGCTGTACCGGGCGCTGTTCACGCGGCTGCTGGAGCTGCAGCTGGTGAAGGAGCGCGACCTGGTGATTCTCACCAAGGGCGAGCACTCGGGCGTTCAAGGCGGCACCAACTCGATGCAGATCCTCACGGTCGCCCTGAATCCGCCCCTGTAGGCCGACGGCACCCGCACGATGCGCACGCTGAAGCTCACCGCCGCGGCCGCCGCGGTGCTGCTGCTGGCAGCAGTCGGCACCGTTTATGGACTGTTGCGCGGCTCGCTTCCGCAACTCGACGGCGAGCTTCGCGCCCCGGGGCTCACCGCGGCGGTACACATCACGCGTGATGCGCGCGGGGTACCGACCATCGAGGCGTCCGACCGGCTCGACCTCGCCTACGCGACCGGATTCGTGCACGCCCAGGACCGGTTCTTCCAGATGGATCTCGCGCGGCGGCTCGCCGCGGGTGAGCTGTCGGAGCTGTTCGGCGCGGTGGCGGTCGACCAGGACCGCCGGGCACGGCTGTTCCGCTTCCGCGCGGTGGCGCGCGCCGTCATCGCTGCGGCGGGCCCCGCACAGCTTGCGGTGCTGGACGCGTATACGCGCGGGATCAACTCGGGGCTTGCTGGCCTCGGCGCCCGTCCGTGGGAGTACTGGATGCTGCGCCAGGCACCCGCTCCCTGGCGCAAAGAGGACAGCCTACTAGTTGAATACGCGATGTGGTGGGATCTGCAGGAGAATGGGCTGCACCGCGAGATGCTGCGGCAGGAGATCAACGCGCGGCTCGGGGGACCTACGTGTGCGGCAGTCTGGAAGTGCGCACTCGGCTTCCTGTATCCGGCGGGTACCAGCTGGGACGCTCCTGCGGGGCCAACGGCCGCCGCGAGCGCTTCCGTACCCGTGCCCGATGCCACGGCGCTCAACGTGCGCGACAGTGGTGCCTCACACGCAGCCCCCGGACCCGCAATGAGCGCGCCGGCTACCGGCAGCAACAACTGGGCGGTGGCCGGCAGTCATACCGCGAGCGGCGCGGCGCTCATCGCCAACGACATGCATCTCGGGCAGCGCGTACCCACCGTCTGGTATCACGCGCGTCTCCGGATCCCGGCGCACGAGGGGACGTCGGAGCTCGATCTCACCGGCGTGACTCTGCCCGGGACCCCCTTTCTCGTCGCGGGGTCCAACGGCCACCTCGCTTGGGGCTTCACCAACAGCTATGGCAACTGGTTCGACGTCGCGTCGGCGCCCTGCACCGCGCCGCAGGGCGGTGCGCCGTTCACGGTGGTGCACGAGGAGATCCGCGTGCGCGGCGCGCCGAGCGTCGGACTCGACATCCGCAGCGGTCCGCTCGGGGTGCTGTGGCGCACCGATGCTGAGTCGGAGCGGTGTTGGTTCGTCGCGTGGCTGGCGCAGCAGCCGGAGGCCACCAATCTCAACCTGATGGAGCTCGAGCACGCGGGCACGGTCTCCGAGGCGCTGGCGCTCGCACCCGATATCGGCATACCGCACCAGAACGCCGTGCTTGGCGACCACGAAGGGCACATCGCCTGGACGATCTTCGGCCGCATTCCCGCGGAGACCGGCAGCGCACGCGTGCGAGCCCACGGGCCGTGGACCACGGCGGCCGACCATCCACGGATCGTGGATCCACCACTCGGGCGGCTGTGGACGGCCAATGCCCGCGTAGCGAGCGATCCGCGCCAGTTGCAGCTCATCGGCGGCGATCTCGCGAGCCTCGGCTCCGAGTACGATCTCGGTGCACGCGCCGGCCAGATCCGTGACGACCTCATGGCACTCAAGGGGCCGGTCTCGCCCGCGGACATGCTGCGCATCCAGCTCGACGACCGCGCGGTCTTCCTCGAACGCTGGCACACACTGCTGCTGCAGATGCTCGATGAGCAGGCCGTGCAGGGTAAGCCGCGCCGGGCAGAGTTTCGCGGCCTGATCGAGCGCTGGAACGCCCAGGCCAGTGTCGATTCGGTGGGCTACAGGCTGGTGCGCGCCTATCGCGACCGTACGCAGCGGGCGGCCTGGGGCATGCTGCTCGGGCCGCTGCGCATCCCGAGCGAAGCTGCCGGCTGGCCTCCGGCGCAGTTCGAGGGACCGCTATGGGAGCTCGTGACGAGCGGACCGCTGCACCTGCTGTCGCAGGACTACCGCGACTGGCGGGAGTTCCTGCTCGCCCAGGTCGATGCGACGATCGCCGAGCTCGACCCGGTCTGCCCGCAGCTCGCGCACTGCACGTGGGGTGCGCGCAATGTGGCGCACATCCGCCACCCACTGTCGCGCGCGCTGCCGTGGCTCGCTACCTTCCTCGACATGCCAGCGATGGAGTTGCCGGGTGATCACGACATGCCACGAGTCCAGGACGGCGCGGTTGGCCAGTCCGAACGCTTCGCCGTTTCACCCGGACACGAGAGCGAGGGCTACCTGCACCTCCCCGGCGGGCAGAGCGGGCATCCGTTGTCGCCTTACTACCGGGCGGGTTTCGATGCGTGGGCGCGCGGGGAACCTCTGCCGTTCCTGCCCGGCCCCGCGCAACACACGCTGTCATTGACGCCGCACTGAGTCCCCTCAGACCGGGGGAAGTTCCTGCCGGCCCCCCGCGTTCCGCGCATATTCAGCTGTTCGCGGTTAGACTGGTTTCAACTATGAGTGAACAGCAACGCTTCACGGGCACCGACCAGTACGTCGCTACCGACGATCTCATGATGGCGGTGAACGCCGCCATCACCCTGGCACGGCCGCTGCTCATCAAGGGTGAGCCGGGCACCGGCAAGACGCAGCTCGCCCAGGAGATCGCCCGCTCGCTCGGGCGGCCGCTGTACGAGTGGCACATCAAGTCGACCAGCAAGGCGCAGCAGGGGCTTTACGAGTACGACGCCGTCTCGCGGCTGCGCGATTCGCAGCTCGGCGAGCAGCGGGTGCACGACATCCGCAACTACATCGTGAAGGGCCGCCTGTGGGAAGCGTTCGAGTCCGCCGTGCAGCCGGTGCTGCTGATCGATGAGATCGACAAGGCCGACATCGAGTTTCCCAACGATCTGCTGCGCGAGCTCGATCGCATGGAGTTCTACGTCCACGAGACCCGCGAGCTCATCGGCGCACGGCACCGGCCGATCATCATCATCACCAGCAACAACGAGAAGGAGCTGCCGGACGCGTTCCTGCGCCGCTGCTTCTTCCACTACATCCGCTTTCCCGACGAGGCGACCATGCGCGCGATCGTCGGCGTGCACTATCCCGACCTGAAGAAGGAGCTGCTCGCCGCGGCGCTCACGGCGTTCTTCGAGGTGCGCGACACGCCCGGGCTGAAGAAGAAACCATCGACTTCGGAGCTGCTCGACTGGATCAAGCTGCTCGTGGCGGAGGACATCGCACCCGATGTGCTGCGCAGCGGCGATGCCCGCCGTGTGATCCCCATCCTGCACGGCGCGTTGCTGAAGAACGAGCAGGACGTGCACCTGTTCGAGCAACTGGTATTCATGCACCGCCGGGCACGCTGAAGGTGGCTTGCGGTGCTGGTGCGATTTTTCTTCGAGCTGCGCGCCGCCGGTGTTCCGGTCTCCCTCTCCGAGTTCCTCGCGCTGCTCGCGGCGCTCGAGGCGCGGCTGGCCGGCGTCTCGGCGCAGGATTTCTACTACCTGGCACGCGCCTGTCTGGTGAAGGACGAGCGTCACTACGACCGCTTCGACCGGGTGTTCGCCCGGCATTTCGCGGGCGCGGAGCAGTCATTCGCCCGGCTCGCCGCGACGGTACCGGCCGAGTGGCTGCAGTCCCTCGCCGCACGTGTGTTCTCGGAGGAGGAGCGTCGCCGCATCGAGGCCCTCGGCGGCTGGGAGCAGCTTCTCGAGACACTGCGTCAACGCCTGTGCGAGCAGGACCGGCCGCACGCGGGCGGTAACCGCTGGATCGGCACCCGCGGCACCTCGCCCTTCGGCGCCGACGGCTACAACCCGCAGGGTGTCCGCATGGGACGGCGCGCGGGTGCGGGAGCGGCCGTGAAGGTGTGGGAAGGGCGCGAGTACCGGAACTTCGACGACACGGTCGAGCTCGGCACCCGCAACCTGAGGCTCGCGCTGCGCAGGCTGCGCAGGTTCGCGCGCGAAGGCGCCGCCCTGGAGCTCGACCTCGAGGGCACGATCGATGCCACCGCACGTAACGGCGGGCTGCTCGATCTGCAGCTCGTTCCGCAACGGCACAACGCCGTCAAGGTGCTGCTGTTCCTTGATGTCGGCGGCTCGATGGACGGCCACGTGCGCATCTGCGAGCAGCTGTTCTCCGCAGCGCGCAGCGAGTTCAAGCGCCTGGAACACTTCTACTTCCACAACTTTCTCTACGAGAGCGCGTGGAAGGATAACCAGCGCCGCTCCGAGGCGTTGATACCGACCGAGCGCGTGCTGCGCACTTATGGCCGCGACTACCGTGTGATCCTGGTCGGCGATGCGAACATGAGTCCATACGAGATCGCGCAGCCCGGCGGGAGCATCGAGCACTGGAACGAGGAAGCGGGCGCGGTGTGGATGCAGCGGCTGTGCGCCGCCTTCCCGCACCTCGTGTGGCTGAACCCCGAGGATGCGGCGCGCTGGGGGTACTCTCCGTCGACTGCCATCGTGCGCGATCTCGTTCGGGGACGAATGTTTCCCCTCACCCTCGCGGGTCTCGATCTCGCCATGCGCGAGCTGCGCCGCCCCTCCAGCGGTACCGCGGGCGCTTCCTCCGGCGCGGGCGCGACTTCGGTCACACAGACTCCGCTAGCCGGGGTTCCATAATAGCGAAGCTGACACGCCACTATGGATGGGCTCGCCGAAACCTTATCCCGACCGGGCTTGCGCCCGACCGTCGGCCTGGTGCTGACCGGCGGCGGCTCGCGCTCGGCCTATCAGGTCGGCGTGCTGCTGGCGCTCGCCGAGATGCTGCCGCGTGCCCGGAACCCCTTCCAGGTGATCGTCGGCACTTCCGCCGGGGCGGTCGCGGCCAGCGTGCTGGCGGCCGAGGCACACCACTGGCGGCGCGCAGTGGCAGGGCTCGAGCGCGTGTGGGCCAACTTCCAGTCGAGCCAGGTGTTTCACGTGGATGCGCGTCACATGCTGCGCGCGGGCGCGCACTGGGTGCTGGCGCTCATCTCCGGCGGCATGGTGCTGACGCCGCCCAAGTCGGTGCTCGACAACACGCCGCTGCGCGAGCTGTTGCGCGTGCACGTCGACTGCATCGGCATCCGCCGCAGCATCGAACGCGGGCACCTCCACGCCTTCGCGCTGTGTGCCAGCAGTTACAGCACCGGCCGCACGGTGGCGTTCTTCGACGGCATCGACTCGATCCGCGACTGGTCGCGCGTGCAGCGAGTCGGGGTGCGCACGCAAGTCACCCTCGATCACCTCATGGCGAGCGCCGCCATCCCGCTGCTGTTCCCGCCGATCAGGATCGGTGACGAATACTACGGCGATGGCGCCATGCGCCAGGTCCACCCGTTGAGCCCGGCTATCCATCTCGGCGCCGACCGGCTGCTGATCATCGGCGTACGCGCGCGGCGCGGTGCGGGCGTGCAGGTGAACCGCCTGCCGCCGATCGTGCCGACCCCGGGGGAGATTTTCGGCTACATGCTCGACACGCTCTTCACCGACCAGATCTACAGCGATCTCGAGCAGCTCGAGCGCTTCAACGAGCTGGTGCATGCCGCGCCGCAGGCCGCGCGCGGCGGCCGTCCCATCGAGACGCTGATGCTGGCGCCGTCGGTCGATCCGCGTGAGATCGCCGCGCGCCATGCGGGCGAGATGCCGCGGGGATTGCGCGCGCTGCTGCGGGTCATCGGCGGCCGCGACGCCTCGGGGGATCAGCTGGCGAGCTACCTTACCTTCGAGGGCGGCTACACGCGGGCGCTCATCGAGCTCGGCCACCGCGACGCCATGGAGGCGCGCTCTGCGCTCATGGCGTTCATGAGCGGGGAGAAGCTGCCGCAGGTGATGACCGCGGCGGGGGTCGCGCAGGCGACCTGAACCCGCATCGCCGCACCGACCGGGTGGGGCTGCGTGCTCATACCTCGTCCTGACAATAGTTAGGTAAATGCCTAACTATTGTGCGAGACACCTGCAACTCCCGCAGGCCGGGCGCTGGCTACTTCCCGCCGGAGGCGGCGCGCGCGGGCTTGAAGAGCTTGGCTCCGGGCAGCCCGCTGTGGCGCGCCATCACGTGGGCGGATTCGGCCGCGAAGATCTCCGCCAGGCGGTCGACGATGTAGACCGAGCGGTGCTGACCGCCGGTGCAGCCGACCGCCACGGTGAGGTAGCCGCGGTTGCTCGCCTGGTACTCGGGCACGCGGCCACGCACGAAGCGGGCAATGTCGGCGATCAGCGCGGCGACGTTGGTGTGGGTCTCGAGGAAGCGGATCACCTCGGCATCGCGACCGGTGAGGTTGCGCAGCCCCGGCTCCCAGTACGGGTTCGGCAGGGCGCGCGCGTCGAACACGAAATCGGCATCGGCCGGAATGCCGCGCTTGAAGCCGAAGGATTCGAAGGTGATCGACAGCTTGCCCGCGGAGCGCTGTTCGACACGCTTGTGGATGATGTCGCGCAACGCGTGTACCGAGAGCCGCGAGGTGTCGATCAGCAGGTCGGCGACGGACGCGATCGGCTCGAGCAGTTCGCGCTCGAGAGCCATCGCTTCACGCAATCCGATGCCGCCCCGGCTCATGGGGTGCTTGCGGCGCGTTTCCGCGAAGCGCCGCAGCAGCTCGTCTTCGGCCGCTACCAGGAACACCACCTCGCACTGCAGCCCGCTGCGCCGCAGCTCATCGATCAGCTGCGGGACGCTCGCCACCTCGGCCGGGGTATTGCGGGCGTCGAGTCCGATGGCGGTGCGCTCGTAGGTCGCCTCGGGGCTGCGCACGGTGTAGGAGACGAACGGTTTCAGCAGCGCCGCGGGGATATTGTCGATGCAGTAGAACCCCAGGTCCTCGAGCATGTGCAGGGCCACGCTCTTGCCGGAACCCGACAGCCCGCTGAGGATGATGATGCGCACGCCGCCATGGTATCCAGCGGCGGCGCCGCTCGCCAAGTTCCGCTCGGGCTGCGGCCCGTGGACCCCTCAGAGACGCAACGCCCGCACCGCAGCGGCGTGGTGGTCGGCGCGCTTCTCCTTGTGCTTCTTGATGCAGCGATCGAGCTTGTCCGCCAGCAGATCAATGGCGGCGTACATGTCCTCCTGGGTCGCGTCCGCGTAGATGGCGTTGCCGCTCACGTGCAGCGTCGCCTCGGCCTTTTGTCGCAGCTTCTCCACCGTCAATACGCAGTGCACGTCGATGACCTGATCGAAGTGTCTGCCAATGCGCTCCAGTTTCTTCTCCACATAGCCCCGCAGTGCGGCGGTGACTTCGACGTGGTGGCCCGTGACGCTGAGCTGCATACGTCGTCTCCTTGCGTGACATCTGCTTACATCTGTTTCGGTCCCGTGCGGCGGCGCTCGTTCGAGGCTGCGATCCCCATGGCCTCGCGGTACTTGGCGACCGTGCGCCGTGCCACCGGGATGCCCTCGGCCGAGAGGAGCTCGGCGATGCGGCCGTCGCTCAACGGCGCCTCCGGGTCCTCGTCCTTGACGAGCTTTCTGATCTTGGCGCGAATCGCAGTCGATGAGGTGCCCGAGCCATCGGCTCCCTCGACGTGGCTCGAGAAGAAGTAGCGCAGCTCGAAGACCCCGCGCGGCGTATGCATGTACTTGCCGCTGGTCACGCGCGAGATGGTCGATTCGTGCATGGTGATCGCTTCCGCGATGTCCTTGAGGATCATCGGCCGCATGTACTCCTCGCCGTGCTCGAGGAACGCCGTCTGTCGCTCGACGATCGAGCGCGCCACCTTGATCAGCGTTTCGTGGCGGATTTCCAGGCTCTTCAGCAGCCAGCGCGCTTCCTGCAGCTGCGCGCGCATGCTCGCGTGACTCGCATTGCGGCCGATCAGGCTCGCGTAGCTTTGATTGAGGCGCACGCGCGGCAGCGTCGCCGGATTGATCTCCACGCCCCAGCCGTGCTCGGTGCGGCGCACGAACACATCCGGCACCACGTACTCGGCGCTGCCGGCGCTCACCGTGGCGCCGGGCCGCGGATGGCACGAGCGCACCAGGGCGAGCGCGCTGGCGATCTCCTCTTCGGTGGCGCGCAGCTCGCGGCGCAGCAGCGACAGCTCGCGCCCGGCGACGAGCTCGAGGTGATGCCGCGCGATCCGCAGCGCGGTGTCGAACCCGGGAGTCGCGGGGTCCAGCTGCCGCAGCTGCAGCTCGATGCACTCGCTGACCGAGCGCGCACCGACCCCCGCAGGGTCGAGCGCCTGCACGCGCTTCAGTACGGCGGCGACCTCCTCGCCCGAGCACTCGAGCTCCGGAAGCATCGTCTGGCCGATCTCCTCGAGCGAGTCGGTAAGGTAGCCGTCGTCGCTGATGGCATCGACGATGGCGCGGGCAATGGCGAGCTCCCGCGGACCGAGCCGCGCGAGCTCCAGCTGCCACAGCAGATGATCCTGCAGCGACTGCCCGGCCGAATCGGCATATTCCTGCGGACGCTCATCGTCCTCGCCGCTCCAGGGCGTGTCGGCGGCTCCGACGTTGTGCTCGCCCCAGCCATCGTCGAGGACCTCCACGGTGCTCTCGGCGGCCCGCTCGGGCGCCTTGGGCTGCTCGGCCGCAGTGACGATCGTCTCGAACGTTCCGGTCGCCTCGGCCTCCTCCAGAGGCTCGAGCATCACGTTCGTCTCCAGCAGTTCCCGGATGTGCGCCTGCAGCTCGAGCGCCGGCAGCTGCAGAAGACGTATGGCCTGCTGCAGCTGCGGGGTCATGGTCAGTTGCTGACCCAGCTTCAGCTGCAGAGAGGGTTTGAGCATGATGACTTGGCTGAAAAGCTAGGTGAGCGGCCGTTCCAGGTTAGTTGTGTAATCAGCTGAAAAACAAACTATTTGGCTCTCGTTCTCCCGGAGCCTCAAAGCCGGAACGACTGGCCCAAGTACACCTCACGGACTTGGGGGTTGGCAAGGACTTCTTCCGCACTGCCCGAGGCGATGACCGTACCCTGGTTGACGATGTAGGCCCGTGCGCACACCCCCAGGGTTTCGCGCACATTATGGTCAGTGATCAGCACACCGATGCCGCGCTGGGTGAGCTCGCGGATGATGCGCTGGATGTCGAGTACCGAGAGCGGATCGACGCCGGCGAAGGGCTCATCGAGCAGCATGAACCGGGGCTCGGCGGCGAGCGCACGCGCGATCTCGACGCGCCGCCGCTCGCCGCCCGAGAGTGCGAGCCCGAGCGTCTTGCGCACGTGCCCGATACGCAGCTCTTCCAGCAGCTGCTCGAGACGCTCCTCGCGCGCGGCACGCTCCATGTCGCGCGTCTCGAGAATCGCCATGATGTTGTCCGCCACGGACAACTTGCGGAACACCGAGGCTTCCTGCGGCAGGTAGCCGAGACCAAGCTGCGCGCGACGATGCATCGGCAGCAGCGTGAGGTCCACATCCCCGAGCACGATGCGCCCGGCATCGCACGGCACCAGGCCCACGATCATGTAGAAGGCGGTGGTCTTGCCGGCGCCGTTGGGCCCGAGCAGACCCACGACCTCGCCGTTGTCGAGCTCGAGCGACAGATCCCGCACGACCTGGCGCGACTTGTAGCTCTTGGCCAGGCCGGTGGCTTTGAGCGCAGTCATGACTTGGGAGTCGGCGGCGGCGGGGGCTTGCCGGGCTCGTTGTGGGGCTTGCCCGAGGGGGCCGGCGGCACGCTCTGCGGCGCGATGGTGATGTGCACGCGCTGGTCGCTGCCGGGTTGGCTCGCTGCCTGCACGCGCTGGGCGCGAATGTTGTAGACGAGCAGGGGGCCGGAGATCTCGTTCACGCCATCGGACAGCCACGCATCGGTAGACAGGCGCACCGTGCCCTCGTTGACGTCGTACACGATCTCCGTCGCGTGACCGCGCGCCATCTGCTGCGAATCGCCCCGCGGCTGCTCGAACTCCGCGGGCTTACCGCTCGCCGTGGCGCGCGCGATGCGATTGTCGCGGAACTCGACCACCGCCTGATCCGAGCGCAGGCTGCCGCTTGGTGCCGCGTCGATGCGTACGTGCCCGTCGAACGTCCAGCGGCTGTTGGCGAAATTCAGGCCGCTGGCGTGCGCGTGGTCGGCCTGCACGCGCATCGCACCCTGCGAGATCACCACCTGGCTGAATACCACCATGTTGGTGCGGTAATCGACTTCCGAGGAGGCTGCATCGACCGTGATCGGCAGCTGATGCGCCGGCGGGGCCGCCGCGGCGAACGCGAGCCCAGCCATCGCGGCCAAGCCGGTCAGTCCCGACAGCCGCCAGGCGGCGCGCGCGTTAGGGGAGGAAGGCGCCATGCACGGCCGATTCTAAATGCACGTGACGGTCCTTCAAGCTCGCCACCAGACCACGTGCCGCGAGCTCGCGTCCGGACATGACGATCGTCACCGGAGCCTGCGTCGTCACAACCTGCGCGTTGGTGTCGACGGCGAGATGCTCCGAGGTGATCTCCGTCGGCTCTTCCGTTCCGGGCAGGATGCCGGAGACGTGCACGTTACCGTCGAGCTGCACGACACCGCCTCCCTGTGCGACCTCGCCGCGTGCCGCACGCGCGGTCCACTGGTTGCCGCTTACGTCGCGAAACCCGAGCCGCACCTGCTGCATCTCCACCAGGCCGCGGTCGGGTTGCTGCTGGATCTGTGCGGCATCCAGCGTGTAGATGGGACGACCGTCGTTGCCGGTCTGGACGAGCCGAGCCTGCATGGCCGAGTAGCCCGGATCGTGCAGCGGTTGCCCCGCCGTGGTCCGCGCGGCGGACTCGGGTTGCGGCGCGGTGAGCAGCACCATGCCGACGATGAGCGCGACCAGCGCGAGCAATGCCGCGAGACGGTAGATCATCGTACGCGCGCCCGGCGTGCGTTGAGGGCAAGCAGATGATCGCAGACCTCGCGCACTGCGCCACACCCGCCGGGCAGCCGCGTCACGACGTCCGCGGCGCGTCGCGCCGAGCGGTGTGCGTCGGCGACTGCGAAGGAGAGCGCCGCGGCGCGCATCAGCGGCACATCGGGGAGGTCATCGCCGACGCACGCACAGGAAGCAGGCGTGAGCTTCAGCCGCGCACACAGCTGCATGAGCGCCGTGAGCTTGTCGCCCACACCCTGCCGCACGTGCCGCACACCGAGCTCGCGGCAACGCGCCGCCACCATGCGCGAGCGGCGTCCGGAGATCACCGCCACGGTGAGCCCCGCGCGCTGCAGCTGTTTCAGCCCCACGCCGTCGCGCACGTGGAACGCCTTGAGCGCTTCGCCGCGCGCACCGAAGTACAGCCGCCCATCGGTCAGGACCCCGTCGACATCGAGCACGAGCAGGCGGATGGCGGACGCCATGTCACACGACGCCGGCGCGCATCAGGTCGTGCACGTTGAGGGCGCCGAGCAGCCGCCCGTGCACATCGGCCACGGGGAGCGCCGTGATACGGTGCACCTCCATCAGGTGCGCGGCTTCCGCGGCGAGCTCGCGCGGGCCGATGCTCTTCGGCTGCTTGGTCATGACCGCGCGCATCGCGGTGGCGTGCACGTCGATGTGCCTGTCGAGGGCACGCCGCAGGTCACCGTCGGTGAACACCCCGAGTATGCGCTGCGCGTCGTCGACCACGACCGTCATGCCGAGTCCCTTGCGCGACATTTCCAGTAACCCCGCACTGAGCGGGGCGTCGGGGGGAACGCTCGGCACGGCTTCGCCCGTACGCATCAGATCCTCGACGTGCAGCAACAGGCGCCGTCCGAGCGCGCCGCCCGGGTGCGAGCGGGCGAAGTCCGCGCGCGTGAAGCCGCGCGCCTCGAGCACCGCTACCGCGAGTGCATCTCCCATGGCGAGGGTCGCCGTGGTGCTCGCTGTCGGAGCGAGATTGAGCGGGCACGCCTCCTCGGGCACGCTGACATCGAGCACCACGCTCGTCGCGCGTCCGAGCGTCGAGTCCGCGCGGCCGCACATCAGGATCAGCGGCACCGCCAGACGTTTCAGGTGCGGGAGCAACAGCACCAGCTCCGGAGTCTCGCCGGAGTTGGACAGCGCCAGCACCGCATCGAGCCGGGTGATCATGCCGAGATCCCCGTGGCCGGCCTCTGCCGGGTGCAGGAAGAAGGCGGGTGTGCCCGTGCTGGCGAGCGTTGCCGCGATCTTGCCGGCGATGTGTCCCGACTTGCCCATCCCGGTCACCACCACGCGCCCGCGGCACTCGAGACAGATGCGGCAGGCCTGCGCGAACTGCGGCCCGAGCCTCGGGGTGAGCGCCTCCACCGCGCGGGCTTCGATGCCCAGAGCACGGCGGGCGGAGGCAAGCAGTTGCTCGTCATCGGCCTGCGGCACGGAGCTCGCCGGGGCCGCCGGGTGCGGATCCATACACGTCATTATAGGCGTGGCCGGCGTCAGCCCATGTAATATCGCATCCATGGACCCCGAAGAAGTCGCGCGCCTGATCCGTGCTGGTCTCCCCGGTGCGCAGGTGCAGGTTGAATCACCCGACGGCACCCACTTCAGCGCGCGCGTCATCGCGCGCGAGTTCGCGCAGCTGCGGAGCCTCGCGCGCCACCAGCTCGTCTACCGCACGCTCGGGGAGCGCATGGGACGGGAGATCCACGCCCTGTCTATCGAGGCGCTGACACCGGAAGAGTCGGGACAGCGCTGACGTGGACAAGCTGCAAATTCAGGGTGGTGTGTCCCTCGAGGGCGAGGTGCGCATCTCGGGCGCCAAGAACGCGACGCTGCCGATTCTGGCAGGCGCGCTGCTCGCCGACGATCCGGTGGTGGTGGCGAACGTGCCGCATCTGCGTGATGTCACCACCACGGTCGAGCTGCTCGGCAGGATGGGCGCGACGGTTACCATCGATGAACGCATGCGCATCGAAGTCGATCCCTCGACCGTGCGCGAATGCTTCGCCCCGTACGAGCTGGTGAAGACCATGCGCGCATCCATCCTGGTGCTCGGCCCGCTCATCGCGCGCTACGGACATGCCGATGTGTCGCTGCCCGGCGGCTGCGCCATCGGCGCGCGCCCGGTCAACATCCACGTCGCCGGACTCCAGGCCATGGGGGCGGACATCACCATCGAAGGCGGCTACATCCGTGCGCGTGCCGCACGCTTGCGCGGCGCACGCCTGGTGCTCGATACCGTCACGGTGACCGGCACGGAGAATCTGATGATGGCCGCGACGCTCGCCGAGGGCGAAACGGTGATCGAGAACGCGGCGCGCGAGCCCGAGGTGGTCGACCTCGCGAATTTTCTCATCGCCATGGGCGCGCACA
>Ga0307471_100000313_pt1 | contig 24613 bp, 19 predicted proteins | sample atmos_gasesAM3C__2_FD_204566 | JGI IMG/M metagenome (GOLD analysis project Ga0307471, IMG submission 204566) | Hardwood forest soil microbial communities from Morgan-Monroe State Forest, Indiana, United States - atmos_gasesAM3C_515 | ecosystem: Environmental > Terrestrial > Soil > Temperate...
AGCTCGCGAGGAGGCCCCGGGAAGCATAGACTGCGCGGGAGCGCGAAGCGGGCCCGCCGCTCGAGCGCGACCCAAGGAGCTCCCCGAAGAGGAGGACATCTCATGCCCGCTATCCGCCCACTTCCCCCCGCCGCACTCGCAGGCCTCGCTGTGGTGTTCGTCGTCGCGTCGCCACTCGGGCGCGCGGACGTCACGATCCAGCAACAGACGCAGTACGACTTCGCCGTCATCAAGGCTCACGGCAGCAAAACCGAGCTCACCGCCGCCGACAAACGACGCAGCGACTCGGAGATGCACTGCGAGGGCTTCATGTCGATGTTTTGCGGCAATACGCAGAGCGGGGAGATCATCCGTCTCGACCGCGATCTGGAGTGGACGCTGGACCCGAAGAAGATGGAGTACCGGGAGAGCCCGCTGCCGACCGCGGCGCAGCGTCTCGCCGCCCGGCAGGAGGCGCAGGCGATGATGGAGAAGATCAAGCAATGCCCTGCCGTAGCGCAGCACCCCTCCCCCGGCCCCGACACCTCGAAGTGCGAGATGTCGCCGCCCAGGGTCGATGTGAAGCAGCCCGGAACGCACGCGACGCTCGCGGGGCACGATACGCAGCTCGCACAGATCGCCCTCACGAGCAGCTGCACCAACAAGACCACCGGAGATTCCTGCGACTTCCTCTTTGCGCTGGACACCTGGCTCACGCAGGACGAGATAACGGGGCTTGCGGATCAAAAGGCGTTTCGCGACGCCTATGCGGCCAAACTCGGGTTCGATGCGCGCGATCCCGCGATGCAGAAGCAGATGCAGCAGTTCCTCGCCCCGTACGCGGACCTGCTGAAGCAGGTCTCCGCCAAGTCGGACGAGCTCAAGGGTTATCCGCTCAAGACCGTGCTGCGCATCGCCTTCGGCGGTGAGCATTGCGCCGCCGTGAAGAACCAGCCGGCAGGTGGCGGAGGCAACGCCCTCGGGGATGCCAGCCAGGCTGCGGGCGATGCCGCGAGCGCCTCGGCCGCGAGCGCTGCAGGCTCGGCCGCGGGAGCAGCCGCCGGAAACATGGCCAAGAACTCGGCCGGCAGTTCGATCTTCAGCTCGGCGGCTAACGCATTCGGGAGCAAGCTCGCGAGCGGGCTATTTAACAAGAAGAAAGCGGACACGGCTGCGCCCGCAGCGGGCTCGCCGGCGGAGAATGCCCTGCCAGCGGGCATGATCCAGGCGGCGCAGCTCAGCGTCGAGACGACCTCGATCAACGCGGTGGCGGTGCCGCCGGAAAAATTCGAGATTCCCGCGGGCTGGAAGCGCGTCACGCCTGAGGCGAAGAACACCGGATCCAAGGAGTTCAGCTGTCCCACCGCGGGTTCCTGAGCGGACGCAAGGAGCTCCGCAGCCCGCGATGCGCATCGTCACCTATAACGTCAACGGCATCACCGCGCGGCTGCCGAACCTCCTGCGCTGGCTCGATGAGAGAGCCCCCGACGTCGTCTGTCTCCAGGAACTGAAAGCGCCGCAGGAGAAATTCCCCGAGCTGGCCATCCGGGCAGCCGGGTACGGAGTGATCTGGCACGGCCAGAAGAGCTGGAACGGGGTGGCGATACTCGCCCGGGGCCGCGATCCCAGCGAGATCCGCCGCGTCCTCCCCGGTGACCCCGACGATGCCCACAGCCGCTACATCGAGGCGAAGGTCGGCGAGATCATCATCGGCTGCCTGTATCTGCCGAACGGCAATCCGGCCCCAGGCCCCAGATTCGACTACAAGCTGCGCTGGCTCGAGCGGCTGACGCGTCATGCCGCAGAGCTCATCGCGAATCCTTCGCCCGTGGTGCTCGCGGGAGATTTCAACGTCATCCCGACCGAGCGGGACGTCTACAAGCCCGAGCGCTGGGTCGATGATGCGCTCTTTCGCGTCGAGACTCGTGAAGCCTTCGCCGGGCTCGTGCGGCAGGGCTGGACGGACTCACTTCGCTCCCTGCATCCCGAGGAGCAGATCTATACGTTCTGGGACTACTTCCGGAACGCGTACCAGCGCGATGCCGGACTGCGCATCGATCACCTGCTGCTGAACCCCGCGCTCGCCCGGCGGCTGCAGCAGGCGGGGGTCGATCGCGATGTACGCGGCTGGGAAAAGGCGAGCGATCACGCACCGACCTGGGCCGAAGTGCGCGAAACCGAGGGCTGAAATAAGTTACGGCACCTTCGGCGAAACCGCAGCGGTAACTGCCCGCCCGTCGCATGATCTCCCAGTTGCCGCAGCACAGATTTTTTCGACGGGAAGAACACGGAACAGGAACTCTTATAATCTCGTAAGCATCAATCGTCATGCTGCGTTAAGTTTTGTTACCGCAGGGGGCTGCAGTGCCTCGGCACGGCAGCGCCCGGCGACGAAGGGGGTGCCATGGCGGTGCCCCACCGAGTCGGGGGCGAGGGTATGTCTACAAGAGCTTTCTGGGCGGTCGCGCTCGCGCCGCTTGCAGTCTCGACGTCCGCAGTTTCGCAGCAGCAGCCGGCTTACCAGCCGCCGCCGCCGAACTACCAGCAGCCGCAGTACCAGCAACCGCCTGCGAGTTACCCGCAGCAGGCTCAAACGGGTACCTACCAGGCACCGCCGCCGGCGAGCTACCCGCAGCCGCAGACATCGGGCAGCTATCCGGCGCCGGCGCAGACGCCCACCTACCCGCCACCGCAGTCGGCTCCTGCTTATCAGCAGCCCTCGGTGAGCTACCAGGCACCGCAGTCGGCGCCACCGACCAACTACCAGCAGCCTCCGTACCAGCAACCGACCGCCGGCTATCAGCAGCCGTCCGGCAGTTACCGGCCGCCACAGACTGGTCTGCAGCAACCGGGGACCTACGCGCCGCAGACGCCCGCGGCCGGCTATCCGCAGTCACCGGCGGGCTATTCGCAACAGCCACCGGTCAACTACCCGCAGTCCGCCCCACCGGCAGGCTACGCAGCACCGCCCCCGGCGGGCTATCCGCAGCCGCAGGGCGCACCGGCCGGCTATCAGCAGCCGCTCAATTATCAGCAGCAGCCAACCGGCTACGCGCCGGCCAACACTGCGCAAGCACAATTCACCTCGGAAGACCAGATCGATCCGCGTCACAAGCACCAGGATGCGCGCCACAGCCACAACCACGTCTATCCCGACCGCGGCACCGTTGTTCACACCCTCCCCGCGGCTGCGAGCGTGGTCAACTACGGCGGCCAGTCGTACTGGTTTGCCGACGGGGTCTGGTTCGAGCCGCGTGGCGCGGCCTACATGGTGATCGAGCCTCCGATCGGTCTTGTGGTGACTGCTCTCCCCTCGTTCGCCACCGCCGTGACCGGGAGTGGGGGACTCTATTTCTACGCCAACGACACCTACTATCGGCCGCGGCCGGATCTCGGTGGCTATGAAGTGGTGAACGATCCGGTGGATTCGGCGCCGGCGGGCGCGGGCTCCACGGGCATTGCGCCGGTTGCCGCTGTGCCGGCTCCGGCGCTGGCCGCATCGACGGCGGTGCCGGCACCGGGTTACGCGCCGTCTGGTTACGCAGCTCCGGCCGCCGCAGGAGCGATGGTGGCGGCGCCCGTCGCGGCGTCGATGGCAGCTGCACCAGGCACGTTCGCAGCGCCGGCCTCGGCCCCCATGGGGGCCGCCCCGGGTGTCCTGGCGGTGCCTACTGCGAGTGGGCAGTTCCCTTCGCGCCCGCCACAGATGGTCTCGCTGACGCCCAACAACGGCCAGACACCCGAGCAGCAGGCCCGCGATCGCTATGATTGTTACCGCTTCGCCCTCGGGCAGTCCGGCTTCGATCCCCTGCATCCCAAGACTGGCCTCCCGACCGCCCAGTCGAGTGAGCAGGAAGCTGCCTACGACCGGGTGCGGACCGCCTGCCTGCAGCAGCGCGGTTACACGGTGCAGTAACGCCCGCCGCTGCGCACCGCCAGGTCGCGCCTGCATAGCTTCGCCGAATCCGCGCGGCTCTCAACGCGCGCACGTGACTGACGGACAACCCTAACAACCCGCCGTCTGAACTCCGGTGTGACCGGAGACTGTGGCGTGTGGAACGTGTACCCGCGCAGCGGTACCGATGGCGCGACCAACTGGAGCAGCGAATCGCGCGTGTCCGTGCCGACGCCCTACCACTCTTACCAGACAACGGCAGGCTTCGACCATCCGTACGGCGACTACACCGAAACCGTCACCGACGGCAGCGGCAACTTCTACAGCATCTGGGCGGAAGGCGAGTCCAAGCTCGGCTCGGATGATGTGTACTACGCGAGGTACTGACGCAGAGGTAAACGAAGGCCCTCCGCGAGCCGGGTGCCACCGACTGCCGTAACGCGCTGGCAGGGACAACTTGCAGCTGGCCGGCTCGGCGACCGGCCAAATCCCCCTGGCACCCCGCCACACTGGTGCGGTTGCATTGGCGCTGCAATACTCGCTCTCAGGCATCGGGCCAGCCGCCCCAGGACCGAACGCCATGACGGAAACCACCCGAGTCTGCCGCCGCCCCGGACCGAGCCGCGACGCCCGCCGCGCCATGCGCGCGGCGCCCCTGCCCGACAATCTCAAGCCGGTGCATCCCGGCATGCCGAGCGGTCGCTACCGCCCGCTGAACGAGGGCGACGTGCTGAAAATTCATCGGACAGCGCTGCGGCTGCTGGCGGAAATCGGACTCGCTGACGCGCCGCCCTCGGGCGTCGAATACCTGAGACGTGCGGGCTGCACGCTGAGCGAGCATGGACGCCTTCTTTTCCCGGCGGCACTCGTTGAAGACACCGTGGCGCGGGCGGCGCGCCACTTCGTCCTGCACGGGCAGGACGCGCGGCACGACATGGAGCCCTGGGGACAGAAAGTCTACTTCGGTACCGCCGGGGCAGCCGTCAACATGGTCGACTCGCGCACCAGTAGCTACCGCGAATCGAGGATTCGCGATCTGTACGACTGCGGGCGCATCGTGGATGCCATGGAGCATATTCACTTCTTCCAGCGCACCGTCGTGCCTCGCGACATTCCCGATCCTTACGAGATGGACTTCAACACGTGCTACGCCTCGGTGTCGGCGACGACCAAGCACGTCGGCACGAGCTGGGTGCAGCCACTGCACGTCACACGCTCGCTCGAGATGCTGCATCAGCTGGCAGGGGGCGAGGACAAGTGGCGCGCCCGGCCCTTCGTCAGCCAGTCGAACTGCTTCGTGGTTCCGCCGATGAAATTCGCCACCGATGCCTGCCGCTGCCTCGAGGTCGCAGCCCTCGGCGGCATGCCGGTGCTGCTGCTCTCCGCCGGCCAGGCCGGTGCGACCGCCCCCGCGGCACTCGCCGGCGCGCTCGCCCAGGAGGTCGCGGAAGTGCTCGCCGGGCTCGTGTACGTGAACGCCGTCCGGCCCGGAGCCCCGGCGATCTTCGGCACCTGGTGCTTCGTGTCGGACCTGCGCACGGGTGCCATGTCGGGCGGTAGCCCCGAGCAGGCACTCCTCTCGGCAGCTGCCGCACAGATGGCTCATTACTACGACCTCACCGGCGGCACGGCCTCCGGGATGACCGACTCGAAGCTGCCCGATGCACAGTCCGGCGCCGAGAAAGCTTACAGCCATGCGCTCGTCGGGAATGCCGGCGCCAACCTGATCTACGAGTCCGCCGGCATGCACGCGAGCCTGCTCGGCTTCTCTCTGGAAAGTCTCGTCATCGACAACGACATCATCGGCGCGACGCAGCGGACCATCCGCGGTATCGAGGTCGACGACGCCAGCCTTTCGTTCGACACCATCCGGCAAGTCTGTCTCGCCGGCCCGGGCCATTACCTCGGTTCCGAGCAGACACTGCAGCTGATGCAGTCTGCGTACCTCTATCCGGCCATCGGCGATCGCAAGAGCCCGAACGAATGGACGGAACAGGGCGCGCTCGATGCTGCGCAGCGGGCTGCGAAGAAGGTGAGCGAGATTCTCGCCACGCACTTCCCGGCACACGTGCCCGAGGCGGTCGATGCGCGGATCCGCTCGCAGTTTCCCGTGAGACTGCCGCGCGAGCACATGCGCGCGCCCGCGAGCTGAGCCAGGGACCATCGTGCCAGCCATTCCGTCGCACGCCGGCGTCGTGATCATCGGCGGTGGCATCGTCGGCTGCAGCGTCGCCTACCACCTCGCGAAGCGCGGCTGCGGTGATGTGCTGCTGCTCGAGCGCAAGCGGCTCACCTGCGGCACCACCTGGCATGCCGCGGGTCTCGTCGGACAGCTGCGCGCCACGCAGAACCTGACCCGACTCGCCCAGTACACCACGCAGCTTTACGAGGGACTCGAGCGCGAGACCGGGCAAGCCACCGGCTTCAGACAGGTCGGCTCGATCGCTGTAGCAGCGAGCGAGGCACGGTTCGAAGAGCTGAAACGCGGCGCATCGATGGCCCGATGCTTCGGACTCGAGGTGCAGGTGCTCTCGCCCGGCGCGGCTCGCGAGCGCTGGCCGCTGCTCTCGACAGATGGTCTGGTCGGCGCAGTGTTCCTGCCGAAGGACGGCCAGACGAATCCCGTCGACACGACCCAGGCGCTTGCCCGCGGCGCGCGGCGCGGCGGTGTACGCATCGTCGAAGACGTGCGGGTAACCGGTATCCGCAGCGACCGCGGCCGCGTCACCGGTGTCGCGACTGACAGCGGCGAAGTCCGCGCGGATGTGGTCGTGAACTGCGCCGGCATGTGGGCCCGCGAGGTCGCGGGATGGGCCAATGCCAGCGTCCCACTGCACGCGGCCGAGCACTTCTACATCGTCACGCAGCCGATACGCGAACTCGCCTCCGGGCTGCCGATCCTGCGCGATGCCGACGCCTGCTCCTATTTCAAGGAGGACGCCGGCAAGCTCCTCGTCGGATGGTTCGAGCCGCGCGCGAAACCCTGGGGCGAGCGCGGAATCCCCGAGAGTTTCGCTTTCGATCAGCTGCCGGCAGATCTCGGCCACATCGAGCCGCTCATCGCCCAGGCGATGCAGCGCGTGCCGGTGCTCGAGTCCGCCGGCGTGCAGGTGTTCTTCAACGGGCCCGAAAGCTTCACACCCGATGACCGGTACCTGCTCGGGGAAGTGCCGGAGCTGCGCGGTCTGTACGTCGCCGCCGGCTTCAACTCGATCGGCATCCAGTCGGCGGGCGGAGCCGGAAAAGTGCTGGCCGACTGGATCGTCGACGGTCATCCGCCCTTCGACCTATGGGATGTCGATATCCGCCGGTGCGTGCCCTTCCAGCGCAACAAGCGTTACTTGCGTGACCGCACCGTCGAGACACTGGGGCTCCTCTATGCGATGCACTGGCCTTTCCGCCAGCCGGAGACGGCGCGCGGCGTGCGCAAGTCCGCGCTCCACGACCGCCTGGCCGCGGCCGGGGCGTGCTTCGGCGAGGTGGCAGGTTTCGAGCGCGCCAACTGGTTCGCCGCGGCGGGCACCGAGCCGCGCTACGAGTACCGCTACGGACGCCAGAACTGGTTCGAGCATTCGGCGGCCGAGCACCGCGCGGTCCGCGAGGACGTGGCGCTCTTCGACCAATCCTCGTTCGCCAAGTTCGTGCTGAAGGGCGCCGATGCTGCGGCGGCGCTCGGGCGCATCTGCGCCAACGAGGTCGACGTGCCGATCGGCAAGGTCGTCTACACCCAGTGGCTCAACGAGCGAGGCGGCATCGAGGCCGATCTCACGGTCACGCGCGAATCCGAAGACGCGTACCTGATCGTCACCTCGTGCGCAACCCAGGTGCGCGATTTCAACTGGCTGTGTCGCAGCGTTCCTGACACGGCGCGGGCCGTCGCGGTGGATGTCTCCTCGGGTTATGCGGTGCTCGGCCTGATGGGTCCGCGCAGCCGCGAGCTCCTGGCGACACTCAGCGACGCCGACCTCTCGACCGCTGGCTTTCCGTTCGCCACATCGCAGATCATCGATCTGGGGTATGCGCGCGTGCGCGCGAGCCGCATCACCTACGTCGGGGAGCTCGGCTACGAGCTGTACATCCCCACCGAGTTCGCGCCGTCCGTGTACGATGAGATCGTCGCCGCCGGCCCGACCTTCGGACTGCGCCTCGCCGGCTACCATGCGCTCAACAGCCTGCGCATGGAGAAAGCCTATCGCCACTGGGGCCACGACATCTCCGACGAGGACACGCCGCTCGAGGCGGGACTTCACTTCGCCATCGCCTGGAAGAAGGCGGGGGGCTTCGTCGGTCGCGAGGCGCTCGAGCGGCAACGCGAGGCGGGTCTGCGCCGCCGGCTCGTCGCCGTCGCGCTCGGCCGCACCGATCGCATGCTCTATCACAACGAGCCGATCTGGCGGAACGGCGAGCTCGTGGGGCGAATCTCCTCGGCGATGTTCGGCCACACCGTCGGCGCTCCGCTCGGGCTCGGCTACCTCGCGAACGGCGGTGCGCCCGTGACCCCGGAGTGGATTGCCGCGGGTCACTACGAGGTCGAGGTCGCCGACGAGCGCATCCCGGCACGGGTGTCGCTGCAGCCCTTCTACGACCCGGCGAGCGAGCGGGTGAAGCAGTGATTCGTCCGGCGGGCGCTTAGATGAAGAGCCAGACGCGTGTCGCGGTGATCGGTGGTGGCGCGGTAGGCTGCAGCGCGCTCTACCACCTGACGCGCCTCGGCTGGACGGATGTCGTGCTCATCGAGCGCGACGAGCTCACCTCGGGCTCGACCTGGCACGCGGCCGGCAACTGCCCGAATTTCTCGACGTCCTGGAGCATCCTCAAGTTGCAGCGCTACTCGACCGCGCTGTACGCGAGGCTCGCGCAGGAGGTCGGCTACGACATCAACTACCACATCACCGGCAGCATCCGCCTCGCGCATACACCCGACCGGGTCGATGAGTTTCGCCACGTCGTAGCGCAGGCACGCGCGCAGGGCACGGACTTCGAGCTCCTCTCCCCCGCACAGATCAGGGAGCGGCATGCATTCCTCGAGCTCGATGACATCCGCCTGGGGCTCTGGGATCCGGGCGATGGCGACATCGATCCGGCGCAGCTGACGCAGGCGCTCGCCAAAGGTGCACGCGATCTGGGGGCCACAATCTACCGGCACACCCGCGTGACCGCCATTCGCGAACTCGCCTCGGGCGGCTGGCGCATCGAGACGACGGCCGGATCGATCGACGCGGAGTACGTGATCAACGCGGCCGGCTACCGGGGTGCCGAAGTCGCGGCGATGATCGGCGAGTATCTGCCGATGGTGACGGTGTCGCACCAGTACCTCGTCACGGAGGATATTCCTGCACTCATCGAGCGCGGCACGGCGCGACTGCCGCTGATGCGCGACCCCGACGTCAGCTACTACCTGCGCCAGGAACGTCATGGCCTGCTGCTCGGCCCCTATGAGTCCCGCGCCAGGGCTCACTGGCTCGAGGGACTGCCCGGTGAATTCGCGCACCAGCTCTTCGCCGACGATCTCGGGCGTATCGAGAGTTACATCGAGGCGGCCTGTGCGCGCATCCCCATTCTCGGCTCAGTGGGAGTCAAGCGCGTAATCAACGGTCCGATCCCGTACGCCCCGGACGGCAACCCACTCATGGGCCCGGCGGCCGTCGGTCGCAACTTTTTTCACTGCTGCGCGTTCACCTTCGGCATCGTCCAGGCGGGTGGTGGCGGCCGCATCATCGCGGAGTGGCTGGTCAACGGCGAGCCGGAATGGGACGTATGGCCGCTCGACTGCCGCCGATATCTCCCCTTCGCCAACCGCACCTACTCGCTCGCGAAGGCGCTCGAGACGTATGAACACGAATACGGCGTCGCTTATCCACAGGAGGAGCGTCCCGCGGGCCGCCCGGCGAAAACCTCTCCCCTCTACGATCGGCTGCGAGCGCAGGGCGCCGTGTTCGGTGCGCGCGGCGGGTGGGAGCGAGCGCTGTACTATGCGGAATCCGCCGATCCACCCGGCGCGGAGTGCTCGTTCCGCCGGCCGCACTGGCATCGCGCCATCGCGCGCGAGTGTGCAGCGGTCGCCAACGGGGTCGCGTTGCTGGAGTTGCCCGGCTTCACGAAATTCCAGGTCGCAGGCGCGGGCGCTGCGGCCTGGCTCGATCACCTGATGGCGGGGCCGTTGCCGCGGCCCGGCCGCACTGCGCTGAGTTATTTCTGCTCCCCGCGGGGCGGGATCGTGAGCGAGATGACGGTGTCGGCGTTGGCCGAGGAGCGGTTCTGGCTGATCTCGGCCGCGGCCGGCGAGCGGCACGATGAACACTGGCTCAGCAGCCACCTCTCGCGACGTTTCGGCGAAGTCAGCCTCGTCAATCTCACACCGCGCTTCGGCTCGCTCATCGTCGTCGGCCCGCGCTCGCGTGAGCTCCTCGCACGCGTGAGCGATGCGGACCTCTCGAATGAGGCCTTTCCATGGCTCGCGGTGCGAGCGATTCGGATCGCCTACACCGAGGCGCTGGCGATGCGCGTCAACTACGTGGGTGAGCTCGGCTGGGAGCTGCACGTACCGGTCGAGCACCTGCTGGCGGTGCATGAGCAGTTGGTCGAAGCCGGCCGCGCCTTCGAGCTCGCGCACTTCGGCCTCTACGCCATGGACAGTCTCAGACTCGAGAAGTGTTACCGCAGCTGGAAGGCAGACCTGACCACCGAGTACACACCGCTCATGGCCTCGCTCGGCCGCTTCGTGCGACTCGACAAGGAGGCGGACTTCATCGGGCGCGAGGCGCTGCGCCGGGAGGCTGCCGCAGGTCCGAAGGAACGCTTCGTGCCGCTGCTCGTCGAGGCCGGCGATGCGGACGCGGCGGCGGTCTCGATCGTTTACCGCGGCACCGAGAGGGTCGGCCTGATCACCTCCGGCGGGTATGGCTACCGGCTGAACCGCAGCATCGCGCTCGCCTACGTGCGCGCCGACCTCACCGAGCCGGGTACCGCGCTCGAGGTCGAAATCCTCGGTGAACACCGCCCGGCGCTGGTTGGGCGCGAGCCGCTGTACGATCCGCACAACCTGCGGCTGCGGTCCTGAACGGCGCTTCACTTGCGTTTGGGTGGAAGTAACATAGTCTGACACAGCACGGGGGCGAAACTCGTTCGGGGGTTGCGGTGGCACCATGATCGGCAAACCAGCACTCGTTCGGCCTGCATTGTGGCTCTACGGGATTGCAGCCGTGCTCATTCTGGGCGCGTTGATCGCAACCATTGCGTGGTTGGGGCCGCTGCCGCCCAAGATCGTCACCATGAGCACCGGGACCGCGGGCAGCGACTACGATCTCTACGCGCGGCAGTACCAGGCGATCCTCAAACGTTCCGGCGTCCAGCTGCGGCTCGTGCCTTCTGCAGGCTCCGTCGAGAACCTGCGGCGGCTGAACGACCAGCGCGAGGGAGTCGCCATAGCGTTCGTGCAGGGTGGGTTGACGAGCGAAGCACAGTCCCCGGAGCTCGAATCGCTCGGCACCATGTTCTATCAGCCATTCTGGTTGTTCGTGCGCCGCGAGTCTTCGATGGCGCGTCCCGAGGACGTGCGCGGCAAGCGCATGGCAATCGGGCCGGACGGCAGTGGCACGAGGATACTGGCGAAAAAGTTCCTGGAACTGAATGGCATCGATGAAAGCCTGCTGCAGCTCTTGCCGCTGCCTATGGCGGAGGCCGGGGAAGCACTGTCGCACGGGGAGATCGACGGAGCTGCGATGGTGACCTCGTGGGATACCGACATCGTGCGGCGTCTGCTCGACTCGGCCGATATCAATCTCGTGGGCGCGCCCCGCGCCGACGCCTATGCGGCGTTGGACCCGTACTTCACCAAGCTGATCCTTCCGACCGGTGTGGGCAACCTCGCGACCAATCGGCCGCCGAGCGATGTGCCCCTCGTCGCCGTCGAAGCCAGCCTGATCGTTCGTAAGGACCTGCACCCGGCGGTTCAGTATCTGTTGCTAGAAGCCGCGGCAGAGATCCACGGCGCCGGCGGGCTTTTCCGGAAAGCGGGACAGTTCCCTGCGCCCGAGCGCGTCGATCTGCCGATCTCGAAGGATGCACGGCAGTACTACAAGTCCGGCCCGCCCTTCCTGCAGCGTTATCTTCCCTATGGCATCGCGGTCCTTGCGAGCCGGCTGCTCCTATTGTTGATCCCGGTGATCGGGGTGGCTTACCCGTTGCTGCGCACGGCTCCGGCGCTTTACAGCTGGAGCATGCGGCGGCGGATCTTTCGGCTCTACGGAGAGCTCAAGTACATCGAGGTCGAGCTGGACGCCCGCAGTAGCCATCCGGCCGAGAATCTCCTGGCGCAGCTGCAGCGGCTCGAGGAGCGGGCGAACCACCTGCAGGTGCCGTTCGCCTTCGCACCCTTCTTATATCAGCTGCGCAATCACATCGCCCTGGTACGCGACCGCATCGAGGCGGCCGTCGCACGCCCGGCCCAACCATCGGGCGATGGCTCCGCCATCGCCGCGGTGGCCGCCTCGCCCCGCACTCGCTCGAGCTGACACTTGCCTCGAAACACCAAACGCGCCGTGCGAGTGCTCGTGGTGGCTGCACTCCTCGTCCCACCCGCCGCCTTTGGTGGAGAGGGAGCGGCCGGTGAGTCGCGGTGGCCCACTCACGGCTGGCCGCATCGAGCGCCCGCGAGCGTCGGACTCGATGAAAGCATTCTCGCAGCTCTTGATAAGGACATCGCGAGCGGCAAGTACAGCCTCGTCGACAGCTTCCAGGTGTTTCGCTGCGGCGCCGAGGTCTACAGCCGCAGGTACGATCATGATTACGCGCAGCTCTACGGCAAACAGGCCCGGACCAAAGGTCCGCTGAACGCGCGACTCACCGGACGCTACAACTATTTCGATCCCACGTGGCACCCGTACTACCACGGCACGGACCTGCATACGATGCAGTCCGTCAGCAAGACGGTGACCTCGGTGATCATCGGTATCGCGATCACGCGCGGCGACTTCAAAGCAAGCCTCGATACCCCGGTTCTGAGTTACTTCGATTCCTCCAAAGTGAGGAATGTCGATGCGCGCAAGCGTCGCATGACGTTGCAGAACGTACTGACGATGACTACCGGGCTCCAGTGGCTCGAGGACGTCCCGTATGACGATCCGCGCAGCGACTCGAGCCTCATGGAAGCGACCGACGACTGGGTGCAATACGTGATCGACAAGCCCATGGCGCAGGAACCCGGAACACTGTTCAACTACAGCAGCGGCGCCACGGAGTTGCTCGCCTACATCTTCCACAAAGAGACCGGCGAGGACATCGACGCGTATGCCGAGAAACACCTGTTTGCGCCGCTCGGCATCAGGCACCACTGGAAGCGTACCTATCTCGAAGTCGTCGACACCGAAGGTGGCCTCTATCTGAGCGGTGCGGATCTTGCGAAGATCGGCTACTTGTACCTCAACGACGGCGTCTGGGATGGGCGACGGCTGGTATCCGAGGCGTGGATCCGGCAATCCCTGTCGCCGGCAATCGATACCGGCTGGCAGGGACTGAAGTATGGTTTCAAGTGGTGGCTGCAACCGCTCGAGGACGGAAAGGAGTACGTCTGGCACGCGATCGGCTTCGGCGGTCAGCGGCTGATGGTGTTTCCCTCAGAACAACTGATCGCGACATTCACGGGGTGGGACATCCTCGAGGACCCTGCATTCGACTCCGAGCTCGCCAACCGCCTTCGGCCCGCGGTGCGCGGCGCGGCTTGCTCCCGATCCACGCGCTGAGCGTGGGATTCGCCGCGTCGCGGTGCACCGGCTCCCAAGACCGTGAGCGTGTTGGTTTGCTGCGCCTTAACGCCGACGATCTGAAGCCGGCAGACCTGGACGCGCGCCTCCAACGCTATGGGCTTGGAGAGGCGGAATGCACGCGGCCTCTGCGCGACGAATTCGACCCGCACCCGCAGGTCAGGCCGGGCCTGCGCGCGTGAGCAGCTGCTGCAGCCCTCCTTCAATCAGTCAGCAGCGTGACTCGGAGCAGTCCCTAACGGCGCCTGCGCTGCATCGTTGACGCTCGCCACCGCGTGGGAAGCCAGCGTACCGATGCCATGACGGCCCTTGAAGCCGTACCACAACAGGCCGGTCCCCAGGATCACTCCGGTGTACACGAATGCGCCCCACGTGTTGTACCAGGGCGTGCCGTAGACCGCTTCGCGCGGCCAGGCCAGGTTGAGCGCCATCCCAGCGCCCCACAGTACGGCGACGACATTGACCAACAGTCCCCACCTGCCCATGTTGAAGTAGCCACCAGCCGCGAGATCAGCGGGGGGCCAGTGCCCGCGCACACGCTTCATCAACAGCGGGCCCGTTACCGCCAGGTACGCAAGGTAGATCATGATGACCGCGATCGACGTCAGCACGGTGAAGATCTTCGGCTGGCCGATGTTGACCGCCAGGATCAGTGCGGCAATCAGGCCGATCACCACAGCGGGCGCGATTGGCGTCTGAGTGTCGGGATTCACCCGGGCGAGCCGCTCCCCGAACGGAAGCGCATTGTCGCGCGCCATCGCGAAGGTCAGGCGAATGGCGGCGGTGTGCACGGCCAGCGAACACACGGTCACCGCAACCACGATGCAGATCAGGAATAGCTTGCCCAACGGGCCCCACATCACCTGCTCGACGATGTATTGCAGGCCGCCGGTGCTGCTCGCGATCTGCGGGTCCCGCAGGTTGGGTGCCGACAGGATCGCGAACACCAGGATCGCGCCGCCAATGACGAAGGAGGCGAGGATCGCGCGTAGGATCGCCATGGGAGCGGTACGACGCGGCTCGACCGTCTCCTCGCCCAGCGAGCTAGCGGTGTCGAATCCGTACATCACGTATCCCGAGGCGAGCGACGCCACGAGAAATGCACCCAGAAAGCCGCCGCTGGCGCCGGCGCCGTATCCGTTTGTCGAGAAGAACACCCCGGGCCCGCGCGTGGTGTGGAACGCCAGAATGATTGCGATGAGGCAGGCGGCAATCAGCTCGACGAAGACGCCCGCGCTGTTGATCATCGCCATCAATCGCACTCCGAGCGCATTGACGACGGTGGTGAAGAGGATCAGGACCGTACCGAGGATCACCGCGTTGGTGGCGAAGTCGTATGCGCCCTTACCGTCGCCGACGATCTGAAAGCCGCTCCACAACCGCGGCAGGTTGAGTTGCAGCGCGAGCACCACCGCGGACAGTGTGACGATCGACGCGGTGAGCATCAGCCAGCCCGCAGACCAGCCCACGATACGGCTGCCGAGCTGCTTGGACCAGTTGTAAACAGATCCTGCCACGGGATATTTGGCGGCCAGCTCCATGAAGCACAGTGCGACCGCGAGCTGGCCGAGGAGCACCATAGGCCAGGACCACAGGTATGCCGGCCCGGCGGTGCCGAACCCGAAGTAGAACAGCTGGAAGGTGCCGGTGAGTATCGAGATATAACTGACCCCGGCGGCAAAGCTGCCGAACCTCCCGATGCCGCGATCGAGCGACTCCTTGTACCCGAAGTGCTCCATGCCGCTGTCGGTCCGAGCGGTGTCGGCGTTCCTAACCATTCGCGTCCCCCTGTGAATCGGATTCCCCGGCCTCCGCCGCTGCGCTCACTCGCAGAGCGCTCGACGGCTTGCATATGCGCGGCGCTAGAACCCGAGTCCGACCAGCCCCTCGATAAACTCGTGGATCAGCTCGTAGAGGGGTAACGCAGCCGCCGGCACGAGCACCGCGAGCAACGCCAGCGCCTTGCTGATCGTCGCTGAGGCGGCGTGTGCCGGTGCCAGCAGCTGTCGGACACGGCCTTCGACATCGTCGAGTGCGCCGGGCATCGTAAGCGCGTGCCGCGCGCGGTCACCGCTATCGAACAGCCGTGCCACTTTTATCAGCGCTGATGCCAGCTCGACACGCTTGCGTGGATCGTCACCGGTCGCGCGCTGATCGGCTACGAACTCGGCTTCCGTTCGCCAGCGTTCGGACAGGGCCGCGCCGAGCGCCGTCCAGGCGAGTGCGTCCGGACAGGCGAGCAGCAACAACAGCTTCAGATTGTCCCGGGCAGACACGTGCGCGGCCTCGTGTGCGACCACCTGCCGAAACTCATCCTGACTGCACGCGGAGATGACACACTCGGCAGTTACCACCTGCGGATGCCAGCCGCCGACAACGCCGATGATCGGTTTGGCGGTGTCAACGACCTGGACCCTGCACCCGTTCTCGATGACGCAACGCTTCGCGGGGCCACACTCAAGCAAGAGAGAGCGCGCGGCTCGCCACGCACGCCAGCCCCGCCAGATTCCATGTCCCAGAGAAAGCAAAGCAAACGCTGCGAGCATCAGCAGCAGCGGTCCGGGCGTTTCGCGATCGCGATGCGGCTCATGACTGAGAAACGCGGGCAAGACAACCGCCAGGGCCAGCAGTAGTGCGCCGGTGACGGGCAGCAGTCGCACGGCCAGCAGATCGGCCGCTGCCGCCCTCACCCGGTTCAGCCCCGCGCGCCACGCGATAGCTACGAGACCCGCGAGCAGCAGTGCGGCCAGGCCGAATGTCGCAAGCATTACGATGCCGAGGATGAGCGCGGAACTCACTTGGCCTCCGTCTTCAGCCTGAGGCGTTCCACCTGTACCAGAGCATCCAGTTCCTCGAGCAGGGCAGCGTCCGTGCGGCCGACCGCGCGTACCAGTGTTGAGAGCAGCACCGTGCCTTCCTCTGCGGCTCCCAACAACTCGGCGACGTGTCCGGAAATCAGCTCGCTCAGCAGCTCGGCGCGCGTGTAGCGCGGCGCATACGCGAACGCGCGGCCGTCTTTGTCACGCCGCAGCAGCCCCTTGCGATAGAGGCGATCGAGAGTGGTCATGATAGTGGTATAGGCCAGTTCGGGCAGAGCGCGCCGTATGTGGCCTACGGTTGCCGGGCACCGCTGCGCCCAGAGAAGCTCGAGCAGCCGTGTCTCCAAAGGCCCCAACACGGAGCCGCCCGCACCAAGCGCCTCAGCAGCATCCTTCTGATGCCGCAGTTTCAGGGTGAGCCTCACGGGCGAGTGCGCTTGCTTGCGAAAAAAGGACCGCATCAGAGAAAGGTGACGCCAGCTGCTCGGGACACCGGCCAATTCTGCGCAAATTGAGGTCGATTGGCTACTTCCCCGAGTCCGCGATGGCTCTTCAGGCGCTCGGGATAGATGCCGTGATCCTCGGCACGCTCAACTCCTATCGCTGGTAGTAACGATTGCTCTCGCGTACAAGGCGAGCGCGATCGGGGGGATCGCGAAGAAATCCAGTATCGGGGGATTGGTGGGACGTTTCCGCAGTCGTCGGTGGATCCTTTGCGGCGTTCTCGTCACTGCAACCTGCGGAGCACGCGCCGCCGACACCTCTTTCATGACCCCGAGCGATGGAGCGTTACGTGTGATCACGGTAACCGCGACCCGCGTCCCCGAGCCGATTGAGCAGATTCCCGCAACCATTTCTGTCGTCTCGGGTGAAGAGCTACGGGCGCGTGACGCCCAGGACATGGCTTCCGCCCTGAGCCTCGTGTCCGGTGCCGACGCGCCTGCCGGCGGTGACGCGGGACCCTCGAGCGCGGTGCCCTCTTTCTGGGGATTGCACGAGTTCGATGCGTTCCTGCTCGTAATGGACGAGGTCCCCTGGGGCGGCGCCTTCAACCCGGCGATTACGTCACTGAACCTCAACGACGTCGAGCGCATCGAGGTACTCAAAGGCGCCGCCCCCGTGATGTACGGTGCAACCTCCTTCGTCGGGGTCGTTCACGCTCTGCACTACCCGGCCGGTCAAGCCTCGAATACGGCCGATGTGGCGTTCGGTAGCTACGGGTCGGCGCGCGGCTCGGCGGCCTTTGCGTTGCCGGGTTGGGGTGATTATCGCCATTCTTTTGCGGCCGACGGGGAAAGCATCGGTTTTGCCGATAAACGGGAGAGCGTGTCCGGCGGACGCCTCCTCTATCGCGGCGCGCTGAATCTCGGTGGCGGTGAGCTGCGCCTCGACGCGAACGTGAGCATTGTCCGCGACGTGCCACCGAGCCCCGTCATCCGCGAGGGCACCGCACTCACCACGCTCACTCCGATCAATGCCAACTTCAACCCTGCGGACGCGGCGATCGATGAGAACAAGTATCAGCTGGCGCTCGGATATTCGCTGCCGACGGCGTGGGGAGCCTGGGACTCGCTGGCATCCGTTTCCCGCACTCATGTCACTGACATCCGGGCTTTTCTCGATCCGGACCTGAGCGGTGCCGCTGACACGCAGAATCAGGATCGCCTGATTCTCGATGACTATTTCGACACGCACCTGGCGAGTCACCCTGGTAACTCAACGCTGCTGGTCGGCGCGGATCTACTCTATGGCTACGGGCGCCAGACGACCCAGAACGGCAACGGCGCGTACACGGTGCCGCTCGATGGCTCGGTCGTGCCGCCGCCCACGACGCAGCTGCCCGTCAACGAGGTCGGCTACGTCAGCGACAAGCGGCTGTTCTGGGGTCAGTACGTGCAGCTCGACTGGAAGCCCGATGCGCGCTGGGATGTGACCGCGGGAATACGCCTCAACGAGACCAACGAGAGCAAGTCCGCAAGCGACCTGACACTGCCGCCGTTTACGCCGACTGAGGAATACGACGCCCAGAATGCCAGTCGGAGTGTCGTCCGCGCGACCGAGACCGTCGGTGTCAGCTACCGGCTGTGGGCCGAGGGCGTCGATCAAGCGGTGCTGTATGCGGACTGGCGCAACGCTTTCAAACCCGCGGCGCTCGACTTTGGTCCGGACTACCAACCGGACGTGCTGCTGCCTGAGACCGCCAAGATGTATGAGGTGGGCTTCAGGGGGGCGGCCGCGGATGGTCGCCTCAGCTACCAGGCGGAGGTCTTTCGCCTCGACTTTAACAACCTGGTGGTGCCCACGGAGTCCGGTTTTCTGACCAACGCCGCGGCTTCGCAACTGAAGGGTGGCGAGGTCGAAGCGCGCTTCCAGATCACGGACGATCTCGTTGTCGCGGCGAACTACGCGTATCACGACGCGCACTTCACGCAGTACCTGTTATTCGACGACGCGGCCGGTGCCTACGTCGACGTGGCCGGAAAGCAGCTACCGCTCTCTCCTCACCATCTGGCCTCGGCCGGGATCCTGTACACGCCAAGACAGGGGCTCAACTCCACCCTGGTTGCGACCTACGTGGGTCGACGCTTCCTCGATGAGGAGAATGTGGCCCCGGTCGGCGGCTACACGAAGCTGGATGCGACGCTCGGGTATGCAATCGGCCACTACCAACTGTCGCTCGAGGGTACCAACCTCACGAATCAGCGGCCCCCGGTCAGTGGGAGTGAATTTGGCGGCGAGTCGTTCTATCTGCTGAATGCGCGCTCCCTCTGGGTGCGACTTGCCTACCGTCAGCATCCCTAATCCACGAGGCTGCAGGCCATGGGACTGAGGGCTTGATGCTGCTGTCTCGTTAGCGTCTCATCCTCAGGGGCACGCGCGCCGGTCAACACATTGCCGATCATGCCAGGCTGGAACTACACGGTGCGCTTGTACCGGCCGCGTGCAGAAATACCAATGGGACCTGGAGGTTTCCCGAGCCCCAGCTCTTGAGTTAGACCGATCACCCAGCGGCGTGTCAGATCGTTTGCGGCTCGGAGACAGACTGCGAGGGTTGCGGGTGAACGTCGAGCGCGACCGCCAACCCGAGATGGCCGAGTAGCGCCAGCGTTTGTGCCGATAACTCCAGCCGAAAGTCTGTGCGTGCGAACAGGCTGATGTGTAGCTCCGCAACGCCTCCTTCGGCGTGAAGCTGCGCGAGGAAACTCTGTGAGCGTCGCAAGTGCGCCAGTGTCTGCAGCAGCACACTCTCCACCGAAACCCGAGCGGATGCGAGTTGCGGCTGCTCCATCAGCTGTGCCACCCAGTAGCTCTCACGATAGACGCCCTCGAGCGCGGCTCCGGCCGGGTCGCGGCGCGCATCGCCCACCTTCCAGCTGTGCTGCGGCTCGACCCCAAGCGTGCGGGTGATCCTCGCCGGATCAATATCCGGGTGGCGCAGACGCAGAGAGATGGTGAACTCGTATTCGCTCATGGAACCGTCGTTGGCCCGGCGGTCACTCGTTTGTGGCGGATGCGACTCACGCTCGAGCCCAGACAACCGTGGCAAACCGCGCCATGACTAGCCCGGGGGCTTACCGCGCGGCCGGCGCCGATCAATGACAGACGGCGCCCGATCGGGGCCGGGCGTCTTTGCCGCGAAGGCGCGCAGACAGTCGCGGGAGCAAATGATCACAGCAGGCTGCTGATCGCCGATTGCGCCGGGGTTTGGGTGCCGGCTTATGCGAAAGTGCTCTCGCGGGCGGCTGCCGTCCTCGTAGCCGATATCGCGTTCACAGACATCGCACGTCAACACGAGGATTTCCTCGGCCGTGTGAAAGAGCCCTGACTTGCGCCAGGCCATGATGTTCCTCGTGCGCTCGGGACCAGGTAGCTCTTCCGGCTGCCAAGCGCGGCCGGAAGGGCTTTCGGCGCTTCAGTAACGGCGCGGCCGGCCACCGCCGCCCGAACGCTCACGTTCCTGAGCTTCGTTGACTTTCAGGGCGCGACCGTCGAAGTCGGTGCCGTTCAGAGCCTGCATGGCGCGGGATGCGTCGGCATTCGACATCTCCACGAAGCCGAAGCCACGTGGGCGACCCGTGTCGCGATCGGTGATCAGGGAGACCTTCTCGACAGTGCCGTGCTGGGAAAACAGCGTGCGCACGGCCTCATCGGTTGCGGTAAAGGGGAGATTTCCTACATATAGTTTGGTCACAGAACAATACTCACGAATGAATGAAATTAACCGACAGGTCGGACCTGCCTCCTGGTTCGTCAAGCTTACGAGGTGAGAGACTGGCCTGAGAGGAGCACGCCGGTGGCGCGCGTCGCGGCCAACGCAGACAAGCCGAAAGGTTACGAGCCGTGCCCATACTACAGATTTTCCCGCAACCCTGCCGAACTTTCCTACAGATCCGCTGGTTTACCCAGGGGCCACGCGCCGCGAGGTTGGCGCTCGTGCGAAGCCGCTGTCCGCGGCGTCGGCATGCGTAGGATACGTTGCGCGCCTGGTCGGAAAGGCGCAAGGTGACTGGGCCGGTTGCCTGCGACGCAACAAGGAGCACCCACGTGAATCATCGCGCGGCGACGCTTACGATCCGTGCGCGCTTGGACGAGCGAGCCCTGCCGCACGGTGCCCTGTGGCGCCGACAGGGCGAATATGCCGCTGGCGGTCTGTGCGATGGCTGTGGCGAGCGCATTACCTCGGCGCAAGCCTCGTATGCCGTGGACTTCACACCGGGTGTGATTCCGCAGTCGGCCCGGTTTCATCGCATATGCTTCGAGATCTGGCAGCACGAATGCCAAACTCCGCTGCCCGCACCTGCTTGACGCAAATCGGGGCCGTCTCACGTCCTAATCGCGCGCCAGCGCAGGAGCCCGAACGGAATGAACCTCAGTCTGAGTGATGCTTTTGCAAGATTCGGCGCAAAGCCGAGTAATCGACTGCGGGGTCTCTCCGCAATGGCCGCCGACGGAGCTCTGGTGCTCAAGTGCTCGCTGGCGTATTTCGGCCACCCGTCCCGCGGCGTGCTTCGCTACGAGGACAGGCTCTCGAGACTGTCGCCCGGCTGCAGCGACACGGAGCTGCTCGGTCAGCACCTTACGCTGGCGGCTGCGGGCGCCCTGCCGGTCCGGATGGTCGTGTCCTCGCGTGCGGATGAAAGCAGTGGTAGCGGCAGCCCGAGCTGCCACGTGCGTCCCGACTTGATCGGGAGGGTTGCAGAGTTCGACGGAGACCATTTCATCGTCGACTTCACACGACGAGAGGTGATGCGTCTGGCCGCCGACACGACCCGCCGCAGGTAGTGGCTCTCAGCCGTCCGGCTGAAGGGTTGCGGTTACCGTGTAGATCAGACGCAACTCACAGGGTTGCTTCGAGCCGATATGTCGGGCGCGCTTGCCCGTGCACTCCAGCGCCCCTTCCGCTCGATGCGCCGGGTCTGCCAGTGCGGCGTTTACGGCACCGGTGAGATCGAACCGTCCGTCGCAGTCCGCATAAGGGCAGGGGAACGCGAAGAACGCCCGGGCCGGCGGGTGTAGTACGTGCGACTGTTGTGCCGGGGTGCTCGGGGCCGAGCCCTCAAATTGCAACTCGAGGCGGAGCTGCCGGAAGGTAGGAAATGCCACTCGAAGCGCGGGCGCGGCTGCGCGGTCGTCGCGCAACCGGTCTCGGCGCTCCTGGCGCTCGGCGGCTGGGCTGACCAGGGCGAGCTTCATGGTTCGCGGCCGGATGTTGGATCGCGCGGCGCTGCCGGGTCCGCCACCGGCGCTGTCGCGGGTGTATTCTCGCCGGCAGCGCTCGGGCGAGCTGCTCGACGCTGCTGCTTTTCCTGCTGGCGCGCCTTTCGGGCGAGCTCTCTCTGCTTGCGTGCTTGATGATAGTTCTTAGGCACCTGCGCTCCGTTCTCACTGAACTGTAAGGTCTGGAATCATTCCGTCCACCGCGCTGCATCGGTGATCAGCGGGATTAGGCTCCCGGCGTGCGCTCGTGCGGTCACTTTTGCACGGGAGGGTCGCAGCCGGCGCGCCCTGCTCACTGTACTCCGAATCCGCCGGCCGCGAGGGAAGGTTGCGAGCAGTGCCGGACTGCCGCCCGCCTCATGCAATCGAAACGTGGGGAAGGTAACCCATATCCTCAACGAAAAGCAGGAGCGCTTCGGTACCTTGACCGTGTTCGACGTGGCCGATTCTGCGATTTGGCGGCTCGCCGACGGCGTTCCACCCGTCCGGGAAGGAGGCCCCCTGCCCGCAGGGTCTTGAACGTCCGCGGGCACTGCATGGGCCAAGGCGTCTGCACCATTCGCGGGTGCGCGCGCTCACTCACAGTCCCTGGTGTGGGTGAGCTGCGCCTGTGGTGGCGTGCGCGCCGGCGTCACCATAGGTTGCGGTCTTGAGGTGTTAGGTTGAGCAAGGTAATGCGGCGCCCAGAGGGGAAGTTGTACACGCGACCCCTCCGGACGCCTATCACGGTTGCCGGGACTGTAGGAAACCGGCGCCGTGATTGAGGCGCATGCTAAACCGGCTGCTTGCTTGGCAGATTTATTTTGCGCAGCGGTGAGATAGCGGCCTCGCTCAGAACAGTAAGTGGTCTTACCCGGCATTCCACCGGGTTCCCCTGCCACCTTACACGTTGTGTCGACGCACGCGAGTCTACTCAGCACGCCGGTCGCTGCTCCCTCGGAGGGTGCGAAGTTAGGTGTCAGAAGTGTCCTGAACACCGACTTGCTAGCGTCGTCACGTTGCTGCCACAAAGTCGGTGTATAGCGCCGCTCGACGGCACGGGTTTAGCGAGTTCAGCGTCGTACGACCAGGGGGAGGGCCGGCTGGTGGGCGCGAAGAAGGTACAAGAGCACTGCGACACGCTACGCGATCCGATCGCTCTGGGGCCCGGCGACAATCCAGACATTCAGCGCAAGGCGTTAGGTATCGTGCGCTCGCTGCGCGCGGCAGCGGAACGGGACTATCCGAGGCAAATTCTTGAAGACTTGAAGTAACGGCTCCTGGCTTGGTTTAGTGATCGGCAGTGGCGAGGCGATGACGCGGAACTGCGTCCGAGTCTCCTACAGCATGTCGACCAATTGCCGCGACGCGCTGCTTCAGGGTGTCGGCAGGCCGTGTGCCCGAGCCCCCTGTTCTTGAGGTCAGATAGGCTAGGTTCTTGTGTTTGCGACGCGTGATCCCAAGCCCAGTGAGTCCAAGCCCAAGGTGGGACTGCGGCTCGTGTCGCTAGATCGACCCGGACGCGCTGGCGCGCCTGGTTGGTTGGTCCGGTAACGCTCAAGGAACTTGCGCAGCGGATGCGATGCTCGAAGTGCGGGAACAAGGCTGCCGAGGTCGTGGCGGTTGCGAGGCCGAGGCCGCACGGAGTGCCGAAGAATCCGCACTAGCAGCCCCCCGAGTTGGGACTGGGGTATCGGCCCTTGGGGAAATTCCCTCAAAACGCAAATCGATGTCGCGCTGCTGCGACGTGAATCGGTGAAACGTCGTCGCTCGCCCAACTTATGATTCGACACCAGAGCAAACGGGGTTGCGTTGCTCCCCGATGAACGCACTCCAATGGCGCGCGTGGAGGACGCGCGTTGACCGATAGACCTCGCCGGGTTCGTGAACCGACACACCCCCGGCGGGGCCTATCTCTTGACGACGCAAACGAAAACGCCGCGCGGAGTGTCGAGGAATCCGCACTGATGAAAGCCGCCCAGCCGTTCACGGACCCCTCCAATGATGTTTTAGACGGCGCCACGCGACGGCGCAGCAGGAAACTGATGCCCACGAACGTAACGCCCAGCAATGCCGCCGCCAAGTCGATCATGTGTCCAACGCTATGAGACTGGCCCCATCCAAAGGACGGAAGGATCGAGAATGACTCGAACACATGGGTCAACGCCATAATCCCGAAGGAGCCAATGCCTAAAGCCAGCGATACTGATGCGAGGTCGCGGCGTGTCATGAAGAGCGCGACGGCGACGCTGAGAAAGATGCATGCGGCTGCCAGCGCCAGGAGCCCTTTTAGAACCGCTGCGTTCACTGCAAGCGCCGTCTAACTATAATTCGATTACCCAACTGTCGCGTCGCCCCGGAAAGCGTGTGAATCATCCCACGCAGTGGCTGCCGCTCCGGCCTTTCACGCTGGCCCACTGCGAGTGATCCCAGCCGCAGTATGTCACCCCAATAGAACCGTG
>Ga0307471_100000314_pt1 | contig 24573 bp, 17 predicted proteins | sample atmos_gasesAM3C__2_FD_204566 | JGI IMG/M metagenome (GOLD analysis project Ga0307471, IMG submission 204566) | Hardwood forest soil microbial communities from Morgan-Monroe State Forest, Indiana, United States - atmos_gasesAM3C_515 | ecosystem: Environmental > Terrestrial > Soil > Temperate...
CGCAGCAGCTCGGCGTTCCCATCGTCCCGGTGAGCCTTGTCGGCTCATTTCAGCATTTCCGCACTGGGCACTGGATGCTCTGGCCGGGAAAAATCACCGTCTACTTGCACGATACCATCGAGACGAAAGGTTTCGGCAAAGAGGACGTGCCCGCACTACGCGACCGCGTGCGCGAAATTATCTCTGCGCCGGTGGAAGAAGCGCTCAAAGCGCAAAGCAGACACCCGGGCCGCAGTTTGGAAGTTCAAGTTAGAGGCGGGAACCTGTAAGGGTCCTTGTTGGCCCCCTTGCGCCCCTTCCCCTTTTCCCAACAGCGTCTTTGCTTTGAGCTCAACAATAGGCATGAGCCATAGAAGCAGCCGCGAAGTTACAGCGAAAGCTTGATTCCGGGCAAGGTACGCCCGGCCTTGGTTTCCTGCCAGGTGAAAACAATGCGGTGAATCACGGTGATCGTTGACACGACCGCAATCACCCACAACACCGGCCCCATGCGATTGAAGAGTCCACCAATGATGAGCAGCACCAGCCGCTCTGGACGCTCCATGAATCCGACTTTGCACAACGGAATCAGCGATTCGGCGCGGGCACGTGCATAGCTCACCATCACCGAACCCGCGGTCGCTACCGCCGCAAGTACCACGTACGGCGTGTGCCCACTCACGGAGTAGTACACCAGCAGGCCCATGTACAGCGCCATGTCCGCGTAACGGTCGAGCGTCGAATCGTAAAACGCGCCGAACGCTGTCACGCGGTTCTGTTTCCGCGCCACCTGACCGTCCAGCATGTCCAGAAACCCCGCGCAAAAAATGATGATGGCCCCGGTGCGAAATCCGCCGATGGCAAAAAAGGCCGCAGCTCCAAAGTTCACCACCAACCCTAGAAAAGTGAGGATGTTTGGATTGATTCCCGTTGCCGCAACGGCTCCGACAATCTTGTCGAGCAGCCACTTGCTTCCAATGCCAATTGCCCCGGTGAAGGTAGCCATATGCAGTGAATAGTCTCTCAGACTGACTTCATTTTGCGAAATGGGCGCGAGCGTTCAAAAGTGGGCGGCATCGTACACCACCGGGAGTTGGCCTCGCAAATTTTGGATTTCGAAAACCCAGCGTCTCGTTTGCTTTCGGCCAAACGAGAAGCTTACAATTGTGCGCGTCTCAAAAGATTCCGACTGGCGGGCACCTCATTGACCCGGCGGTCTATGTACAAAACCATTTTGGTTCTGAGTTCCCTGCGGAAGCGACCAAGAATTCCTTGACGCTTGTTTTCTCTCCGCTTACATTCGCAGAGTCATAATTGAGGTTCGAAGAAATGGATGCATCCGTCAGCCGTCGTCGTTTCCTGGCTCAAGGAGCCGGTGGGCTTTCTTCCGTCTGGGTTTCCGCGCACTGGCCTGCGCTCCTGGCGGCCGCCACACACGCACGCCACGCCGCGCAATCGGCTGTGGCTGCCAAATTCGGATTCTTCGGTGCGGAAGAAGCCAAAGAGGTTGACGCCGTCACCTCCCGCATTATTCCCAGCGACGAGACGCCGGGAGCGCACGAAGCCGGCGTGGTTTACTTCATCGATCGCGCCCTTACCACTTTTGGCATCGACGATCAAAAGACCTACCGCGAGGGCTTGCCGGAGTTGCAAGCCAGGGTAGCAGAGATGTTCCCCGGCACTTCCAGATTCTCCGCGCTGGCGCCCGAACAGCAGGACGAAGTGCTGCATTCTTTCGACGAGCAAAGTCCACACGGGCGGCAGCGCAGGTTCCGCACGAGTCCGGGCGCGCAAAACTTTTTTGAAACGCTTCGCCAGCACACCATCGCGGGATTCTTGATCGACCCCGATTACGGCGGCAACCGTGATGGCGCCGGCTGGAAAGTAATAGGCCGCGCACGCGAATACATGTTTCAGCCGCCGTTTGGCTATTACGACAAGGGCTATCCCGGTTGGGAAGTAGCGGCGAAAGAAGAAATGAAAGAAGCAGAGAAGAAATGACCGTAGACCAGCCCAAGTACAAGACTTCGGACGAAGTGGATTTCGTGATCGTCGGCTCCGGCGCTGCCGGCGGCGTCCTGGCTAAAGAGCTTTCTACGAACGGTTTTCGCGTCGTGGTCCTTGAGCAGGGCCCTTACCTGAGCGAAGAGGATTTCACGCACAACGAAATCGAAATCTTGGCGCTGGACAAGCTCACCAATCATCCCAAGCAGCAACCGACGACGGTTCGCAAAACGCCCGACGAAAAGGCCAAGCCCCAGCGCGCGCTTGTTTATGGCCGCTGCGTGGGCGGGACCAGCGTGCATTTCACGGCAAACTTCTGGCGGTTCCATGAAATTGATTTCATCGAGCGCAGCAAAGTGGGATCGATTCCCGGGTCAACCCTCGTCGATTGGCCCATCGCCTACGCGGACCTCGAGCCCTATTACACGAAGGTGGAATGGGAGATTGGCGTTTCCGGCTTGGCCGGCGCAAGTCCGTTCGATCCTCCTCGCTCGAAGCCTTATCCCATGCCGCCGCTGCCGGTGAAATCTTCGGGAGTGCTCTTTGAACGCGCCGCCCGAAAGCTGGGCTGGCATCCGTTCCCGGCCCCCATGGCGATTCTTTCGCAGCCGCGGCCCGGCCGCAGCGCCTGTGTCCAGTGCGGTTTTTGTCTCGGCTTCGGCTGCGAGGTCGGCGCAAAATCCAGCTCGCTCGTGGCTGCGATTCGCGTGGCCGAGCGCACCGGCCGTTGCGAGATTCGCCCGAATTCCTACGTGCATCGGATCGAACTGAACTCCAACGGGCGCGCCATCGGCGCGGTCTATTTTGATGAAAAGCGCAACACGCATCTGCAAAGGGCAAAGGCCGTAGCGGTTTGCGCGAACGGGGCTGAAACGCCCCGCTTGCTCCTGCTTTCCGCGAACAAGCAATTTCCGGATGGTCTTGCGAACTCCAGCGGCTTGGTCGGCAAAAACCTGATGTTCAACAGCGGCGGCACCGTCACTGGTGTTTACGAGCAGCCGCTCAACGACTACAAAGGTTACTGCGTCAGCCGCGTGCTGCATGATTTTTACGAACTCAACCATGAGAAGGTAGGCTTCTACGGCGGAGGCGGTCTCGACGCCCGTTACGACTTCACTCCTATTTCCTTTGCTTTCGGGGGAATCCCGCCGGAAACCCCGCGCTGGGGCAAGGAATTCAAAGCCACTCTGGCACACAACTTCACGCGAACGATGGAGATTTTCTGCCACGGCACTTCTCTGCCGGTCGAGAACAATTCCTTTTCGTTGGATCCAGACCTGAAGGACGCCTGGGGATTGCCCGCTCTGCGGCTAACCTACAAGGACCATCCCGACGACCTGAAACTCTCCAACTGGCTCTTTGAGCGCGCCCAAGCCATTCACGAAGCCGCTGGCGCCGTCAAAAAGTGGAGTTTCCCGGCCCAGGAGCAGCAGTTTGGCGTGCATCTTCTCGGCACCTGCCGCATGGGCAACGATCCGAAACGTTCAGTGATTAATCCCGATCATCGCACACACGACGTGAAGAACCTATTCTTGTGCGACGGCAGCAGTCTGGTCACTTCCGGCCGCGGCCAGCCCACCATGACGATCATGGCGCTCGCTTTCCGCGCCGCCGACCGCATCACCGCACTAGCCAAGCGCGGGGAACTCGGCGTATAGGTTCCGCGGCACCCATTGGCCTGCTGCAACCAGGTCGCGAGCGCTTTCGTCATAACCTGCGAGGGTTGAATCCATGAATGCCTACTGTTGGAAGGCGTGGTTTTCTGTCGGCGGGATGTCGTTGCTCACGCTGCTGATGATTGCCGGAGCGCGCGCGCAGTCGACTCCGGCAAAAGGTCCGTCCGAAGGAGCAACCGCAACTCCGCCGAAGCTTGCGGAAGAAGAATACAAGAATATTCAGGCATTAAAGGGAATCCCAGCCGATCAGGTCATTCCGTCGATGCAGTTCATCGCCGCTTCGCTGGGCGTCGAATGCGAATACTGTCACGTCGCTCGCGCTTTTGAGAAAGACGACAAGAAGCCGAAACTCACGGCGCGCAAGATGATCGGCATGATGATGGCCATCAACAAGGAGAACTTCGAGGGCCATCGCGAAGTTACCTGCTACTCCTGCCATCGCGGCTCGCCGGACCCGGTGGCAACGCCGATGATCGCGGCCGAAGAGACGAGGCGAGAAGCGGCAGAAACCGCCAAGGCCGGTGAACCCAAACCCGTTTTTCCGTCAGCCGATCAGCTTCTCGACAAATACGTCGGCGCCATTGGCGGAGCCGAAGCTCTGCAAAAGGTCACCAGCCGAGTGGAAAAAGGGATCCTCACTGCGTTCGGCGGCCAGCATTTCCCGGTTGACGTTTATTCCAAGGCCCCCGACAAACGCCTCTCGGTCATGCATCTCCCCAATGGCGATAGCCTCACCGCTTTCGACGGCACGCAGGGCTGGCTAAGCGTTCCGGGACGCGTGCACAGGATGTCCGCGGCAGAAAATGCCGCGGCGCGCATCGATGCCGACCTATATTTCCCGCTGCACGTGAAAACGCTTTACGAAAGATTTCGCGTGAACGCGGGCGAAAAGATCGACGGCCATGATACCTATCTTGTCGTGGGCCTCAAGGAAGGGCAACCTCCGCTCCGCCTCTACTTCGACAAGGAGTCCGGCCTACTGCTTCGCCTAGTCCGCTATGCCGAAACCCCACTCGGCCGCAATCCCACGCAGATCGATTATGCGGATTATCGCGAAGCGAATGGCTTGAAGGCTCCGTTTCGCTGGACTTTATCACGCCCAGGAAATCAGTTCACCATTCAGGTGGAACAGCTTCAGCAGAATGTCCCGGTGGACGATGCCAAGTTTGCGCCGCCTCCGGAACCGCCGCCGGCGGCGCAAAAGCGTGCCGCGCCTTAGCCCTTCTGTTGCTCGACTTTCTAGAAATGGAAGGCCAGCCCCGCCAGGAAATTCCCACGATGCTGGTATTGCGACACCTTGGCGGTGTAGCAACCGTAGTAGGGAGAGCAGTAAGTTGCCAGACCGGAATTCGCATAGGTTGGCATATAGCGTGCGTCTCCCCGAAAAGACAGATAGTGTGTCAGCGTATATTTCACGCCCCCGCCAATGCCGTAGGAAAAGTCCAGCCGCGTCGGGTTACCCCCGCTGTTGAATTCATGGGTAAAGCCCAGGCTCCCCGCAAAGTACGGCCGCCACTTGTGCTCATCTCCAAGAAACATATAAAGGGCGCCAAATTGATACTGGTCCACGGTCGAATCGTAGGCCTTCGTATACGGAGCGCCCGGAGTTGGCTGCAAGCTGTAGGAAGTCAGATTGCGATCCCAGAGGAACTCAAACTGAGAGTTGGAAGTGAGCGAATATCCGATGAACGTCCCAAAACTGGTCGCGCCGTTAATGCGCAGGTCGTTTACGAATACCGTGGTTGACGTGGGACTAAGTGGATAAGAACCGCTTGTCTCATAGCCAACGAATGGCGTGAATTCCCATTTTTCGAGTCTGCTGCCCCCGTACTGCGCCATAGCTGGCGCACTCATGACCAGGCAGATCACTCCTCCGAGCAGGCCCATCATCCCAGCTTGCATTTCTTCTCTCCTCTTCTTCCGTCTGAACGAATGTTACGATCAAGCGTGCATGCCAACCTACTCAAGTTAGGATGCACTTGGCCTTTCTCGCGTTTCAGCCTCTCCCTCAGGGACGGAACTGCAACCACGCGATCGAGAGCCGGAAGGGGAAGCCGAAACCTGAAGGCTGAAAAACCTTTGCAACGGCGCCCCCCAAAAAAAAATGCAATCGAAGCCCCGCAGGGCAAATTTCTTTGCTAACAACTCATGACTAATAACTGAGAACCGGTAATTGGTGGGCCTGGGTGGACTTGAACCACCGACCTCGCGCTTATCAGTATTGAGGTCACTGGTCCGTCGGCCAGGAATTAGATTTTCGTGCCATGGGTCGCACGGAATTGCTTGTCTAACGACTGCGTCGTGAAAACTCGAACACCGGACGTCGGGAAGAGTTTGCCTTCGCCTGCGGCTTGCAAGCGCAGAGCGATCACACGCATTTGTCTCGGATGAGAAACGTCGGGCTACCGTGGCAAACCCCCTGCCGTATGAGCCGCGGCGGGAAAAGAAACCCGCTTTCCTCGGTAATCGGCAAACACGAAGCGACGCCGAGACAATAACCCTCAAGGAAGCTCAAAGCCCGGAAGCCGCAGCGCCTTCTGGTCGAGTGTCAAAGTGAGGGAACAGCCCATTCGCGCACCTAGTGCCGCGATGAGAGCATCGGAGAACGAACCCCGCCCTGCCCTGAGAGCGATCAAAGCGGTGAAAACCTCCTGCTCGTTTTCAACAGCCAGCACCTCCGTTTGAAGAATGCGCTCGACAGCCGCAGCGATTTCACGGGCTCCCAGCCCGTAGGCACGATCAAGCACCCAGACAATCTCGGCCATCGCGACAATGCTGACGAAACCGGGGTTCGCCTCGGTGAGCCGCCGTTCAATGATCTCATTAGCCTTCGGCGACTGAATCGGGTCGTCTTGCGTCAGGTAACGGACAAGGATGTTGGTGTCAAGCCCGATCATCGGTTGGTAGCGCGCCTCGCGACACCGGCGGCGGCTTCAGCAGCAGCCTTGTTCATCTCTGCGATGCTCACCGCTCTCAGGCGGCGGGACTTGACAATGCCGCGTAAAGCGCCAGCAGGAAGCTTGGGCAGAAGAACCACACTGCCATCGGGATGAAGGAAAAACTTAACGCGATCACCAGGCTTCAACCCGAGATGCTCGCGTATCGCTTTCGGGATGGTCGCTTGACCCTTGACGGTGATTGCCGATTCCATGGTGCACCATTACAATTTCAGGAATGTAATACCATAACTCGCCTCCGGCGTCAATGAGGATAGTCCTGGTCGGTCCTGGTCCTCCTGGTCCTGGACAGTCACTCCGAGCTGCTTTCCTAACCTTAGCGGCAGGAGTACTTTATGGTGTGGAGGTAGGAAGGGTGGGGCGATGATAACTCGACAGTTCCTTGAAATCTTCCTGCAGGATCTTCGCTATGCCATCAGGATGCTGCTCCGCAGCCCAGGATTTACGGCCACAGCGATCGCGGCCCTGGCGCTCGGGATCGGGGCCAACACTGCCATCTTTAGCGTGGTCAATACGGTGCTGTTGCAGCCACTCGCATATCCGGAACCGGACCGCCTGGTGCAACTGGAGCTGAGCTCACCGCAAGGAAATGGAAACATTACGTCGATCCCGAAGTTCATGGTGTGGCAGGAGCAAAGGCAAGTGTTCCAGGACGTGGCCGCGTACGATCTCGGTGGTCCGGGCGTAAACCTGACCGGGGGAGACCGCCCGGAACAGCTCAAGGGCATCCGGGTATCGGGGGATTTTTTCCGATTATTCGGAGCACGCGTGATAGCAGGGCGGACGTTTTCCGCCGAAGAGGACCGCCCGGGAGGGCCGCCTTCGGTGGTGCTCTCAAGTGGGCTATGGCGACGGCGATTCGGCTCCGACCCCAACCTTGTGGGCAAAAGCATCGATCTTGGCGGCGAACCACATACCGTGGTCGGGATACTCGATCCCACTTTCACGTCCGATCCGCCTGCGGATATATATCTTCCACTCAAAGCAGATCCGAATAGCACTGACCAGGCGCACTACCTGCGCGCAGCAGCACGTCTGAAGCCCGGCGTTACGCTGGAACAAGCCAAGGCGGCGATGAACCTAGCCGCTGAGCAATTCAAACAAAAATTTCGTAATCAGCTAGGTCCACAAGAAGGCTTTACAGCGGAGCCGCTGAGGGACACGGTAGTGGGCGATGTGCGGAAAGCGCTGCTGGTCTTGCTTGGCGCGGTCAGCTTTGTGCTGCTGATCGCGTGCGCCAACGTCGCAAACCTCTTGCTGGCGCGAGCGACGATAAGAAAGCGCGAGATCGCGATTCGGGCGGCAGTCGGCGCCGGTGGCGGACGAATCATTCGGCAACTGCTGACAGAAAGCGTTTTGTTGTCACTCGTAGCAGGTTTGCTTGGCTTGGGTCTTGGATATTTCGGAGTGCGCGGGCTGCTCTCGCTCAATCCCGGTGATGTCCCGCGAGTTGGAGAGCATGGATCAGCCGTGGCGCTGGATTGGCGGGTGCTGGCGTTCACCCTAGGCGTCTCCGTCATCACGGGAATTCTGTTCGGGCTGATCCCGGCGTTCAACGCGTCGCGAACGGATCTGAACTTGACGCTGAAGGAGAGCGGTCTGCGCTCCGGCAGCGGTGTGCGACAAAACAAGGCGCGGGCGATCCTGGTGGTCACCGAGATGGTGCTGGCGCTCGTCCTGCTCGTAGGTGCGGCATTGCTGATTCGCACGTTCAGCGTACTGCGAAACGTCGACCCGGGTTTCGATGCGCATAACGTGCTTACGATGGAGATGTCGCTCACAGGGACGCGGTTCAACAAAACGGCTGGAGTGAATCAGTTGGTGCGCGAGGCGCAACGCCGGATGGAAAGTTTGCCGGGCGTGATTGCACTCGCGTCGACATGTTGCCTTCCTCTGCAAGGAGGATTTGGATTGCCGCTCGTGATCGAAGGGCGCCCGCTCACCGAGGGTACGGCGCATGGCGGCGCAAGCTGGCGGACGGTTTCACCGCGGTACTTCGATGTGTTCAAAATCCCGCTGATCCGCGGGCGGATGTTCACGGATCGCGATGATGGGAGCGCACCGGGAGTAGTGCTGATCAACGAGGGGCTGGCAAAGCAGTTCTGGCCAAACAGCGATCCAGTCGGGCAGCGCATCACCATCGGCAAAGGTGTGGGGCCGGAGTTCGCGGAACCTCCGCGCGAAATTATCGGAATTGTAGGCGACGTACGGAATCAGGGACTCGACAACAAACCCGACCCGATCATGTACATTCCGGTGGCGCAGGTGAACGATGGAGTGACGGCGCTGAACAACGGCATCATTCCCATCACCTGGGTGATCCGCACCAGGGTGGAGCCCTCCTCGCTGAGCAAAGAAATTCAAGACGAGCTACGTATGGCGAGCGGCGGGTTGCCCGTTGCGCATATCCGATCGATGGAACAAGTGAGGGGAGAATCCACTGCGCGCACGGACTTCAATATGACGCTGTTGATGATTTTCGCGGGCGTCGCACTGCTGCTGGCCGCGATTGGTATCTATGGGCTGATGGCGTACTCCGTCCAGCAACGGACACAGGAAATTGGGATTCGCATCGCGCTGGGAGCGAGTGCGCATGACGTACGGAAGATGGTCGTGAGGCAAGGTATGGGACTGGCCTTGGCTGGAGTTTTCATCGGCGTGGCGGCGGCGCTTGGGCTAACCCGTTTGATGGCAAGCCTGCTCTACGGCGTCACGGCGAGAGATCCGATAGCGATGACATCGGTGGCATTGCTGCTTATCGGAGTCGCTCTGGCCGCCACATACATTCCGGCGCGCCGAGCGTCGCGCGTCGATCCGGTTGTGTCGTTGCGGTACGAATAGTAAATGGGCGTCCTGTTCGGAGGAGGAATCGGAGGGTGGCTGCCACCTCCTGATTTTAGCGGTCTAACCGGAGAAGTTGCTTCCCGTACCCAGACGGATCTGAGCGCAGAACAATCCACTTGGACGAAAACGCGCAATCTGCAGAAGTGTCATTCCCGTGAGGGAGTCATTCCAACTTGAACAGAGTGTGGGCTTGCGACTCCGACCATGTCAGTGGATGGAGACGGAGTGGCAGCGATGCGCGGAACGCCACGATTGCGTCTGTATCAGTTCGCCCGGATTTTGGCAAATTTTGGCAAACCACTTTTTGAGGGTAATTGCGGCAGCCGGCACAATCTGAGAATGACCGCATAAACACTGGGGACTTATGGTGGGCCGTAGTTGACGACCTTAGAACTTTTGCACCATTGGCTCGAGCGACCGTTCCGGCCCCAAACTCTCTCTAACCAGGGCCGTGCCGAACTCAGCGATTGGCTGGCGGTGGAGACCTGGAAAAAGCGTCCTGGGGGAACCGGCTTGTACCTCGATCTGTTGAGAGGGCGTGCCGGAAGGCCCGAACTTGATCCAGGGCTTCGAACACGTAGGGACAAACTCGGCTATGGTGGATCGCTACATTACTCTTTACGGGCTTCACGCTCCTAGTGACGGGCGATGGGAAACGTGCGTTTGCCCTGAAGGACCTCCCGGATCGCAGCAACAAGCTCAGCGCCCGCATCACTCTTTAACACATATCCGGATGCGCCAGCGTCAAGAGCCTCGCTAGCAAAGGCTGGGTCCGTGTACATCGTCACAAGAATGATCTTGGATCGTGTATTCATCTCCCGCAGCTTGCGAGTCGCTTCCATCCCATTGAGCACCGGCATCGATAAATCCATCACAATTACATCAGGTTGGAGTTGCCGCGCGGCCGCCAGCGCTTCTTCACCGTTTGCGGCCGTACCCACTACCTCAAAATGACGGCTCAGAATGGAGCACAGGCCCTCCAGGAACATCCTGTGGTCATCTACCAGCAGAACTCGCGGGAGACTCATCGCTATCCTTTTTCAGGGGGATCAGGGCTTCAACCACGGTCCCGTGAGCCGCTTTGGACTTGAAAACCAAACTGCCTCCGACCAGACGTACTCGCTCTTGCATGCTAATTAAGCCCAATCCTTCCCTTGGCTTTGCCGATTCGACGTCGAAGCCCTTTCCGAAATCCTCCACCTTTAGATCGATTGCCTGGTCCGAGGCTTTCACCATCACATCAACTTTTTTCGATTCCGCGTGTTTCCAAATATTTTGCAAAGCCTCCTGCGTGACGCGATAAAGACAAAGCCCGATCTCTTCCGGCAGATCCTTGGGGATGTTTTCCGCCGAAAAATTGACCACCGTGCCGTTTTGACTAGCATACGACTTGCATTCAGCTCGCAGTGCTGCCGCCAATCCCATTTCCCGGAGAGTAGCGGGGTGAAGTACCCTCGCAAAGTCCTGGATTTCCCGCGCCACATTTCCGAATTCTTCTTGACAGTTACGCAACTTTTCGGCTGCCACATCAGGCTGAGCGGGAATGAGCGGGGCGATCTCGGCGAGGCGCAGATTGAGCAAAGCCAGCTTTTGTCCAAAAGCGTCGTGCAACTCGCGCGCCAAATTTTTCTTTTCATTCTCTGCAGAGACCAGCAAACGGGCTGAGAGCATCTGGAGTTCGCGCTTGCTGAGATACAATTCGGCCTCGGCCCGCTTCCGCGCGGTGATGTCCTCGATGGCCAAAAGAACCTTCTGTAACCCGAGTCCCTCCTGGTGGAGCTCACGAGCATTGAGCAGCATGGTCTTCCGTCCGATCTTTGGGAATTCCTGCTCCACCTCGAAATTTATAATTTCATTCTTCTCACGCACCACGCTCTCCAGCAATTCGCGCAGCCTGGGAATATTCCATTCGCCCTGGCCAAGTTCATAGAGAGAGCGGTTTTCTGTTTCTTCATGCTTAACCTGAAATATCTGGTAAAAAGCCCGATTGGCGGAGACCACACGTAACTGCGAGTCTAAAACAAGAAGTGACTCGCCCATGGCCCCGACAATCGCGCTTGAAAGCTGCTTTGCGTCGTTGATATCGGAGATTGAGATCAAAAGCCCTTCTACCTCGTCGTTTCCTATCCGATAAGGCCGCATTCGCAAGAGATACCAATATCCGTTTTGATCTCGCACCTCTGCTTCCACAGGGCGCTCGGTTCGGATCACTCCGGAAGCCATCTGGTCGAGGTCCGGTAAGTCCAGGTTCGACCGGATTTGACCGATGGGACGTCCCGCATCCGCTGCGATCAGATTCAGCAATTTCGCGGCCGAAGGAGTGAACCGTCGAATGCGCCGATCCGCTCCCAGGATCACAATGGGAACCTCAACTGTGTTTACCAAATTGTTCAACTCGCCAGCCGTCTGGGTCAGTTCGACGTTTCGGCTCTGCAATTCGTCGTTCAGCGTCGTCAATTCTTCATTGGAGGATTGCAACTCTTCCTTAGCCGTCTCCAACTCTTCGTTCGTGCTCTGGAGCTCCTCGTTGCTGGAAAGAATCTCCTCGTTGGCTGCCCTCAGCTCTTCAGAAGCAGCTTCCTGGTCTTCAACGAGAGCACGCAGGTTCTCCTGTGTGGCGACCAGTTCTCGCTTCAGCTGTTGTATCTCTTTGGCTTGTTCTGAACTTCTTGATATACGTTCAACCTTGCTACGTTGTTTCTTGTCAGGCACCTGAGGACGTAGATTCTGGAAGAGCACCACGAAGTCCGAGTCTTTCGTTAGCCGGCCCGCGATCGGTACCACTTCCAGATCGACTAGGATTGATTCGCCGTCGCGCTTGAAGCGAACGTTCTCGCGGCGAGCCGCCCCGGACCTCTTCGCCTTTTGGACGGCCGCGCGGATCTGTAGCATCAAATCCGGCCTGGCCAGCTTCAGTAGACTGAAGCTGGCCTCTCCCAGCGCCGGCTTGAGAAAGGGGCTTGTGTCGCCTTGGAAGAAAAGTACCTGTAAACTCGGATCCACTACAAGGGCCGGCGGAGCATACCGTTCTAAGACGATCCGCTCCGCCTCTTTCCGCAGGTCAAACGCAGGTGGCTCCAACAACGCGGCGGCAGGGGCCGTGGTCTTGAATTCCGGCTCAGCCGCCGCACGGAATTCAGTTACCACCTGCCCAGGCGACACCACCCGTGTATAAACGTTCGCTCTGCGGTCGCTCAGCGAGAACAGGGCGGGCGCAGCGCCGACGCTTTCTGACTTGCCCAGGAGCAGAAATCCCGTTGGCTTGAGAGCGTAGTGAAAATAGCCCAGAACCTTCCTTTGGAGAGGGGTCGTAAAATAAATCAGCAGGTTCCGGCAACTGATCAGATCCATTCGCGAAAAGGGAGGGTCCCTGGTCACATCGTGCCGGGCGAACACACATAGTTCACGAAGCTCTTTGATGATTTGGTAGCCACCCTCGATCTTGGTGAAGAACCGGCGCAATTGCTCCCGTGAAAGGTCGGCCGTCAAGGATTCGGGATAAACCGCCGCCCTCGCCTTCTGAATGTCTTTGTCACTGATGTCGGTAGCGAAGATCTGAATTCTGGTCTGAGCGGCACTGTCGCCCAAGAACTCACTCAGCGCCATGGCGATGGAATGGACTTCCTCACCACGGGAGCATCCGGGCACCCAGATCCGGACGGGTTCCCCTGGCTCCAGGAGCGAGAATATTTGTGGAAAGACGGAGGTCTTCAGATACTCAAATGCTTCCGGATCTCGGAAGAAGCCGGTGACATGAATTAGCGCGTCTTCGAACAAAGCTTTCACTTCGTCCGGGTGCTCCCCAACGTATTTGGCGTAATCGGGTAATGTGTCGCATCGTCGAACCAGCATTCTTCGGGCAATCCGTCGCCGGACGGTCGTCTGCTTGTAATTCGCGAAATCCACTCCGGTTGCGGTCCGGAGAAGGCGAAAGATTTTGCGCAGACCGCCATTTTCTACGGGAGAAGTTTCCGGTGCAACCGCTTCCGCCGCGATTTCCAGATACGGGTGCCGGATCAACCGGGCCAATTCCCGCGCTAGCCTCTCTGGCGGAAGTACGAGATCCACACACCCTGCAGCCACCGCGGTTACCGGCATTCCTGGATACTTTGCACTTGCTTCATCCTGCGCGAAGGTAATGCCTCCCTCGGCCTTGATGGCCTGCAATCCCTTGGTTCCATCCGACCCAATCCCAGACAGAATTATGCCGATCGCTTTGGTCTTCTGATCTCCTGCAAGAGAGCACAGGAAGGTGTCGATCGGGGTGTGCCGAATGGACCCGGCGGGTCGAATCATCAATTTCAAAAGCCCGCCTCGAATTGTCACTTCGGTATTGGGAGGGATTACATAGACACGGTTCGGCTCTACATCCATGCCGTCCACGATCTGCGTAACGTCCATCGCAGTATCTTTCGCCAGCAGCCGGTTCAACATGCTTTCGTGCGTCGGGTCCATGTGCTGGATCAGCACAAAGGCCATGCCCGTGTCCGCAGGCAACGCTTTGAGAAAAGCTGTGAAAGCTTCCAGGCCACCCGCCGACGCGCCGATGCCAACGATAGGAAAAGGCTTCGACGCGGAGGGCTCAGCAGCTTGAGCGGTGAGCGCAGATTCCGCCGCCGACGCATCCGTCGAGCGAGTTTCCTTATTCTTTTCTGGCGAAGTGGTCAGAACTTCCTCGTCGGAAGGCCCTGTCCCTTTTTGCAGCAGTAGCTGACCGCCCTGCGGCCTTCCTCGGCCAGATTCTTTCTTGGCCATCGGACAATTCTCCCAAACGTGCACGCAGTTTAGCAGTTTAAAACTCAATTCTCAAAGGTGAAAGCTAGCAAAGGCGTATATAGTGGCTGCTTATTGAGAACGCAAACAGGGAGATACAGATAGTATAGATGGCGGAGATTATCGTAGAGCAACTGGAGCACTCGCCGTGGAGCTAGAGGTCGAGCTCGTCGAGCGAAAAGGCAACTCGATATGCGACGGTATTGCGAAAGCGGGTGGAGGCGACGGTTGTCCTTTCCATCGATGCGTAGGGAACGGGAGAAACCAGAGTCGACACGGATGTGAACAGCCGGGAATTCGACCACTATTTCGGGGACTTTAGCGACATCATGACAGCCCTTCTTGTCGGCAAGACCATGGCGGGAATGCGCGCTTTAGACATCTCGCGTGGCGTCGATGTTCTCACATCGCGCAAGGAGGTCGATCCAAAGCAAGTCTATGCATACGGAAAGGAGGAGGGCGCTTTGCCGTTGCTTTACGCCGCGGTGCTTGATGGCAAGATCCTTGGACGGAATGCTGGTTTCCTACGAGTCGGTTGTGAGCAGCCGGGTCCATCGGCGCATCCTGGAAGGCGTTTCTCCCGGGATGTTGAGATACTACGATTTGCAGGATTTGGTAGCCGCCCTAGCGCCGCGCAATGTCTGGATTGTGAATGGTACCGACCCACTGGGACATGAACTGCCTGCCCGTGAGGTCACAAAGGAATACGGTCGAGCGCTCGAATCGTTCAGTCAACAGGGGGCAACCCAAGCCATCCATATAAAGATCGCAGGCCTGGTCAGGGACACCGCTACCTTATTACGGTGAATTCACGGCGGCCGTCAGATAGGGAGCGGCAGAGCGGCTCAGCCGAGCGCTCTTCTCAAAGGCAGAGACCGTTGTCAGGTTGGCGGAAGTCTCCAAAATGTAGCATGCAGGACCCCGCGAGGCCTCGACGAATCTCCATTCCCCGAAAACCGTCCTTCTTTACGCTTTTTTGGATACTCGCTACAATCGCGGAGCTACATCGTCATGCGCTAAGATGGACTGTAGGAAGAGGCATGGGGCGAAGAACAATCACAATTGCGTTTTGTTTGACTTTCGTGACGATCCCCGTTTTATGTGTTCACTCAAAGCACGTCAGAGCTGGTGAGACCTCTCAAGTTACACTGCTTCGCACGCCGCACGAAGGAATTCAGCCACAAACTGTGTTGGACCGCGACGGTGTGCTGCACATGATCTATTTCAACGGGGATGCGTCGGGCGGGGATATCGAATACGTTTCGCGTAAGCCCAACGGAAAGGACTTCTGGGAACCGATTCGCGTTAATAGTCAGCCAGGCAGCGCGATCGCAATTGGCACTGTGCGAGGGCCACAACTCGCCGTCGGGCGCAACGGGCGAGTCTACGTGATTTGGTTTGGCTCGCAGGCCGGCTCGGGCGATCCCTCCAACTCGATGGCGGTGTTTTTCTCGCGGCTCAATGATTCGCACGCAGCTTTCGAGCCCCAGCGCAACTTGATGCAATACGCCACAGGTGGCGATGGCGGGATATCTATAGCCGCGGACGCGCACGGCGACGTTTATGCTGTCTGGCACGCGGCGGGTGCAGAGCCGGGTGAGAGTCATCGTCGCGTCTATCTGGCGCGTTCTACAGATGAAGGCAAGACGTTTGCGCGCGAGATGCCGATCTCGCCAGCTTCACTTGGGGCATGCGGATGCTGCGGTATGCGCGCCTTCGCGGATGATCACGGGACGCTCTTTATTTTGTACCGAGCAGCAGCGGAAAGTGTGCATCGAGACATGACCCTCCTTGCTTCGACAGACCAAGGGCAAACCTTTCGCACCACCAGAGTTGGGCCTTGGGAACTCAACGCCTGTCCCATGAGCACAGCCTATCTGAGTGAAGGTGGACACCGCCTCCTTGCCGCCTGGGAGACTGCGGGGCAGGTTTACTTCAGCTCGATTGACCCCATATCGTTGCGCCTTTCTGCCGCCACCCCCGCGCCTGGCGAAAGCAACAAACGAAAGCACCCTGCGGTCACAGCAAGCGTTAACGGGCAGGTGCTGTTAGCGTGGACGGAAGGAACAGGTTGGTCGAAAGGGGGCTCGCTCGCATGGCAGCTCTTTGACGGTACCGGCAAGGCAGCAGGCGGACAACATAGCGCATCGGGAGTTCCTGTGTGGGGATTACCAAGTATCTTTGTCGATCATCAAGGTAATTTCACGATTTTCTATTGATTCGCTTCGACTTGACAGCGCGGATGTTGTTCGTAGTGCGGGGATTGAATTCCTAAAGCGGGGACTCAGGAATGCAAAGCATTTTCCGTAGCAGGTCGTTGTCATCACCCAACAGTATCCGATGGCAAATCCTCAAGCGCGTAGATCGAGGAGCCTAGGCGTGCGAGCGGTTGAACTTCTGGACTACTCCGGATCTGGAAGTGCCCGCTATTTTCTCATTCCCAAGCGCGCCAAGTTCCGGTCCCTGCGGTCGTGGCACTGCATGACCTCGGAGGCTTTTATTACTGGGGGAAGGGAAAGCTGATTGAAACCGATATTGCCTTCCGGAATACTCTCCGCTCGGGATTTGCCTGGGGCGGCAATGCTCGTCTGGCGGTTAGACACCCTGTTTTTCAACGGCCCTCACAAGTTTCCGCTCCAGGCCCAGGGGAAAATGATCGACTCGTTCGATCGCTGGGTTTGAGCACAGGAAATAGAAGGAGAGAATCATGTCCAACGAACTCTCGCGACGAGATTTTCTCGGAGCATGCTCTGCAGCGGCTTGCGCTGTAACCCTAAGTCTGGCCGAATCTTCAGGGTCGCCTCCAGGCGCTGCCTATACAGGGACTCTTTGCCTCTTCTCGAAGCCACTGCCAGCGATGGATTGGCGTCGTCTCGCGCAAGCCGCCAAGAGTGTGGGATTCGGCGGAATTGACCTGACGGTACGCAGGGGAGGACATGTACAGCCTGAGCGCGCTGCCGAAGATCTTCCTAAAGCGGTGGTCGCTATCCGCGAAGAAGGGTTAGATGTTCCTATGATCACTACTGAGCTCACTTCTGCGGACGACCCGGCAGCGCGCGTAGTCTTCTCGACAGCGGCCAAGCTTTCGATCCCATTCTTCAAGCCGGGTTATTACCAGTATAAGATGGTCAACGTGCGGCGAGAACTCGAAGAGGCAGCCGGTCAGTTCCGCGGCCTGGTCACGCTCAGCAAACAATATGGAATCCAGGCGGGTTACCACAATCATGAAGAGTACATCGGAGCACAGGTTTGGGACATGGCCTCGGTGATCGACGCCCTTGATCCTAAGTGGGCTGGCTTCTACTTCGACGCACGTCATGCCGTGGCCGAAGGCGGAGTGGGCGGCTGGAAGATCGCAACGAACCTGGTGATGCCTCGCTTAAGGATGGTAGCGGTCAAGGACTTTCGATGGGAGAAGCTGGAGAACGGTTGGACAGCCAAAAACTGTCCACTGGGAGAAGGCATGGTGGATTGGAGGTATTTTGCGAATGCGCTGGCCGCGGGTGGTTTTCAAGGCCCCATTTCGCTGCACCTCGAGTACGACGTGGCGGGGGAAACTGCGGCGGCAAGAGAGGAGAATATTGTCGCTGCTCTCCGGCGAGATCTCCAATTCCTGAAGGCACGCTTGCGTGAAGGCTACGGAGCGATAGCAGGTGAGCGCTAAGAACCAGCGGCGACTCCAGAAACGCAACCAACTCAGCCGGCGGGAATTCTTGTGCACCGCGCCTTTGGCCTCGCTTTCAGTCCCTCTTGCGTTCCGGCGCTGGAATACGTTCTACACTTTGACGACAAAGCCAACCGGCATCCGAATCGATGACGTGTCATACGACTACGATGAGTTTCGGTATCGCACTCCTTACAAGTTCGCTGGCAAAGAAGTGGACCGCGCCACAATCTTGAATGTGCGGTGCGTCGCGCACGTCACAAACGGCCGCTCGGCTCATGGTTTTGGCTCAATGCCGATGGGGAACATCTGGTCATTCCCTTCGGAGCGGATGTCTTACGACAAGACGCTCGGAGCAATGAAAGCGCTGGCCAAACGTGTTAGAAATATCACAGCGGACTTCAGGGAGACGGCCCACCCGATCGACATCAACGGGGCCCTGGAACCAGAATACCTGACAGCAGCAGATGAAGTTTCGCGCCGCCTGCAACTCGAAGAGCCCATTCCAAAACTGTGCGTGCTGGTTACAGCCAGCGCCTTTGATGCGGCCCTTCACGATGCCTTCGGAAAAGTTCATGGCCTCAGCTCGTACCATACGTACGGACGTGATTTCATGACGCACGATCTGTCGCATTACCTGGGGCCGGAATTCAAAAGCGAATACCTGGACCGATATCTGTTGATGGAGCCAAGCGCACGCCTGGCCCTCTACCATTCGGTTGGAGCCTCGGATGCAATCGAAGATTCGGATATCAGAAAACCGACGGACGACGGCTTACCTGAGACTTTGTCGGGTTGGATTCGTTACAACGGCCTGACCCACATTAAGATCAAATTGGCCGGGGACGATTTGGAGTGGGACCTCGACCGCGTCGTACGGATCGACCGCACAACGACTGAGGTTCAAACACAGCGCAAGGTAATAACTTGGGCGTACTCTCTTGACTTTAACGAGCGATGTCCCAACGTAGGCTATTTGCTGGAATTTCTCCGCCGTCTGAAGGAGAAGGCGCCGCAGGGGTTCGAGAAGATTCGATACATTGAACAACCCACGGCGCGAGATTTGGAGAAACACCGAGAGAATACCATGCATGAAGCGGCTAAGTTGAGACCGGTCGTGATTGACGAATCGCTGACAGGGCTCGATAGGCTGATGCTAGCACGGGAGCTGGGCTATACGGGGGTGGCGCTCAAAGCTTGCAAGGGACATAGCCAAGCGCTACTCATGGCTGCCGCTGCGCAGAAATACAAGATGTTTCGCTGCGTTCAAGATCTGACCTGTCCCGGCGCATCCCTCGTACACTCGGTTGGACTCGCGGCGCGCGTGCCGGGCGTGACGGCAGTCGAGGCGAATGCCCGGCAGTATGTGCCGATAGCGAACAAGGCTTGGGAGGAGAAGTTCCCAGGAGTCTTCCTTGTCAAGGATGGAATGATTCGCACCACGAACCTAAATGGACCTGGTCTGGGAGCACTGACATAGACGCTCGCCACGCGATTCCTTTGCGAAATCGCCTTTCCTCACCAGGGGATGGGGAGGATATCGCCGGTTGATGAAGACCCCGACTAACGCGCAACAATCGTGCTTTTTCCAGCGCTCGTCCGCATCTCGAGTTGCGAGGTCTCTGATTGACTTGGTTGTTTTGAGCGCGGTGTCGGTAGTCGCGCAGAATACTCCAACTACGCCCTCAAATGTGAGGGAAAGCACGAGAATATACGCACAACTGTGCGCAGGTTGCCATGGCGCTGATGGTCATGGGACAGACAATGCCCCCGGGCTTGCGGGAAACCAAGGGTTACGTGAACGTTCTGTTCAGGACTTGCGGGACCTGATACGCAAGGGCGTTCCGCGCTCGGGGATGCCTGGTTTCGACTTGTCGCCTCACGAGCTCGATGCCCTCGTAGCATTGGTGCGCTCCCTGAATGCTCCGTCCGCGGAAAGCACCGTGGGCGGCGACCCGACAGCAGGAGAGGCATTTTTCTTTGGTAAGGGACAGTGCGCTTCGTGTCACATGATTTCCGGCGCCGGTGCGGCGATAGGTCCTGACTTATCGAACGTGGGCCGGGAAATGACCGTCGACGAAATTCAAGCGAAGCTGGTGAATCCGAATTCACGAATCGCGCCCGGTTACGAACTCGCTACCGCTCAACTGCGGAATGGAAGCACTATTCGGGGATTTGTGAGGAATCGCAGTAATTTTGATATCCGGCTGCAGGATCTAACCGGGCAGCTCCACCTTATTCAACAGGGAGAGATCTCAGCAATTACGGAAGAAAAGCAATCGATAATGCCGCCTGTCAAAGCCAGCCCTGAAGAGCTACAGCATCTAATAGCTTATTTGTGCAAGCGGACGGGCGTCGGCGTTGGAAGCCCTAAGTCTCAGCCGTCCAAGGTGGCGGGAATCGACTTTGCGAGAATCTCAAATCCGAAGCCGGGGGAGTGGCTGACCTACAATGGTAAGCTGAGTGGAAACCGCTACAGCGAACTTACTCAAATCAACAAAACAAATGTGCACGACCTGACTCTGAAGTGGATCTTCTCTGTTCCTTTATGGAAGAACTCACTGCCCGATACAAACTATTTCGTTGAGAACATGCGCTACTTCGGACTCGAAACGACGCCTGTCGTTGCCGACGGCATCATGTACGTGACCGGCCCAAATGCCGCCTTTGCGCTGGATCCGCTCACAGGCCGCGAGATTTGGGGTTATTCGCGCCCGCGTACTCGCGAACTCGTTGGAGACGCGGCTTTGGGTACGAACCGTGGCGTGGCTGTCCTCGTCGACAAAGTATTCATGGTGACGGATAGTGCGCATCTGATTGCCTTGAACCGGACCACGGGGCATGTGATGTGGGAAGTCGTAATGCCAGATGAACCTCAGCACTATGGTTCGACAGTGGCCCCGCTTATCGTCAAAGATCTGGTGATTGCGGGGGTTTCTGGCGCTGATTGGGGCATTCGTGGATTTGTTGCTGCTTACAAAGCTTCGACGGGCGAACGCGTGTGGCGGTTCTGGACAATTCCAAGTAAAGGGGAACCAGCTCTTGAGACCTGGGGAAGCAAAGAACCTGCGCTTGGCGGCGGCTCAACCTGGCTGACCGGTTCTTATGATCCAGAGACGGATACTCTGTACTGGTCCACTGGCAACCCTTTCCCCGATTCCGACGATCGCGGCCGGTCTGGCGACAACCTCTATACGAATTGCATCCTCGCGTTGAACCCTGATACCGGCAAGTTGAAATGGCATTACCAGGTCACTCCCCATGACGTCCACGACTGGGACGCAAATGCGCCGCTGGTGCTGGTTGACACGAAGTATCAGGGCAGCGATCGAAAACTCCTGCTACACGCCGACAAGAACGGCTTTTTCTACGTGCTTGACCGGACTGATGGCCGCGTTCTGACGGCTAGGAACTTCGTTCGTACGACTTGGGCTAGCGGTATTGGTCCTGACGGCCGTCCACAGCGCGCCAAAGAGGAGGATTTTGTCTGTCCGGAAGTCGGCACAAATTGGAATGCCACTGCGTTCAGCCCTGTTACGCGTCTCTATTACGTCGTCGCTCTGGAAAAGTGCGAGGCAAAACTGACCTCCAGCGGAGCAAAAAAAAGCGAGACCGACCAGGAGCCTGGAAAGAAATACCTCCGTGCATTCGATATTGAAACTGGAAAGATTGTTTGGGAGGCCCCGCAAATCGGCCCTGTCGATGGTAAGAGAAACGCAGGAGTGCTGGCCACGGCCGGAGGCATCATCTTCTATGGAGACCCGAGCGGAGATGTAATCGCCCTCGACGAGCGCGACGGGAAGGCGTTGTGGCATTTTCCGACGAACGGAATAAACAAAGCCTCGCCGATGACCTACATGGTCGGCGGCAAGCAATTTGTGGCGCTTGCGGTAGGCCCCAATATCCTGTGCTTCGGTTTGCCGTGACAGCTTGCAAATGTGTCCTGACGAACCGGCGTCATATTTCTCAGCGCCGCGAAGCTAGAACTGCAAATCACGGACGGCTACCCAACCTTCTACAGACTTGCTGTGGGTGACAGCGCGAACCACAGTTTCGGAAACGAGATCTGCGGCCAACGCGCCGATAACGGAAATTCCGAGGTCGGAACTTATTCTGTTGGTGGAGACTGCGAAAGTGGAGTCACCGTCGCCGTTCGTGTGATAGGGATTGATGGCTCGCGCAACTCCGGTTGAAGCCATCATCGCAATCTTGGTCAGCTCGGTCTTTGTGAAAGACACATTGGTTGCAACCACAACGAGCGTTGTACTCCGCAGAGGTACATCGCTGATGTTTAAGGTAGAGGAACGCGCGCTCGCGGCGAGTTTTCTTAGCGTTTCGCTAATATTGGCAAACCCCTTGCCGTCATGCCGGAGCGCTCCGGCAACGATTTTTCCTGTTTGCCGGTCCAGGATGTCGCCGACCGAATTCGCCACAACCAGCGCGCCGATAATGACGTCACCAAGCCGAAGGCTGGAAGTGGCGAGGCCGGACTTCATTCCGTTGTAACCCTTGCTCCTAAGCATTTTCCCCACGGTCGCTCCCGCACCGACACCCACGTTGCCTTCCTCAAGTTGGCCTGCGGAGGCCGTCTGGCAAGCCTTGTAAGCGGCATCCGCGTCCGGGCGAATTCGCGCATCGCCCAGGGCCAAGTCGTCGATTACAGCTCCCACAACGATCGGAATACGAACGTTGGGAATTCCCCAATCGAATCCCGTCTTGTGCTCTTCCAAGTAGCGAACTGCTCCTGCGACCGCCGACAAGCCCATGGGTCCTCCGCCCGTCAGCAGAAGTCCGTGGATGGTGTCTATTGGACTCACGGGTTGAAGGAGGACTCCCAAATGCGAGCCGGGCGCGGAGCCGTCGTAATCGACGCCTGCGGTACCTTTGCCTTCGAAAAGCAATGCGGTACAACCTGTGGGCCGCCGTGAGTCGGTGTAGTGACCCGCTTTGATGCCCGGAACGTCGGCGATAGATCCTGCCCAAGTCTGCTGTTGGTTCGCTTGGGACGCCCTATTCCCAACAACATCGCGCGCCCAAACCGATCCAACGGATGCCATCAGGGTGCGATTGAATTGACGCCGGGTAAAAGTCGACATGGCCAACCTCCATGATTGGGGCATCTGACATTACCTCATTTTCTGAAGTCGAACTACGACACTCCCCGCGAGGAGACAACTGGCCGCATAGGTTTCGGGCTTGTTGCGTTTTCCGTCTTCCCGGTTCGATTTCGCTCTGATGTTTGCGGCGCTTTGGCGCAGGAGAAATTACACCCAGAAAAGTTCGAGGGCGGCGGTGGGGCCGTCGAGGTGGCCGGAGAGGCGATGCTCGAGGCCATCGCGAGACGGCGTGAGCTGCTGGCGGAGACGGTCCATCTCGTCCTTTGTTAATGGAGAGAAATTTCTGGTGATAGTGGTGTTGCGCTCGAGCATGGCGAGAGTGGGCATGCCCACGACGGCAGTGGTTACGGGTAAGCTCATGGAATAGCGCAGTAGTGAATCGATGTCGGCTTTGCCGGCAGCGTTGCCGAGAAGAAATTCCTGGCCGGTGACCTTCATGGCGATAATGCCGAGATTCTTGGCATTGGCGGCAGGAAGCGCGAGCTCTTCAAAACGGCCGTTGCGCGATGCGTTCAGCGCCATCTGCACGCAATCGAGATCGTGGCGCTGAATGGCCGTGGCAAGGATTTCGCCATTTGTGTGGCTGGTCACGCCGATGAAGCGCGCGAGTTTCTGCTCGCGAGCCTCCAGCAAGCCCTTGAGCGCGCCATCGGGGGCTTCGATTTTTTCGAGATCGTCGGCCTGGCCGAGGCTGTGGATGTGCACAAGATCCACGTGATCGGTTTGCAGGCGCGTTAGGCTGCCTTCGAGGCGCCGAAGGAAGGCGTCGCGCGTGCGATCGGGAATTTTTGTGGCCATCCAGACCTCCTTGCGGCGCGTGGCCGTGACCTTGCCGACACGGCTCTCGCTCTTGCCGTCGCCATATGCGTAAGCGGTGTCGAGGTAAGTGATGCCTAGGTCGATCGCATGATTCAGCGCAGCAATGGCTTTTTCCTCGTCTTCGTACATGAGGAAGCGGCTGCCACAGCCGAAGGCGAGAATAGAGACTTTCGCGTTGGTGCGGCCTAATGTGCGCTTGGGTAGCGAGGCGATAGCAGTATAGGCTTCCGCCGCGTCGGGGAAAAGCGAAAGGCCAACTCCACCAACTCCAGCGGTCGTGAGGCCAACGCGTTCCAGGAATTTTCTGCGGGATAAGTCTTTCCTCATGGGCACCTCCTGGCACGAAGGAATGATTGTAGCGCTGAACCGCGGAAGAGACGAGGCTCGCCGCGCTCCAGGAGTCGTCGCCAAAAACAATAGTGAGCAGCCCGGGACCGCGATCGTTTCCACGGCCTCGTGGAGCGGCGCGGCCGGGTGCGTCGTCGTGCGCAGGGCACTTCGTTGTCTCAGGGACAGCGGCCCAATGAGCTCTGGTGCACCGACTACAAAGGCGAGTTCTTGCTGGGAAATCACAAATACGGCTATCCGCTCACCGTCACCGACCACGCCAGCTGTTTTCTTTTGACTTGTGAGGCGCTTTCTTCGACCCGGGAAGATTACGCTGTCACTGTATTTGAGCGGCTTTTTAAGAGCGCGGCCTGCCCGCCAACATCCGCAGTGACAACGGCGTACCCTTCGCT
>Ga0307471_100000315_pt1 | contig 24558 bp, 19 predicted proteins | sample atmos_gasesAM3C__2_FD_204566 | JGI IMG/M metagenome (GOLD analysis project Ga0307471, IMG submission 204566) | Hardwood forest soil microbial communities from Morgan-Monroe State Forest, Indiana, United States - atmos_gasesAM3C_515 | ecosystem: Environmental > Terrestrial > Soil > Temperate...
CCCAAAATCTTCGCGACAGCTTCGTTCGGATTTGGATTCGCCGTGATCGGTCGACCTATGACAAGGTAGTCTGCACCTGCTTCGAGTGCCTCGAACGGAGTCATCGTTCGCCTTTGATCCCCCGGTCCCGACCAGTGCGGTCGAATCCCTGGGACAACGATTTTGATCTTGTCACCGAATTCACGACGAAGAGGTTTGATTTCGTGCGAACTGGCTACGACTCCATCAATTCCTGCTTCAATCCCTAATCTCGCCAGGCGCAACACCTGATCATCGACTTTGTCCTGAATTCCAATCTCCAGTAGCGTCTCTTCGGTCGCACTCGTTAGAACAGTCACACCCAGCAACAGTATGTTATTTACTCGTGCCGCAGTCGCGGCGCGGATCATTTCGCTACCGCCGCTCAAGTGAATGGTGAGCATCTGCACGCCAAGGCGGCTCGCGGATTCGACGGCTCGGGCGACCGTGTTTGGAATGTCGTGCAGCTTGAGATCAAGCCAAACCTTTGAACCTGTCGCCGAAATCTGGCGCGCAATTCCTGGGCCTTCCGCGGCATAAAGTTGCAGCCCGATTTTGAAAAACGAGATTTGGCCGCGCAGCTTTTCAACGAGCTTAAGCGCTTCTTCCTTTGTCGGTACGTCCAGCGCGACAATGATTTTGTCAGCTGCTTTTGTCATCCCAGCCGTCACTTTGTCATGTCGAAGTCGAGACATCTCTCGATATTTCCGTCGACCGATAAGAGATTCCTCGACTTCGCTCCGAATGACAGAACAAATTGTAAGCAACTATGCAAGTCCTCGCTCCTGCGAAGATCAATCTTTCGCTGAAAATTCTTGGCCGGCGGAACGATGGTTTCCACGAACTCGACGCGCTCATCGCGCCGATTTCGCTCTACGACGAGATCACAATCGATAAAGGACGCCCGGGAAAGGGCATCGAGTTTCGCTGCGACGATCCATCAGTCCCGCAAGGCGGCGACAATCTAGCTGTCCGCGCGGCGAAGGCGTTTTTTGAAGCAACTAAGATCGACCCTGCGGTTTCGATCGAGCTCCAAAAGAAAATTCCGCACGGCGCCGGATTGGGCGGCGGAAGTAGCGACGCCGCTTCCGTGCTGCTTGCGCTCAACGGCCTGTTCGAGACGAAATTATCGCGGGAGGCGCTCGCCGAAATTGCGGAGCCGCTTGGATCAGACGTTCCATTTTTTCTCTTTCAATCCGCAGCCGTATGCAAAGGGCATGGCGAAATGGTCATGCCCGTGAAATTACAGAGGGAATTTTCGATCCTGTTGTTGAAACCGGCCTTTGCCGTCTCAACAGCATGGGCCTACTCGCACTGGCAACATTCTCGAGAGATTCCGGGAATTCGTTACCAAGCGCAGGAATTCGCCGGGAAAACTTTCACAAACGATCTCGAACGCCCAGTCTTCGAAAAATTTGTATTCCTCGCGCAATTGAAGATGTGGCTGCTCGGTCAATCGGAAGTCGGCGCCGGGCTTATGTCGGGTTCCGGTTCGACAACGTTTGCCGTCATGCGCGAAAATGCAGATGCGGATTCTGTGGCGACGCGCGCCAAAACGGCGCTCGATCCAGAGCTGTGGACCTGCAGCTGCAAGGCGCTCTGAATCAAACCCGCGAGCGACGGCGCCCGGTCCCGCGGCTGCGGGACGAATATTTCACCGGCCTTCGTTTTGGTTCGATTTTCGAAATGCCGGTGCCGCTTTTTACCTCCATGATTTGGTCCCGCAAGAGTGCCGCACGCTCGAATTCGAGATTCGCGGAGGCTTCTTGCATCTCTTCTTCCAATTCCCGCAGCAATTCAGTCACATTGAAATCGCCCCCGGCCTCTTGAATAACGGAGGCCGCAATTTCGCGACCGCGAAGAATGGTATGCAGACTCTCCTGCACAGCGCGCCGAACCGTTTGCGGAGTGACGCCGTGCTTTTCGTTGTATTCCATCTGCTTCGTGCGCCGGTATTCCGAAATCGATATGAGCGCTTCCATGCTTTGCGTAACCTGATCTGCAAAGAGCACGACTTCGCCATTCACATGTCGCGCGGCGCGACCTGCCGTTTGAATCAGAGAAGTCTGGCTCCTCAGAAATCCTTCCTTGTCCGCGTCGAGAATGCACACGAGCGAAACTTCCGGGAGATCGAGGCCTTCGCGGAGCAAATTAATGCCCACGAGAATGTCGAAATCTGCCGCTCGTAGTCCGCGCAAAATCTCGACGCGTTCGATCGCGTCGATGTCGCTATGCAGATACCGCACTTTCAATCCGACATCGCGCAGATAATCGGCCAAATCTTCCGCTGTTCGCTTGGTCAGCGTTGTCACCAGAACTCGCTCACTCTTTTCTACGCGCTGGCGGCAGAGCTCAATGGTCTCGTCGATCTGATTCTTGAGGGGCTTGAGGGTGATTTTGGGATCGAGAAGTCCGGTAGGACGAATGATCTGCTCGACGACCAGCGGCGCACCCGGTGTGTGCACATCAAATTTTTCCGGCGGTTCATCAGTACGTGAAACCAGAACATCTGAATTGGACGATGAACGTTGTGCTCGGGCTCGCCGTTTATCTGAGTTTGGCGGCTGCTCGCGATCTATTGGACTTGAGCTTTTTTCGCCCGGCAACACAAATGGAACAAGTTCTTCCTCCCCGATTCGCTGCCGCCTGTGCGGGATGTATCCCTTATTTTCAACCACGCTGTTTTGAATTTCAAATTCCGCCGGTGTCGCGCTGACGTAAATGGTCTGGTTCGTCAACTTCATGAACTCGTCGAAATTAAGCGGCCGATTATCGAGCGCGCTGGGCAAACGAAAGCCGTAATTTACTAGCACGGTTTTGCGTGAGCGGTCGCCTTCGTACATCCCGCCGATTTGCGGGATCGTGGCGTGTGACTCGTCGATGACTACGAGAAAATCCTTCGGAAAAAAGTCGATGATAGTGTACGGCTTGGACCCAGGCTGGCGCCCGGACAAATGGCGCGAGTAATTCTCGATCCCGTTGCAGAACCCCATTTCCTGCAACATTTCCAGATCGTATTCCGTGCGCATCCGCAGGCGTTGCGCTTCCAGGAGTTTGTTTTGCGACTCCAGTTCGACGATACGTTGCTCTAGCTCTTCACGGATCGTGCGTAACGCGTGATTGAGTTTGTCTGCAGGTGTTACGAATTGCTTGGCGGGGTAAAAGGTAATCACGGACAGCGACTCGTGTGCGTGCCCGGTCAAAGGATCAAACTTCGTGATCGCCTCAATTTCATCGCCGAAGAACTCGATTCGGACGCCTTCTTCGTCTGCGGAACCGGGATACACTTCGACGACGTCACCGCGCACGCGAAATCTGCCGCGCGAAAAATTCATATCGTTGCGCTCGTACAACATTTCGATCAAACGGCTCAGCACCGCTTCGCGCGATATATGCTGACCTCGTTTTACAGTGAGCAACATTTGTAAGTAATCTTCCGGCGAAGTTATCCCGTAGATGCAAGAGACACTTGCCACCACAATAGTGTCGCGGCGCGAGAGGAGTGCGCTCGTTGCCGCAAGCCGCAATCGCTCGATCTCCTCGTTGATGGAAGAATCCTTCTCGATGTAGGTGTCAGAGCGCGGGATATACGCTTCTGGCTGATAATAATCGAAGTAGCTGACGAAATATTCGACTGCATTCCGCGGGAAGAATTGCTTGAACTCGGAGTAAAGCTGCGCGGCAAGCGTTTTGTTATGCGAAATGACAAGGGTAGGCCGATTCAACTCCTGGATCACGTTTGCGATCGTGAAAGTCTTGCCCGAACCGGTGACGCCAAGCAATGTCTGGTGACGGTTGCCAGCTTCAACGGACTTGATCAGCTTGCCAATCGCCTGTGCTTGGTCGCCTTTAGGTTTGTACTTCGATTCGAGCTGAAAAGACATTGAACAATCTAGCAGCGACTGTTGAGAATGCCCAGTGCCACCTGGCGATGATTAGCTCCGGATTTGTTCCAGGACTCTGCGGAAATTACGGCGCAACGAGCAGTTCGATATTTACGTCGGGGTATCCGCGGCGAATGAGACCCTCGGTGATGTCGTGCATTCGCTTGTAATGGTTCACCCTTCAGGACGTGTGGTAGTCACGACTACAATTTGACTCACCGCGCCGAGCCTATGATAAGAACGGCACAATGAGGATGCCGTGAATCCCTCTAAATTCTTTGCCGAGCTAAAGCGGCTCAATACTTATCGCACGGCGGTTCTTTACCGAATGGTTGCCTGGCTGTTATCGCGATGGCGACGCAAATTTTTCCGTTCTTCAATGTCCCAAATTCAGCGGTCCGCTTTATCATCGTCGATCGAAGTTGGAGAGGGATGAATCCGACAATTGTTTTTGCCGAACCGAAGTCGTATGGCCACTGACGCTGAGCGGGAAGTTCGATTGGAGATCGGTCACGTCCTCTTTATGGACGTAGTGGGCTACTCGAAATTATTGCTGGACGAACAGCGTGATATTCAGGAACAACTGGCGGAGATCGTCAAAAACACGGAGCAGGTGCGTGCTGCGGACGCGGCAGACAAACTGATCCGACTGCCCGCTGGAGACGGCATGGCGCTGGTTTTTTTCAACAGTCCCGAGGCGCCCGTGCAATGCGCGATCGAAATCACTGAAAAACTGAAGCAATATCCTCAGCTGAAGCTTCGGATGGGAATTCACAGCGGGCCGGTCAACGAAGTTCGGGATGTAAATGGTCGCGCAAATGTTGCAGGCGCAGGAATTAATATTGCACAGCGAGTGATGGATTGCGGCGATGCAGGTCACATTCTCCTGTCCAAACGCGTGGCCGAAGACCTGACACAGTCGCGACAGTGGCGTCCTTATCTACACGATCTAGGCGAATGCGCCGTCAAACACAGCGTTCCCATCTCCATTGTAAATCTCCACACGGACGAGATTGGGAACGCTCAATTGCCGGAGAGGGTTAAACAATGGCAATCGGAGCAAGCCGCGCAGGCGGCAAATGATTCTCCATCGATCTTTCGACGCAAAGGTCCTTTGATCGCTGCCGGTGCTCTCTTGATCGCCATCGCCACCTTTGGCGTTTGGCTCTATCTCAAACAAGCGGAAGTAACGTCGCTCGTGCCGGAGAAAACTATCGCGGTACTACCATTCCAAAACTTTAGCCCGGACAAGGACAATGCATTTTTCGCAGACGGCGTTCAGGACGACATCCTCACCAGTCTGGCAAAGATCAAAGACCTCAGGGTCATTAGCCGTTCATCTGTGATGAAGTTTCGCGACGTCGCAGCGCAGAACCTGCGCCGGATCGGCAAAACACTTGGCGTGGCAAATATCCTCGAGGGCAGTGTGCGGCGGGAAGGTGATCGGGTAGTCGTCAACGTGCAATTGGTCGATGCAAAGAGCGCCCGGCAGATCTGGGCAAATCATTACGATCGCACACTGAGTGATTCGCTTGGGCTGCAAGGCGAGTTGGCCAGTGAAATCGCCGACGCTCTTCGTGCCACCCTGAGCGCAGATGAACAAGCGCAAGTGACAACCAAGCCGACGCAAAATCCGGATGCATACGTGTTCTATTTGCGGGCGAATCAAATCGCACGAAATCCCGACACGCTGCTGGAGGATTACAAGACTGCAGAGCAACTTTACATGCAGGCAATCGCGCTCGACCCGGATTTTGCGCTTGCCCATGCGCGGCTTGCATCGGTTTGTGCTGAGATTTTCCATTATTACGAGCCCACAGAGAGTTGGAAAACCAGAGCCGGCGCCGAAGCGCAAATTGCCCTGCGTCTCCAACCGAACCTGGCAGAAGCGCACTTTGCCCTGGGCCAATGTATTTACTGGATGGACCAGGATTACGACCGAGCCTTGGATGAATTCGATATCGCTTCTCGCTTGTCGCCGAGCAACGGAGACGTTGGTCGACTGATTGCGGCAATTAAACGTCGGCAGGGAAAGTGGCAGGAATCGCTCGAAGAATACGAAAAGGTTGCGAGGCTTGACCCACAAAACCCAAATACCGTCCGCGAGCTCATCTTCACAAACACGGCCATGCGTCGCTGGCCGGAAGCGGTGCGTTGGGTAGAGCGACTGCGCGCAATGGCGCCCGCTTCCGTCGTTGCGAAAATTCAAAGCGGCTACGTGGACTTTTGGTGGAAGGGAGATATCGCTCTGTTGAAGTCTTTTCTGAACCAGGTTCCTCCCGGTGTCGATCCTGATGGCGGGGTTACCTCCGTTCGATGGGAGGTCGCAATGCTGGATCGAGATTACGCAGCCGCCAGACGCGCGATTGACGCCTCAAGTGCCAAAGAACTCTCATACATCGGCGAGCTGGCAACACCACGGAGTTTTTTTGAAGGCTGCATCGCTCTGGCGCAAGGTGATATCGTAGGAGCCGAAAAATATTTTGAAGTCGCGCAACCTGTTTTTGAAAACGCCGTCAAGCAGGCGCCTTCCAGCGCGATTCGGCGTGCTAATCTTGGCTGGCTCTACGCGTTTATGGGGCGCAAAGAGGACGCGATTCGGGAGGGCCGCCGCGCGGTCGAACTGAAGCCGGAGTCTAAAGATGCCGTTGATGGCGTGATTGTGAATTGCTATCTCGCATTGATCTATGCTCGCGTCGGTGAAAAAGATCTGGCGTTTCCGCTTCTCGAGCGACTACTCAAGACGCCCGGCGCAGTGGACAGCGTCGATTACAGCGTCACCGTCAACGACCTGAAACATCGATGGGAATGGGACCCTATTCGGAGCGATCCGCGTTTTCAGGAATTGATTGGGGAAAAGAAGCCGTGAATTTGAAGAACTTCTTCGCTGAACTGAAGCGATATGTCTACTGACGCTGCCGCGGACGTCCGATTGGAAATCGGGCACGTATTGTTCATGGATCTCGTCGGTTATTCGAAACTGCTTCTGGACGAGCAGCGTGAGCTTCAACAGCAGCTCACAAAGATCGTTCGAAATACCGAGGTCCGGAGTGCGGAAGAAACTAGGAGCCTGATCCGGATTCCCACTGGCGATGGAATGGCGCTCGTTTTCTTTAATAGCCCGGAAACACCAGTTCGTTGTGCGGTCGAGATTGCCAAAAAGTTAAAAGGATATCCAAAGCTCAGACTACGGATGGGTATTCATAGCGGTCCAGTCAATGAGGTTCGAGATGTTAATGATCGAACGAACGTTGCTGGAGCGGGAATTAATACTGCGCAGCGAATAATGGACTGTGGAGATGCGGGGCACATTTTGTTGTCCAAGCGCGTCGCAGAAGATCTGGCGCAATCGCTCCAGTGGCGGCCGCATTTGCGGGACCTCGGTGAGTGCAACCTGAAGCATGGCGTTAGCGTCGGAATTTTCAATTTCTGCAGCGATGAAGCAGGGAACCCGGAAATACCGTCGAAACTTCGAGAGGCCCGGCAGGAGGAGGCGCGGCGTTCTTTTCGCTCCCGCAGGAATGTTATTGTCGCAGTTTCAGTTTTCATTGCAGCCACGCTCGCGGCTGCGGTTTGGATTTTCTCGCACCACGGAGCGGCGCTCGGTTTGGAGAAAAGCATTGCCGTGTTGCCATTCGAAAATTTCAGCGACGACAAGGCGAGCGGTTACTTTGCCGATGGCATTCAGGATGACATCCTTACGAGCCTCGCTAAAATCCGCGACCTGCGCGTGATCAGCCGCACATCAGTGGAAACCTATCGTGGCGGAAAGGCATCTCGTAATCTGCCCGAGATCGCGAAGGCGCTGGAAGTGACGAACATTCTGGAAGGCAGTGTCCGCCGCGTGGGTGAACGAATGATCATGAATTTGCAATTGATCGATGCGTTGCAAGATCGACATCTCTGGGCGAATCGCTATGACCTCACGTTGCAGGACTCGTTAGGTATCGATGGACAGGTCGCGCGCGAAATTGCGTCAACCTTGGGTGCAAAGCTTACTCCTGATGAAAGCGTCCGGGTCACGGACAAACCAACAAATAACACACAAGCTTACGATTTGTATTTGCAGGCAAAGGTTTACGAATTCAAGCCTGACACGCTTTTGCAGGATTATCGAACGGCCGAACAACTTTATGTTCAGGCGATCACGCTCGACCCAAAATTTGCGCTCGCGCACGCACGCCTCGCTGCCACGCGCGCACGCATTTACCATTTTTTCGAGCCAACGGAAACTTGGAAGAAAAGCGCCCGCGCCGAAGCGGAGCTAGCGCTCAAGTTACAACCCGGCCTCGGCGAAGCGCACCATGCGCTTGGTCTTTGCTATTACTGGTTCGGGCGCGACTACGCTAGCGCGCTGCGCGAGTTTGAAATCGCAAAGGCACTCTTGCCTAACGACAGCTCGGTGCCGTGGGACATGGCGGCAATCAAACGCCGGCAGGGACGCTGGAAGGAGGCGGTCGGCGACTACCGCCAGATTCTGACGCTCGATCCACAAAATGCAAATGTGGTGCGCGACTTGCTTTACACGTACTGCGGTATGCGCGACTGGCCAAACGCGGCGGCTACTGCACGGCAGCTCATCGCACTCACGCCCGACTCTTTGAATGCGAAGGCGCAGGTCGGGTATGTCGAATTCTGGGCGGACGGCACGACCGCGCGATTGAAAAGTGAAATGGCTACCATTCCACAAGGAAAAGATCCCGATGGCGCGGTGACGGCCTTCCGCTTTGACGCAAACATGATCGATCGCGACCCTGCAGCCGCTGAGCGCACCCTCGCAGATTCGCCGTTGGACGTTTTCTCGTACTTCAACGCCGTGGATACTCCACGAAGTTTCTTCGCTGGTGAAATTGCTCTGCTTCGCGGCGACAATGCGACTGCGAGCAAAGAATTGCGACGCGCGCGCGACAATTTTGCCGCGTCGGTGCAGGAAGCTCCGAATGTTGCGGAGCGCCATGCGTTTCTGGGCCTGACGTGCGCGCTCCTTGGGGAAAAGGAAGAAGCAATCGCCGAAGGCACATGGGCGACAGAATTGCGATCAGAATCTCAAGATGCACTCGACGGACCCATAACGAAGGCGGTTCTCGCGCTGATTTGCGCTCGCGTGGGAGAAAACGATCGCGCTATCGCGTTGCTCGATCATTTGCTTGCCGTGCCAGGCGCGGTCGACAGCGCGGGCTACAGCGTCACCGTCAACGACCTGAAACATCGATGGGAATGGGACCCGATCCGAAGCGATCCGCGCTTTCAAAAACTCCTCGAACAACCAGCGAAGTGATTTGTCAGCGCGCACTCTTCGCCAAAGCATTGGCGTTCGACCCGTCAGGCCGTTTCAATCGAATACAGAACTTGTCGATTGCTAATCGCAGACAAAATATGAGGCTTGATCTGCCGATCAAGCAGTGAATCCGAAAACGTTTTTTGCCGAGCTAAAGCGGAGAAGAGTCTACAGCGTCGCGGTCGCCTATCTTGTCGGTGGGTGGGCGCTCGCTCAGGGCATTGCTCAGGTTCTTCCCGTATTCGACATCCCGAATTGGGTCGTTCGCCTCACCGTATTGCTGATCGTGCTGGGGTTTCCAGTCGCGCTGGTGCTCTCCTGGTTTTTCGATCTCACACGATACGGAATTGTGCGAACGCCCGATCTCGACACTCGCAGCACCGACATCGTTCCATCCGGAACCGCTTCCAACCGAGTCGATTCTGGTGAGAAATCCATCGCCGTTTTGCCTTTCAACGATTTAAGCCCGGCCAAAGACCACGCGTACTTTGGTGAAGGTATTGCGGAGGAGCTTCTGGGCGCGCTGGCGAAAGTTGATGGCCTGCGGGTAGCGGCACGGCGGTCTTCATTCTGGTTTAAAGACAAGGAGGCCGAGCTTGGCGAAATCGCATCCAAATTAAATGTCGGGCACGTGCTTGAGGGTAGTGTTCGGCGCGATGGCAATCGAGTCCGTGTCACCGCAGAGCTGATCGACGCGGGGGACGGATTTACTATTTGGTCGGAAACGTACGAGCGTGAAATGCATGGAATTTTCGCGCTACAGGACGAGATCACGCGCTCCATCGTCGATACTCTCAAACTGAAACTGGCGATCTCGACGTCGCGTCCATCTCGGAGCACAGCTGCCTACGATGCTTACTTGGAGGGCCTTGTTTATTCCGACAAAAACACGGAGCCCGAGTTGCGCAAGAGCCTCGAGTTTTTCCAGCGGGCGCTGGAGCAGGATCCGAAGTTCAGTCGCGCCTGGACGGGGATCGCAAAGGCCTGGTTGTGGCTGGCTGATGCCTTTGTGGCTCCGCTCAAAGCCTACCCGAAGGTTCGCGATGCCGCGGTGCAAGCATTACAACTCAACGATCAAGAGGCCGAAGCACACGTTTATCTGGCCGAGAGCAAACGCATACTGGACTGGGACCTCGACGGCGCGGAAGCGGAATTCAATCGCGCAGTCGAGATCGAACCAAATTCGACGCCGTCGAATTATTTCATTGCTGCGTTCTATGCGGCGCGCGGCGATCGCCACCAAGCGCTGACCTACTTGCAACGTACGTCGAAAATCGATCCGGCATCACTTTGGGTGAACAACTTTGCGTGCGAGCTCTATCGCTACTTTGGTCTTTACGACGAAGCGATGGTGGCCGGTGAACGCGCATTGCAACTTGATCCAACATTTGCCCATTATGGTGAGCCGTCGCTGGCAGCACTGTATCGCGAAACGGGACGTTTCGATGAAGCAATTGCGCTCTATGAAAAAGCACGAGAGTTCACTGGAAGGCCAGGGTTTGGTCTGGCGATCACTTACGCTCGGATGAACCGGCGCGAGGAGGCGCTGGAAGCTCTAAACGCAGCTGTCGCAGGGTGGGGCTACCGACCAGGTGATGCTATTGCGCACGTGCATGTAACGCTTGGCGCGCATGATGACGCAATTCGTGAACTCGAACGCGCGTGCGACCAACGCTCGTCATCCTTGCACGGCGTTGGCATCGCTCCCGAGTTTGTGCCGCTTCGTTCGGACAAACGTTTCAGATCAATTCTCCAGAGAATTGGACTCGAACCTGAGAAAGTCTTCGCGGCGACAGCGCCTTGATTACTGCACAATCGCGTCCCGGCCGTGGCCGTGAGAGCGCACACCGTATTTGTTGAGGTCCTGCTGCGCCACGTGCATTCCAAACAGCAGGATCGCAATGAGACCGAAATACAATATCGACATCGTCCAACGCTGGGACGGCGTGACTTCAAAATAACGCTGTTCTTCTTCAGTTCGTTTGCGGAAAAGCGAATAGATCCGTGGCAATGATAACAGGACAATCAACCAAATAATAAAATTCGGGTATTTCCATCCGAACCAGACAAGCAATGCGAATCCTGGCAACCAAAGCCAGCGCGAAAGCGCGGTCACGATGCGCCCGCCATCGAGCATTCCGACCGGAGTCAGATTAAAAAGATTGAGAAAATACCCAAACCACGCGAGCGCGATGAAAAGCGGCGCGGCGAAGAATTCGCCCAAGACGCTGCAAACCAGCGCGCCAAGACTCCCCAGCATCGGGCCACCGATACCGACGCATGCTTCCATCCACGCATTGCGTGGCGCTTCCTTGAGTGCGATGAACGCACCCATGAACGGAATAAAAACAGGCGCGCCGACCTTCAGCCCGAACTTTTTAGCGACAAGCAGATGGCCGGTCTCGTGCACCAACAGGAGTAGCACAAATCCGAGCGCGAATTGCCAGCCCCATATCTGGGTATAAATCCAGATCATCAACAGCATGGTCCCGCCGGATTTCAGCAAAATGGGGAGAAATTTCAGGAGCGGCAGCAAAACAAACTTCAGCTTCGCGAAAAACTTCGCGATCAGCACGCCAATCACTCCGAGTGGCGCGAGCGCTTTTTTCACCCGACTCCAGGCCGTTTCCTCGGATGGCGCCTTGTACTCTTCGATTGGTTCGGTTTGAAGGTTCACTGTGTAATCGAGAAATTGTAGGGCGTTTCTGTGAAACGCCAACTTCTTCACGGCGTCTGATACAGACGCCCTACAGCTCATTGAATGCGGTGCCCAGGTGATCGAGGACGTCGCGCGGCAATAGCGATTGTTCGCTTTGACTCCCACCAAAAATCGCGATTTCCGCGGCCCGCCCACATAACCACGCGCCGAGTCGCCCTGCATCGTAAAGAGAAAGACCTTGTCCTGCTAATCCTGCGCAGACACCGGTGAGAATATCGCCCATTCCGCCCGTGGCCATTCCCGGATTGCCGGTCGTGTTAAAGCTTAGTGGCCGATCCCGTTCAGCTATGATGGTTCGGCTGCCTTTCAACAAAAGCGTTACTGGAAAACGGTGACAGAATTTTGTCGCCGTTTTGGCGCGCGTCTCTTCTTCGCCACGCGACAGTCGTTTCATCTCGCCGGGATGCGGCGTGAGCAACCGGTGACCCTTGCAATGTTTGAGCGTGGAGATTTTTTCCGCCAAAATATTCAGACCATCAGCGTCAATCACCATCGGTTGCTTTGCTTTTTCGATCAGGTCCAGAATCTCGGCAGCACGGGATTTTCCAAGACCAGGCCCCACTGCCCAGACGTCGGTTTTTTCCTTGAGCAAATCGCGGTAAGATGTGAGTGGCTTGACCATTGATTCCATTGGCGCGGCGCCGGCGACAATTTCGTAGATTTCTTCGGGGACAAAAACCTCGACCAGCCCAGCGCCTGCACGCAGCGCGCCCTGCGAAGTCATCAGTGCTGCGCCGATGAATCCCCTGGAACCGGCAACAACACCAATGCGTCCACACTGATTCTTGTATGTGCTGAATTTGCGCCTCGGCAGCAATTCACGAAAAGCTGGCAGGGCAGCGACAACTTCCTTCGCTTTTTTTTCTGGAGCGCGCAGTTCATCCAACTGCACAACTTCCAGCCTGCCCACGAAGTTCAGCGCATCGTCCGCCAGCAATCCTGGCTTTGCGAATCCAATCGTGACGGTAAAATCCGCGATGACACAGTCGCGATCGGTTTTACCCGAATCACCGTCGAGACCGGTCGGAAGATCGACAGCAAACACGTAGGCACCCTTGTTTGCCCGCAAGTGATTGATGCAACGGCAGGCCGCGCGAATCGGATCGCGCAGTGGCGGGTTCGCCCCAAGCCCAAGCAAGCCGTCGAGAATTATCAACGGCGCAGCGGTGCCCACATACGCCTCTGCCGCCATCGCTTCCTGAGCGGCGGACAACTGTTCAGCCGCTTCTGCCAAAAGTTCGACAATAATCACGCCGACATCAGTCCCGCCGCCGCGGGATGGCGTGGCGCCTAGAATTTCGGGCGGTCTGCGGCGCAGGCTTTCAAGTTTCTTGCGCATCAGTCCGCTGCAATCGGCGTCCTGAAAGGCAAGCCGTACTTCGATTTTCCATCCGAGGCGCCGTAAACGTTCAGCGGCAACCAGCGCATCACCGGCATTGTGACCTTTTCCGGCGAACACAATGCACTTGCCCGGTTTCCGGAAAAATCTGGCGACAGCTTGCGCGACGCCGTCGCCGGCCTTGTCCATCAGCGCTTCAACTTCTACGCCCCGCGCGAACGCGGCTTCTTCCGCCGCTCGCATCTGCGCCGAAGTCAGGACCGGCAGGTTCAATTATCCCCCTTGATCTTTTGAGGCCGCTTTTGTTTCCGACTCGGCTGGTTTCGATGAGCTTTTCTTCTGCCGCGAGCTTTTCTTGTGAGAACGCTTGGATCGGTGGCGCTCAGATTTCGCCACTTTGGTTTGATCCATGTACGGTTGTAACGGAATGGTTTCGCCTGTCGCCACTCGCGTCGTCGTCAACGCGCTCGTGACGGAATTACGACCGCGGACACCGGCTGCAATTTCTTCTGCGAGCTTTTGACGATAAGAAGCGGTTTGTGCGTACGCCGCTTCAGTTGGGTTGGTTAGGAACCCGCATTCCACGAGCACAGCCGGAATATTCGTCTTTCGCAACACGTAGTAACCACGACGCCGTACCCCGCGATTGGACGAAGGGGCGCCGCCTGCGACAAAATAATGGATCGCAGAGGCGAGCGGCAGGCTGTCGCGACTATAGAAATATGTTTCTATCCCACCCGCGCCCATCCGTTTTGCCGAGTTGAAATGGATACATACAAAAAGCGCGCCCGGGTAGGAGTTGGCAATTGCTACCCGCCCGCCCAACGAAACGGATACATCGCTATCCCGGGTCATCACGACCCGATAGCCGCTGGCGGCTAGAACGCGTTTAAGGCGCTGCGCGACATCCAGGGTCATATCTTTTTCTGCAACCTGCTGACCGGGGATTCCGCCGCGGTCACCTCCGCCATGACCCGCATCGATCACTACGGTAGTGACCGATCCGCTGTCTTGAGAAGCGCGCTTCGCCTGAGCCGTGGAGAAAGTCCCCAGAAACGCGATTAGCAAACTGGCGGCAAACAAGTGGTGTCGGTAGGAATTTGTCAGCATCACTGATCGTCTTTCGGCGGTGCGGGCGGGCGCGCCGATAGTTTCGGTGCCGTGCCACGCGAACTTTGTGCGGCCGGCGATTCAATCGTGCCGCCCCGCACGGCGACGTCGCCATTTGCGGCACGAACGAGGCGCGGCCGGGTTTTGGTTTCCATAAAGGAGGAGTGTGCCAGCAGTTCGCCATTCAACCCGACGCGCGAATACGCCCATGCGCGAGGGGCAGAGCAGTGCAGAACATGCAATTGATTTGCGTGATCGATCTCCGTCTGTGGTTCTTCAAAGGCGATGGCCCGGCCTAACGAATAAGTCGCATAGACCATTCCACTGTCCTTGTCCTGCACACGCACGTACAAAGAAGTATGGTCCGGAAAGCGGTTGGTGAGAAGCGAGTACGTGCGCACGTTGCCAGACGCTCCAACACCATCGGGAATGCCGACTGTTTGCTGCCAGATTGGCCGCGCATCGGTTACTTCAAAAACTCGCGTTGGGGAATAAAAAAACTTTCCCAGGTCGGCAAAATAAACATTCGTCCGCACATGATAACTCCCGAAGTCGTGCACAGGATAAAGTGGAGTCAGATCGATCTGATGCGTGACCCTCTGCCCGGCTTCGATCTTCAAGGGCGCCTGACCGTTTTCGGCACTACTCGGTGCAATAGGCTGACCTTCACTTCCGGTTATCTCAAACCCAAGCCATGATTGCCCGTCGGCATTGTGAAGGTCGATGTCGCGTCCGGCCAGATTGGTGATACTTAGGGTCACTACAACCGGTTCGTAAGCGATGTACTGCAATCGCTTGAATTTCAGGTCCACCTGAATTTGGGCTTCCGCTCTGATGCCAAAAAGCGAAATACAAGCAATGCCAACAATGCACCTAATCACATTGCCTAACGACGAAATCCGAATGACGCAGGTAGTTAAAACGTTAAAAGAGTTAACAAAGTTAGAACGTTTACGCATCGCCACTCTTTTCAGCCGGTCTTTGTACCTTTTTAACTTTGTAACGCTTGTAACTTTCCCTCTCGTCTCTCATTGTGCCGAGCTGTTCTCGGCTGCAGGAAAAAGCTGTAAAAGCCGCGACGGTTCGGCCTGAACGGCCTGCAATTTATCGTCGTAATAAATTCGAATCCTGTATCCGAGATATTTTCGCTTTCCACTGCCTGAGGCGGAACTTTTGACGCTTTTGCTTTTTTGTCCTGGTCGGACCGTCGCCGCCGCCTCAGAAAGCGATGACTCCGGCGACCCGACTCCTGTTTTCGGGCGGAGATAACTGACCGACAGTACCTCGGGATTCGCGTCGGTCCAATCGTGCTTTGGCGTCAGCCATTCGTAATTCACGTCCGCGTCGGTGAGCTTCACATCTTTGTCACCAACCGTGTCATAAAATTCCACCAAGATCTTTACTTTGGTGTGATCGATCGTCGCGCCCGGCTGTTTTTTTATACCGATCTGTAGTGTGAGGTTGGTCTCGGCGTCAGGATCGGATGTCTCAGCGGCTTTGACTTCCGTGATACCCATGACAGAGCCTTCCGGATTGCCGCCGACATCCCTGTGCGACGCAGCAGCGAGTGACGCGCTTGCCACGCTAGCGTCTGTTGTAGCCGCGGTTGGCACCCCCAACTTCAGGCGCTGATCGGCCAATTCATATGCTTCTCCAGCCGAAGGGCCCATATCGTGTAGTTTACGCCACACTTCGTTCGACTTGTCATAAACCTGCATGGAATCATACGTCTTGGCGATTTCCTCGAGCACGGTGACGTTGTTGGGTTCGCTGTCCAACGCTTCCTCGAACCGCGCGAGCGCGTTTGTTGTATCGCCGCGATCGCGCAGCTCCGTGCCTTCTCGCAAAAGTTGATCAACAAGCGATGGAGGAGGTGTCTGGGCCATCGCTTCGGGTGAAGGAGCCGTCTGCGTTGCGGGCGGTGCCATTGCGGGTGTTGAAATGGGAGGAGCCATGGGTCGTGCAACGCTTGTCGCGACTGCCTGCGCCGACGTTCGCGCAGCCCGGACCCGATCGAGATAATAGGAGGTAGCAGCGAAGATTTCCGCCACCGCCAGAATCACAACCAAGCCGAGCCCGACGTTAAAGCTTGGATCGATCTGCGTAGCCCGTGAAAGAAGAGTCCGCATACAGCAATAAACGCCATTTCTGTAAGCGCGCTCTCGCCAAGCTGTCAACTCGCGAAGGCATTCGGAGTCAACTCGGGCTTCCGCCCTGTTAGACGGTTGAAATGTTGAATCGTTAGATCGGATGCTCGTTTTAACGAATCACCGGCGCTAGCGCGAAATATCGTCCTGCCCCAGCATCTTGAATCCTTCGCCCATCAGCACCGAAGACGCGCATTCGGCATCGTCCACATGCAGAGCAATCGCGGCAAAGCCACGCGGACGAATGAGCAGGGGATAAGCAAAATGGACATTCACCTCTGCCATGACCAGTGCGGCAAGCAGTTTCACCAGTTGTGTGGCCACTTCTCGAATTTCTACGACCACGACTTCACAAACGCCGAATGGCACGTTTTTTTCCCGGAACAATTTCTCCACGCGCGCCGGATCACTCGCGATTATCCGAGCGATGGCCGAATCGGTCGATTCGGAAACGCTCAGCGCCACGGCGTGAGTGCTCTGAGTACTGAGCAGTTTCACGACCTCCAGCATTGCCCCCACCTTGTTCGGAAGAAAAACAGAGAACTGTTTCACCAGCGGCCCTTCCATTTTCGAAGTTGTTTCCGGTAAATTCGCAGTCATTTCGATAGCGACACCCTGCTGGAACATCCCAAGGCGCGCCAGGCAAACTATCTCATTTTCTGTCTTTCATTGGCAAACCAATATATTCCAACGCCAACGCGTTATTGAGGCTGTTCATTTTGCGCGACGTCAATATACTGCCGCAATGATTGCGGGAGCGCATTTTCTTCTCTACAGCAAGGACCCTGAAGGCGATCGTGCGTTCTTCAAAACGGTGCTGGAATTCCCGTCGGTCGATCTTGGCGATGGTTGGCTGATATTTGCATTGCCGCCTGCCGAACTGGCGGTCCATCCTGGTGATGGCGAATTTGTGCAGATGCATACAGAACATCCCATGCTGGGAGGCCTTCTCTATCTAATGTGCGACGATTTGGGCAGCGTAATCGGATTGTTGAAAAGTAAGGGGGTGGCCTGTGCGAATCCGGTGGAAGCCGAGTGGGGAATCAGCACGAGTGTTCGGCTGCCGAGCGGCGGCGAGATCGGCCTTTATCAACCGACTCACCGCACGATGATTGAAGCACGTTCAATTTGAAACAAGACGAGGTTTTAGTCGCAAACTTCGCGACGCTTAGATTCGCCTTCGATGGATGAAGAAAATGAGTTAATCGCGCTACGGCGCAAAAAACTCGACGCGCTTCGTGCGAAAGGCGTCGAGCCATTCGGCGGCGGTTTTGAGGTAACCGGATCGATTGCGGAGGTGCGCGAAAAGTTTAAGGAAGGCGAGACCCTTCGCGCGGCCGGCCGCATTACCGCGCATCGCGACATGGGCAAAAGTCATTTCCTCGATCTGCGCGACGCGACGGGGCGCATTCAAATCTACATTCACGCGAAAGAGGTCGGGGCAGAGCTGATCGACCTTTTTCGGTTACTCGATCTTGGCGATTTCATCGGCGCGGAGGGAACCTGTTTTGTCACTAAAAGCGGGGAACCGACATTGAAAGTGCGCACGTTCCAATTGCTGGCCAAAGCCTTGCGGCCGCTTCCTGAAAAATGGCACGGATTACAGGACGTCGAAGCCCGGTACCGACAACGGTATCTCGATCTTCTTACGAACGAGCATTCCCGCGCGGTGTTCGAAAAACGCATCGCAATTGTCCGAGAAACGAGGCGCTTCTTCGAGGACCGTGGCTTTCAGGAAGTGGAGACGCCAATTTTGCAGACAATCCCAGGAGGGGCGGCCGCCGAACCGTTCAGAACACATCATAAGGCGCTCGGCATCGATCTTTATCTGCGCATTGCGTTGGAGCTTTATCTGAAACGTTTACTTGTCGGTGGACTCAACAAGGTATTCGAAATCAACCGTAACTTTCGTAACGAAGGTATTTCCAGAAAACACAATCCCGAATTCACAATGCTCGAAGCTTATTGGGCGTATGCCGATTTTGAAAAGATGGCGAATCTCACTGAAGAACTGATTTGTTATCTGGCCGAGAAAATCTGCGGTTCGCTAACCATCGAAGATCGGGATTCCGAGGAAAAAGTTATTCGCACGATCAACCTGAAACGGCCCTGGCGCCGTGCGCGCTATCACGATTTGGTGCGAGAAATTGCCGGCAAGGATTGGTTTGAGCTCTCCAGAGAACAACGGCGCGATCGGGCCACGAATGCATTCAAATTGGAAATCCTCCCTCAACTGGCCGATTTCGAAGTGACGCAGCACGTATTTGAAAAACTAATTGAAGAAAAGACGATCGATCCGCTGTTTATCACGCACTGTCCGAAAGAGTTGGTGCCGCTGGCAAAACAAAACGCGGCAGACGACTCGCTGGTCGACGTTTTCGAACTGATCATTAACGGAGCGGAGATCGCGCCTGGTTACAGCGAGTTAAACGATCCCCTCGTTCAGCGGCAGCGGCTGCTTGAACAGGCGGGCGAAGAGAAACAAAAGATTGACGAAGAATTTCTCCTCGCACTTGAACATGGCATGCCGCCCGCCGGCGGCGTCGGCATTGGAATCGATCGGCTCACGATGCTGCTCACCGGGGCAGACTCGATTCGGGACGTAATCCTTTTTCCTCTGCTGCGACCGAAGAAGCTGTAGCTGTCGCTCTGTGAGCGACGTATCTATTACCACGTCAGCATGGCGCTTCGCACAGCTAAGCGGCTACAACAAAGCCCAGGCTCAGCCACGTTCCAAATCAAAAGTGACCTTTGCGTTGATGCGGAAGTTTGTGACTTTGCCGTCGTCTACTTCAGCGGTGAATTCCTTGATGTAAATCGAGCGAACGTTCCGCAGTGTCTTTGCGGCTTCTTTCACCGCACCGTGCGCGGCATCCTCCCAGCTCTTCGGCGATTGTGACATCAGTTCGATAACTTTAACGACTTTGGCCATAGTGATTTATTCTCCTTCACTTATTTTATCGCACGCGACGTGCAACCTGCGCGTTTTTAGTCTCTTATTCGGCTCGCCTTGCCCTAGCGTTTGGACCAGTTTATCTGGGAATGCGGAGTTGCTACGACGAGCGCAATTCCGCCTAGCACAGTAACAGAGGCGAGCATGTAACGCACCGTGATTGGTTCACCGAGCAATAATATTCCGCCAGTGGCAGCCAGCACCGGGACGCTGAGTTGAACAGTCGCGGCGCTGGCAGTTTTCAGCCCGGGTAGAGCGCTGTACCAAATTACATAACCAAGACCTGATGTAACCGCGCCCGATGTTATGGCGTAGGTGATCCCAGCAAGATTGTAATTTGTCCGTGGAAGGAAAATGATGCTGAGAGCAACCGCGAACGGAACCGCGCGGACAAAATTTCCGGCCGTGACGCTTGCCGGATTCTGTTCCCCTTTACCGCGCAGTGAATAAATGCCCCAGGCTAAACCGGCCCCTAACATCAGGATCGAACCAATTAATGGCGGAGCGGAAAGTCCGGGGAATACAAGCACAACGAGTCCGGTAACAGCAACGATGAAACCGACAATTTGGATCGTGTTTAATCGCTCTCCCTTGTGCAGTCCCTGGAGAATCATCGTGGCCTGAACCGCCCCAAACAAAAGCAAAGCGCCGGTTCCGGCTGAAAGAGACGTATACGCGAATGAAAAGCCTGCCGCGTAAGCGAATAGCGCGACCGCTGAAATCCAGTTGCCATATCGAAGTGACGAACAGTCCGTGACACGTGGCGGGTTAGAAAAGCTGTCGACCCGAGGAGTAGCGGTTGTATTGATTGTCAGCATTTTTCGAACGCTTATGACGAGGCAGAGCGTCAGGGCCCCGGAGAAAATACGAACGAACGTGAAAGTGGCGGGATCGATGCTGCTTTCCTTCAATGCGGCTCGGCATAGGAGCGAATTGCTGGCGAAGGCAATCATTGCCAGCAGCGTGAGAATGAAAATTCGCGCGGTACTCAGAAAACTTCCAATCTCGAATTTGACGGCAATGCACTAGGCATTGCGCGCCGTTTTCGTTGCCACGCAATGAGTCTTGCTACTCGATCTTCTCCCAGATCCCGCGGCGATTCTGAATGTTTGGGAAAACAAGTTGTCCCTGGTAAAAGGTGAACGGGCTGGATCGGTCGTTGCCACCGAACGATAACGTGAGCGTTTTACCTTCGACGCTCCAATGACCTGTCACAGGCTCCCTGCGCTCGTAGGCCGTTGCGGTCCAGTTCTCAACAGTACCATCGGAATGAAGGACGAGATGCTCGTCTATCGGGCCCGTATAGCTGATCGTCGTTTTTCGCCAATGACCAATCAATGCGCTCGGATTTTCAGAAGAGGGTGCACTTGACTCTTGAAATCTGATGATCCCTGAGTCGGCGGCCTCTATGGAAAAGCCAGCGAAGGCGAAAGCAACACAGGGCACAAGCCAGGTTATTTTTCGGGAAACGTGTTCTATTCTCATGGGAGCCTCCGCACCGAGTCTGACAAGATCACCAACTGGTGACAACTCTATTCGTGGTTTGTTGCGCGATCTTGAACTCGAACTGATGTTCAGTGGGTAACGTGAAACTTCCGACAATTATAGAGCGAGGACGGTTTCCTTCACCGGCTCCTGCGCCGCAGGCGCTGGCATGGGATGGTCGCAAACTGTGGATGGGTTCGCGAGATCTGCGCCGAATCTATGCGATCGATCCGCAGAAGTGGGAAGTGCTCGACGAAAGGGAGCCGCCTGGCATCCCATGGGCGGCTGTTGCGACGAACGGGACGCTTCGTTTTACGATCGGCGAAGGTCCGAATGACGATCGTTACATTCGTAGATTCGCTCCGGAGACTGGCTTTTCGGAGCAGGACAAGATCGCGTGCCCGGAATTTACCGGATCATACCTCAGCTACGACGGCGACCATCTGTACCTGAGTCAATGGTACAAACATCGCATTCTTAAGCTGGACGCGAATGGCAAAATCATCCGCGTTGTCCACATCGGTGCCGAAGTTTCAGGCCACGCGTTTGTTGATCGAATGATCTACGTCTTGCGCGGGACCGAACAGACCGGTGAGAGCTGGACCATCGCGCGATTCGATCCGCGAAAGGAAAAACCAGAGGTTAAAGACATCGCGGTGGTGCCGTTTGCATGCCGTTCGCTAACTTTCGATGGCGAACTGTTTTGGTCGAATTATCGCGCGAAGGACACCATCATTTCATTTGTTCTTCCGAGTTGAAAGAGGCGGTTGAGCGATTTCGTTGACTAATGGTTGCAGAGCTGAGGCAATCAGATTATCTGGGCCGCTGGTGGACGATGCTGCCCGATAAGCGCATTGAGTGCCGGGTTTGTCCGAGGTTTTGTAAGCTGAACGAGGCACACAAGCGATTGCTTAAATCGAGAAATGTTTGTTGGGCATTACAGTGTTGCTTTCGCGGCTAAGAGTGAGAAGAACAAAATTCCGCTCTGGGTTTTATTCATTGCGGTTCAGTTTCTCGATTACATCTGGGCGACTCTTGTGCTACTTGGGATTGAGAAGCTGCGCGTGATAAAAGGGTTTACGGCGGGCAGCATGCTCGACTCGTATTTCCACCCGTATTCCCACAGCTTGATTGCGGCGATCGCGTGGTCATGCATTGCCGGTCTTGCTTACAAGATGTTTTGCGGCCGACACCCATTCGACTCCGCTCGGGGCATGCTCCGCCTCTACAGGAAAAACGCTGCCTTTATCGTGGGCGCAGCTGTCTTCTCGCACTGGATTCTCGACCTGATCGCGCATCCGCGTGATCTCGCGATCTACGACAACACATGGAAAGTGGGTTTCGGTTTGTGGAATTATCGGGACCCCGAGTTTGCGTTGGAAATCGGGCTGCTTGCCGTTGGGATCATGCTTTACCTGGCGCGAAATGCGATGCCGGCAATTCGTAAAGGAGCCGTGATCGCTTTCGGAGTTGCCCTCGTTGTCATCCAGATAGGTGACACGTACGTGCCCCGCAATCCGTTGACAGATAAGGCCACTGCCATGGGCGTTTGGCTTTTCTATACGCTCTTTGTCGTTGTCGCTTTCTTGATAGAGAAAATCGGAAGCTGGCGGCAAACTAATGCACCGTGATCGTGATTGTTTTCGGCGTCTCGGCAGCAGGGAAAACGACGATTGGCAAACTGCTCGCCGAAGAGCTTGGCTGGCGGTTTTCTGAAGCGGATGATTTTCATCCAGTCGCTAATATAGAGAAGATGCATAGCGGTCATCCGCTCACGGACGAAGACCGTTGGCCGTGGCTGGAACGTTTGCTCGAGCAGATTACGCGTTCTCTTGCAGCAAAAGAAAACGTGGTGCTTGCGTGCTCTGGATTGAAACGGGCGTATCGGGAGCGCTTACGTGTCAGCGACGACGTGAAGTTTGTATTTCTGCGCGGAGATTACGCGCTTATTGAACGACAACTCCGTCGCAGACGCGGTCACTTCATGAATCCAGCGTTGTTGCAAAGTCAGTTTGCGGATTTAGGAGAACCGGAGCCGGACGAAGATGCAATAACGATCGAATTGGGATGGACTCCGGAAGAGCTCGTCGAGGAAATCAAAGCGAAGTTGGGCCTGGTCTGAAACGGTTTGAAGTCATCCAATAAATGGTAGGGATCCCGCAGTTGCGGAAGGCCATCCGCTCCGTTCGGCGCGCGCCAGGCGGTCGCCCTAGCAAATGTTGACTTTGTCCCCGACTAGGGGCGCTACCTCCGTAATAAAGATTGTCGCTCTCGACGTTGAAGAGTCGATTCCAGCGCCCACGATAATTCTCAAACGCGATCTGCGCTCCCAACTGCATCAGCTGTTCCTCGGAAAATTGATTGCGCAAACGCGCGTACAACTCATCAGAAACATCCGACGGCGTTTTGGTCAGCGCGTCAGCCAGTTCAATGACCAATCGTTCCGTTTCATTGAGAGGCGTCAAATCGTTGCCGGGAACAGCTCGCAGTTTCTCATCGCTCAAGCCTGCTTTTCTGCCCACGGCAGAATTGATGTCTACTCAGAAGGGACAACCAATACGCGCTGCAGCGCGAATTTTTCCCAATTGAGTGTAGCGCAATGAGATTAATCGTTTTCGGCCGAGACCGGCTTCCATTGCAATTCCACCCCACACGAGACCCGGCAAACGCATCTGCACTTTCGCCGGTGTAAGATCTTTTCCGAACATTCTACGCATGACTCCGTAGAACCAGCGCAGATGCCACGGCGCCTGCTTTTTCTCTAAACCTGAAACTCGGGCCTAATCCGTATCGTTCTCCGCAATGCGTTTGGTTTTAACGTCCGAAGAGCATCTGGTTCTGTTATGCGTGCGCTGATTTTCTCAGCGAAACGAGTTTCTTCACGAGCATGTTTGTGGCCTTTTCCAAAAACATTCCCCACGCACTGAGCGCAGCGAAGGTTGGCACGCAAATCAGAAGGAATGCCCAGATCGGCACCTCACGAATGCGGAGCCCGAGCCAGATGACGTAGGGTTGGTGAATGAGATACAATCCGTAGGAATAGAGCCCTACGAGACCCAAAAGGTTCGCGGGTCCCCTAAATAACGAAATGATTCCAGCGATGCCGACGATCTCGAGCATGCAACATATGCCGGTGGCAAAATCGACGAAGATGTACTCGTAGAGGCCGTGGTAGAGCTGCAGCGCTGCAGGGTAGAGGATTAGTCCAAGAACTAGTCCCGCGCCGCGAAGGAAAAACCATTCTACGCGTGCACGTGATCGCGTGTACCACATGGCGAGCGACATTCCGAGCGCGAACTCTGGCAAACGACAGATCGCGAAACCGCCCAATACCCACAGGCCATTTTGCTGCCAGACAACAAGCAACATGTAACGCGCGAAAAATCCGGCGACGCCCGCAATTAACAAGAAACACCATGGTCCAAAGCGGCGCGCCGTCAGGAAAAGCAGCGGAAAAATCAGGTAGAACTGGATCAGCATGGAGAAATACCACCAGGCAGCGTTGAGGTACATGAAATTCATCTGAATATTGATAAAGCGCAGGCCGAGCAGGCTCAGGATGATGCGGTCGTCCACTGGTTCCAGCCGGGCAACGAATGGCGAGAGAAGATAAACCAAATGCGCT
>Ga0307471_100000316_pt1 | contig 24542 bp, 16 predicted proteins | sample atmos_gasesAM3C__2_FD_204566 | JGI IMG/M metagenome (GOLD analysis project Ga0307471, IMG submission 204566) | Hardwood forest soil microbial communities from Morgan-Monroe State Forest, Indiana, United States - atmos_gasesAM3C_515 | ecosystem: Environmental > Terrestrial > Soil > Temperate...
GTGGGGATGTGTCAGGCGACCCAGAATACGGCCTTCGCGTTTGAACCGTTCCTCGCCGCCTCTCCCCATCAGTGCGATGTTGAGAACCTTTACCGCCACGCGCCGCTCAAATCGTCCATCGCTTCGTTCCGCCAGCCAGACGGTACCCATTCCCCCTTGGCCGATCTGCGAAACCAGGGTGTATACACCAAAGGTTTGACCAGCCAAGCCCGGCGCTACCGGCAATTTGACTGGTTGCTCGTCGAGAAAACCTTCCTCGGACAACACGCGGTGTTCCTGTAGAAGTATCTCCAGCTGATGCGCCAAAGTGGGGTTCTCGGCCCGTAGTGTAGCGAACCAAGTCGAGCGCTCGTCGTCTGTCATTTCGAGCGCTTCGTCGAGCCGAGGGCTAAGGGCCAGCCATTGATCGGGACTGAGCTTGGACATCAATTCCTCAGAGCGGCAAATCCGCGCGAAGGCTGCGATGGAGGTAGATGCGCGCCTTTTCCCAACTTCTCTGCACCGTGCGTTCCGAGAGGTTGCGCAGGGCGGCGATTTCAGCGAAAGTGAATCCGCAGAAAAACTTCATATCGACGAGTTCAGCGAGTTCCGGCTCCGCTTTGGCTAGTTGATCCAGGGCATCGCTGATCGACGAGAGTTCTTTGGCGTCCACGGGATTCTCGATGACATCGGTCTTGAGCGACGTGATTTCGAACTCGCCCCCACGTTTGATCGCGTTGTGGCTCCGGGCATGATTGATGACGAGTCCCCGCATCACCCGCGCGGCATACCCCATAAAGCGCGCTTGGTCAGGAAAGGACTTGCCTTCGCGTGTGGATATGTCGATATAAGCCTCGTGCAACAGTGTAGTAACACTCAGGCTTGCCGGAGCCCCCCACCGCGCCAACTCCCGTTTCGCCAGCCGGTGCAGTTCCGAATACAGAGTACTGAAAAGTTTATCCGCGGCTGCGATGTCGCCCGCTTCAGCTGCGCCAATGAGCGAGGAAATTGTCGACCCCACGCGGCACTCTCCTGCCGGCGAATCGCCCCGAGGTATCTCTAGGGTCTCACATTTATAAAAGGCGACCAAGGTACTCTTCCGTCCAATTCATCGACGAACATGCGCATTTCTTCAGTAGAACCGGGCAGATCTAAGCCCATATTCGAGTTCTGTGAATGCCGAAGCGTTACGTGTGGAGATGCTTTGTTGCCAACGCGCTCCGGATACCTCCGCTGGGGTGCAACTAGAAAAGGGAAAATGGCTCCCGAATTCTCGCAAGCAACACCAGATAGGGCACTTAGATTTTAGATTCCCTCGGCTGTTAACCGAAGGTTGCGGGTTCGAGCGGTGCCCGAACATTCTGACGATGAGCAGCCACTTGGAGCGCACGATGACGTTGCCTCAAAGAGTTTGGGTTTTCGGTTCAACGTCAGGTCGCGGCGAATCAGCCTTACCCGTGCCAATGCCACTGTCCCAGATCCTGCGCCAAGCGGCGTTTTCCACATTTCCGCAGATCTTTGGTGACTTACTTCCCTAACAACCATTTGCCGGGAGTCCAGGCGAGTTTGCAGGAAGCAGAGCTAGACTATTCCATGTACCCAACAACCTGATTGCAGGCAATCCGTTGAATCCTGCATTCCTTGACAAGTGGATTTCTGAATCGCTGGCGGGTCAGGTGCCGAAAACGGGCAGCGAACCAGCGGCCGGCCAAAACTCAACCCGCTAGAAGGCCGGGGGTGTGGGGACTGAAGGGAGGTCCTAATCCTTCGGGCCGCTCCCTATTTGCCCTGGTGTTAAGTATTTCTCCCTCGCAATTTTCCGGCATCCACCCAGTTGTGTTCCCCTCGTCACTAAAGCATTAAGTGAGGCCAGCGAATCATTTCCCGAAGAATATCGATCGCGGGAAAGCGGAATGATCTAGTGCATCGGGTGTGAAGGAAAAATACTGTCTACGAGGCCTGCGCCGGGAAGGCCGTACGTAATCGGACGAAAGGCGTGCTAGCCCGTGTGCCGGTGCTGAGCACGAATTCAGTTCTGTTATCCGCCCAGCGATAGAAGCCCTGTTCAGCAGTCTGCAATGAAGAAAAAGCGAGATGGAGGAACCATGAGGAAGCTCCTGCTGTCCGGATGTTTCCTATTTGTCTTTGTATCGGCTATTCGCGCTCAGAATCCGACGGGAGTGAACGATGTCGAACTCAACGGTGACTACGCGTTTACTTTCAACGGCATCACCGGAGGGCCTGGCTATTCCGTGGTTTTCGCGGCTGTGGGAAGGTTCACGGCAGATGGGAATGGAAACCTGACGAACGGCGAAGTTGACACCAACGGAATCGGTGGGGGGGCCGTATTATCGGTATCGTCATCGCCAACGAAAACACGGGAGTCCGCTGTGCTCGACGCGAGGGAGAGATGGTTCGTATGAAATTGCAGCAGGCTGGCGTGAGGATCGAACGATTTCTGTTGCGAATTGGCTTAACTTTGCTCTTGCTCATCGGGATATGCCTGGTGGGAAAACGCGCGATTGGAGATTGGTATTTTAGAAAAGGGTCGCCAGAATCGATTCAAGCAGCGATCAGGTGGGACGGCAATAATCCGCAGTATTGCGATGCGTGGGGAACTCTCACGTCGTTCTATATGATCAGCGCAAAATTCGACGAAAGCGTCACATCATTCGAGTGCGCCACGCGATTGAGCCCTTATAATGCTCATTTTTGGAGTGACCTGGGAGGGGCGTACGACCGGGCGGGGCGACCCGACGACGCGCTGCGTGCCTTCCAGCGCGCCCTACAACTCTTCCCCCTTTCGCCGGAGATTAACTGGAGATTCGCCAATTTTGCTTTTCGCTCTCACCGGATCCCAGAAACGCTGCGCGCTCTGCCGCTTGTGTTGGCAGGCAACAACCCTTCGCACCGAGACGTGTTCCGATTGGCACTGCGCGCCACACCTGACAAGGATGAGATTTTGGAAAAGCTTCCGCACCAGGCCCTGGTATTTTTTGAGTTTCTCAATTTCGAAATGGAGGCCGGTGATATTTCAGGAGCAGAAGCAGCCTGGCGCCGGATTCTCCAACTGAACCTGCCCTTTGACCCCCGTCTGGCATTTCCGTATCTCGATGCACTGATCCAGCATCACGAGAGTGACCGCCTGGTAGCCACGTGGTCTGCCTTGGCTGAGCGCTTCCCTGCGGAAATTGGCGCGCTTGCAAAACCTCCTAACCTGGTGGAGAACGGCAGCTTTGAGCACGACTTACTCGACGGGGGATTGGATTGGCGCGTCGTGCCTGTCGAAGGAGCTGTAGTCAGTTTGGATTCGGGGGACGCTTTTGAGCGTGCTCGCGCCCTGCGCATCGAATTCTCCGGGAAGGCTAATCTCGACTATGGTCAAGTATTCCAGTATGTGCCGGTGCAACCGAACAGGCGTTACCTGTTTTCGGGCGCTATCCGCGTGAAAGGAATTACTACGGACAGTGGGCCGAGATTCCAGGTGTTCGATGCCTTGGACATGAGGAATCTGTTCCTCTCGACGGAAGGCAGCGTAGGTAGTTCGGGCTGGTCCGTGCAGAAACTCGAATTCAAAACCAGCCCCGCGACGCGCTTACTGATAGTTCGGGTCGCGCGAATTCCTAGCCAAAAGCTCGATAACCTGATCAACGGAACGGCCTGGATCGACCAAGTGAGGCTCACCGCGGAAGACTAACGCTCCGCCCGCAGATTTCGAGAGATTCTAAGTCATTCAAGGCCTTGCATTTTCAGGCACGTGCAGGGTTTCACCCGATTGTGTAAGGTGTTGCCCGAACCTACGATTTAGGTGATTTCTGGAAGGGTTCTCGCCCGAACGCCCTTCCAGGGGTGCAAGGCATGCTGGCCGCGTCACCAAGTCCGCGAAACGTCGCTGGAAGCGCCGAACGCCGCGCCCGGGCCCGGACTCCTGTCGCGCCCCCGATCTACGTCAACGTAAACAACTTGAATGGCGGCCTCGTATTCAATATCAGCGAAGACGGGTTGGCCTTGACGGCGGCCACGAGTCTGGCTAGCGATGCGACTGTGACCATGCGCATTTTATTGCCGGACTCCAAGGGCTGGGTGGAGGCAAGCGGGAAGATCGCTTGGACAGGTGAGTCAGAGAAGGAAGCAGGCGTACGATTCGTTAATCTGGCGGAGGAGACGCGCGAGCGAATCAGGAGCTGGATCGCCGCAGAAATCGCACAAGGCGCGCCGCAGCCGGAGCAAGAGATTCTTCCAAGGGTGGACGAAGAGCCAGCCGGTGAAGAACCTCCGAGAACTGTATCGCTTACGTTGCCGAATCCTGTGGACTTCAACATGGTCGCGGAGGAATGCGAGCCGGAGCCGGTGTTAACGCAAGATTCTGCTGTCGAGACAGCACAAGAAGCGGAAGAGATTGCGGAACCTGTTGCGCCGGCACTGCATGTCGCTCCAGACGATCTGGTCGACGCAGCGAATTTCTTGCAGCGGCGAAGCCGCCGAGTCCACGCGCGATGGCAAATCAAGTCCCCCAACTACGTGGAGCTGGGCGCCGGCAATGGGGGCAGGCTTCTCAACATCAGCGAAGGCGGCTTCGCTGTGGCTGCGGCGGCCAGCCTGAACGCCGTCGACCTCCCATCCGTTCGAATTCAATTCACGGGATCGAGAGACTGCCTGAAGGTAAGCGGGCAGATCGCGTGGATTAGTGCATCACGGAGAGAAGCCGGCATTCGTTTCGTCAACCTAACACAAGAAGCCCGCGAGATTATCGTCAGCCGGATTTCTCGGGAGCAATCCTCGCGTGCACCTCAAGGACGATCCGCAGAGCTTCCCGAAGGGCGCGCCAATCGCCCGGAAAGACTGGACGTTCCCAAGTTTCCCGGCCTCACTCCAGATGTTTCAAGCTCCGCCTCGTCGACTCAAAGCTACCGCCAGGAATTGCCTTCCGCGCGTGACCTTGGGTTTGCCATGAATCATGACCGTGTACTTCCCTCCCTTGCAGCTGAGGATGCGTTGGCACCCGAGTTCTCGCAAGTAGTTGAATACGAACCGCAATCAAGAATATCGATTCATCTGCCGGCTTTGGTGTCGGGAGCAAGAAGCTTGCGGCACTTCGCAGCGGCAATCGTCCTGGCCGGGATATTGGCTGGAACGATCGGATGGGTGGCAACCCGGCGTGACACACGGAAGGGATCGATTGGGGTCATCGTCCAAGAGAAAGCAAACACGAACAAGCCCACTGACCCGAGACAGGCCCCGAGCACGAATCCGACTGGAGAGACGCCCGCTCTCCGTTCGGAGGAGGATAGCAGCATGCTAGCGCAGGAATCCAAACCTGTCCTTGCCAGCGGTCCGGCAACCGACTCTGAAGCCCGCGTAGCCGCCGCACTTGCGATAGTGCGCAACTTCCAACAGGCTGCCCCAGAGCGCACAGTCAAGAGTGCGGTTCGCAGCCCTGAGAAGCTCTGGTTGAACAACCAGACTGCGAAACTCCCCAAGCCAGTGCTGTCCGCCGTGTCTAACCCAGCGCCGGGTAGTAATTCCAGCCAAGTGCAGGTACCTCCGAGCGCCCAACTGGCCGCTAACACCGCCCCTGCCGTGCCAAGCTTGCCAACGAGCGCGCCGAGTGCGACCGGGTTGCTCGGGGCAAGAGAAAGAGAAGTTCCGGCACCTCCTGTGGAACCGCCGGCTGCTCCCGTGGTAGCGGGCTGGTCTGTGGCCGTCAGCACGGATCCTTATCCGTCGATCAGGATGCCGAGAAAGATGAGTTCGCCAAAATCATCAGACGAAAAAAGTTTGCAGATCGGTCGCATCCTCTCGCGCGTTGAACCCGTTTATCCTGAGGAGGCCAAGCGTCAGGGGATCGAGGGGACTGTGAAGTTGCACATTGTTGCTGGTCGCGATGGAGCCGTGCAAAAGGTCGAACCAATCAGCGGGCCGGATTTGCTTGCCAAGGCAGCCGTAAGCGCGATCCGCGAATGGCGTTACGCGCAAACGTTGCTGGGCGGGAAACCGATGGAGACTGAGCAAGATGTCGTAGTCAATTTTCGCAAGATAAATCCAGCAAATTCCAAGAAGTAAATGGAGCCGTGTCTACTGTTGCGGTGAGTCCCGGTGCCACAGGATTAATGCGTTCTTGCGAATTCAAACGATTTTTGACGGGAGCTTGATGGGAGGCGCGACAAGGACTCGAGCAGCCTGGAGGAAACTGCGGGCAACAGACTCAGGGTGCAGAAGGACTAACAGATGGCTTGCCGCCGGCGTGACTCAGAGCAAACGCAATTCCGACGGCAGCACCTGCTGCGCCAAGGTAAGCCCAAGGCGGATAACTGAAGCCTACTCTCAATGGTCGCATATCGGACCGCGAAGCAGCCTTCCGGGAATCGCCCGGCCGTAGCGCAGCTTCCAATTCACCGCTCGGCGAAACGTTCAAGGATTGACCAGCCTGGAGAAACCGGCCCATGGATCCATGCAAGGCCAAAACTCCAAGTGCGCCATCCAAACACTTAACAAGGAAAGAACCATCCGGTGAAGTGTCGATGGCCGCTAGCGCCATCTTCTCCTTAAAGGAAGGAACCACCACATCGCTTCCAATTCGCAGCGTGAAAATGTTCAACCCGGCGACAGAATTGAGAACCACCGAGCCCGTTTCCAACTCTGCCGTATATTCATACTTGCCTGAGAAAAGTACTTCCGTGCGGGGAGAAAGTTTAAGTGAGCCTTTTCCACTTATCGTAAAAGTCGCGAGACCGGATTCCCCCGTGCGTACTCTGTCGCCGGAAACAATCGTACTGTCTTCAGGTGCCGGGGAGTCATTTACATAAACGTCCCCGAATGTCGTCAAGGATCCTAGGGGCTCTTTCTCGGTCTCTTGTGGCAAGGCACTGGCTCCGCTTAGGACTGGAACTAAGAGAAGGAACAGGGAAAACAAACGAACGCCATAAGGGTGCAAGGCATGGGTCGGCGTCTGCTTACTGTCTGTTGGCAAAGCTGCGGCGGCGAACTGAAACAAAGGCGTCCTCCCCAAAAAAAACGCGAGAAGGGCTGATCACTTTTTTTTCTAACACGTTTCTCACTGGTTGTCGAGACCCAATCCGTGCCAAACGAATTGAATTAGGTATTTTTCCTTACTGTCTAAGGCTTTCCCCTGAATTCCATTTACAGGTTGTACCTTATCGACTGTTTCTTATGCCCTGATTACCCTCGGACTGCCTGATGTGAGGCTGAAGACGTTGGCGAGGGGCGTGTTTTGCGAACTCAGAAGCCGGCCAATGTTCTTCCTGAAAAAATCTAAATTGGAACTGGCTGACTGTCATGTCCGATAAGCCTCTCGACTTCCAGCGACTGCCATTTGAAGGTCGCAACTCTTCAGCGGTGCGCCCGTTTCACCCATCGACGGTTGCTTTCACAAACACAGACACGTGCAACTCTTTTCCATGGTGCACAACCAAAATCTTAGAGTTTCCTTCGCCAAGCATTGCCTTGGACAGACCAATCGAAAAGGCCGCAGAACGAGACAAGCGTAACCCACGCTTGCGCTCTATTCCTTTCTCCTGTCTGATTCTGAAACGGGTTCTGGACCTGGTTTTGTCTTCCATTGCCCTTTTGCTGCTGTGGCCGTTTCTGCTCGTGATTGCCCTGGTCGTAAAGTTAGCCTCGCCTGGCCCGGTCTTTTATGCCTCCTTACGCGCCGGAGAAAAAGGCAAGAAATTTGTTTGCTATAAATTCCGGACCATGGCCGATGGAGCGGACGAACTAAGGAATTCATTGCGCCCCTTCAACGAGCGCCAGGACCCTTTCTTCAAAATCGCGGAAGATCCGCGGATTACGCGCATTGGCCGTTTCCTTCGCAAATACAGCCTCGATGAACTGCCTCAATTCTGGAATGTCTTGAAGGGGGATATGAGCCTGGTTGGTCCTCGTCCGCATCCCCTGGATGATTGCGCGCGATACCGTCCCGGAGATCACCGGCGACTCGACGTGAAACCTGGAATAACGGGACTTTGGCAGATCAGCGCACGCACGAATCCTTCGTTTGAAACGTGCATGGCGCTGGATCTGGCGTACATCAAACACTGGGACTTGCTTCTTGATTTCAGGATTCTGTTGCGTACTCTCCCCGCGGTGCTTTCAGGCGAGGCAGAATAATGCTGGATTACTGGTCCAAACCGCCCGGCGGCCTGTTTTGTTCTGCGGAAACTGAAGCGCAAACGGATACGCGGACGAATGATACAACGCAAGACAGGAGGCCAGGTCTTTGTTCAAAGGTGCTCCGGTCGCGTAACCGCATCCTCACTCGGCGGGAAACGGGGCGTGAGCCTCGTTTCCTCCGCAGGCAAGCCACGCTTGCCACCACACTGCTTTTCTTGTTGATCTTCTCCGGGCCGCCCAAATTTCGAATCCGCGCCCCCGAAGCTTCCCTTCGGGGCGACATGGACTGGGTGGTGGTCATGCATATTCTTGTGTGGGGGTTGGCCGGTGCTTGGGTTTTGCGCCAGCTTGTAGAGCCTGGCCGCATCACGCGGCTGCTTAAACGATTATCGCTCCCGCAAAAGCTGGGTCTGACGATGACTCTTTGCCTGGCGGTGTCCGCGGTCCTATCGAAGGCGCCGGCTTTTAGCTTATTCAAGATTTATCAGATGGCAGTTACGTTGTTGTTTATGCAGCTGTTCGTGGATCGTTTTGGCCACAAAAATTGCTTGCGGAAAATATTTTGGGGCACGGTGTTGTTGTGTGGAGCGATTGCGGCCTGCTCGGTTGTGGCCCCTGATATGGTTTGGATCGCGTCCGACTTTAATCCCAATCCATCGCGGTTGGTAGGCTACCTGATAGCACCGACAGGATCCGTGTCCGTATTTGCGATCATTCTTTTGTTGACTGGCGTTCGAAAGATCTGGCGAGCGGTTCCGCTCGCGCTGATGAGCGTGTGCCTTGGGCTACTGGCGTTTTCGCTGTTGCGGACAGCTTATCTAGTCATGTTCGGCTTCGTAGTCCTCGCGCTGATCAAACGGCCAGATGCGAAAGCCTTGAAACAATTCGCGTATGCTTCCGGGGCGCTGGCGCTTGGACTCTATGCGTACGAGTTGTTGCCGAAGCTTAGCAATTACAGGCAGCCCGAAGACGTTGCAAACCTGGGGGACCGCATCGGGTTGTGGAGCTATCTGAGTCACATAACACTGACGCAATCTCCGTGGTTGGGATTGGGCTACTACTCCGCGTCCCGGCTGTATGGGCCCCTATACAATACTGCGCTTGGGAACGCCCACTCAATGTTCCTTGAAATACTGCTGGGTGGGGGAGTGGTGAGCCTTGCGCTATTCATGGCTTTGTGCATCATGCTTTCCGTGCAGGCCGCGTATCTTCTTTTCAAAAACAGGGACCGTTTTACTTTCGCCATTGCAACGCTATTTTTTGCCAGCCTTGTGTTCGGGGCCATGGGAGACGAGATCGATTCTGGGCCGGTGGCCATGTGTTTTTGGTACTCGGCCACAGTTCTTCCTTGGATGTGTGAGTGGCCTTCGATGCGCGCAGCGGCTCCAGACGAGCATCGCAGACGCTTGCTGATGAGGGCGGTGGTAGCGGATGAAACGTGAGGTCCCATGAAGGTGCTGGTGGTGCACAATCGCTACCGACAAGCGGGAGGTGAAGACGAAGTTTTTCTGCGCGAGAGCGAACTGCTGCGGTCGGTGGGTCACAACGTCCTGGAATTCACGAGACACAACAGCGAAATCGAGGGAGATGGAATATTCAGCAAGGCCAGATTGACGGCGCGAACGCTCTGGGCTTGGGACAGTGTTGCGCGACTGCGGTCGCTGCTGAGGCGCGAAAAGCCCGACGTGGCTCATTTTCACAATACGTTTCCATTGATTTCTCCTGCCGCCTACTCTGTCTGCCAAGAGGTGGGGGTCCCCGTGGTGCAATCGCTGCATAACCCTCGTTTCATGTGCCCTGCGGCAACTCTCTACCGCAAGGGGAGCGTGTGCGAGGATTGCCTGGGGAGAGTCGTGCCTTGGCCTGGTGTAGTTCACGCTTGTTATCGCGATTCCCATCTTCAGACGGCGGTAGTGGCAGGGATGATGGCAGGGCATCGAGTTTTCAGAACCTGGCAGGAACAGGTGGATACGTACATCGTGTTCACGGAATTCTTTCGTCAAAAGTTCATCGATGCCGGGTTGCCGCGCGAGAAGATTCTCGTGAAACCTCATTTTTTAGGCTCCGACCCCGGAATGAAACAGGCAACGGGTGGCTACGCCCTTTTTCTGGGGCGGTTAGCGGCCGAAAAGGGTGTTCCGACGCTGCTGAAAGCATGGGGATCCCTGGGACACGTGCCCTTGCTGATTCGAGGCGAGGGCCCAATGAGCAGTGACGTGGAACACTTCGCGCGAAAGAATCCCTTGGTTCGCACGCTGCCGTACTTGTCCCGGAAGGAATGCATGGACTTAATCAAGGGGGCGCGCTTTTTGGTGTGGCCATCAGAGGGATATTACGAGACCTTCGGACTCGTTGCCATCGAAGCATTCGCGTGCGGTACGCCGATTATTGCTTCTCGAATCGGGGTGATGACGGAAATCGTCGAGGACCACAGGACAGGTCTACACTTCATCGCCGGCGATCCGGATGACCTCGCCACGAAAGTGCACTGGGCCTGGACGCATCCTGGAGAAATGGCGGAGATGGCGAGAGCAGCCCGTGCGGAATACAAGGCCAAATACACGGCGAAACGAAACTATCAACTGTTAATGGAAATCTATCTCCGGGCAACAAGCCAGACAGCAGGGAGGGCTGCATGAGGGATCGCAACGTCACTCCGGGGAGGCGCCGTCTAGAGAAGGCGCGAGAAATGTGGCACTTTCTTAGGACCCAAGAAGCTTTCCGCCGGGCCCCGGCGCTCACGCTGTTTCGATCGGTTACATGGTACTGGAGATGCCTGTTGCGCAGAGCAACGACCGTAGAATTGCCCGGATGGAATGTGCGGATGTTCCTTCCTGCCCAGCGAAAGGGTTTCGGAAAGTTCATATTCGCCTTTCGTGAGGACTACGAGCCGGAAGTGGCCTATTTGGAAAGAGTCCTTTCGCCAGGGAAGGTTTTCATTGACGTTGGCGCGAATTTTGGGGTCTACGCGCTGGTTGCGAGCAAGCTCGTGGGTGAAGCGGGCAGGGTGATCGCTTTTGAACCAACAGCTGAGTCGTTCGCAATATTGCGGAAGAACTTTGCATTAAACCACCTTGAGAATGTGGATGCTTTTCAAGTCGCGCTGGCGGAGACGAGAGGCAAGGCGTGGCTTTATCACGGCTGGGATCCTGTAGGCAACTCGCTTGGAATGGACCCTCTCTGCGGCGGCGACGGTGAAGAGGTGCAAAAAGAAACACTCGACAATATTCTGGAGAAGAGCGGCATCGACCGCGTGGACGTTATTAAGGTAGACGTCGAGGGCGCTGAGGAGTTGGTCCTGCGCGGGGCGACTAGAAGCCTTACCAGGCATCGCCCCGTAGTTATTTTTGAAGTCAATCCGGGTTGCGCCGCCCACCTCGGTCTTTCAGCGGACGGCGCAAGGGACTTGCTGGAAAGCCTGGGTTATGAATTCATGGTGCTCGGTGACTGCGCAAAGTCCATCAATCCTGCATCACGACCGACGTACTTCAATGTGGTCGCGATTCCCAAGCAGCCGGATGGAGAGTTCTCTCCCTCGTTTCATTCACCCAGCGGGGGCTTGAAGGTTCTAAGGAGCGAAGAGTTATAAGACTTCGTTCGAGCGGTGGATTTCCATGAACAGGACGGCGAAAGTATCCGACTACAGGAGAGAGGAAAATCCCCTCAGGCCGATGGCACTGGACCCGTTGCCAGAGCAGCCTCTGGTTTCAATTCTGATATCAAACCACAACTACGGCGCATACCTGGGTGATGCCATCGAAAGCACACTACAGCAAACGTACGACAGACTGGAGGTTGTTATCTGTGATGACGGCTCGACCGACAGTTCGCCTCGCATCATAGAACGGTATCGCGCGCTGGACCGACGAATCAGGGTCATCTATCAAGCCAATGGCGGGCAGTCAGCCGCGCTGAATGCAGCGTTTGACAAAAGTACTGGCGACATCCTCTGCCTCCTGGATGCCGACGATGTGTTCGAGGCGGACAAAGTGAGGCGTGTGGTCGAAGCCTTTAGCGCCGCCCCCGATGCGGGCTTGGCGGTTAACAGAATGTTGATTGTAGACAAGAACAGGAAATACTTGGGAGAGATTCCCTTGCTATCTCCGCTTGCAACGGGCTGGCAGGGACCTTCGTTAAACATTTGTGGACCACGGGTGCTGCCCGGCCTGCCTCCTTGTTCCGGCCTATCATTGCGCCGAGCTATTGCCGGATCTATCTTCCCGCTTCCCTCAGGTCTCAGGGCCTATGCGGACACTTTGATACAGGTTCTTGCTCCCCGGATAGCGCCGATTGTGGCCATCCAGGCTCCGTCGAGCGAATACCGAATTCATGGCACCAATGTAGCAGCGATTAACGCATTTACAGAAGATCATCTTCGAAACTTAGCGGTGTGGGAGGGAGAAATCTGGCGCGTGTGGCGCCGGCATGTCTTGTCTTCTTCCGCAGCCTCCTTGGATACACCGGTGCCTGAGACAGCCCCTACGCTCATGGCCTATGCATACGCGCGGTTCCGATCTGATCCAAAGTCCGCGGCTGTTTACCAGGCGATTCCTGCTGATTATTTCCGCGCCTTGCCGAGATTGTTCCGATGGTATTGGCGAGCAGCGCCCCTGATGCCCAATTGGCTCTTTCGGAAGTCCTTGAATTTCGCCTACGGACAGACACGTACAAAAAGAGTTGTGGCTGGAATTCTGCGCGGTTCCCGGAGCTGCTTCCGGGCGAACAGGCGGCTCTTCGAAAGGACGCAAAATGAGTTCGGTAACTGAAATGGTTCACGGCTTCAAAGGAAAATGGCATTACCTCAGCATGCATCCAGCCTTCCGCCAAGCTCCGATGCAGACCACTCTACGACTGGCGTCTTGGCGGACCAGGTGCTTATTGCGGACACCGGGGACGGTACGTTTGGGAAGATCGGGTATGCGAATGTTTTTACCCCCGAATTGGCGAGGTGTTGCAAAACTCATATATGCGTTTCGCGACAATTACGAGCCTGAGTTGGCCTATTTGGAAAGAGTTCTGTCGCCCGGAAAAGTCTTCGTCGACGCAGGAGCCAACTTCGGAATCTACACATTATTCGCAAGCAAGATGGTAGGTGAAACGGGCCGCGTGATTTCCTTTGAGCCATCTACTCGCGTGTTTCCTATCCTGCGGCGGAACATCGCCTTGAATGGTCTCAAGAATGTCTTAGCTTTCCCGGTGGCGCTCACAGACAAAACTGGAAAGGCGCGGCTTTATTACCATGCTGCCGTCGGTTGCGATTCATTGGGCAAGGATGCTTCTTTCGCGCCAGATGCTTACGCCGAGGAAGTTGGCACAGAATCCCTCGATACTGTGCTCAAGTACTCTTCTGTCGGACGAGTGGATGTCATCAAAGTGGATGTTCAGGGAGCCGAAGAACTCGCGCTGCGGGGCGCAAGCGAGATCGTCGCTTCTACACGCCCCGTCGTCATCTTTGAGTTTTTTCCAGAGGGTGCCGCAAGTCTGGGTCTGTCACCGAACGGGGCCTGGAATTTCCTGCAGTGCCACGGCTATGAATTCTTCATTGTGGATGACCGCGGAACAGTCTCCAGGTTGTTGTCTCCGCCTTCCACGATTGCCAATATTTTGGCGATTCATGAGTTAGAAGGATGAAACTTTTGCCAGCTCGGACGCGAGGTTTCTGGGTTTGGGAGATTTTTTTCAAATGAACGCGCTCCGAATGGAGAGGTTGCTCCAAGAAGGGGGAGCGGGATCAACAAATGAACGTATTGATCATCGGTTGCGTTTGCAGTCCGCGGCTGGGTTCTGAACCCAGTTTTACGTGGAATTGGGCCTTGCAGCTCTCGAAGCGGCATCAGGTTTGGGTTATGGCGTGTCCTCATGACCGCGAAGGTGTGGAGGAATTTCTTGCCAAGTATCCCAATCCGAATCTGAAATTTTGCTGGGTGGCGGCCCCAAGTTTGCTAAACCTCTGGAATCCCCGAAGGAGTAACGTGGGGCTCGCGATTCGATACTTTCTGTGGCTGAAGTCGGCGCACAGAGAAGCAATCGACCTTCACGCACAGATAGGTCTTCACGTTGTTCATCACGTCAGCTTTGGGACGGTTAGTGCGCCGCCTCCATTTTGGAAGCTGCCGGTTCCTTTTGTGTGGGGGCCGGTCGGCGGAGCCCAGCATGTGCCTTCTTCATTCCGTCGCTATTTTGGCTCCTTGTCGGCCCGGGAAATGCTTCGAAGCACTCGTGTCGCCACGCTACCTCTTTCCTTTTCCCTGCGCAAGGCTGCAAGGTCAAGTGCGCTGGTTCTGGCGACAAACCGCGAGACGGGCGACTTATTGTCCAGAATAGGCGGACGAAATGTGACACTTTTCCTGGATTCTGGAATTCCATCTAGTTTCATTCCAGGCCCGCCCGTTCCCAAGCCAGGAAATAGGCCCCTCACCCTGCTCTGGGCGGGACGAATGGAACCCAGGAAAGCGCTTCCCTTGGCGCTTGAGGCCTTCGAGCAAAACCAGGATTTGAACGCGAAGCTGTTAATTGCGGGTGATGGAGAGATGCGGACGCAATGGGAGCAATACACACAGCGTCTCCACCTTACAAACAAAGTTGAGTTCCTCGGTCAGGTGCCATGGAACGAAATGCCACGCCTCTATGAAAAGGCTGATGCTTTTCTGTTCACGAGTTTGCGAGACTCCTTCGGAATGCAGGTTTTGGAAGCGATGGGTCATGGGCTGCCGATTCTGACTTTGGATCATCAAGGTGTTGGTACTTTTGTTCCGCTTGAAGCAGGCATCAAAGTTCCCGTCACGAGTCCCCGTGAGACCGTCGCAGGGCTCGCGGAGGGAATTCGGCGCCTGGCACTCTTCCCGGAAGAACGCTTGAAGATGGGTGCGGCCGCCAAAGCATACGCGGCCACGGAAACGTGGGAAAAACGGGCCGAGCGCTTGTCGAATATGTATGAAGAAGTGGCGTTAAGCGGAGTTCTTCCTGCGGCAAGGAGTATTAGCGCGCAGGCTGGTGGGCCAGACACCGGAAGTTTTCGACGGGCCGACCTTGTTAAGGAACCGATGGCAACTCAACTGTTTGTCTCAACGTGCGACAACCTCACATTCGACGTTTTGGGAGTTCGCACACACGCGGTGGACACGGCGCAAGTCATCGGGCAAATGCAAACGTGGATTCGAGAGCGCAATCGATGCCACTCCATCGCCGCGACCAGTATGCACGGCATCGTTGAAGCGCAACATGATCCCTCTTTCAAGGAGGTGCTGAACGAAACGGACCTGGTGGTGCCCGACGGCACGCCACTTGTGTGGTTGGGCCGGCGCCAAGGCCACCAACTGCGGCGTCGCGTTTATGGACCGGATTTGCTCCTGGCCTTCTGTGAAATGAGTGCACGGCACGGCTACGGCCATTTTTTCTTGGGAGGGAAGCCCGGAGTCGCCGAACGCCTTGCCGAGTCGCTTAAGACTCGCTTTCCCGGGCTAAATGTAGTGGGGACGTACTCACCGCCCTTTCGGGAGCTGAGCGCGCAAGAGGAGACAGAAATGGAGGAGCTGATAGGTCGCGCCGCCCCGGACGTGCTCTGGGTGGGCTTAGGGGCCCCAAAACAGGAGCGCTGGATGCACGTGCACAAGACTCGCTTGCGTGTCCCTGTGCTGGTGGGAGTAGGCGCAGCGTTTGACATTCACTCTCGAGAGCGGAAGCAGGCGCCCCGTTGGATGCGTGAACACGGTTTGGAATGGAGTTTCCGTTTAGCTCAAGAGCCACGTCGCTTGTGGCGACGTTATCTGCTATACGGGGCACAGTTCATCGCTTATTTGGCGCTTGAAAGGTTGGGATTGAAAAACTTTGGCCCAAAGGACCTACGAGCGCCGGCTCGCGTTTCGCGCTAGGAATCATGCACTTAATTTGGGTAGCCCGCTATTTGGCAGGCTATCAACCGGTGAATTTTCTTCAGGTCTTCACCCTAATTCCAATTCAAATGTGAACCCTATCGACTACTACGTGCATGCCCTCTAGTCTGGGATGGCTCGGTGAAAGACCGTAGCGGGCGGCAACGTATTTTGATGGAGAAGGGACACGTCCAGATGACTGCTCTTCGTGCGCTGGTGAGTCCTTCTTTGGCGTTTAGTTCCCCAGGCGGCTGGGGTGCAGCCCGGCTTCGAGACCCTAGGCGGCACTCGCGCGGTCAGGCCCTTCCGTATTCTTGTGCGGCAGTCTTGCTTGCTGTGAAATTGATGGGTTCCCCTGATCTCGCCCTCTGCGCCACGGTTCCTGAAGGCCCCAGCCAGGACAAGCAAGAGACCTCGTCCGCTGGACAATCGGCGGCACAGCAGCAGAAGGGCGCGCCCTCAAATCTAGAAACCAGCAGGGACTGGAATCGCCGGCTGCGTGAGCTCCTGGATTCTCAACCGTCGCCATCAATTGTAAGCGCCCAGGAATATCACATCGGCCCGGACGACTTACTCAGCATCAATGTTTTCGAAGCCCCGGAACTGAATCGCGAAGTTCGGGTTTCGGCTGGCGGTGAAATATCGCTGCCCTTGCTTGGTGCCGTGCGTGCAGCTGGATTGACTCCACGCGAGCTGGAATTTGTCCTCCAGGAACTTCTTCACCGCACCTATATGAAGGACCCTCACGTGAGCGTGTTTGTGCGAGAGATGCAAAGCCATGCAGTTTCCGTGATGGGTGCAGTGAAACGACCAGGCGTCTTTCAGATCCGGGGGAACAAGTCGCTCCTCGAAGTTCTATCTCTTGCCGAAGGGCTGGCCGACGATGCGGGGGACACGGTAATTATTCTGCGCGGCGCGGCGTTGACTACGGAGCCAGGCATAGTTACTGAGAATACTCCTAACGAAGAGCAGAATGCCGCTAAAACGAGCAAGGTTAGTGAAGCGAAGAAACTGCTGACAGCCTCAAACGATACTCTGTCTCCATCCGAAAGTGCCGTGCAGGTGAACTTGAAAGATCTTCTTGAATCGCCTGATTCTCGCAGTAATCCATTGGTTCATCCCGGCGACATCGTCAAGGTGATTCGCGCCGGAATTGTTTACGTGATTGGCGAGGTCCGCAGGCCCGGCGGATTCACTCTAAAATCCAATGAGAATATATCCGTCATGCAGGTGCTGGCCCTGAGCGAGGGCCTGACTCCCACAGCTGCGGAAAGCAGAGCGCGAATCATCCATACGGATCAGCAAAGTGGTGAACGAAAGGAATCTCCCATTGACTTGGGGAAAATCCTGGCGGGGAAGGCTCCTGACCCGATGCTCGAATCAAAAGACATCGTTTTCGTGCCGAACAGCGCGGCAAAGCGCACGCTGAACCGGGGAGTAGACGTCGCATCACAGACACTTGCCGGACTTCTGATCTTCCACTGGTAGATTGCATGAACGACCAAAACCAAGTCGAGCTCTATGGCGCCCCTCAGCGATTCGATCGCAAGGCACCAGGAGCTTCCTATGCCCGGGTCGTTGAGATCCCCGACTCCTTCGAGGTCCTGGAATCTGGCGAAACATTGGACGTCCGGAGCTATGGCCGCATCCTTCGCAAACGTCTGCCGACAATTCTGATCGTGTTTCTCATCTTGTTTACCGCAATCCTCATAGTGACCCTCAAACAAAAACCTGTCTACCGCGCTCAGGCGATGCTGGAAATTCAAAAGGAAAATCCGGACATCCCGACCATCAAGGAACTGTATGAGCTCGAGTCCGTATCCGATGCATACCTCAGGACGCAATACAGCATCCTCGCTAGCGAAAGCCTGGCCCGGCAGGTAATTGACCAGCTCCATCTGGAAACTCTCCCCGAATTTAACTCGCGCAAGTGGTGGCAACTTTGGCCAGAACCGAAGAAATCATCCACGAAACAGGTTTTCGCCATGGGGGAAAAGCCCGAGAGCCATGACCGGGAGCTTTCTCAGCGAGTTCTGGAGCGATTCGAGGATCGCTTGACCATCGATCCCATCAATCGAAGCCGCCTCGTGGCAGTCCGATTTGACTCGCTTAATCCCGAACTTGCCGCGCGCGTCGTCAACACCCTTGCTCAGGATTACATCGATCAGAGCTTGGAGGCACGTTGGCAGGCAACGCAGAAAACCGCGGACTGGCTCTCGCAGCAACTGGTGGGCGTGAAAGCAAGGCTGGAGAAATCGGAAGATGAACTGCAAGCCTACGCACGGCGCAACGGTCTGGTCTTCCTGGAAACCGACAAAGGCACGAGCGAGAATGTCGCGAACCAGCAGATGCAGCAGTTGCAAGAACAGCTTACCAAAGCGCAAGCGGAAAGATACGAAAAGGAGGCGCTCTATCGACTGGTGCAAACGAGTGAGGCCGGAGCCTTGCCGGGAGTGTTCGAAAACAAATTGATCCAGGATTTAAGCGAACGCTTGGCGGAGCTCAAACGCGAGCTGGCCCAGTTATCAACGACGTTTAATCCAGACTATCCCCGCGTAAAGGAAATCCAGAGCCAGATCGACGAAATAAAGACCTCGCTCCAGGAGGAGCGTCATCGCGCCGCGGATCGCATCGTGAACGATTATTTCGCAGCGGTGCGTCGCGAAAATCTGGTTAAGCAGGCGCTCGAGGAGCAACAACAGAAGGTAAATCTGATCGCCGAAAAATCAGTGCAATACAACATCCTCAAACGCGAAGTAGACACCAATAAACAGCTCTACGAAGGCTTGCTGCAACAGTTGAAAGAAGCTGGCATCTCCGCGGGGCTCAGGGCCAGCAACATCCGCGTCGTGGATCCCGCCGAACCGCCGGCAAAACCCGCGAAGCCGAAGAAGCTCCTGAATCTGGTGGTAGCTGTGTTTCTCGGATTGGGGCTCGGTGTATTCGCTGCGCTCTTCCAGGAACGCTTGGACGACACCATCAAAGGCGATGATGATGTGCAGCGGCTTTTTGGCCTGCCTTCTCTGGCACTGATTCCGGTTGTGCCGCTGTCAAATGGCGATCGGCGAGGTATCCAAAAGATCCTCCCGGTGGGTGGAACTCTCACCTTCCATGGGAATGGAAGTGGTAGGAACCCGCGGCCCTTCTGGTATCGGATTGACCAGCAGGACACGACGCAATACGCGCCACTCGTGGAAGCGTTCCGAAGCCTCCGTGCGTCGGTTTTGCTCTCGACCCCGGACAAGCCCCCCAACTCGCTGCTGGTCACCAGCGCGCAGCCTGCCGAGGGCAAGACCACTGTCGCATCTAACGTGGCGATTTCGCTGGCACAACTGGGCCATCGCGTGTTGCTGGTGGATGCGGATTTGCGTTCTCCCTCTCAGCACAAGTTGTTTGGCACCGGTGGCGGCCCGGGCCTGGTCGGCTATCTCACCGGCCAGCAGGATTGGCGCTCCGTGGTGATTCCTTCCGGGTCGCGCGGCCTTGATGTCATGGTTTGTGGCCCTGTGCCTCCGAATCCGTGCGAACTTCTCTCTTCGCACAAGATGCGGGCGTTAATCCGTTCTGCGAGCGCGGAGTACGGCTTCATCATCCTTGACTCTTCGCCCATGCTTGCCTTGGCCGATAGCCGTATCCTGGCACCACTGGTAGACGGAGTGCTCCTCGTCGTGAAGAGCGGAACCACCCTCCGCGAACAGTTCATGCACGCGCAATCCGGAATCCGTAGCGTGGTGGGGGCAAACTTAATCGGCGTGGTACTGAACAACGTGGACATGCGCACCAACGGCTACTACAACTATGGACCGTACGCCTCCAGTGCCGGCCGTTCTCCGGAAGAGCCGTTCGTCAGTACGAATTTCCAGATGCCACCGCAACAAAAAGCGAGCGACTGATCCTTCTCGAGCCTTTCATGATTCGATTCCTTGAAGTGGGCCTCATCGGTGGCGTCTGTGTCGCGGTTTTGGCATTTGGGGGGACCATTCCCTGGCTTTTTGCCGTAACGCAGGTGATTGTTCTGGGGTTGGGAGTTTGCTTCCTTCTCGCAGGTCAGTTTTCAAGCCTGACTTCCAACCGCTTTCCAGTGGCAATTCCCCTCCTCGTGGTTGCCTTGGTTCTCCTGCAACTCTGTCCGCTTCCCATTTCCTTAGCGTCCCTGTTCGGAAGAGGACGAGGCGGGATCGCTGGCGATACGCACTTCACCATAAGCATGGCCCACTACCAAACGGTGTCCCATCTCTTGTTGTTGGCCACCTATTTGACAGCTTTCTTTCTAACCTTAATCCTGTGCCAGGACCGAAAAGCGAAGAGACGGCTCGTTTTTGCTCTTGTGGCCCTCGGGGCTTTCGAGGCGGGCTACGGGCTGATTCAGTATCTGACCGGGTGGCAGCAGATTTTTACCTACGTCAAAAAATATTATACGGAAGACGCCACCGGCACGTACATCAACCGCAATCATTTCGCCGGCTTTCTGGAAATGATTCTGCCGTTCACTTTGGCTCTTGCTTTCCGTTCGGCGAAGCTTCTGTTTAAGAACATGTCCAGCGGACCAGGTTCGCTTCGGAGAATTGCCTCCCGCACGGAAATGGCGGCACTGGTGTTCTGGCTCTTTCTTGCCATTCTGCTGTTCGCCACTCTCGTTTTCTCGCGGTCGCGGATGGGAATCTTTTCCGCGCTGATTTCCCTGGCCGCGATTCTGGCGCTTGCTGGAACTGCGTCTTTGCGGGCGCGGACCCGGGTGGCGATCGCCGCATTGTTTCTTTTCAGTGTCCTGGGACTCGTCGCGTGGATTGGCACCGAGCCCGTAATCAGCCGGTTTGCAACTCTCGGACAGGAATACAATCTCAGCCGTGATAATCGCCTTGCAATCTGGCGCGATACGCTCGGATTGATCCGGCAACATCCGCTCGTCGGAACTGGGTTGGGATCTTTTTCCGTAGTTTATCCTTTTGTTCAAACCACTTTCCTCAACCTCCTTGTGGAGCACGCCCATTGCGATTACCTGGAAGTTGCCAGTGAACTCGGATTGCCCGGCGGCATGCTGGTATTCGGTTCGATCTTCTGGGTGCTTGCCTGGACCATTCGCCAGTACAGGCAAGCAGAGGAGCAGTTTGACAAAACGGTTTCTCTCGGTTGCGTCGGGAGCATTGTGGCGATTCTGGTGCACAGCCTGGCCGATTTTAATTTGTATATTCCCGCTAACGCATTAGTCTTCACGATCCTGTTGGCCATGGCTTGGTCGAGCGGCCGCTCCGATGCTGCGACGCAGACTGGCGCACTCTGAAACCAACTCCGAAGGACGGGTCGGAATGGTTGGCCCGGAACGCAAAAGTTCTAGTACTTCCCAAAGGGCCGCCCTCGGTCTCGTTAGGGTAAACACCTGATTGACCCTGTCAAGATGCTTTGATACAAAATCACCCCTATATCCGACTCGGTCAACGTGCCCTAAAGGGATTTACTGCCCACAGCCCTCGAAGGACGCTCGTTATGAGTTTATTGGTTGGCTCGGTTCTGTGTCGGAGACGAACGATGCGCACTCCCGCAACATGGGATGTATGGGTGTACTGGGAGTGTGACCATCTCCGAGACGTCTCTCATGTTCGCGATCTCAGCCTCTCCGGTCTCTTCCTGGAAACCCATCGATGCCGACCCAAAGGCGAGTCACTTCGTATTCATTTCCTCGTAGCGGAGGGCCAAATCCGTCTGGATGGCATCGTAACCCGAGTGGAGCCTCGCGGCGGTCTGGGCTTGAAGTTTCAATCTCTTACCAACGATGACGCCCCTCGCCTCGGGGCTTTGGTGAATCGGATTCGTACTGCGTCTTCGACCGCGTCCGAGCCGCCTCGTCTCATTAATTTCGTGAGGAGTCCGCTTGATTCCCCTGCGCATCCAGAAGGCCCTGAGGCGGATGTCCCGGCAGCCGGAGAAGCGCCGCCACCCGGCAGAACGCCTATCGGCACGCTTACCCACGCCAAATGTTCGCCTTCTGCATGAAACAACATCCTTTCGATTTGGAATCTCGCTTTCGTCCGACCAGTACTACTGGATTTCGACGCGCCGCTTCAGCGCGACACAAGAGTTCGGTTGAGTTTCTCTACAAGACGCTGCTATTCTGGGACTCCCCCCGGCCAACCCCAGTTCCCGCCCCTGCTCATTAAGAAGGCTGCGAACATGGACCCCGACAACTTTCGCGTCGCTCGCGACAAACTTACGCGCGTGTTCCGCTACCTGGAGGCGCTGAACCAGCACCGTAATCCTCCCAAACGACAGATCCGTGAGCAACTTTGGAGTCTCTGGTTGCGTGGCTTGCCCAAGCATCCTTGTATCAGACGGGGCGAGGGCAAATCCCAACTATCGAAAGGCAAGACCGGGAAGAACCAGCCTGCTGATCCGGGAGGCGAGGAATTCCTGCTCAAGGTTCAGCGGCCAACCCTAACTCGTTCCCCCGAACCACCGGATGAGATTAGCGCTTGGCTGGAAAGCGGATGGGATGACCCTGGGGAGGAAATTCAAGTTCACCAATCGCGCAATGAATTGGAACAGGCGGGCAATCCTCGTGTTGTGAACTTCGATGACGACAAGACAAGAGCCGCTGCGCTGCAACGCTGGAAACTCTTGCGTGAGGAATGGGCAACGGTGGAAAAACCGGCGCGCGCGGCAATGAAACTCTTTGAAACATTGTACGCGCTCCACGGGCGCATCGATCGCGAAGCTGAACATGTCGAACTCGTTCTGGGCGACGGGATTCTGAGTTGGCACCGCGGCGAAGGAGACATCTACCATCCCATTCTTCTTCAACGCCTTCAGCTTCATTTTAGCGCCGCCGTGCCGGAGTTTACGATCTCGGAAGCCGACCATCCAGTCGAACTGTATTCCGCTCTTTTTCAATCGATGGCCGATGTGGATGGACGCGCTATCGGCCGCTGCCGCGAAGAGTTGGATGAGGAGGGCTTTCATCCGCTCATCAACGGTTCTACTTCGGGATTTCTCAAGCGCCTGGTCATACAATTATCCCCCCGCGGAGAGTTTCTCGAGGACAGAGCCCCCGCTGAAAGGCAAAGCGACCCCTGCATCGGCCGTGATCCGTTGTTATTCTTGCGCGCCCGGACGCTGGGATTCGCTGCCGCGATTGAAGGCATCCTTGCCGATCTCCGAACGCGCGAAGATCTGCCGTGGTCGCTGCTGAACATCGTCGGCGAAGAATCTCCGGTTCTCAGCACGGAGGAAACGGAATCGCCTGTAAATAACCGGGAGGAAGCAGATGCGGAGGTTCTTCTAAGCAAGCCCGCAAATCCAGAGCAGATACGGATCGCAAAACAACTCGAAGAGCATGGGGGAGTTCTCGTGCAGGGCCCGCCAGGCACGGGAAAAACGCATACCATTGGCAATTTGATCGGTCATCTCCTGGCACGGGGAAAGAGTGTCCTGGTTACCAGCCATACGACAAAGGCGTTGCGGATGGTGCGGCATCACATCGTGCCGGAGTTGCGTCCGCTTTGTGTCAGCCTTCTCGAAAGCGATCTCGACAGCCGCAAACAGTTGGAAAGCGCCGTCGGCTCGATCGCCGAAAGGCTGTCGCGAGCCGACGCGGGTTCTCTCGAAAAGGAATCAGGAAAGCTGGAAACGGAACGCCGTGACGTCTTGAAAAAGCTGGATGAAATCCGCAAACAATTTACCGACGCCCGTGCCGACGAGTATCGGGACATCGTAATCGCCGGAAAATCCTGGGCCCCCTCGGACGCCGCTCGCAAGGTTGCGCAAGAAAAGCAGACCCTGGGGTGGATTCCCGGTCCTGTGGCCGCCGTCGCTCCTCTCCCTCTCTCTCCCGGCGAGTTGGCCGACCTCTATCGCACCAGCGTTTCGATTACACGGGAAACCGAGAGCGAACTTTCCGGGCACCTGCCCGAGCTCCATGATCTGCCGAGACCGGAAGAATTCGAAGCTATGCTGAGCGAACGAAATCGTCTCGGCCTGGAGGATCTTGAGTTCCGCGCCGACCTTTGGCAATCCGGTGGATTACCAGGCACACCCGAAGAACTGGAAACTCTCTCGGCCAACCTGGCGCAGGGCGTCGACCCTCTCTCCGGGAACGAGAAGTGGAAGCTGGCCGCCGTTTACGCCGGCAAATATGGAGAAGCGCATCGCGAGCCGTGGGATCAACTGGTCACCTCCGTGCGACTCCTTCACCGGGAAGCGGCCAACGCGCAGGAAGCCTTCGTCAGATATGGCCCTCAGCTCGCGGACAACTCAAGTATTGAAGATCAGGAGCGAATTGCCAGCGAAATCCTGGCCCACCTCGAAAACGACGGTAAGCTTGGTTCGATCACGCTTCTCACCCACAAAGCCTGGAGCCGATTCATGGAAGCGAGCAGAACGAATGATAAGCAGCCACGCATTGCCGAGGACTTCCAAGCTCTGCGCAAACTCGCCCGCCTGAAGCGACTCCGGCAAGAGCTGTCTGCCCGATGGGACCGCCAGATGGCAACACTTGGGACTCCCCCTTCAGGGCAGATGGGCGAGGAGGTCGAAAAAACATTGCTGCAATTTTGCGATTCGATCGAA
>Ga0307471_100000317_pt1 | contig 24533 bp, 19 predicted proteins | sample atmos_gasesAM3C__2_FD_204566 | JGI IMG/M metagenome (GOLD analysis project Ga0307471, IMG submission 204566) | Hardwood forest soil microbial communities from Morgan-Monroe State Forest, Indiana, United States - atmos_gasesAM3C_515 | ecosystem: Environmental > Terrestrial > Soil > Temperate...
CGCTGCTGCGGTCCTGCAACATGTATGTGAAGCCACCCGCGGTGCCCAGTCCCGGAATGGCGGGAGGCCCGAACGCAAAAGCAATGGCTTCCGGAATTTCCTTGCCCATTTTCTGGTTGAGCGTGCGCATGAGCCCGGTGGCAGAAAGTTCCGGGGTCAGGCGCTCTTCCCATGGATCGAGCTGCAAGAAGTAGAATCCGGTGTAGGACGCCGAAGTGTTGGACAGCAGGCTGAATCCGGAAATGCCGCTAAAACTCTGAACGCCGTGCATGTGGGCCAAGATGTCATCCAGCTTGCGCATCACCGCATCCGTCCGCTGCAGACTGGCGGCATCCGGCAGTTGTATCTGAACAAAGGCATAACCCTGGTCTTCTTCAGGAATAAAACTGGTTGGAAGGCTCTTCCCCATTCCCACAGCGATGACAGAAATCCCCACGAGCAGAAGCAATGACAAGACCCAACGTCGAATGAGTACATGGCTCCAGCTGACGTAGCCACCGGTCATTTTTTCGAACCAGCGATTAAACAAGTTGAAGAATTTTCCTAATGGACCCTTTGACTTCTTTCGCGGCCGTAGCATAAGAGCCGAGAGCGCCGGCGAAAGCGTCAACGCATTGAAAGCCGATATGAGTACGGAAATCGCAATGGTGATGGCGAATTGCTGGTTCAACAGACCCTTGATTCCACCCAGCGCCGCCATGGGGATGAATACCGAAGAAAGCACCAGAGCGATGCCAATCACGGGACCAGATACCTCTTCCATCGCTTTTAACGTGGCTTCTTTGGGTGTTAGGCCATGTTCGATATGGTGCTCCACCGCTTCGACGACCACGATGGCGTCGTCCACTACGAGGCCGATCGCAAGAATCAGACCAAAAAGAGAGAGCGTGTTGATGGAGAAACCCAGCATCGGGAAGATCGCGAACGTGCCGATGAGCGAGACGGGCACCGCCAGTAGCGGGATGAGTGTCGCGCGCCAGTTCTGGAGGAATAGGAACACCACGATGATAACCAGTACGATCGCTTCCCCTAGGGTCGTGACAATCTCTTTCATCCCTTCCGTGATAGGGAGCGTCGTGTCCATGGCAACCACATATTCCAGGCCTTCGGGAAACCGCGTTTTCAGGTCCTCCATTTGCGCCTTGACCTGTTTCGCCACCGCCAGCGCGTTGGATCCCGGCGCCTGGTAAACGCAGATAATTACCGCGGCTTTTCCGTTGTATCGCCCGATTTGCTGATAGACGAGGGAGCCCAACTCAATCCGTGAAACGTCTTTCAACCGCACCGTCGAGCCATCTGGATTTTGACGCACGATAATGTTGCCAAATTCTTCCGGATTGACGAGCCGCCCTGGAGCCCGGACGGCATAGGTAAACTGCTGTCCCTTGGGGGCCGGCTCCGCACCGATCTGGCCGGCCGGATTGACAGCGCTCTGCTGCTGAATCGCATTCGTCAGATCCGTAACGGTCATCCCGAGTTTTGTCAGCTGATCCGGTTTCACCCAAATGCGCATGGCATAATCCGCCGCGCCAAAGTTCGTGACCTGCCCCACCCCAGGAACACGAAGCAGCGCGTCATTGACATTGATGGTCGCGTAGTTCCCGAGGAATTGGCCGCTGTAGTTGCCGTTCGGGGAATAGAGAGAAAGCACCAAAAGAGGAAGTCCCATCAACTTCTTGACCGTCACCCCGTATTGATTGACCGAGGTCGGGAGATTGGGACTGGCCTGGGAAACCCGATTCTGTGTGTTCACCTGGTCGATATCCACATTGGTGCCCACGTCATAGGTCACCTTGAGGGTCATGGTGCCGTCGTTGGCGTTCGTGGACATCATGTACAGCATGTTGTCCACCCCATTCATCTGCTGCTCCAGGGGTGTGGCTACCGATTGCTCAATCGTCAGCGCGTCGGCGCCGGTGTAGGTGGCGGACACGTTGATCTGGGGAGGCACGATATCGGGCAGTTGGGCAACCGGCAGCTTCGCCATTGCCACGACACCTGCGATCACCGTGATAATCGAAATAACGATGGCGACGATTGGCCGATTAATAAAGAATTTCGACATGGCTACTTCTCACCACTCGGTGCGTTGGCCTGAGTGTCCTTGAACGATGTGGGTGCGACGGTCACTCCCGTCTTCACGCGTTGCAATCCATCGACGATTACGTTCTCTCCCGCCTGAAGTCCGGACTCGACGACCCACATGTCGCCGAATTGCGGGCCGAGTTTCACGGTCTTAATCGTGACCTTGTTGTCTGAGCCTACGGTTCCGACTTGATAGACGCCCTGCAATTCCGAAACTGCCTGTTGCGGAATCAGCAGCGCAGCCTTACGCAGTTCAGTAACCGCTCGAATTCGCCCATACTGACCGGGACGAAGCACATTCCCTGGGTTCGAAAACTCTCCCCGCGCTTGAATGGTTCCGGTGCGCGAGTCCACTTCGCGGTTCAGGAAGAGAACCCGACCACGGCGGGGATACACCGTGCCGTCTCCAAGGATCAATTCGAGATTCTCGCTTCCGGTGTTGCCCGGTTTTTCCCGTCGGAATCGCAGGTAGTCCTGTTCCGCAATGCTCACGTCAACGTAGATCGGGTTCACGCTCGAGACCGTGGTCATGACCGTTGTCGGAGTCATCAGATCGCCGATGCCGACCTTGGCCACGCCGGCAATGCCGGAGATAGGCGAAGTGACCGTCGTCCATCCAAGATTCAGCTTGGCGTTGTCCAGGACGGCTTGATCAGCGTCCACCGTAGCGGTTGCGGCTCTTTCCGAACTCGTGGCTTTGTCGAGTTCCGCTTGACTCACTGCCCTTTGTGCCACCAAGGGCGTATAGCGCCGCACATCAATCTGAGCCTGCGCTAGCGCAGCACGGGCGCGCTCCAGATTTCCGGTAGCCTGTTCCACCCCAGCCTGCGCTTGGCGCTTATCAAGCTGGAACATCGCCTGCCCCTTCTCCACGTAGGAACCTTCGGGGTAGAGCCGGGCAAGAAGAAATCCTTCGACCTTTGGCCGGATCTCCGCATCCACGTTGCCGGCCATCGTCCCTACCCATTCCTGATGAATCGGCACGTCCTTTTGCACCACTGGGGCTATCGTGACGCCAGGAGGCGGCGGAGCAGGTTTCTCTTCTTTGGAAGAGCACCCGGCAAGGGCGGCGAACACGAGCAATGATGCGCAGAGAAGTTGTGAGGGGCCACGTGAGTGAGTGCCAATTTCGCAGTTGCATGAGGACACGCGGGTCTCGGCAGACATTCCCTCTTGGTTCCGCCGCGGGGGGACACGGCAATGGAATTTTGTGCTCATTCGTTTCGCCTCCGGACTGCTACTGCCATCGCGCACCAATCGGCCAAATGCGGCTTTCCCAAGCGCCAAGGCTAGTGGTTGGCGGAAAGCGCGCGTTAAATTCAGTTCTGTGCGGAAGAAACCGACGTATCCGACGTGTCCTCCGGCCAATTATCGCGCGTGGGTTGCCAGGATTTGTCTGGGTTGTACAGTTCCATTTCCATGAAAATCTTCAGCGTGTCCGGGCCCAAGTCCTTCTGATAGACCACGCCCTCATAGCTGACCATGAATGTTTTGACGCCCGTGACACGGTAGTCTGCCGGGGCAGCGGCGAGAGCAAAGCCCCCGATCATGGCTCCCTCTACGACAAAATCCATCTTGCCGAGCAGGGCCGCAGGGCCTTGCCCTTTGAGAATCTTGAAGAAATATCCGTGATAGGGCTTTGCTTTGTCCGTGTACCCCTCTGCCAAGGCATCGGCAATGCCCTCAGAGATTGGTCCGCCCAAGCTCCCATCCGGATTCCGCCACACAAGTCCGTCATGCTTTCCCGGAGTGCTGATCACTCGCTGAGCGTACTGGTTCACTTCGGAACCATCATGCTTTTCTAGGGCGTACTCTTGTTGGGCTTCCACGTAACCTCGGCAAATTTCGATGGCATCCAGCTCGTTTGCGCCAATGCGTCTGTAGAGCATCTCCTGACGGCCCGCTTTGGTATCAAAAAACCATTTTCCGTTCCGTTTCACGATTGGAATTGGCATCGGCCAGTTGCTATTTCCGACAACCAGGACGGCACGGTCGGGATTTTTCGGGTCAACCGTGACGGAGTTTTTCTCGTTCGCTTTGGCAGCAAATGCCAAGGCGATGTTTTTATCTTGAACGGCGTCTTCCGAGGCCACTAAATCCTCGCCTTGTGCTCCGAGAATTTGCTTCAGAGCCGCCACATCGAAGGTCGCCGTCGCCTGGATGAACGCGTCGGCAGCCTCTTTCGGGGTGGCGAAAGTCTTCTGGCCTTTCGGCGGAGCCTCCGGCGCTTTCTGCTGCGATACGCAGGAGGAAGAAAACAGCAGTATCATTGCGCAAGAAAAAGCAAAGCCCGCAAGAGCTTTTCGCGCAAGCACATTCGATTTTCTCAAGTTTATGTGGGTTTCCTTGTTCATGACTTATCTACCTCCTCCGCCCGCCACCACCACCACGAGATCCACCACCGCGAGATCCCATACTGGAACTTCCGCGTGAACTGCTGGCTCGTGCCGAGCTTCCACTCCCACGCGAAGCACCGCCTAGTGCGTCGCCTCTTGAGCCTTTGCTTGAGCTTGGTGAGACGCTTCGATTGCCGACGCGATCACCACCACCTCCGGAAGAAGGACGGTTTGCGCCTCTGTCGCCAGCTCCTGCGCCTGAACTGCGATCGCTAGCACGCGGTTGACCACCGACTTGACCCTGGCTCGGACGGTTGCCGGATTGCGCCCTGTTGGCCTGATTCTGACGCGCATTTGCCTGGCGATCAGACGCGGAGGCCCCCCGCGAGGTGCCGCCATACTTGTTGGCAGTAGAGCGATCCGAGTAGGGAGTGCCGCCGCGATGTTGCGGGTTGTGCTGCCAACCATTCCCCGCACCTCCGCCACGATTGCCGCCGCCTCGCGCTGGTTGATTCGACACACGGTTGCCGCCGTTTATGTTGCTGTTGCGGTTGAAATTATTGTTGTTGTTAATGGTGATGTTGTTGTTCCCGCCCCAACCGCATCCGTAGCCCCAACCTCCGCCCCAAGCCGCACCCATAGCGACTCCGATGCCGAAGGAAATCGCCATGCCTGCGGCGTAATAACCAGGCGGCGGATAGTAAATGGGTGGATAGGGGTAGACCGGCGGTCCGTACACGACCGTCGGGTTGTAGCTGGGCACGTAGACCACTTCCGGATTCGCTTGCTCAATGACGATGACCTGCTTTGATTCCACAACTTTTGTTTCTACTTTCTGCTGGTCCGTCGATTTCAAGTTTCCGGAACCCTCAGCCTTTTTCCGCATGCGCTGCACGGCGTCCATGACGTCGCTTTGTTGCGCCAGGAACGCATTGCCGAGATCCGTGGTCCACTGAATATCATCCGCCAACCGCTTGACCACATCTGGAAGCGCGGCCATGGCTTGGACGCTGGGGTCCCAAGGCTGCTTCTCTACGGCATCCACCAGTGCCTTGTCCTTCAGATCCTTATGCTTTGCCAACCACTGCTGGAGCTGGATGATTTCCAACGGATAGGTCGACGCAGCGAGAACCTGGGCGAGCATCGGGTCGGGATAAAGCGCGATCGGGGCCACCAGCGAGTCCAGTTGATCCGGCGGTAGCTTGGCCGCCGCTTCTTCCTGCGACGCCCCGGCGGACGGCTTCTGTGACTGAGCTGCGAGAATTGTGTCTCCCGGCGCGAGCAGTGCGGCACACAGAACGGCCACACCGTTTTGGGCGATCTTCCAGAGAAATCTTGATGCAAACATTTTCGTTTTCATGACCGAATTTCCTTCGTCACGCATTGTGCAACTCCGCACCATCCTTCAGGTATTCCGCGAGCATCTTCCCCCGCACTCATAGAAAGAGGGGCCTCTAACTCTTCCCCACCTTGTAGCCTTGGTGGCCGGAAGCGACAACTAGGGAAATCCCTAACCCCCACCGGCCACACTGCGAATTTGCGGTACCGTCCTTTCGCACTCTTGCACTCCGGCCAATGCTCCACCGACATCACGCGGAAACAAATGGCGAAACGTAGGTCTGGCCCGCCAGGGCTGACTGGATCGCCGGGATTAGATGGGCCTTCATGCGGGATTTCAGTACAAACCCCAATGCACCTTCCGCCATGCAAGCCTTTACGAATTCCTCTTCCGAATGGATCGTCAGAAACACAAGCTTCGCGGCGCAGCCGCATTCACGAAGCTTGTTGGCAGCGTTGATTCCACTCAACACCGGCATGGTGATATCCGCCACAATAACGTCTGGATTCAGGCGGAGCGCCTCCGACACCATGGTCGCACCGTCACTTGCTGTTCCGACGACGTCAAAGTGAGGCCGGAGAAGAGCACTTGCGGCTTCGAGTAAAGCAGAATGATCATCGGCCAAGAGTACGCGCGGGCGAATCAACGTTCGCCTCCGATCACAGCAGAATGGGCACCCAGCCCCACACTTTTGATTCCCGCGCAAAGCGTAGGTTCATGTGCAGTGATGCGCTACTGGGGAAATCCCTAGGCGCCTAGCGGGAGTTTACTGCGAGTGCTCTCCCGAATCTCTGCGCATTCCCACTAAATCGTTGCATCCATAAGAGTTAAATCGGCTTCTCTTTGTTCGAATATGTATTACCCTATTTACGTGAGCTTTATTGTAATTATTATCGCATTATATGCTTGACAATTAGCATTATTATCTCATTTATGTATTACCCTTGATGGCTAGCCTCATCAAGAAGAAAAAAGGCAATCGCCTCTACTACTACCTCGTCGAAAGTGCCCGCGTCGACGGCAAACCCCGCATCATCCATCAGGCCTATCTCGGCACCGCCGAAAAACTCGCCGAACTTGTCCAGCAAAAGTCTGCCCCCATCCCCCTCTCCGCCACCTTGCGAGACTTCGGTCTTCCCGGCGCCTTGTGGCTGGCTGCCAAACAGTCCGGCCTGTGGCCCGTACTGGAATCCCTGTGGCCTTCTCCGCGTTCCGGACCCGGTCCCGCTCACTATCTCCTGCTCGCCGCCATTCACCGCATCTGCGATCCCGGCCCGAAGACCGAAGTCAGCAACTGGTACGACCAGACCATCCTCGCTTCCGAGTGGGGTTTTCCTGCCGAACGCTTTACTTCACAAGGCTTCTGGGACGCCTTCGAACAGATTCTGCCGGAGACCAGTGAGACCCACGCTCCCGCGGAAGATCCTCTCGATCAGGCGCAGTTGCGTTTACTCGGTCTGTGGAAGGAGAAGCAACTGGTCGGCCGTCGGCTGTTGGCCTACGATACCACCAACTTCTACACCTACATTGCCAGCACCAACACGCGGAACCAACTGGCGCAGCGCGGACACAACAAAGAGGGTCGCCACAACTTGCGCCAAGTGGGCCTGAGCTATGTTCTGGACGGAGAGAACGGGCTGAGCCTATGCCACCACGTCTACCCGGGCAACGTGGCTGACGTCGAAGAGTTCTCCGTAGCGTTGGAGCGAATCGTGCGCCTGCTGGATCAAAACCAGATTGCGCGCGACACCGTCACACTGGTTTTCGACAAGGGCACGGCCGCGCTGGACAACACCGTGCAACTGGAACGAGCCGACGTGGGATGGATTTCCGCCCTGCCGTGGAATCAAGCGCCAGCGGAGTTGCGCGAGCGAGCTACGGAAGAACTGCCGCCGTGCAGCGCGGAACAACCCGGTGTGCGGGCCGTCGCCGAGAAGCTGCTGGTGCACGGCCAGGAATACCTCGCGGTGGTGAAGTATTCGGCGCCGTTTGCCGCCGAGCAACTGCACAGCCTGACCACCAGCATCAGCCGTGCGCTGCAGTCCCTGCGGCGTTTCTCGATGGAATTGAATAAACCTCGTTCACGTTGGACCGAGGAAGGTATCCGACGCAAGATCGAGAAGTGGTTGTCCGGACAGTTCCTCTCCGATGTAATTCGCTATCAGCTGGAATCTCGCGACGGACAATGGCGGTTACAGTTTGATTTCGATCATACCGCGTTTGAGCGTCTCCTCGGTCATCGTCTAGGCCGCACCGTGCTGCTCACCAACCGCATGGACTGGACGGCGGAACAAGTTGTGGCTGGTTATGCCGGGCAGCAACAAGTTGAGCGCGTCTTCCGCGGCCTGAAAGACGGAGAGTGGCTCGCTTGGGGACCGATGCATCACTGGACCGACCGCAAAATCCGTATCCATGCGTTTTACTGCATGCTGGGCATCTCTCTGTTGCAGTATGTGCATCGCCAGGCCAAAGCCGCTTGGAGCGATCTTTCCATGGAACAACTCCTGGAAGAGTTGCAACAGATCCAGCAATTCGTTCTGCTCTATCCGCAAGCAAGGCGAGAAAGGCCCTGATCGCGCAGCTTATGTACTCTCGAAGCGAACGTTGGTGCGGCAGGCTTTGGCCAAGGCGCTGAAGCTGGACCAACTGCAAACTACCCGCCGTGGGTAATACCAACCGGGCGACATAAACTACACAAAAAAGAGCTTTTAGGAATACGTCGACCGAATCCGCAGTAAACTCCCGCTAGGGCCCATGGCATGTGAACACGAATTTTCGCGTTGCCAGCAAACCTCTCACCTGAACAGGCGAAGCGCCGGTATCAAAGCCAGCGCTTCGCGGAAGAATGAAGAGAGAAAAACCAGACTAGTTGAAGCGCAAGCCTAGGCGATGAAGCCAGGGGCAGCTGCGCCTCAACCATTCGACAACCGTCCAGAATCAATGGATGCGCCGGAGGACGAGAAGCGTCAAATCGTCCGTGCGTTTGGCTCCCGAAGAGAAACTCCGGATTTCGTCGAGACAAGCCGAGAGCATCTGGTCGGGAAGCACCCCGGCATGGCGCGAAGCCAGCGATTTGACGCGACGCATTCCGTATTCATCTCCTGCCTCATTGAAGATTTCCGTCAGCCCGTCGGTATAGAGAAACAGGCTGTCGCCGGGAGCCAAGTTCAACTCACAAGTGGGGAAGGTTGTGTTGCAGAACATTCCCAGCGGAACGCCGGTAGCTTCGCGGGGAAAGACGCCCGCGGGCGAAACGTGGAGCAGCGGCAGATGACCGGCACTGATGTATTCGACTTTGCCGTCAGGCCAGGCGCGTCCGACGACGAGAGTCGCGTACTGGCCCGCCGTGGTGCTCTCACAGAAGAGCCGATTGGCGTGGGCCACCAAATCATGCAGCGGGAGATTCTGGCCAGCCAAGGTGCGGAAAGTGGCATGAAGGTGGCTCATGAGCATGGATGCTGCGACACCCTTACCCACGACATCGCCCAGGAGAAACAGAAATGCGCCGTTGGATTCGATGAGATCGCAGTAATCGCCGCTCACCAGGTTCGCGGGCTGATAATGGTAGCGGGCCTGCCAACCATCGAGGGCCCAATCGGCGGGAGGGAGAAGGGCCCGTTGAATCCTGGCGGCGAGGGCGAGATCGTTTTCAAGCGCGCGCGCTTCTTCCTGCGAGAGATGGTCAATGCAGAAACGCAGCAGAGGGTCGCATAACAAGCGCTCGGCCTCGATGGATTCGTGGCAGGACTCGCAGATACCGAAGGTGCCGTTCTGCAGACGGGAGAGCGCGTCATCTACGTTAGCGAGAAGCGCGTGCAGGGAAGCATCCGCGGCATTGGTGCGCGACGCGGAGAGCAAGCGCTGGCGGCGGTTCTGCAGTTCGGTAAGGAAATAAGCATTTTCTGTAGTAGCCATGGTGTCCTCTGTAACAGGTTGCCGTTTTGTGCTTGAAGATTCCATCCGGTTTGTGCCTCCAAATTCTAGAGTGTGTGGAGAGGGAACGAAAGTTTTAACGGAAAACTTGGCGTTTGCCAGAACCGGACACGGCAGCGATCGCGAGCAAGGGCGCGCGAGAGGCGGCCTGGTCCTTGTTAATGCGATGCCGGAGACGGTCGATGCGGCACATCAGTTTCTTCTCGACACGCACGACTCGGGCTTGGGCAAAAGGATCACCGAGCGGAACACGCTGGCGGTGGAGATTGCTGAGAGCCAGTTGCGCGAAATCGAGGGCGCGGGCGGGATCCCTGGCGCGATGCTCGTAATGAATAGCCAACTGCTCGCACGCGGCGCTGCCATCCAAAGGATCGGCGACGAGTTGCAACCAAAGCGCTGCGGCATTTTCATGTTCGCCGAGCCGCTTGGCCAGGAATGCCAAATCGCGAGTCGCTTGCGACCGGATGGAAGCGGGCAAGCCCGCATCCAGAGCTTTCGAGCAAGCCGAATGGGCACGGTTTCTTTCGCCGAGTCGCGTGAGGTAGCGGGAGAGTCCAAAGAGATCCAACGAATCTACTTCTTCCAAAGAGGCACCTCGCTCACCCAAGAGCGAATTGATTTTTCCGTAGAGGGCCGCCAGGCCGCGCAGATCCATCTGATTGTGCTTGACGACTCCCGCGAGCGGATCCGCGGGGCCGCCTCGCAGGTAGTCAAAATAAAATTGAGGGATCAGCGCAGAAGAGACATCATCCTGGCGGTGCCAGCCGAGTCGCGGGGCATCGAGGACATGGCGCTCCAGCTCGACCAGACGGACAGAGCCGAGACGGAGTTTCCAGAGAGCGCGAGCGGGGTGGAGCAAATCGAGATGGGCGGCGAGACGGGGCACTTGAATGGCGCGGGTCATGGTGAAGCGGTTTTCGAGCAGCGGCCAATCGAAGGACTTGCCGTTGAAGGTGACGAGGACGGGCCGTTCGGCGAGCCGCGCGGAAAGTTCATGGAGAAGCGAATGCTCCTCGGAAAAATCACGCAAGAAGAGTTGCTCGACTTGCAAGCCGCCGGCATCCCACCAGGCGAGGCCGACGAGGAAGGCGTAAGTGCCGGTGCCACCGGCGAGGCCGGTGGTTTCGGTGTCGAGGAAGAGCCACTTTTCAGGATTCTCGAGAGCGAGGCGGTTACGGCGGGAGAGCGATTCGTCGCGCGTGTGGGAGAGCAATGCGAGGGCCGAGGGAGAAGGAGTGGAAAATTCGGGAGTGGAGAACCAGTTCCGAATCGCGAGAAGTTCGCCGTAGTGGTTGCGCGCGATGCCCGCGCCCAAGAGGCGGCCAAGGGGATCAGTTTCGTCCGGTGCGCGCAAGCACGCGGACTTCTGGAGAAGGGCGCGAGCCGGTTTCAACGCGGCGAGACGGGCGAATTTGTCAGCGGTAGAAGCCATGTTACGCGTTCAAATTCCTCAAAGTTGGCGGATCGCCGCCACTTTACAAACCGTTATCCGCTCAGGCGAGCCAAAATTGCCAGCGCTGCTTCCTTGGCGCGCGGAGCCAAATCCCCCGTGGGGCCAACGCAAGACGGGCAACCCTGTTCGCAGGGGCACGCCTGAATCAATTCGCGCGTTTTGTGAATTAGCAGATCGTGGGCGCGGAAGAGCGGCTCAGAAAAACCGATGCCGCCCGGATAGGCGTCAAACAGATAGAGATTGGGTTCAAAAAAGTCCTTTTCGTTTGTCCCGATAGAATCTTCCCATTTCCCAGGCGTAAATTCTTCAGATTCCAGGCCCGGCGCGGGCGGGCGTTCGCCAATCGCGGTGCCCAGGTCGCGGCAATCGCACATGAGCAGGAGCGTGGCCACAGAGGCGAGGGCGTGCAGCAGTCCGAACATGCCGGACTGGCGCTCACTAATTGTGAAGTCGAGGGATTCAAGGAGCGGGCGCTGCAAGGTCATCCAGTAGGAAGTCGTGTGCATTTCATTTTCAGGAAGTTCGAGCTGACCCGCGCCTACATTTTCGTTCGTGAAGAATTTGATTTTCTTGAAACCGACCACTTGTGAACGGACGAGCACCTCTCCGTGAGAACAGGAAGCGGGAATTTCCGGTCTCGCTTCGTTGGCCGGGGCGGTGTCGGCAATTTCTAGGACGCGGACCTGGGTGTAGCGAACGGCATCGGTGTAGTAATCCACGTCCACTTGCTTGACGTAAGCCTTGCGCTCTTTGAAATCGAGATGCTCGACTTGGTACTGTTGGCCGCCGTGAAGGTAAATGGCTTTTTCGTGGACGAAAACAAGCGCGCTGGCAAAATCCACTTCGCCGATGACGAGCGGTGAGCCGGTAATGTCGATGATGACGAAATTGTCGCTGGTCACTGAACGGAGGCTGATGGTGTCCGCGGGATAGGCTTCGTGAGTCCAGTGATAATTTTCACCGGCGAGGTGAAGATAGCCGGCTTCAGCGAGGCGGGCACAGAGGTCGTGGACATCCACGTCACCGAATTTCTCCTGCGGGCCGATGGGAAGTTCGAAAGCGGCACACTTTAAGTGATTGATGAGGATTTCGAGATTGTCCGGCTGGATGAAGGCGTGTTCGGGCGTATTCCCGAAGAAATAGTCGGGGTGGCGAACGATGAATTGATCGAGAGGGGAGGACGAGGCAACAAGCACGGCGCAACTGCTGCCGCTGCGGCGCCCTGCGCGTCCGGCGCGCTGCCAGGTGGCGGCAATCGAGCCGGGGTAGCCGGCCATCACGACGGCATCGAGCGAACCAACATCAATGCCAAGCTCCATCGCAGAGGTGGTGACGACGCCGCGGATGCGGCCGTCGCGCAAGCCGCGCTCGATTTCCCGGCGTTCATTGGGCAAATAGCCGCCACGATAGCCGCGAATCGTTTCCGGCTTGCCCGGTAATTGAGGATTGGCCTGCTGCAGATAAGTGAGGATGAGTTCCGTGTGCAGGCGGGAATTGGCGAAGACCATGGTCTGCAAATCGTGCTTCAGGAATTCCTGGGAAACGCGCGAAGCTTCGTTGATGTAGCTGCGGCGGATGCCAAGCGCGCGATTCACAACAGGTGGATTGTAGAAGACGAAAGTTTTCTCGGCGGCAGGTGCGCCGTTGGCGGATTGGACCTCGACTGTGTCTTCAAGGAGACGCGAAGCGAGTTCACCCGGATTGGCGATGGTCGCGGAGCAGCAAATGAACTGGGGAGTGCGGCCATAGAACTGGGTGATGCGGCGGAACCGGCGGAGAACATTGCAAAGATGGCTGCCAAAGACGCCGCGGTATGTGTGCAATTCGTCCACTACAATGTAGCGCAGATTTTCGAACAGACGGATCCAGCGCGTGTGGTGCGGCAGAATGCCCGTGTGGAGCATGTCCGGATTGGTAAGGACGATGTGGCTTTTCTCACGAATGGCTTTGCGGGCGTCGCTCGGCGTGTCACCGTCGTAGGTGAAGACGCCAAAACGATTGTCGAGGCGCTGGTTGAGATCGTGAAGTTCGGACAACTGATCTTGCGCGAGGGCCTTGGTGGGAAAGAGGTAGAGCGCGCGGGTGTCGGAGTCGGTGAGAATCGCATCGAGGACCGGCAAGTTGTAGCACAGCGTTTTGCCAGACGCCGTTGGAGTCACGATGACGACATTCTTGCCAGAGTGGACGGCCTCGGCCGCCGCTGCCTGGTGGGTATAGAGCTGACGAATTCCCTTGGCGTTGTAGGCCTCGCGCAGGCCGGCATGAATCCAGCCGGGAAATTCGGCCCACTGGGCTTCGCGAGCGGGATAGTGGCGCACGGCGGTGAGCATTTCGCCGTGGTGGTCGCGAGAAGCGAAGGTATCGAGGACCTGCGTAACGCGCGTCAGGGCCGAGGACCGCTGGGGAGAGTCAAGGGGAGCGGATTTGGCGGCCCGGACGGCCAGAGAATCGGACACGAGGAAGTCTCCAGTCATTCGCTTTTTGTTCGCTTAGAGTAGCATGGCACGCGATTCTAGACAAGGCCGGATTGGGTTAGGAGACAGGAGCCCGCAAAGTTGCGCCCCCCTCCCCCAAGCCCCGATTGTCGAGGAACCCAACTCGACCGAATTGGGGCGACCAGTGACAAACGTTCGGATGTGGAATTAATCGAAAGAAGTCGAAATTTGAGCGCAAACGCCTGGTTACATCAGTTTATTCTTGAGTTAAGGTAATCGGATGGATAGATTCGTCGCTACTGCTCAAATGAAAACGTGTGAAAATCGGGCTCGCATTGCAGTGACAGTCGTGTATTTCATTGTGTGCTTCGGCGGGCTGTTTTACTACACCTATGGCAGTTATTTCTGTTCGCGGCCAGAAGGCCCGACCCACCTCGCTCAGACGTTCCGACGAACGATAGCGTGTACCGCTTGGGGATTCTTTGCTGGTGTCTGCGGAAAGCTCATCGCAAAGAAAACGGCGAAGCGGGACCGGAGTCTCTTGCAGACCTAGATCGTGTTTGCGCAAGCAAAACTAAGGCAGGATCTTGACCATCACGACAGAATGCGGGCCTTGTAACTGCCGGTGAAGGAGCCGAGATCTTTGTGTGCCCAGAGGTCGCGCACTTTAGCAGAGAGATGAGTGGGGTGGCCGATCTCTTCCCAGGAAACGGTGACGTCATTTTCGGTGGCGCCGCGATTGAACAAGATGACGGCACGACCACCATCGCCCAACTGCTTGGACCAGACTTCCAGATCACCATCTTTGCGTATACGGCGACCTTGCCGCCCAAAGTGTCCTGATCGACGGCGATGACTTCCTTATTGATTAAGATTTCCCTGGTTTCCGCGGTCATGGATCGCACATCGTTGCCCGCAATCAGCGGCGCAGCGAGGAGCGCCCAGAAGCAGAAATGAGCACGGTATTCCGGCAAGGTCATGCCGCCGTTACCGACTTCCAGCATATCGGGACCATTCCAGTGGCCCGGGCCGGCAAAAGATTCCAGTCCAACCTGCTGATCGAGAATGTTGACCATGCCGTAAGCGCAGCAAGTTCCGTCGGACCATTTTGCGGCACTCTCCCACTTGTCGCTGATGTCGCCGGTGGTTCGCCAAAGATTGCCGCCAACTTCTTTGCCCCAGAGCCAGGGTTTGGCGGTGCCCCATTCGCGAATGCTGAGAACAATCGGACGGCCGGTAGCCGTAAGTGCGTTGCGCATCGTGGCATAAGCTTCTTCGGGATTGCGCTTGCCGGTGTTGCACCAGTCATACTTGAGATAGTCCACGCCCCACAGGGCATATTGCACCGCGTCCTGATATTCATGGCCCTGGCTGCCGGGGCGTCCCGCGCAGGTTTTTGAGCCAGCGTCGGAATAGATTCCAAACTTCAGACCCTTGGAGTGGACATAATCGGCGAGGGCTTTGATCCCCGAAGGGAAGTTCTGGGGATCAGCGACGATATTTCCGCTGGCATCGCGGCTGACCTGCCAGCAGTCGTCAATCACTACATATTGATAACCGGCATCCTTCATGCCGTTGGTGGCGATGGCGTCCGCAACGGATTTGATCAACTCTTCACTCACGTTACAGAAAAATTTATTCCAACTGTTCCAGCCCATCGGTGGCGTTGGTGCGAGCGAATCCGGAGTGGCTTGGGATCGAGACCCGGCGGGCATCGCTAGCGGGGCCAGAAGAATCAGGAAACACGCAATTCGATGAGTCGAAGGAGCGGTCATTGCGAGACCTCCAAGGATTTTTCAGCCAGATGAAGGGCGAGGGCCTGATTCGCTTGCGTCCAGGCGAGCGGCGTATGAGCGTTGGCGACGTATTTGCCATCCTTCAAGAAGTAAAGTTCGGGGCAGTGGCCGTCGGCGGTAATTTGGCTGAGGGAACGATTGAAGTAGTGAAATTGCTTGCGGAAGCTTTCCGTATCCGCGCGATCGGCGAGATAGCGCTGGCGGAAAATGATCGAAAGAAGAGGATCGAAGATGCACCACTGAGCCTCACAATTAGGCTGGAGAAAGGCGTCACGGAAGTCGAGGCGATCGCTGAAGTCGCTGGTCATCTGGCTGGGCGGGAACCATTCGTCATAATCCTGGCAAAAGTAGGAATCGCCAGCATAGCGCTTGATGCCCATATCGCCCTTCAAACGTGCTTGAACTAGATTCAGAATGGCGTCCTGAAGGGAACGCTCGCGAATGACGCCCAGCGGGTGAATCAAGAAGAGCAACGCAGAGTCGGCGAGGCGTTCGGGCGGCGCCTCGAAGGGCAAGGTGGTGTTGAGCCGTTCTCGTCCCTTGACGGCAAGGCGTTCCAATTTTTCGGTGTAGTGCGGCGGGATGGCGATCCCGGCGGCTTTCTTGGACCTGGTCGATAAACTCGCGTACTCATACATCTCTTCGATGCCGGCCACAACCGCTCCAACGCTGGAATTATTAATCTTGCGGCCTTCTTCCCATGCGCCGCTGTCGTGGTCCTGCCAGTATTCGATGGCCTCGAAATAGTCCGGGAAATTCTGATAGATCTGCCAATCGGCGGCGTTCAGCGGGAGTACACCGGTATTTGCCAAAACAAAACGGAACCACAGGGCGTGGCCCAAAGCATCATTTTGCGCGTGCGGCCATTTTTCCGGCAATTCCGCGAGAGCCTGGGCGGTAAAGCGGATGTGCGGACGGCGATTGGCATCTTCTTTCAGAACGCGGACTGGATCATCAATGATTTCACGGAAGCGAGGAAGCTGTTTTTCGAAAAAAAGGGTCAAGCCTCGAATGCAGGCAATCGCAATGGTCAACTCGCCGCGAAGCCGGAAGGAATCCGCGACCATGATATTGTCGCGAACCCAGACGTTTTGATAGCCGCAGACGGAATCCGGAAGTTGGCTGGGACTCGCCGCGAAGAGTCCGTGCGCCAGGGGAAGAATTTGGTGTGTGCCGCGGGAGGCAACGGTTTGTTTGATCGCGGAAAGACTCTCCGGTGTGTATTTTTCCTGAATCAGATACTGCAGCAGTCCATCGGTGGGCACGAGTATCGCTTTCCGCGTTAAAGCGCGATCGAGATTGTTTCTGTCAGGTGAAATTCTAGCGCATCAGGAGGTCTCCGCACGTGTGCTCAACTGGAAAATGGCGGGAACAGAACACTGGTTGACGGTGTCTGAAACATAAGGATGGCTTCCGTCGTATCTTCACGGTAGAGGCACGCTGCACGGGCTCGACCATTGCGCGCCATTTTTCTTCCTGAGGAGCGTCGAGTCATGACCACTGGGGGATTGGGGCCGCGCGGTCTAAACCGCCGTCGTGCTCCACGGTACCGTTATCAAACTCCCTTGGAAATCGAGTGGGGTTCGGTTTGGCTGAAGGGCCAAACGCGCGATATCAGCGCGGGCGGAATGTTCATTGAATCGGAAGATATATTATGGGTGGGGGCGGGCTTTCGCGCGCGCTTTGCTGCGGAACGTCCCGTGTGGCTGGAATGTTCGGTGAAGCGCGTGGAGCCCGGGCGGGGAATGGGAGTGACCATATCCCTTCCGGAAGAGCAGGGCGAGCAGGAGTTTCAAGCACTGCTGGCAAAACTAGCAACCGGTTCCTAAACCCGTTTTATAATTAAGGATGATGAGGCGCTGTCTAGATTGTGGAGCAGAGCGCACGACGGATCAATGTCCCGCGTGCGGACTGACGTCGGCGGCCGCGGAACTGGTTTTCCGCCGGCGGTTACTGGGCCAGACCGCCCTGTTCCTTGCTGGTTCCCTGATTTTTCCCTACATCAGCCAGATTTATCCGCCGCTGGACCTTGATGCCATGCTGGTGTTCTACGGACTGGTATTTTTTGCGGGACTGGCACTGGCTGTGTTTCTGGATCGCCGGGCGCGAGCGCGCCAAGAGATTGAGTTGCTCAAGCACTTATTTACCGGCTTGATCCCGATTCCGTTCATTCTTTCGGCGGCCCTGTTTCTGAACGGAAGGCTCGATTCGCCCCGGGAGGTCAGCTACCACACCGCCACGGTCGATAGCCGCTATCAGATGAAAGGCGTGGTGCGGGGAACGAGGCGATTGTTTGTGCCCAGTTGGAGAGAGGGAAGACGGTTCGAGCGCCTGCCCGTGGATTCGGACGATTTCGATCGATTTCATGAAGGCGACCGGATCGTCGTAGGCGTAGAGCCAGGCGCGCTGGGAATTCCGTGGTGTTATGGAGTGTATCGCGAAGGAGGAGGCAGCCGAGCCTCTGCCCATCACGCGGGAACCTACGAAACGAAAAATAAGGATTGATGAAACCGATCAGAATCGGTTCTCAGGGTGACAATGCGTTGTTGTGGCCGAAGGACCGGAAAACCATTCTTCCTGTGTTTGGATGACCCAACACTGGATGTGGCGAGAAATCGGTTTAGTAAATGGGCCGGCCGTTGGGACCCAAGGGAAGTTGCAGTTCGAGGACATGGCCGTCCTTGCCGAGCCGAAAGCGCACGCGTTGCATGAGCCCGATATTGCGTTCCTTCCAATCCGGCGTGTTGATGGGATTATCGGGCAAATCCGTGAAGGACCATTCGATGGAATCACCGCGCGCGGTAATTTTTCGCGGGTCGAGGTCGTAGGCCTCTTCCTCCTGCACATCCACGAAAAGGTAACGCTTCCAGAGGCGCACAATCAGCAGGCCCTTCTTTTCACTGTGGTAGATATTCCAGGAATTCGGGGCTTCGTCATTGAAGCGGAGTATGGCGAACTCGAGTGGTTTCCAGGTGAGTTTTTTTGGCGGTTCGTTTTGCGGGAAGGCCGAAGCAGCGGCGGCAAAGAGAATAAGTAAGGGAAGAGACCGCCAACGATGTGGCTTGCTCATTTGCCGAAGCCGCAATCGCACCACAAAGTACTCCATTCGCAGAGGCGAAATCCGGCCCGGGTAAGGGGTTGGTTAGACTTTTCGTGGACAGCAGACGTTTCGGTCAAAGATTTCCTAAAGTCCAGGGCTGTCGATTTCGCGCGGGGAGCGAGTGCGGATTTCATCTCGGATGACCTTGGAGCAGGCACAAAGAAAGTGTACGACAGATGGAAGGAGACAGGCGAGAGGGGGAGAGCCTGTGGGGAGTCTACGAGAGGTTGAGAGGTCGAAGGATGACAGTTGTCGCTATGTTTGAGTGTCGAGTGGGATTGTAGCTCGTGAGAAATTCGGGCAAGCGATATAGTTGGGAGGAAAAACTCTGGGAGGTGGGAGATGGGAGGGCCTTTGGGAATGCCGCGACGCGAGTTTCTGGCTACAGCCGCAGCCGGAGGAATCGGTCTGGCGTGTCGGCTGGAGGCACTGATGGCGCAGGCAAAGGGCGCGCCGGGATTAGCGAGCGCTCAGGAGCACTGGATGAATGAGCCGCGACAGTGGAAAAAAGAGGGAGGCTCGCTAGTCTGCGCAGCCGACGCGAAGACGGATTTCTGGCGGAAGACGTTTTACGGGTACATCACGGACAACGGACATTTTTATTACCGGCGAGTGACGGGGGATTTCACGACCACGGTAAAAGTCAGCGGGAAATACCACGATTTGTACGATCAGGCCGGGCTGATGGTGCGGCTCGATGAGAAAAACTGGATGAAGTGCGGGGTGGAATTCGTTGACGGGAAGCAGAACATGAGCGTGGTGATCACCCGCGATTTTTCGGACTGGTCCACGTTTCGTTTGCCGGAGGGTGTGGGGCCGTTGTGGGTTCGCGTGGTTCGAAAGAGCGAAGCGTTGGACATTTTCTATTCGCTCGACGGTAAGGATTTTGTGGAAACGAGGATGGGGTATCTCGTGCCGGCAGAAAGCGTGGAGGTTGGGCCGGCTTTTGCGGCACCAGAAGGAAAAGGGTTCGAAGTGCGCTTTGACGATTGGGCCGTCGAGCCGAAATAAGGCCGATCGAGAACCGTCCTGAAGTAAACTAGGGCGGCTCGCTCTCGGCTGGAGTTCATTGCACAGGCTGCCAGGAGTCGTCGGGATTGAAGGAGTCGATTTGTTGCGCGAGTTCGGCGGTCTTTTCGCCGAGGTCGCACTGGTAGATCAGGCCGCCTTGATTGATGAGAAAGGTCATGACACCGGACTTGCGGTATTCCGCAGGATAAGCGAGGAAGGCGAACCCGCGGGTCATGCTGGCGCTCACGATGTAGTCTTTCGCGCCACCCTTCGCATGGGCACCCTGCTTCGTGAGCATGCGGTAGAAGTAGCCGTGGAAAGGTGTAGGGGGAGTTGTCTGGCCGGGATGACCTTCGGCAGCCGCTTGGGCAGCCAGGGGACCGAGCGGGCTTTCCGGTTCATTCTCGGCGGGTTTCCAGTACAAGCCGTTCTGCTTGCCCGGGTCGCTGATGAATTTTTGGGCGTACTGATGGATTTTGCTGCCATCGTGCGTCCGGCTGAAGTAGTCGGTCTGGGCGTCGGCCATGGCCTGGAGAACCTGCATCGCAGAGAGTTCATTGTCGCCGATGCGGCGCGCCAGAATTTCTTTTCGCCCGGCAACAGCCTCGAACGACCATTGCCCGGGGGAGTTCTCGCGGAGCGGGAATGGAAAAGGGTAATTCTCTGCGCCGACCTCAAGAATCATGCCGCCATCGGTCGACTTACTCCAACGATGCATCTGCTGAAAGTCATCCGTGAAGGCACGCAGGGAAGAAGTGTCCGCCGAGGCTTCGCCAGGCAAAAGGTATTCCCTGCTTCCCTGGCCGAAAATTGAGTAGACGCGGTTGACATCGCCGGATTTGGCGGCTTCGTAAAGGGCCTTGGCTGCGGCATCAGGGCTGGCAAAGGAGGCGGGTCCGGCTGCAACCTTTTCCTTGGATTGTTCGTTTTTCTGGCAACCGCTGAGAGAGAGAAGCGCTGTAATTAGCGCGAGGGCGAAGAAGCCGTGGAAATGGAATTTCGCAAAAAGTTGTGAAATTGCTTTCCTGCCAGGCCCTCCAAAGGGACAGTTGTACTTGCGGGAAACGGATCGAGCGTTTTTGGTTGTGTTCAGCATGGCGAATCACCTGCGCCGCGGCGCAGCTGCCTGGGGAGACGGGCGTGGCGCCGGGGTGCTGCGCATACTTTGATTGCCACGAGCGCTCTGCGCACGGCTGGCCGTGGAACTCGTGGAAGCGGGAAACGCGCTGGGCCGGGTTGACGGCGCGGGCGTGCCCGGAGTCGAGGGCCGTGGATAGCCGCGCATTTCGTTGGTGCTCGGGCGCTGTGAGGGAGTCACGCTGGGCTGGGTAGCGGGACGCGTGCTGGGCGCGGGGTTGGACGGCAAGGTCGTTGGACGGCCTCCAGGAGTAGCCGGAAGCGTCGTTGGTCCTCCCGGTTGACGCGGACGCGTTGGCTTGCCTCCGGGACCTTCCGGAAGGGGCGTGGGCATCGGTGTTGGGTAGGGCGGACGCGTCCCTGGAGGGTATGGCGGCAGATGACCGGGCGGATAAGGGGGACGGTACCCAGGCGGGTAGGGGTAGGGAGGCCGAGGCGGATATGGGTAGGGAGGACGATAGCCGGGATAGTAGCCGCCCCACCAGTAAGGATTTCCGTAGTAGGGGCCGCGGCAGTAAGTGACTCCACCCATTCCCCAGTTCGTGCTCCAGCCGTACCAACCCCAGCCGCAGCTACTGCCGCTGATCGCTGCTCCCACTGCGATACCGACCCCAAAAGAAATGATGGAGGCGGCGACAACGTCCGAGGTGTTGTAACCCGGAGTGACAACGGCCGTGCCGTAGACGACCGTAGGGTTGTAGGTGGGCACATAGATGACTTGCGGGTTGGCGGGCTGGATGATGATGATTTGCGGGCTTTCCTGGACCACCTTGATTTCCGCACCCGATTTCAGATTGCCGGCCGCATAAGCCTTTGCGCGCATCCGCTGAATAGCGGCCATCACGTCCTGCTGCTGCATGGCGGAGGCTTCGCCCAGAGAAGAAGTCCAAGTGAGATTTTGGGCCAGATTGTTGAGCACGGTGGGGAATTGCGTCAGAGCTTTGACGGCAGGATCCCAGGATTGCTGATCGACGGCATCAGTAAGAGCTTTTTCTTTGAGCGTGGGATTCTGCTTGAGCCAGGTATCGGCTTCGAGGACCTGGTCGGGAAAGGTGGCCGCGCCGAGCACTTGCGCCACCAGAGCATCGGGGTAAAGGGCAATGGGCGCGACGAGCGCGTCCAATTCCTCGGCGTCGAGGGGAGCATAGGCTTCCTCCGATGCGGCTTGATTGGCTGAAGGAGAGGCGGTTTCCTGTGCGGCCGAGATATCACATGGGATCGCGGTCAGGGCGAGAAGCGGACTCAACAGCACAGCCAAGCATTTTTGAGTGAGTGCCACGATTTTTTGATTCCCGTTGCATGCTCCAAAAAGAGCCAAACGTTCCGCAGCGTGCCGGCGTTCCATCAGAACGCAAGGTGATTCATGTTACCGCGTAAGAATAGAAAGGAAAGGGGAGAGGAAAAACTGGCAAAGTTGACAGTCTCCGAGACGAGGTCGAAAGCGCAAAAGGCCAAACGAAATCTCGAAGGCAAAAGCGCGGCGGAGAAGTGGGTGGCCTGGACTATACTGCGGAGGGAAGAGCGGGGGATGAATTGCTGAAAAAGGTGTGGCGAGTGGTGACCAGGGTGTTTCCGCGCTGCAGCATGATTTCGCAGGCCATCGCTTTCAATCTATTTCTAGCCTTTTTCCCGACGCTGCTGATGGCCGTGGGATTTGCCTCCACCTGGATCGGCAGCAAGACAGCCCTGCTGGATGCCATACGGGATTTTACGGAGTTCCTTCCGCCCGGGAGTCGCGGAGTCGTAGTGGATTTTCTGGGGCGAAGCGGGGCCGATGTATGGAAATACGCCCTGATTGGCTGGTTGGGCACGCTCGTGGGCGGGTCGCAGGTGATGAAGTTGTTGATGGAAGGCATTCACCAGATTTACGGAGACGAGGAACGCATCGGCTTTTTGCACCGGCAGTTGCGCGGCTTGCTGTTGCTGCTGATCACCATCGCCCCAATCCTGACTGCGGGAATCCTCGGCGTGTTTGGCAGGCCTTTGCGCAAATGGATCACTCTTGAATTGGGAAAGAACTTCCCGATTCACGGGCTGTGGCTGGTGTTTTTTCCCATGGCGGCCATGGTCCTGGCTCTCTTGGCGCTGACGGTAATCTATTGGGTGGCTCGACCCAAAGAGGAGAGCCTCTTGCGCGTGCTGCCGGGGGCCATCGTGGCAACGCTGCTGTGGTGGCTGGTTAACGTGCTTTTCGGGTTCTACGTGAGGCGCGTACCCTATAACGTCGTCTATGGTGGGTTGGCGGCAGTCATCGGCCTGCTCATCTGGATGCAAATTTCCGCAGTGATTGTATTTCTCGGTGCGGCCTGGAATGCCGAGGAAGCGGCGGCGAGAAGAACTGCCAAGTAATCAGTGATAAGTAACAAGCTGGAATTGACAGGAACTGCAGCGATACCGCAAGAGCCGCCGAAATATTGGAGGAGGATTGCGACTTAAGGTTGAGTGCTACGCGGGATACCGGGGCGACGAGCGGCCGGTGCGGCTGCGACTCGACGAGATGACGCTGGAGGTAGTCGAGGTGGAAGACCAGTGGTACTCGCCGGGAGAGACGTATTTTCGAGTGCGCGTGGCGGATGGCGACAGGTACGTGCTTCGGCAAGTAGAGGCCCAGAACGCGTGGTATATTGTCGGTTTCCGTAGCAGGGCGCGCTGAACGCAAAGACTTCGAATTAGGGCAAAAGCAATGGGACCAGAAGAATTTCGAAAGCTGGCACTGAGCTTTCCGGGAACAGAAGAACGCGAACATATGCGCCACCCTGACTTTCGAGTAGGGGGCAAGATTTTTGCGACCATCGGGTATCCGGACGAGTCCTTCGCCATGGTTAGGCTGGCTCCTGCGGAGCAAGAGCGATTCCTGAAAACGGCGCCTGACATATTTGTGCCCGTGAAGGGTGCCTGGGGCCGCCAGGGATGCACGCACATCCGGTTGAAAGCGGCGAAGAAACCCCACAAGGAGAAGATTTGCCTGGCTCTGGAAGCGGCTTGGCAGAACCGCGTTGGTCTAAAAGCGCGCATTGACACGAAAAAATTGCGGGGCGTATAGTCGAGGGGTCCTACCTGTGTCGAGGCGGCCTGATGGGCGTGACGGGGCGCCAGGAATGGGTCGCGCGCGGGACAACAGAAGGGATTTTCTGCGGCGTGACCTATCAAGTGCCCTGTAGCCGTTTTCTCGCACGGACCGTCCTTGTCACTCTCGCTCTGGTCCTGGGCGCCGGGGCGCGTGCGCAGGAAAAGCCGGGCCCCCCCGCTGAATCGGCTCCGGCCGAGAAGGTTCCGCAGACTCCCCAAGCGGCACAAACTCAAAAAGACAACCCGGATTCGAAGGCAGAGGTGTCCACGCTGGACAGCGGCACGACGTTCAAGTTGCGGGTGAACCTCGTGCAGGTTCGTGTGGTGGTGCGAGATGCGAAGGGGAAGCCGGTCGAAGGGCTAAAGAAGGAAGATTTTCTGCTGTACGACCAGGGAAAGCTGCAGACGATAACTAACTTTGGGGTGGAGACTCCGCAGTCGCGCCGTGAACGGGCCGAAGCCGCGGCTAAGACACAAGAGCAGAGCAGCGGCGAGCCAATCCAGGTCCAGGGAGCATTGCCGGAGCGTTTTGTGGCCATGGTATTCGATGACGTCCACATCTCGATGGACGATGCCCAGACCATCCGCGTGGCGGCGGGGAAGTTTCTCGACGGGATGGCGCCGACGGATCGGATAGGCATTTATTCCACATCGGGCCAATTGACGCACGAATTTACCAGTGATCCCGAAGTGCTGAAGAAAACTTTGCTGGGGCTGGTGCCTCGCTCGCTATTCGGCAACCGTGTGAACAATTGCCCGGACGTTACCCACTATATGGCAAACCAGATCGTAAACATGCACAACGATCAAGTCATGACCGTCGTGATTGAGGAGACGTT
>Ga0307471_100000318_pt1 | contig 24533 bp, 29 predicted proteins | sample atmos_gasesAM3C__2_FD_204566 | JGI IMG/M metagenome (GOLD analysis project Ga0307471, IMG submission 204566) | Hardwood forest soil microbial communities from Morgan-Monroe State Forest, Indiana, United States - atmos_gasesAM3C_515 | ecosystem: Environmental > Terrestrial > Soil > Temperate...
AGGGAAGGATCAGCGAGACGAAGCAGCAGGAGCTGACGCTTTTTCGAGGAGCTGCTCTTTGCGGTAAACCAGGGAATTGATGTCGTACGTAGCCAGTTCAAACCCGTGCCCGTGTGTGATGGCGTCCGTCGGACACGCTTCCACGCAGTACCCACAGAAAATGCATCGCGAATAATCAATGTTGTACACGGAGGCGTAGCGCTCGCCCGCCGAAATCCGCGTCGCATCCGTGTTTTCCGCCGCTTCGATGTAAATACAATTGGCAGGGCAAGCCGCTGCACACAAAAAGCATCCAACGCACTTCTCCAGCCCGTTTTCATCGCGGTGCAACACGTGAATCCCGCGATATCGCGGCTGGAAATGCACTGGTTCGTGCGGGTAGTTTTCCGTTACCGTTTTCCGAAAAATGTTCCGGAAAGTGACGCTAAAACCCTTTACCAGCGCTTCAAACGTCTCACCCACTTCACGCAATACGGATGGCATAAGATAGCAGTCTAACAAAGCCCCCGAAACCGGGCAAACAAGCAACCTCTGGACGAGTTTCCGCTGCGGCTCATTTCTTCAGCTCTTCAGCGCCTGTACAATCTGCTTTCCATGAAACCGCCCATTCTCGATAAAGATCTCCCCCGTGTGCCGGCCGCCGATCACAACTCCCGCAAGATAAATTCCAGGTACGTTGCTTTCGTGAGTGTTCGGGTCGAACGCGGGCCTCTTACTCTCTGGATCGAGCTTAACGCCCATCCCTTCCATAAACGAAAAATCCGGATGATATCCCGTCAGCGCGAATACTTGCTTCGCCGGAATTCTTTTTGTTTGCGCATGATTCTCCACGACCACTTCGTCTTTGGTGATTTCCTCAACGCGCGTGTTCAGCAAAGCCTTAATCTGGCCCGCTTTGATGCGGTTTTCGATGTCCGGCCGCACCCAATACTTGATCGTCGAGCCTAATTCTTTTCCGCGATGCACCAGCGTTACCCGCGCCCCATTTCTATAGAGATCCAAGGCTGCTTCGGCCGCTGAGTTTTTTCCTCCAATCACCACCACATCCTGCTTCCAAAACGGATGCGGCTCCGTGTAGTAATGCGAAACGTGCGCCAAATCCTCGCCGGGAACGCCCAGCAAGTTCGGCAAATCATAGTAGCCTGTTGCCACGGCAATTTTCTTGCCCCGGTACTTCTCCTCCACACCCTCCTCCGTTTTCGTCACCACTGTGAAGTTCCCATCGTCTCCATCCACTTGCGTCACCCTCTCGTAGAGCCGCAGCTCCAATTCATAATGCTCCGCAGCCTTGCGGTAATACTTCAGCGCCTCCACGCGCGTGGGCTTCTCCGCCGCGCTCACTAACGGCAGATTGCCGATCTCCAGCAGCTCCGGCGTGGTGAAGAACACCATGTTCACCGGATAGTGGTAAAGCGAATTACAGATGCAGGCTTTGTCGATCACCAGCGACTGCATGCCCGCGCGCTTCGCTTCGATGGCCGTCGCGAGGCCGGTCGGTCCCGCCCCGATGCAGATAATGTCGTAGATTTTCATGAGAATTTGAGTTTGCCGCGAGGCGAGAAGAATTGCAATTCCGTGGAATTACTGTTTTTGCGGCGTGTCCAGAATTTCCTGAAGCTCAGTCCGGAACAACTCGAGTTCGCGCACTTTCTCCAGCGTGGCTTCCACTTCTTTCTTTTTCCACACAAACACTTCACCCGAGCCGCGCTTCAGTTTCACGCTGAAGTTCCCGTCAACCAGATAGGACGCCGGCGCGAGCAGCTTGAGCCCTGCTTTCGGCACCGTCGCCAGTGCGGCAACGCAATTTCCTTTTCTCATGCACAGCGCGCTTTCGTAAGGAGGAATCGCAATAGGACGAAAGCCTGCCTCGAAAAGGCGTTCCATCACCCGCATTTGTCGTGGAGACAGTTCAACCATTCGACTGCTTCACCGGCCGGGAATCAGCGGGTTCGCCGGAGCAAGCTGCAATTATGCAGCAGTCGTGTCGGCTTCTGAAGTTCCTTCTTCCAGTTGCGAGAGGATTTGCCGCAGCGTGGAGATTAATTCATCGCGGGATACATGGCTCTTCTTAAATTGAATTCGAAACTTGAACGTCTCGCTCGGCGGCTCAAATTGAAAAATGAACGGCCGAGGGCGTTGCGGACCGGCCTGCTCCTGCCGCCGTTCGCGCCGGGCTTCATCGCGCGTCAGCCCTCCCTGCAGGATGCGGTGAAACATCTCAACCATTTTCTTTTCGTTCGGCTGGCGCGCAATCTGCAGCAGCAAGGACTTGGAATTAATTCCGTGATCGATGCACCGTTTGCGCAGCAACTCGGGAATGTTCCGCAGCGAAAGCGTCTCGGTCACCGAAGACCGCGCCCGGCCAATCTTCTTCGCGATGTCTTCGTGCGTATATTCGAATTGCGTGCTCAGGCGGTGCAACCCGTCCGCTTCTTCAAACGGCGTCAAGTCTTTGCGCTGGATGTTTTCAATCAGCCCGAGTTCCAACGTCTCGGCATCGTCCGCCATCTTCTCGATGCACGGCACTTCGCGCAGACCAGCAGCGCGCGCGGCGTGGTAGCGTCGCTCGCCCGAGATGATGTAATAGCAATCCTCGCGCGGCACGTACCGCACCAGCAGCGGCTCCAGCACGCCTTTCTCGCGTACCGACTCCGTCAGTTCGCGCAAATCTCCCAGCGCCTTGCGTGGCTGCTCCGGGTTCGGACGGATCTGGTCCAGCCGGATCATCCGTCCAACGGCCGCCCCGCTATAGCTTGTCAGCGACTCTACATAGTGCGCGTCATGCCGCATCTTCAGCGTGACGGGCAACCCGATCCTCTTCGACACGTTGGATAACCTCCCCCGCGAGCTTCTTGTACTCCACGGCCCCGGGTGATTTCGGTGCAAATGTAAAAATCGTTTCCTTATACGCGGGGCTTTCTTCCAGCCTCACGTTCTTGGTGATCTTAGTCCTGAAGAGTACTTCCCCAAACACGCTGCGAATCTGCCCGTGCGTGTCTTTGGAAATATTCGTCCGCTTGTCATACAGCGTGATCACCACGCCGAGCACCTTCAGCCCGGGGTTCGGCCGCGCGCGAATGCGTTCGTATGTTTCCAGAAGATCGTCTGTTCCTTCGATCGCAAAATAAGCCGCTTGAATCGGCACCAACAAATGGGTCGCGGCCACTAGCGCATTAACCGTCAGGATTCCGAGAGACGGAGGTGTGTCCACAACCACGTATTCATAATCTTTCAGCACCGGCGCCAACGCATCTTTCAACCGGAAAGGCGCGTCGAATTGTCCTGCGAGCACTTGCTCCAGTTTCGCCAATGCCAGCCGCCCTGGCGCCAGGAACAACAGTGGATCTTTGGAAGGCTTGATCACCGAGGGCATTCCCACGCGGTTGTCACTGAGCACTTCAAACATCGAACTGGAGATTTCCCCGGAATCGTAAAACGCGATGGTGGAATTGGCTTGTGGATCGAGATCGATGAGGAGTGTTTTTTTGCCCCGATTCGATAGTGCCGCTGCCAGGTTGATTGCTGTGGTTGTCTTGCCTACGCCACCCTTTTGATTCGCAATCGTGATGATGGCAGTCATCTTTTTCTGCCTCCGCCTGCTTGCTCCCGGCAGAGGGTCGGCCCTCGCCGACAGCAAAGGGGGCGCGCATAAGCACGCCGCGATCTGGCAACTGGGTTCCTATATATGGGTGCCGCCTCCTGAAAACCCCCAAGGCCTAGGTTAACTCTACGTTCGCAGCCTGTTTGTTTGCAAGGAAAAAAGTGCGGAATTCGTCGAATTTCGGTGAGCGTGTGGAAAATTCCAGTTCCGGATTGGACCGGAGCCAGCGTCCCCCGCCTTACTTCCCATCCCGAAGCCGCGACTTCAGAAACCCAGGCATTAGAAGTCGAGGCCCCAGAAATCCTCCATCGGATCTTGCAGTTCGATTCCAAGCTCCCACCCCGCCGGCCCTTCGTGCCCCCGCCAAATCAAATACCCACCGCTTGCATTCTGGTTGACCAGGTTGATCACCCGCACCTTTTGTCCCAATGCAAACGCATGCGGCACCACCGCCAAACATCCCTTCGCGCTGATGTCCTTCGTATACCCCTCCGCCCGGACTGCTTTCCCGTCTTCGGAACATTCGATAGCCACGCGCACGCGCGAATTGAGGCGCCCTGCACCGCGAATTTCCTTCCCCTTCGGTTCAAACTTCACGTTCCATTGCAGTGCCACAACCCACTCCCCGGTTTCTTCAAAACGTTTTAACGTTCTAACGTTTTAACGTGCCAACGTTCTTTCGTTCCTCCCCAGCCTACGAGCGCGATCTAAACCGGTCAATGGAACTTCATGCCCAGTGCACTCGCCAGTTACCCCCTCAGCTTGGAGTCGGGCATCTTCGCCTTTGTAGTGGCGGGTCTTCATTAGGCTGAGGCTTCTTGCCGAAGCTAGACCCGTGCTTTGATTTCGTACCGATGGCTTTCGGGGTTTTTGCGTGGCCACGCTTGAGGGAGGAAACGGGAATGGATAGCACAGGGACGCCCCGATCGGGTCGGGATAAACGAGAGGCGAGAAAAAAGTGAGGACCAGGGGGAGGGGGTCGTAAGTGTGGCAATCAAATGACTTACGAGAGGGTGTTTTTGGATCTGTGGCAATGATTGGAGTTACGGGCGATTTCCCGGAAGTGTGGCAAATACAGGGCTTATGGGAAAAGTGGCGCGCGTGCGCGGAACACGGAAAATGGAAAGTGGAAAATGGAAGAAGGGGTTGAAAATAAAGAGAGGGCAAAGTGCAAGGCAGGTCGGCATGAACTGGGTGAGTTTCTGGCGACGAGGCGGGAAGGGCGTGGCGGGCGAGCATAAGGGGCAGGCACAGGGCGAATTCTTGTGCTATCCAAAAAAGCTATTATACTACAAAGTAAAAATAAATCAAGTAAAAACCGAAAATAAATCAAGAAAATCTAAGTGCTGTGTTTGCAGTGAGATGGGAAGGGAAAGAATTCCTCGTTTCTTGGCAATAAGAAAAGATGATGGGCGTCATGTAGATGACCTAGTTCACGGTTACAGTGAGGTTGGACGGTGGCGCCGGCCGTAGAATTGTGTACTCGATCTGGTTGGGTGTAATGGAAACAGCTCCTGATTCCGTTTCCTTCAGGCCCTCAATCCGATAGTTGTGCGTGCCTGCGGTTAAGTGGGAAATCCTCAATCGCGCATTTTTGTCTAGTTCCCCGACCCTAAAATCATCAACGAACACTTCTCCTTGTCGAACGTGAATGGCATCGACAACTAGGGTACCAACCGGAATGCTACCACTATCGTCTAGTGGAGACTTCAATCCGAACGTTGCATATGTAATCTTGCCGCTCTCTACTTTGATCCTTCTCGTCTCTTCTTGCATTCGGATTTGGTGCTCGCCGGGAGCCTGCTGGAGGAATTGCCGCGTTTTTCCCCTAACCATGTAACCCAAAGCTAGGTCGTCTAAGTACAGCGCGCCATCCTGTGCAGAGAACACCTGTATGATTCCGGAGCCCGGATCCCCGGTGGCGCCGCCATCCTTTTTGGAACCGGGTTTGACTGCGAGGACTTTGGCTTGCTCCTCCGTGAGGTTGGCTGATTTCGACCTTGGGTTGAGGAAGACAAACGTCCCGCCGTAGTCCGTTTCCTGTAGGGTCCACATGCGAGGTGTCGTGTGCCAGGCGTATTTTGCGCGATACTTAGCGATCTCCTTTTCAACTTCGGCAAACAAATCCGTTATGGTTATGAATCCGCCGTTGCGATCAGCCAAGGAAAGGGACTCAAAAGCGTTCAGGAAGGCTTTGGTGAATACGCCGTGTCCTGAACTCTCGCGGTCCTCGACAGCATACGTTGCTTCGTCGCCTGTTCCTGCAGTGAGGATGGTTCTGCTCCCCTTGCCGCTGAGTGTTTGAATTAGCTGAATGCTAGATTCATTTCCTGAGGACTTGGGCGCGATCCCCTCTCCTGAAGCGCAACTGTCTAGAATGATGAGAATGTGCTGGATGGAGAGTTCTCGACTCCAGTCGGTCAAAGTGTCGATCGCCAGGACTTGCGGTCCCCAGAATTGACCTTTGTGGGCACCCCCGAAGAGCAGGTAGCCTGTTTTGCCGTGGTTGTCGCCGCCATGACCGGAATAATAGAAAAGCAATCGGTCGCTCCGCTGTAACCTGGCTGCTATGGTTTCCTTGACGTATTGCTCGATGGTGTCGCGGTTAACGACGTCGTCTGCGGCGACGTATACCTCGTCGAATCCTGCCTTTGTTAAGAGGAGGTATCTCATGTCGGTTACATCGTTGCGGACAGATGGAAGCGATGGGAGATCACGGTAGGCGCTGACACCCGCGATGAACGCCACACTCCTACCAAAGGGTTGCGCGGGCTTGCTGAACACAACGTTGTAGATTTCTTTGAATCTCCTGCTCAGATAGGATTCACCGCTTGTTGATTCATCGAGGTACCAGTGTTCTACGCCGTCAGGTAGCTTCTCATTCTTCAGCTGTGAGTAGGTTTTTGTCGGCATGAGCAAGAGGGCTAGAAATAAGCATGCAAACGGATGGAGATTTCTTCCTTTTGCGAGAGGCAACGCTGAGTACCTTTTCATGAGTTGTGCTCCGCGGCTCGCTTGTCAAAAAAGTTTTTCCAAAGGAAGCCGTTCTCGAAGGCAACCAGGAAAAATGCAAACTTTGGTAAAGTGAGATTTGCGACGTTGATGTCCGCACTCTGAAATGCAGTTAGCAGGGGGCTGAAAACGAACGGTGATACAAATATAGGCGCTAGAAACCTGCCCCAGTCAAATCGCCGATTACGCTTGGTCTTCATGAGTAAGCTGTAGCAATAGTTGGCGAACATCCCCGCCAAGATGAAAGCGTAGAGGACCGCTAGCAACACCACGTCGCTTGAACGGGGCCCTTTTGCTTGGATTAGTTGACCGGATTGATAGAGAAAGGCATAAATTACCCCACATACCACGAGTAGGGCGACCAAGAAGCTCGATTCAAGTATGTTCTTGTTCTTTAGGTAGCTCAGGAAGGTTAGTACCGCTAGCCCGACGAACGACCCCCAAAAAACCGCGTCTTCGAGTGTCAAATTGTCCCTCTCAAATCCCGCTCTTCGAGCGCCGACATAGGGCGGAGGCTGTCTTGCTCTTGCCCTGAGGCGTATACAGACCCTCTAGGGAACCGACAAAAAAACCCCGTCACTTAGTTCATATTAGCATGAGGGCGCTAGATAGAAAAATAGGCGAAGACGTGGAAAAAAACACTTAGCACAGAGCGACCGGTACGGAGGCGGGATGACCAGTCACGAATTGCTAGCCACTCCTGTACACTCTCTTACTCATCGCGCGCACATGATCAGCCTCCAGGCATTTCGCCACGAACTTCGTCCCACCATCCGGCTCGCTTTGCCATTGGTTCTCGCCGAAATCGGCTGGATGAGCATGGGCATCGTGGACACCGTCATGGTCGGCCACTTGCCAGACAGCGCACACGCCATCGGCTCCGTCAGCATCAGCTCCAACCTGTTCAACGTCCTGGCCTTCTTCGGCGGCGGCCTTCTGATCGGGCTTGACACCCTCGTCGCCCAAGCCTTTGGCGCTGGCAAGCGCGAGGACTGCCATCGGTCCCTCGTCAACAGCATCTACCTCAGCATTGTCATGACGCCGTTCCTCATGGTTCCAGTCTGGTTTTTCGATCCACTCCTTCAGCGTCTCCACATCGAGCCGCAAGTAGCCGCCCTCGCTGTTCCTTACATGAAAGCCCTCGCCTTTGGCCTTTGGCCTCTTCCCTCTTCTGCTGTACTTCGCCGTTCGCCGCTGCCTGCAAGCCATGAACATGGCTGAGCCCATCGCCTTCGCTCTAGTCAGCGCCAACCTCATCAATGCCCTTTTCAACTGGGTTCTCATCTACGGCAAGTGGGGCTTTCCCGCAATGGGCATCGTCGGTTCGGGCTGGTCTACAGCCATCTCCCGCGTCTACTTGGCCGTGGTGCTGGTGAGCTATCTTCTTTGGTACGATCGCCGTCATCGCACCGAACTCCTGAAGACCCACATCAATATCGATTTCACTCGAATCCGGCGACTCATTTCGCTTGGCCTGCCCGCCGCCGTGCAAATCACACTGGAAATCAGCGTCTTCGCCTTGGCCACCGCCCTCATCGGCCACCTGGGAGCCGTCGCTCTCGCAAGCCACCAAATCGCGCTCAACACCGTCGCGTTCACTTACATGGTCCCGCTGGGGATCTCTTCCGCCGCCGCGGTTCGCGTCGGTCACGCCATTGGACGCGGCAAGCCCACCTCCGCCGGAGACGCTGGCTACACCGCCATCTTTCTTGGCGCAGCCTTTATGACCCTTGCCGCCATCGCCCTCCTGGTCTTCCCTCGCTGGATCGCCCTGATGTACACACCAGACGAAACCGTTATCCGCAGCACTTCCCTTCTTTTGGTCGCCGGCGCGGCCTTTCAATTGTTCGATGGAATTCAAACTGTCGCCACCGGCGCTTTGCGCGGCGCTGGGGACACTCGCACTCCCATGATCTGTCACTTCACTGCTTACTGGGTGATCGGCCTGCCGCTCGGCGCGTGGCTCTGCTTCGCTCGCAATTGGGGCGCGTTTGGGATTTGGTCCGGCCTTAGCCTTGCCCTTATCTTGATCGGCATAGTGCTTCTCCTAGCCTGGCGCCAGGCCGTGTATCGCCTCAATCGAGAGTCACCCTCTCAATCGAGCCGCTTGGAATAGGTGGCTCGCCCTTTACCACCACCGGTGGTGTTAAAGTCGGGTCATCTCCTGCATCGGCCTTGCATCCCTTCCTGGAAGGGGAGCATCATAAAAACAGTGTAGTTATATCCCAAGCAAGACTCCGGTTCCTACCTCAGCCCTGTGCCGGTCATCGCAATCACAGGAGGAATCCGTGAAGCATAAACAATTCATTCTAATCACGGCTATTGCGTTTGCCTTTAGTTCACCCGCGCTTGCCCAGCGCGGCCATGGTGGCGGTCCTCCCGCGGGCCACGGCCCCGGCATGGAGAATTCCAGCGGACCCAACTCCAACGCTATGAGCCACACCGACATGTCGCACGCGTCACCCAGCACCGTGCTCAGCCATAACACCGCAATCGCAAACAAAATCAAGACATTGACTGGCGAAGATGCGGCCACGGCTTGCAATGGCTTCAAGAATTTGGGTCAATGCGTGGCCGCCGCTCACGTCGCAAAGAACCTCAACATCCCCGGCGGCTTTGACGCCCTCAAGGCAAAAGTTACGGGAACCGGCGCCGTCAGTCTTGGCAAGGCCATCGAAGCGCTGGAGCCCACCGCTAACTCCAAGTCCGAGGTCAAGAAAGCCAACAAGCAGGCCTCCGGCGACATGAAGGACGCGGAGACCAACTCCTAAGCCTTCTCAGACAACTCACAAAGCCTCTCTGAATCGAGGCTGCACTTCCGGGTGGCGGAGCAAGACTTCGCCACCTTTTTCTTGCCTGTCAGGGTAGCTATGGCTTCAGCAACAAAGTCAGAATCCCGGCGTAATTGTCTGCTTCATCTTCAACGGCTTTGAATCCTATTTGTCTGAGCTGACTCGATATCTGCGACGCGATTTCCGGCGACTTTGCTTGCACCACGAGCGTGTCCGCTCCCCACGCCATTATTTTTATTCCGTGCTCGCGACAAAACTCACGCACTTGTGGCAACCAGTCAGGATTCTTGCTCATAAGTTGGATGAATGCGACGCGGCTTGAACCTTTTTGGAGATTACATCTTGTACCGGCTGCCCAGGTCCTCATCGGAAAGCCCTTCCAGCCAGTTTCGCAATTGCTCGTTGGTATTTTTCTCTGTGAACGCGCTGGAGACTTTGGAATTCTTGAGCACCAATTCATCCACGTAAATCGGGCAATCCATCCGCAGCGCCAAGGCCAGCGCGTCGCTCGGCCGCGAATCAATGGTCATCATCTGCCCCTCGCGCTCCACCCAAATCAGCGCGTAAAACGTATCGTCTTTCAAATCGTTCACCACAATCTTCTGAACACGTACTTCCAGCCCCAAGAGCACGTTCTTTAGCAAATCGTGGGTCATGGGCCGCGGCGTGTGGACTTTCTCGATTTCCAGCGCGATGGCGTTCGCCTCGTAAACACCCACCCAGATCGGGAGAATGGCCTGGCCTTGCACGTCCTTCAGCACGACAATCGGCATGTTGGTCACGGGGTCCATCATCAGGCCGCGGATTTTCATTTCCACTTCCATGGAGGCCTCCCTTGGTTAAAGCACGTGCTCGCCTACCAGGCTGTTCGGCGTCGCTCCCGTAACACGAACTTGAACGTAGCTTCCCAGAAGTTCTTTCGCAGGGGAAGAGAAATTTGCAAGGCGGTACGAACTTGTATAGCCCGACCACTGGTTTTCGCGCCGCGATTTCCCGCTGACCAGCACCTCAAACGTCTCGCCAATCAATTTCCCGTGGTGCGCTTTCTGGATTTCGCGCTGCTTGTCCTGAAGAACAGCAAGCCGCCTGCTTTTCTCTTCCTCCGGAATCGCATCGTCCATTTTCAACGAAGGCGTGTTGGGCCGCGGCGAGTACTTGAACGAAAACAGGCTGTCGTATTTCACTTCGTCAAGCAAGCTCAACGTCTCTTCAAAATCGGCTTCCGTCTCGCCCGGGAATCCCACAATGATGTCCGTGGTAATCGCAATCGGGCGCGAAGCGCTGCGAATCATCGCGATTTTTTTCAGATACCCTTCCCGTGTGTACGTGCGCTGCATCGCGCGCAAAACTTTTGTCGAGCCCGATTGCACCGGCAGATGCACGTGCTCGCAAACTTTGGGCTGCGCTTCCATGGCTGAGACAATGCCCCGGCCAAAATCGCTCGGATGCGAAGTCGTAAATCGCACGCGCCGGATCCCCGGCACGTCCGCCACTGCCAGCAGCAATTCTGCAAACCGCATTTTCCGCGGCGTCGGATCCTTGTACGAATTCACCGTCTGCCCCAGCAGTTGCACTTCCGAGTAGCCCAGCTCCGCGAGTTGCCGAACCTCCCGCAAAACCGAATCGCTTGCTCGGCTTCGCTCCGGCCCGCGCGTGTATGGCACCACGCAGTAAGAACACGCTTTGTCGCAGCCCTCGATGATGGTCAGATAGGCGCGAAACGGATTGTCGCGCCGCGTAATCTCCGTCTCGAACGTTTCGTCCGTGTCCGTATCAAGCCCCGTCACGCGATGATTCCCCGCCTCGAGCTGCGCCAGCATTTCCGGCAGCCTTCGGTAGCTCGCCGAGCCGCAAACCAGGCTCACCCACGGCGCACGCTCGAAAATGTCCTCGCCTTCCTGCTGCGCCACGCATCCGAGCACTCCAATGATCTTCCCTTCGCTCTGTTTCGCGCGGTACTCGCCGAGCCGCGAGAAAACTTTTTGCGCCGCCTTCTCACGAATGCTGCACGTGTTGTAGAGGATTAATCCCGCGGCTTCCGGCGTTTCCACTTGCCGGTAACCGCGCCCCAGGAGAACGCCGGCCACTTTTTCCGAATCGTGGTCGTTCATCTGGCAGCCGAAAGTCTCCAGGAAAAAGGTCCCGCGCTCCGGCGCTTCAGCAAATGCTTCCGGCCCTTGCTGTAAACGAAGAGAGTCCACAGCGGCCCGCTGAGAATAAGTCCCCTGGCCGGTCAGTCTTCCAACATCGAAGTCAAACGGTTTATTCATGCTCAATTCGCAGTTTACCACACCTTCTTTTTGGAGTGCGGGAGGCCAGATCCTGCTTTTCTTACCTGCGCCGGATGAAACTTCTCTTTCAGCCTTTCGACCTTCGGATCCATCTCTGCTTCCGAGTCACCCTTACAACCCCTGTTTCCTCATAGGCAGCAGAGTGAGAAACTTGCGCATCGTACTGGTTGCGGGTGTTGGGTGCGTGTGTTACGTTTTTTACGCCCAGAAAACAATTCACTTTCGCTGAGGGGCACACCATTTTCCTCTTCAATACGATTCTTGCGACCGACATTATGGGAATTCTCCAGCAGACCGGATTGGTCGCCCGCGTCGTTCTAGCGATCCTTTTTCTCTTCTCCCTCATTTCGTGGGCCATGATTTTTCAAAAATGGGGCATGTTCGGCCGCATTCGCCGACAAAGCGCTCATTTTCTGCAGAATTTTCGCGGCGCCCATGGCGTCGCCAATCCGCAGGCGCTCGCTTCCTCGGTCTCACCCTTCGCCAATGTCTATTCGGCTGGCTATCGTGAACTCCAGATGCAAGTGGGCGGCATTTCGCCGAATCCGCATCCGCCCAAATTGAAAAGCTTGTCCGCCGTTACCGTCAGCATGCAATTGCAATCCGCCGAAGAAGTGCGCCGCGTCGAAAAAGGCATGTCTTGGCTCGCCACCACCGGCTCGGTCACGCCGTTCATCGGCCTCTTCGGGACGGTTTGGGGAATTATTGACGCGTTCGCCGGACTTGGGAGCGCGGGCGCCGCCAGTCTTCGTGCGGTCGCGCCGGGCATCGCGGAAGCTCTGATTACCACGGCCGCTGGCCTGGCCACCGCCATTCCCGCGGTCATCTTTTATAACCAGTTCTTGCAGAACATTCGCGACCTGGCGCAGCGTCTGGACAATTTCGCCATGGAAGTCACCGCCCAGGTCGAGAAGGCATTTAACTGAATGTTCGCGGCCGTCTCGCCCGGCCGCCGCAGCTGAGTTGCTAAGCCATGCAAACTTCTAAAGGCACGCAGACATCGCTCTCCGAAATCAACATGGTCCCGTTTGTGGACGTGGTTCTGGTATTGCTCATCATCTTCATGATCACGGCGCCTATCCTGCAATCCGGCATCGAGGTGGACGTCCCCAAGACCAAAACGATCAAGGACATCAGCCAGGACCGCCTGGTCGTCAGCATTGACAAGTCGCAGCGCATTTATCTCGGCAACGATCCCATCAACATCCACCAGCTCGGCCCGAAGATCAAATCGCAATTGAAAGATACCAAGCAAAGCGTCTTTCTGCGCTGCGACGAAAAGGTTCCCTTTGGCATTTTTGCTTCGGTGGTTGACACCCTGCGCGTCTCCGGTATCAACAACATCAGTATTGTCACCGAGCCCCTGACGGAGCGCGCGCGGACGCAGTAAAATAGGAATATGGCAACGGCCTTCGCCATTCCGAACGATCTTCGCCTCAAGAAATACCTTTTTCGCTCGGTTTTTTTCCATATCTTGGTAATTGCCGTAGCCGTGAGCGCAGCTTATTTTGACCACCGTGGCCTTGGCTGGGGCGGCGTGGGAGGCCAGCTCGGCGGCGCAAAAGTGAATCTCGTCAGCTCCGCCGGCATTCCCATGCCCAAAGAAGAAATGGTCACCGCAAGCAAAGCCGTTGATCCCACGAAAAGCCTTCACAAAGAAGACCCCAAGCCTCTCCCGCCTGAACCCAAAACCGACGCCACTAAGATTCCCACGTTTGATAAGGAAAAGCGTCTCCCGCCCTCCCGCAAAACTCGCACTCTCGAAAACAAGACAGTCGAACCTGACAATGCCATCCCGGGCCACAACGGCAATCCGGATCTCCCAACAGGTTTCTCGCAAACTCCGGGCGCTTCGTCCGGAGTCTCAGTCCAGGGCCAGGGTGGTAGCGACTTTGCCGGTCGTTACCCTTGGTATGTAGACGGAATCCCCAGACGAATTACGCAGGCCTGGGATCAAAACACGATAAGTCCTGCAGTCAGGGCCGCAGGCAAGGCGCACACTGTACTCAGCTTCAGGATTAACGCGGATGGGACGATTTCAAACATTAAAATGGTTCAGAGCAGCGGCGATTGGTCTATGGATAATTCCGCTCAAAGAGCGCTTGCAACTATCTTGAGCGACAGCACTCAGTTCCGGCCTCTTCCTAACGATTACATGGGGAAATATCTCGACGTTACTTTCGACTTTGATCTCTCGTTAATGCGTTAACTGTGCTCGCTCGAAGGTTGTGGTTTTTCAGCATTTAAAGGGGGGGAAACTTGTTGAAATCCGCAAGATGTTTGGGACAGTTGTTGTTTATCGCTGTTGCTTTGCTGAGCAGCCAGCCCGCCTCTGCTCAGGATTGGGTTCGCACCGGCACCGGCCTTGGCCAGGCCAAGCCTCGCGTCGCCGTCGCCGACTTCGCGCCTCGTTCCGACGTCGCAAAATCTCATTCTTCCCTTTTCACTCAGGTAGTACGCGACGACCTCCAATTCAGCGGCATCCTCGATCTCGCAAGCCCCAGCTTTTATCCTCCTCAAGTGGCTTCGGTCCCCGCGGAGCTAAAAGCACCCTCGTGGATCGAGCAGCCTACCAACGCCAACTACGTTGGCTTCGGCAATTTGACCGAGTCCACTTCCGAAGTCACTATCCAGGCCTGGCTCTTCGACGTGCGCAACCCTTCGGCCCCGCCCGTCGTCGGCAAAGTCTATCGCGGTGGCCCCACGGACTTGCAGGTCCGCAAATTCGCCCACCAGTTCGCCGACGAGATCATCAGCAAGCTTTCCAACGGCTTGCCCAGCGTCGCGCAAACGCAAATCGCCTTCGTTCGCTCCACCGGTCCTGGAGTCAAGGAAATCTGGATGATGGATTACGACGGCGCCAGCCAACACCAGCTCACCAGTCTTCATTCCATCTCTCTGACGCCTCGCTGGTCGCCCGACGGCTCGCGTATCGCGTTCACCTGCTACGCGCCTTACAAAGGTGTCACCGGCGCGCAAATCTGCATGTATTCCATGGACGCCGGGAAGGTCCTCTCTTTTCCCCGCTTTGCTGGCACTAACAGCACCCCAGCCTGGTCGCCTGACGGCACGCAAATTGTTTTTTCGTCTTCCATGCAAGGGGCGGGCACTGAACTTTACGTCAGCGACATCAACGGTGGCCGCCCCAAGCGCCTGACGCAATCCGGCGGCAACATTGCCAACATTTCTCCCGCCTGGAACCCCAAGACCGGCCAGACCATCGCCTTCGTCAGCGACCGCGGCGGCAGCCCGCAACTCTACTTGATGAACGCAGACGGAACCGGCGCCTCAAAGATCGACCTCCCCGAGAAGGGTTACGTCATCGACCCCGCCTGGTCGCCCAACGGCCAGTTGCTGGCCTTCAGTTGGCGCCGCCCGAATGACGATTACGACATTTACGTCATGGACGCTTCATCCCGGCAAATTGTTGAATTGACCCGCGATCAGGGCCGCAACGAGCGCCCTAGTTGGGCGCCCGACGGTCGCCACATTGTCTTTGAGTCCACGCGGACCGGCGTCGGCACGCGCCAAATCTGGACCATGCTCGCTGATGGCTCCCAGCCGCACCAGTTGACCACCAGCGGCCACAACGAATCGCCCAACTGGTCCATACATTGAGCCGTCAGCCTTTGTTTGGAACCAGGAGAGCCTCTCGTGCATCTCAATTAGTGGACGTGGACGTCTGTATCTGTTGCTCCCCTGGAAATCCAGGTTTCTTTTGGTAGTTCGCTTGCGTTTTACGGCTGTCTATAATATATCGTGTTACGATACATTGCCCGGAACCAGCCCGCTGATGTTAGGATATTGGCTCTGTCGGGGCTACACGGGGATTCAACTAATCGTTTCAGGAGGATTTGCATGAATTTGGCTTCGCGATTGTCCCATCGCGCTGGACTGCTCGCATTGTTTAGCGCTGCTTTACTCACCCTTGGCTGCGGTCCTAAAAAAGTCACACCACCGCCTCCGCCTCCGCCACCGCCGGCTGCGCCCGCTCGTCCTACGGTGACGCTGCAGGCCAATCCAACCACCGTCAACAAAGGCGAGTCCTCCACGCTTAGCTGGAATTCCACCGACGCTACGCAGCTTTCCATTGACCCGGGAGTTGGCGCCGTGAACGCGCAAGGCTCCTCCAAGGTCTCGCCTACGGATTCCACGACTTACACCATCACCGCTACGGGCCCCGGCGGCTCCGCCAGCGCGACCGCTGCGGTCTCCGTGAACGCTCCCCCGCCTCCACCGCCTCCGAAGGAGCCTTCGATTGATGAACTATGGGCCAAGGAAGTTCAGGACGCTTACTTTGACACCGACAAGGCGGACATCCGCGCCGACGCTCGCACTGCGCTGTCCAGCACGGCGGAGTTCTTAAAAGCTCACCCATCCGTCAAAGTGACCATCGAAGGCCACTGCGACGAACGCGGCTCCACAGAATATAACCTCGGCCTCGGCGACCGCCGCGCCGCCGCCGTAAAGGCGTATCTCGTTTCGCTAGGCGTCTCTGCCGGCCAGCTCACCTCCGTCAGCTTCGGCAAGGAGAAGCCCTTCTGCATGGAGCACGGCGAGCCTTGCTGGCAGCAGAATCGCCGCGGCCATTTCGTCAAGGCTAACTGAGGCGTTTCGCTTCTGTCCGTGGCCATAACCGATTGGTGACCAAGAAGGCCGCAAGGCCGGGCAAACTCTTGCCCGCCTGCGGCCCTCTTAATTAAAGTGGAGGCTATTTCGAGCCTGTGAGACAGTTGAGGTCGCACCTTTTCCCGATTTTTTTGATGGGCTCGATTTCCCGGCAGTTTCGGATTTGGATTTTTTTGAACCCCTTAGGAGGGTCTTATGCGTATAAGCAATATCGCCATCTTCGGCGCAGCCGTTCTTGCCGGCGCAATCGGCGGAAGCCTCATGGGTCCGCGCCCTGTCGAAGCCGTCGCCCGGGAAATTATTGACCTCCAGCGCGACGTCACTTCCCTGCTGCAAGGGCAGAAAGACATGTCCACCCAAATGCTCCAGGATCATACGGCCATCAAGACCATCGTTGGCGGTTTCAACGACAACATTAACCGCCTCAGCGGCACCATGTCTTCGCTGCAAAAGTCCGTGCAGGACGTGCAGGCCAACTCCGGCGCGCGCCTCGATACAATGTCGACGCAGGTCCAGGGGCTCTCGGACAATCTCGAGGAAATCAAGTCGCGCCTCGGCAAGCTCAATCAGCAACTTGTTGATTTGCAAAATTCCGTGCAGAGCCTTGACGCAAAGATTTCTTCCGGCGCGGCTGCTCCTGCCACGGGAGGGGCAACCACCACGCCAACCGCCGGGAATGTTCCGCCGCCTACTTCGCTGGCGTCCGCAGCTCCTTCGGGCCCCGCCCCTTCCGCCGACATGCTCTATTCCAATGGACTGAAGGACATTCAGAGCGGCAAGTACGACCTGGCGCGCTCCGAATTCCAGGACTATCTGAAGTATTACGGCAAGACCGACCTGGCCTCCAACGCGCAGTTTTACATCGGCGAGATTTACTACCGCCAAAAGAACTATCAGGAAGCCATCACTGAATACGACAAAGTCATCAACAACTATCCGAAGAGCTTCAAGCTCGCCCCCGCGCGCCTTCACCGCGCCACGGCGATGATCGCGCTCGGCCAGAAGTCTTCCGGCATCCGCGAGCTGCGCGAAATCACGAAACTTTTCCCCGGCAGCGAGGAAGATCGGTACGCCCGCGCCCAGCTCAAGGAACTCGGCGCCACCGCCCCTTCCCGCTAACGCTCTCTCCCAGTCCTCGCTCGCCAGCCCCCGTTCAGCAGCCCTCGCTCGTCGCTCCCCTCTCCCCCAGCCCTCCGCTTCACATTCCCTCTCTTGGCACCAACTGATAGCTCACGAAGGCCAACTGCTTGCCATCGGGCGACCAAGAGGGCACGTTGATGGTGCCCTGACCTCCAAACAACTTCGCGAGCACCGTAATCTTGGCGTTTTTGAGATTCGGACCTGCGGAGTTGGCATCTTTGAGGCTCATCAGCCGCAGCGACACATCTTTGTTTTCGGGATGGCCGGTCACGGACTTGTCGTAGGTGAGGAAGACCATCCACTGGCTGTCAGGCGAAATGTGCGGGAACCAGTCATTGTCTTCGCCAAAGGTGACTTGCTCCTGGTCGCTGCCATCGGCCTTCATGCGCCAGATTTGCATGTGGCCGGTGCGCTCGGAGTTGAAGTAGATGTACTGGCCGTCGCGCGTGTATTCCGGGCCGTCGTCCAAGCCTTTCGCGGTCGTGAGGCGCGTCTCTTCCCCGCCCGCCGCGGGAATGGCGTAGATGTCGAAGTCGCCGTTGCGCTCGCCGACGAAGGCCAATGTCTTGCCATCAGGCGACCAGCCGTGCAAGTAGGAAGGCGATTTCTGCGTGATGCGCCGCGGCGTGCCTCCGCCGATCGGCACGACATAGACGAGCGATTTGTGATCCTCTTGCGCATTGTCGCTGATGCCAAGCTGCGTCCCATCGGGCGAAATCAGGTGATCATTGTTGCAGCGCGTGGCGAATCCGGTGTCGAGCACCTGCGGCGTGCCCCCAGTCACGGGAATTTTCTCGATGCGGCCGTTGCGATTAAAGAGCAAGCGCTTGCCATCCGGCATCCAGTTCGGCGCTTCAAAGCGTTCCGGCGCGATGTAAACCACACGGCGGTCTGTCGAATCGACCGAGATCAATTCCAGCGTGCTGTAGAGCGTGCTCGAAGCCGCGGTTGCCGCAGACGTGTTCGTCACGCTGCTGTCGCGCGACGCTTCGGCTTTCACGTCCACGTTTGAGAAGACCGCTTTCTCGATGACGTTCGCGTCGTGGCTGCATACACCGATGCCCACGTAGAACGGTTCTTGCAGCGAGATGCGCGTCGAACCGCTGGCCAATTGGAATTTTCCATTTTCATCCGCCAGCCACATCGAGAAGTACGTGCCGCGCTTCACCAGGCGTAGCCGCTGGGGAGCGGACACGTTGGCTTGAATCTCGTGCGTCGCCGCTCCCTTTTCCTCGCGGTATTGCAGCGAAGTCAGCCCGTTGCCGTGCAGCGCCACGTCGGCATAGGCGGACTCCGCGTCGAGGCTTTGCCGCACCATCAGCACGGCTTTGCGGTGCTCTTGCACGCCTTTGCCGAGGAACGAAATGTCGGCAGTTAGCGTGACGTCGCCGGACGCCTGCTTCCACGCGAAATGGAACGCATCCTTGGTGGACCACATGTTCTCGCCGCTGCCGGCAATCGTATAGATTTGCTTCGCGGCGTCGTAGTCCACGGCGCCCGCATGCAGCACTGCGCCGACGTCCCCGTGCGCTTCAAAATTTCCGACCGCGTTCGCAGAATTGGCGGCTTGCAGCGCCGCTCTTTGCGCGGCAATGTAGTTCCCTGCCGTAAACGCCATTGCGAGAATGCCGGCGACCGCCAGGATTTCCGCGAGCGCCGCGGCCCATTGGGCAAGTTTTTTCCAATGGGGCTTTTTCCAATGCAACGATTGGACAAATCTTTCTTGTTTCACAGGGCACTCCTCTCTCCTCTGTTGAGACACGTGACGTTAGGCTGCCTTGGCCCGCTTGTCAATTTGGCCGCGGTCTTGGCCCTGGTACAGCCTCCAAGCTGTACCAAAGCCGCGTTTGTAATCCCTATTCCCCAGTCCTTAATCCCTCACGCGCCACAATTTCCCTTTTCGTTCGCTGCATGGTATCTTCGCCATCGCAAGGGAGCCATCATGTCCGTGAACAAAGTAATTCTTGTCGGGAGATTGGGCCGCGATCCCGAAACGCGCTACACCGGAAGCGGCCAAGCGGTGGCGAATTTCTCCGTGGCCACCGATGAATCCTACAAAGACCGCAACGGCGAGCGCCAGAAGCGCACCGAGTGGCACAAGATTGTCGTCTGGGGAAAGCAAGCGGAAATCGCCCAGCAGTATTTGAAAAAGGGCTCGCTCGTCTTCATCGAAGGACGCATTCAGTCGCGCGAATGGCAGGACAAGGAAGGCCAGAAGCGCACCAGCTTTGAGATCGTGGCTAACAATTTCCGCATGCTCGGCGGCCGAGCCGAGGGCGCTGCTGCCGGAGCAGGCGCGACGGCCGGCACCTCCCCGCGCGGCGGCGACGACCTCGATCAATCCGCCCCCCCCGAAGAAAGCTACGGTGGAGGTGGTGCCGCCCCTGCCGGCCCCGAAATCTCCGACGAAGACATTCCCTTTTAGCAGCATGTCACGCACATTTTCGGAGGGTTCCATGAAATCCCTTCGCCGGGTCTTGGCATTCGCAGTAAGTTTTTCGCTACTACTATCGGGAGTCTCTGCTCGCCCGAGTCCGGCTCAGTGCGATGTTCTTAACAGGTATTCCTCCGTACTGGACACAGTTTTTCCTGCCAATTGGAGTCAGTGCAGGGGATCCCGTTATTTATTCTTTGGAGAGCCACAGTTAACGATCCGCCGCCTGCCCAGCTTTTTCCGGGAGTCCCAGGTATTCATCTGTCAGGTCGAACCCAGCCAGTTTTTTGTCGTCTCTTCCACCCTCGACCCGAAGGACAAGCCCATCTGGGGACACATGTTGAAATCGCGAAAAATCGACGAGCGCACGTCGGAATCGGTTCCTACCACGGAATCCGCGGAAAAGATTGCGGGGGTCATCCATGTCATACATAGGTCCTGCAAACTTGATCCGGGCATTGTAGACGGCTGGTTTCGCGAACTCGCCACCGTCAACATGAGCCTGCCCTTGTCCGGAGGCGGAAATGACGGAACGACATACGAGCTCACCTTGGAGCACGGCATGGACCGCATGCAGGCAAGGATTTGGATCGAGAGTGGGCAACAAAAACCTTTGATCGCGTTGGTGGACAATATCTATGAGCAAATCGAAAGAAGCAATTGCACGGAGATTCAACGCATTCCAAAGAAAGCCTAAAGGGAATCTCCACAGTGGCGGATCCTTGAACGACGGAAGAAACTCGACGCGTGATTAATCGCCAACTCATTCTTAGGTCCCGCCCGAAAGGCCCGGTCGCGCCAGGCGATCTTCAACTGGCCGAATCTCCCGTGCCCGAGCTAAAGGACGGCCAGGCCCTCGCGCGCGTGAAATATCTCTCTATCGATCCCACCATGCGAGTCTGGATGGCTGCGGACAGTTATCTTCCTGCGGTCGCCATAGGCGAGGTCATGCGCTCGTTCGGCTTTGCCGAAATCATCGAGTCTCGCCACCCCGGTTACAAAAAGGGAGAGCGGGTTACTGGCTTCACGGGCTTGCAGGGCTACGTTGTCATCGATGCCGCCAGCCCGCATTTCCAAAAAGTTCCGAAAATCCCTTTCGTCTCGGATACCGTTTTTCTGGGTCTTCTGGGTATCAACGGGCTCACGGCCTTCTTCGGCATGGAAAACGCGCAGCCCAAAAAAGGGGAGACGCTCGTCGTGTCCGCCGCGGCGGGCGCCACCGGAAGTGTCGTCGGCCAAATCGGAAAGATTCGCGGGTGCCGCGTCGTCGGCATTGCCGGCACGGACGAAAAATGCAATTGGCTCACCAACGAACTCGGCTTCGACGCCGCCATCAACTACAAACATCCCGACTGGAAGGCCAAACTCGCCGCCGCTGTTCCCAGCGGCATCGACATTGACTTCGAAAATGTTGGCGGCGAAATCATGAATACGGTCCTCAGACTCATGAACCTTCATCGTCGCGTAATCCTCTGCGGGCTGATTTCCAGCTATACCAAGAAAGATCCGGGCATGGCCAGTCTCGAGACCGTGATCGTGAAGCGCCTTCGCATAGAGGGTTTCCTTCTCATGGACTATGTACCTCGCTTCATGGAAGCCGCCACGCAATTAGGTCAATGGAAAATGTTCGGCAAGATCAAGGACCGCGAAACGATCGTGGAAGGCCTCGACAAGGCTCCCGACGCCATCAATATGCTCTTCACCGGCGGCAACATCGGCAAACTGATTGTTAAAGTCTGACTGAGTTTCCGACAGGCCCCTACAAAAACTGAGAGAGTGTTATCCCGAGGAGCTAAGTGACGAGGAATCTCGGCTACACGTGGCTGGACCCAACTCAATGAGAGAAGCGTCGCGCGCGATCTCGCGGTGCCTGCAATGGACTTGACTGCCCTGAACCCAAGCCGGGATTCCTCGCTGCGCTCGGAATGACGATGAAGCACAAATTGCTGGTCAGCAGGCAAGCTACTTCGGGGCGTTGTGTTTTCTCTCTTCGTCCAGCTTTCGGAGATATTCTTCGAACTTTGGCTTTTGCTCCGGCGTAAGAATCGCGCGAATCTGGTCGCGGCCTTTCTGCCGCACTTGTTCGAGCTGCGCGTCGGACTGGTCGCGAATGGCTTTCACCTCGGTGTGGCGCTCCAACAGGATCGCATCCAACTGCTTCGCTTGTTCCCCGGAAAGTGCCAGCTCTTTCGTCATTTGCTCGACCCGTCTAGCGCGTCGTTCCGCCTCGGGCAGCGGCCTGCTAGCCGCCGCCACAGAATGATGGGCATATCCATAGCCGAGCATTCCGCCGGCAACTGCCCCAAGTAGAAATACGACGACCACCCAGATGGCCGCTTTGCGGGTTGCCGGCGTCTCGTTCATGATTTGACTCATGGATGGTCACCCGCCATGCTGACCAAGACATCGTCCGGAGTAGTCTGCTGCGGCGCCTCGAAGATGGATTCTTGCCCCGCTGGAGCGTAGCTCGGGGCGCGCACGACGGCTTCGTAAAACCACGTCGTGCCCGCCAATAACAAGATTGCCGCAACCCAGGCAAGCCGCGAAGCAAAACGCGGAAACTCCGTCCACGCGCTCACCCGTTCCGCAAGTTCTCGTTCGCGAGATGCGATGGCGGCCATGACGCGCGCCGCGAACCAGGGCCGTTCTTCGCCGGCAAAACTGGCGGCTTCATAGAAAAGCGCCTTCACTTTAACAAGATCGTTCACGGCTTCCTGGCAGCCGGCACACGCGGCAAGGTGCGCGCGCTGCTCCTCGGGCAAAAGCGCAATCAAACCTTCGACACGGATAGCATCTTCAAGTTTTGCAGACGCGTCCTCGAGACCGTCGCGGAATCTCTTACATTCTTCGTTTTCTTTTAGCATGTTCCACATCCCAGCCTCCTAACCGCCGGGTTCAACTTCCGTGCGCTTTGGCCTGACTTACGACGCGGCGGCGTGCCCGGAAAAGCCTGACCTTCACAGTGTTCGCATTCAAGTCCAAGACTTCAGCAATCTCCTCGATCGAGAATCCTTCCACTTCTTTCAAGATCAGCATCAGGCGATCTCTTTCATCCAATCCCTCCATCAACCGCTCGACGCGCTGCCTCGCCTCCAGCCTGTCGCTGATGTCCGGTTCTTCTTTGCCCTTTTCCGCCGAACTGAGAACCTGCCGGGCCTGCTCCTCGCTCAGATCCGCTTCGTACACCAGGGGGCGGACCTTCTTCTTTCTCAGCATGTCCCAGCATTCGTTCACTGTAATCTTGTAGAGCCAGGTGCTGAATGCCGCCCGCTGGTCGAAGCGCTTCAGCGAGAAATACGCTTTCACGAACACCTGCTGCGCGATGTCTTCCACATCCTCGCGCCGCCTTACGATTCCTCCGGCTACGGCAAAGACCCGATGCTGATGCCGCCGGATGAGCTCCTCGAACGCCTCTTTGTCTTCGCGCTGCGCCCGGCGCACCAATTCGCGGTCGTCCGCAGCCGCCACCGGGGGAGCAGCACGGCCCCTCCCGGCCCTCACCGGGGAGGGGACATCCAGGGGCTCTGTTTTTGGGACGTGTGGCATAGATTTTTGGTTACGTTTATTATCCCCGGATTGACCTGTCCTGCATCATCTGTTTCGGTTTGACCTCGAAAAAAGTTCCCCTTGCTTCTCTACTAACGGTTATGGAATAATACCTTCATGATTATCGGTGATCGTCTTCGCGCGCTCCGCGAAGAAAAGAAACTCTCCCAGGGCGACATCGAGAAGCGAACTGGCCTGCTTCGGTGCTACATTTCGCGCGTGGAAAACGGCCATACCGTCCCCGCGATCGAAACACTCGAGAAACTGGCTCGTGCTCTTGAAGTGCCTCTCTATCAACTCTTTTACGACGGTGAAGAACCGCCACAACTGCCGAATCTTCCCAAGCGCAAGTCCTCCGACGACATCGCGTGGGGCAGCGTCGGCAAAGAAGCGCGCTTCCTCAACAAGCTTCGCCGCTTGCTGAGCAAGGCGGAAGAAGGCGACCGCAAGCTGATTCTGTACATGGCCCAGAAGATGGCGAACCGGTAGTTCCACAATCTCGGTTGCCCCATTTGACTTGTACGTATGGATGACGCAGGAGAAGAGGAGTTTTCTTGCATGGTATCTCCTTTCGCCAACTGCGCTTCTCTTCCTCAGAACGAACTTCTTCGGAACGAATAGCCCATTTCCTGGGCATATTCGTCTCTATTCCCACTCTATCGTGCCGGGGGGCTTGGAGCTCACGTCATAAACGACGCGAGTGACGCCTGGGACTTCGTTTACGATCCTTGTTGAGATCCGCTCGAGGACATCCGCGGGCAGCTTCACCCAGTCCGCGGTCATGGCGTCGTCCGACTCCACGACGCGCACAGCCACGGTCAACCCATACGTCCGGAAGTCGCCCATTACTCCCACACTCCGGATTGGCAGCAGCACGGCAAAGGCCTGCCACACCTTTTCATATAGTCCGGCCCTGCGTATCTCCTCAACGACAATCGCGTCGGCCTCTTGCAGGGTAACTAGATGGGTACGGCTGACCTCACCGAGCAGCCGCACCGCGAGTCCGGGCCCGGGAAACGGATGTTTCACCAGTACCTCCGCAGGCAGGCCCAGTTCTTTCCCAATCCGGCGCACTTCGTCCTTGAACA
>Ga0307471_100000319_pt1 | contig 24527 bp, 23 predicted proteins | sample atmos_gasesAM3C__2_FD_204566 | JGI IMG/M metagenome (GOLD analysis project Ga0307471, IMG submission 204566) | Hardwood forest soil microbial communities from Morgan-Monroe State Forest, Indiana, United States - atmos_gasesAM3C_515 | ecosystem: Environmental > Terrestrial > Soil > Temperate...
CGTGTCATTCTTGTTGGGACGCAATTCGGCAGATGTATGTTTCTCGTTGGTAGAACGGGGGATTACCTCCCTTTCGCGGTTAATGTATCGCGCCAGTTCGTACACCATCAACTTCGGCACATCGGAAATCACCGCCAGTCCCCCAGCCATATCGCCATACAGCGTGCAGTAACCCACGGCATTTTCCGATTTGTTTCCCGTGCTTAACACCATCGAGCCAAATTTATTTGAGAGCGCCATCAGACAGTTGCCTCGGATGCGCGCTTGAATATTCTCCTCGGTTGCGTCTGCGGGTCGCTCGCCAAATGCTGGCGCCAGCGCCGCCTTGTAGGCTTCAAATACCGGCCCGATCGGAATGGTCAGAAACTCGATCCCCAGATGGGCGGCCAGCGCTTTCGCGTCCGTTTTGCTGCCTTCGGACGAGTATGGGCCCGGCATCGAAACGCCCAGCACGTTCGACGTGCCCAGCGCTTCCACGGCGATCGCGGCTACCACGGCCGAATCCACGCCCCCGCTCAAACCTACGATGGTCTTCGTAAAGCTGCACTTTTGCACGTAGTCGTGCGTGCCGGTCACCAGCGCTTGATAAGCGTAGGCGATCTCCTGGGCCGGCTGCGCGTGGATGTCACCCTCTCCGCTTACCGTATCAAACAGGACGAAGTCTTCTTCAAAGGCTTTCGCCTGAGCGGCTACTTCCCCCCTAGCGGTCAGCGCCATGCTCGCGCCATCAAATATCAGCGAGTCGTCCCCGCCCACCTGGTTCACATAAATCACCGGGCGACGGTGTTGGAGCGCGATCGAGCGCAACATGCCAACGCGCAGGTAGCGCTTGTCAATCGTGTACGGCGACGCCGAAATATTGATGATCACGCTGCTGCCCTGGGCCACCAGTTCGCTGACCGGATCGCGCGCATATAGCGGGTTGCTCCAGAACTTCTTGTCGTTCCACACGTCCTCGCACACCGTGATGCCTAGTTGTTCCCTGCCCAGTCCGTAGACATATTGTCTTTCGCCGGGCTGGAAATACCGGGACTCGTCGAACACGTCGTAGGTAGGCAACAGCATCTTGCTCTGCTCGAATACGACGCGGCCTTCGCTGATCAGCGCTGCTTTATTGGCGATAGACTTCCCAGTTCGCGCGTGGTCAATGCGGCCCGCGTATCCGACGATGGCCGGCAACGGCAACTGTGCGGCAACTTCTTTCAATGTCTCATGGTTGCGCTGGATGAAGCCCGGCCGTTCCAGCAAGTCGAGGGGCAGGTAGCCACAGATGCAAAGTTCCGAGAACACGGCCAGGTCCGCGCCACGCTGTTTCGCTTGCGACGCCAGGCTCAGGATGCGTGCGGCGTTCCCTTCAAAATCACCAACAGTAGGATTAAATTGAGCGAGAGCGATTCTCATTCGGTTTGAAGATTAGAATACGGTTGCCCTTCGCAGAATGCAAATCGCCGCAACGTTGGCTGGGGTGCTCCATTTGAATTCCGCGTGCTGATTTTATGGGATACTCCCAGGAAAGTTCCCCGACGGTTGTCCCCATCGTCTAAAATCAATTTCTGATGAGTTGGCGCATCCCAGACCGGCGCACTCCCGACCCGGAGATACTCCTTCAGCAGGACTACGTTTTCTGCATCCTCAATCTCATCGTCATAGTCTCACTCCTTATTGCCAATCTGCTCCTTTCGCACGTCTGGGGACCCGTCACTCCTTTATTGTTTGTAACACTGGTGCTTGGCTTTGCAGCGCATTTTGCGCTCACCATCTGGCTTCCTTCTCTTCGCGCCATTACCACCCTATCTATTCTTATCAACGTGGTTATCACCCTCGTGGCCTCCACAACCAATCGGAACGACAGCCAGTATTACATTTTGATGAGTGTCCCTGTCCTCCAGGCTGCTTTCCGCTATTCTCTCCGCGGCACGCTTTCCATCGTCGCCCTGGCAAACTTTCTCAATTTCTTTTGGATCTGGCAGTATGGGCGCCTCCATGGCGGCCAAGTCGCGGCTGACGAATACGTCGAAGCCGGCACCATCTCCTTCATCTACACGGTAACCGGCATTGTCTCCTGGATCATCGTCAACAATCTCCGGCGCAAGGAAGCATTCCTCGCCGATAGTCTTGATCAACTGTCACGCACTCGCGTCCTTCTCCTCGAGGAAGAAAAGCTCGCGGTCATTGGCCGTCTCTCGACTTCCATCGCAGATGAAATCCGCAATCCGGTTGCCTCAATCATTCGTAAGGTCGCCGTTGCGCGCCAGGACGGGCTCGTGCCTTCCGAACAAGCCGCCTTATTCGATTCCGTTCTGAGTGAATCTGCCCGCCTCGAAAAGCTTGCCGCGGATTTCCTCGCCTTCGCGCAGCCGGCCGAGCTTCACCGCTCGTCCATCAACGTCGCGCAAACGCTTCGCACCATAGTTGCCGCTGCGGAAAACCGTGCCGCCTCCCGCCATCTTAAGCTCAGCGTCACCGCAGCCGCCGATCTCCCTGCCTTTCTCGACCAGTCGCAGATTCTCCTGGCGCTAACGCACTTGCTTCATCACGCCATCGATACTTCTCTCCCTGAAAACTCCATCTACCTTCGCGCAATGGTGGTGGCGTGCAACTGAAGATCGACCATGCAGCGCCCAAGATACCCGCCACAGAGCTCTCGTCCCTATTCGAGCCGTTTTACCGCGTCGGCCCTTTCGGTGGTGGCCTCGGCCTCGCGATCGCCCGCAGCATCTGCCGCACTCACGGCGGCGATGTTTCCATCACCCAAGGCCCGGATTCCTGCATCTGCTTGACCGTAGACTTGCCCGCCGTGCCCGTTTCCTCCCCCACTCCCTCCTGAGCGCTATTTCAGCGCTCCAATCCTGCGGATGCCCCTCTCAGTCGGTCCCCGCTTAAAAGAACAACGCGCGCTTTGAGAATTTGCCGTGAGCCAGGAGCGATAGGAAAGACCAGGCTGTGCGAGGCCAATTTATCTGTCTCTAAAAAGAAAAGGCTCCTAGAAGGTCTCCAGGAGCCCGAGAACTTGAAATCGAAACGTGAATTAAACGCTGAACGAGCTTCCGCAGCCGCAGGTGCTCTTCACATTCGGGTTATTGAACTTGAATCCCGCGCCTTCCAGCGTCTCAATATAGTCAATCTCGACGCCGTCCAGGTACATCGAACTCATCTGATCCACGGCAACTTTCAGCCCATCGAAATCCAGCACCTCGTCGGTTTCATTCGTCTGGTTCTCAAACGCCATATGGTACTGAAAACCCGAGCAGCCGCCACCCACGACGGCAACGCGTAGAGCCGTCGGGACAGGGCTCTGCATGCCCATAATCTCTTTCACTTTAGACGCTGCTGTTGCGGTCAGGTTAATCATAATTTCTTCTGGCCTCCGGTCGCGATCCTCGCCGCGGAACTCATTACATCGTTAGTATAGCACAGCCGTCAAAACGAGTTACCGAGCGAGTTCCGAACGTGCACTTCCCTGCCGGCACCTTTCGACAACGCCAGTGCTTTTCCCTAAAATAAGATGCATCTATGGTCCACAAAGTTACTCTCCTGCCGGGCGAAGGCATTGGTCCGGAAGTTTCCGCCGCCGTGCGTAGCATCTTGGATGCCACCGGCGTTCAAATTGAATGGGAAGAACTTGGTGCGCGTGCGGAAAATACCGACAAGAGCACCGTAACCGGGGACGTCCTCAATGAGGCGGCTATCCAATCCGTCCGCCACAACCGGGTGGCGCTGAAAGGGCCGATGGCCACCGCCATTGCGGGTGGCGCTCGCAGCGTCAACGTGGCGCTGCGGAAGAGTCTCGACCTCTACGCTAACCTACGCCCGGTGCGGAATCTCCCCGGTGTAAAATCGCACTTTGACAACGTAGATGTCGTCATAGTCCGTGAAAATACCGAAGACCTTTACTCCGGCCTCGAACATGAAGTTGTTCCTGGCGTCGTGGAAAGCCTCAAGATCATCACCGAAAAAGCCTCCACCCGCATTGCACGCTTTGCCTTCGATTACGCCCGAAGAAACCATCGCAAGAAAATCCACGCCATCCACAAAGCCAACATCATGAAGCTGGGTGACGGGCTCTTCCTCCGTTCCATCCGCGCGGTCGCCGAGCAATACAAGGATATCCAATACAAAGAGCTGATCGTGGACAATGCCTGCATGCAAATCGTCATCGATCCGGGCCAGTTTGATATTTTGCTGTTGCCCAATCTGTACGGCGATGTGATGAGCGATCTCGCCGCTGGCTTAGTCGGAGGCCTGGGCGTCGTGCCCAGCGGTAACATCGGTGACGAGTGCGCCATCTTTGAAGCCGTTCACGGCACGGCCCCCGATATTGCGGGAAAGGGTCTAGCCAATCCCACAGCGCTCTTGATGAGCGCCATTCTGATGCTGAATCATCTCGGCGAGCGCTCTGCTGCGGAACGCATCCAGCTTGCCCTCGTGCGCGTCTACAAAGAAGCCAAGCACGTCACCCGCGACATCGGCGGCTCCGCCTCCACCCAGCAGTTCACCGACGCCGTCATCGCCGCCCTGCCCCACGTTTAATATCGGCTGCCCCAGGTGCGGGTTTTGCACCTGGCTCCTCCTCTAACCCTGCGGGTCTCTTATTTTCGATCTTCTTCTTAAAACTTCGCCCGCGCGGCGATGGCGCGAATTTCGGGATTCTCGATGATTTTCTTGCGCAGGTTTTCCTTTGTGGCTTGCAACATCGCGCGTCCGAGGTCGTGGCCGTGGACGTACAGACCCGGGAACGGTTTGAACAGCCGCCCCAGTGGACTTACCACCGCGAAGATCTTCGGCAGGCTCGGTGAAGGCTTGGCATCGATAAACGCTGGCCGCCAGCAATCCGCCTCCACCAGTTCCAGTAAATCGTGTTCGGTTTGTGCTTTCACGCGCGCCCACATCATCCGGCTATCGGCGCGAGTTCCCTTCCCGCTGATGTAGTGGAACGCTGCCCCGGGACTGTGCTGCTTCAACATGTTGGCGGCCGCCAGCGTGTACGCATACGTGATCGTCCGATATTCCTCCGCGCTCACCTGCGTCGAGGAAATTCCCAGGCAAAACAGGCACGCATCGATCCCACGAAACGCTTCCTCGACTGTCGCGTAATTCAAAAAATCTTTGTGCACGAACGTCCGCAGCTTCGAGCTTGTATTCATCAGCGGCCGCCGAGTGATGGCGCGTACTTCTTCCACATTCGTCGCCGCCAGGCAAGCCTCCAGCACGCTATTTCCTGCCGATCCGGTTGCGCCGAACAGTAGAATCTTCACGGATTTAACCGGCCCTTAACCCTTTGATTTGGAGAAAGTGCGTGAGTTACGCCCGGACGTCAGTTGGGTGCATAAATTTGATAGACCATCAGGTACACAATCACGCCAGTAACGCACACGTAGAACCACAACGGCAGCGTCCACCGTGCAATTATGCGATGCTTGTCAAACTTCTCGAGCCACGCCCGTCGCAGCGTCACAAGGATCAGCGGCACAATCACGATCGCCAGCAGTATGTGCGAACCCAGAAGAGCAAAGTACACCGGCCGGATCCATCCTTGCCCGCGAAACATCAGAGGCCCGACGCGGTAGTGATACACGAGATACGACGCCAGAAATACGCACGAGACGGCGAACGCGGAGATCATCAACTTCTTGTGTAAATCGCGCTTCCCGCTCCGAATAGCGCCATACCCGGCCGCCAAAAGCACCGCGCTCACAGCATTCAACGTCGCATTCAGTGCGGCTTGCGAAAACATGGAGCTCCCTTCCTGGATTTCTCGTCTAACGCGGCAGCTTGTCGTACATCATGAGTCCCAGCAGAATCGGGATATGCATGACTGTGGCGTGCATCAGCCACTTCGCGCGGGAATTCGTCTTCGAATGGGCCGCCCACAGGCAGACCTGGACCAGTCCTGTGCAGCTCACCAGCGCTCCGAAGAAATACAAAACCCCCGCGAATCCCATGATGGCCGGCAGCAGGCTCACCGCCACCAGCGAAGCCGCGTACAGCACAATCTGTCGGAAGGTGCGTTTACCTTCCTTATCCACCACTGGCAACATCAGAATCCCCGCGCGCGCATAATCCTCGCGGTACATCCACGATATCGCGTGAAAATGCGGGAACTGCCATACAAACAGAATCGCAAACAGCAGCCAGGCCCCTGCATCGAGTTTGCCGGTCGCTGCTGTCCAGCCAATCATCGGTGGAATCGCCCCAGGAATCGCTCCAACAAACGTCGCCCACACCGTCCGTTTTTTCAGCGGCGTGTAGGCCAGCAAATAACTCAAACAAGTCAAAACACCCAGGAGGCACGGCAGATACCCGGCGGAGATCGCGAGATCAACGGCTCCCGCCACGGTCAGCGTCAGCCCAAACCGTAACGCCTCCTGCGGAGTCAGTTGCCCCGTAGGCAGGGGCCGCGAAGCCGTGCGCCGCATGTAACGATCAGACTCACGCTCGATGTAGTGATTCAATGCGGCCGTTCCCGCGGCGATCATCATCGTACCGAACACGACGTGGAGCATGTGCAGCCAGTCCAACGGCCCGCGCACGCCCATGTAAAAACCAGCGCCTGTCGTCATCAGCACCAGAAAAGACACGTCCGGCTTCGTCAGCGTCATATACGCGCTTAATTTATTCGCCGGAGTGAACTCCGTCGACCGGGCTGTGCTCATCGAGTCGCCACCTCTCCCTCCGTCGCGAACACCAGCTCCCTGTTTCGCGGTACAAGACGGTAGCACACCAACACCACCAAAATGGATGAAGCAAACAGCACCGCTCCCACCACTGTATGCACCACTGTGGAGGCCACCACTGGGAACAGCGGTTGCGGATCATCCGCACTGACAATGCGCGTCCATAGCGCCACGATCCCCAGCAATATCTGCACGCCCACCAACGAATGCAGCAGTACGCGTGCCTGCACAATTTCTTTCACCTGAGGGAATCGTCGCCGCAGCACCGCCGCCGTCCAGATCACCATCGCCAGTACGATTGGTGCTCCATAAACATGCGGCTTAAGCGAGAGGTACTTGTGCCGAAACGCTGCGCCTGCCAGCACCTGCAGGAAAATCAAAACCGCATTCCAGGTGACAATCGAGTGGATTGCCGGCGTGCCCGGGTCTTCATATTGCGGCTGGCTCTCCATCCACCACCGGCTCGTGAAGAACGCGATGCTCACTAGAATCGCAAACATGATTTGCGCCGTGCACGCATGCATCACCGGCAGCCAGTAATGCAGCAGCTTCAACACCGTCAAGCCGCCCAGCAGCCCCTGGACGATCACGCCGCCCAGCGCCGCAAACCCCAACCACCTCAACCACCGTCGCTCTTCATAGCGCCACAGTAGAAATGTCAAAATAATGATCCACACGCCCAGAATCGCAGCAACCACGCGATGCGTGTGCTCGAAGGCGATCCCACCAACCATGGGCGGATTCAGCGTCCCGTACGATAGAGGCCAGTCTGGCACCGCCAGGGCGGCATCCTCAGAAGTGACCAGGGCCCCGGCTATGAGCAGACCAATCGTCCAACACACCACAAATAGGGCGAATTTATGAACTCCCGGATGATAGGTGACTTTCATCGATTTCGGGCCCCGCCCCGAAATGCACATTATACCGCAACAAAAAACAGAGACGCTCCCCTCGATCCCTGAACCGGTTGTAAACTTTATCAGGAACTTTTCCAAAACCCAAGCCCATTTGGTTTTTGTGGGCCCGAGCTGTCCAAATAAGACAAAAACATCCCCCAGACTAAACGTTCCGCAGTCACTGGAGTCGTTTACCCCACCTCCGTCATTCCGCCCTGAGCGGTGTCGAAGGAAACGGAGTCCCACGGAGTGAGGAATCCTCTTCTGTCACGGCCGAAAGGAATCGGTCGGGACCAACCTACGCGACTGCCGACGACCGCGTGGTCGGGTCGGCATGGATCTCGACCGCGCGCAGCACCAAATCCTTCAATGCTTCGATGAACAGCGGACCATCGCCGACTGCCGGCATCATGCGGAATCGTTCAATCCCGGATTTCCACGCATCCGCTCGGCCATCTATATTAACTTCGTGCAGCGTCTCGATATGCTCGGTCACAAATGAGATCGGCACTACGAGCATTTCCTTCACGCCTTCATGACCCAACCGCTCCAGCGTTCCCACGAACGACGGTTCCAGCCATTTCGCGGGGCCAACACGGCTCTGGTAACACAGCAGATGCGTTTTCGGCCAGCCCGGATATTGCTCCGCACCCTGCCGACATACCAGCCGCACTGTCTCTTCGATGTGTTTCGGGTACGGATCGCCCTTCTCCACCAGGCTCATCGGCAACCCGTGCGCGCTGAATACCAGATGGACCCGCGAGCTGTCTGGGAAATGCCGCAGGATTTTTCCGATATTTTTTATCAGCGCCTGGATATAAAATGGGTGATCGTAGAAATATTCCACCGTGCGCTCGGGCAAATCGTCGACTGGCTCGCCGTACACGCGCCTCCATTCTTTCAAACTGCTTAGTGTCGTTGCGTAAGAATAATGCGGATACAGTGGCAGAAGGACTAATTCATCGAGCCCTTTGGCCTTGCGGATTTCGGCGACGGCTTCTTCCGTCAATGGGTGCCAATACCGCATCGCAGTCACGGCAACCGGATCGATGTAGGGTTCCAGGGCTTTCACCAGCCGCACGCGCTGCCTCTCCGTCAAAATTCCGATCGGTGAGCGCTTCCCGATCATTCCATAGCGCTGGGCTACCGGAATGCAGCGTTTCTTGGCGATATATCGCGCTAGTGGCCCACGCACAAAATTCAGCGGTCCCAGTGGAATTATGTCCGGGTCAAGAAACAGATTCCTTAGGAACGGCTCGACGGAGTCCAGCGAGTCCGGTCCGCCCAGTTGAAACAAGACAATGCCAATGCGCTTGCGGGCCCCCATGCTATTTGCCCCGTGACAGCAAACCTTTCAGCTTTTCGATCTCACCGCGCAAATCGGATGTGCGTTTGGCGATCGAAAGATAAAACAGAAAAAATACGCCCCAGCCAATCAGATACGCGGCGAATACGCTGTTCAGGTTTTTCATTAAGCCTCCGCTTCGCGTTGCAGGATGTCGACTTCGTGCTTCATTTTTTCAATTATGTAGCGCTCGATTACAAGAAAGATCATAAGTACATGCATGGCCAGCACGGAAAAATAGAAAACTTTCGCCATCGTGGGCTCGAGGCCTGAGTTGGGTCCGCCCATAATCACCGGCGCCGGATGCTGCGTGCGCCACCAGCGGATGGCTCCAAAGACCAGTGGCACGTCAATGAACGCAAAGATGCCAAACAGTGAACTCAGCAGCGCGCGCCGGTTCGGCTCCTCAATGAGAGTCCGCAGCAGCAAATAGGATACGTACAGCAGCCACAGCACGAACGTGGAAGTCAGCCGCGCATCCCATGTCCACCAGATTCCCCAAGCGGGTTTTGCCCAGATCGGTCCCGTGATCAGCACAACGGTCGTGAACACAAGCCCGACCTCCGCGCTCGATACCGCCAGCCAGTCGTATTTCTCTTTGCGTTTCCAAACATAGAGAAGGTCGCACAGGAAGCAGATGACGAAGGCGTCCATGCCCGCCCAGGCGCTCGCTGCGTGAAAATAAAAAATGCGCTGGAGCACACCCATGGTGCGCTCTTCCGGCGCCACATAAAACGAAGCGTAGGCCGCCGCGATCACCAAGAGTATGGCTGCCGCGCCGAGAACCGTGCGTTTACCCATTGCGGATTACTCCTCCAGAAGATATTCGCCGAAAAGCCATAGAGCCGTCAAAAAAATGAGATCGAACACCGCCAGGAATCCGATACCCTTCCACAGCACGATCGAGTCGCGATCAAGCAGGCTGGCCGTCACCAGGGAGCTCACCACCAGCACCGGGGTTAGCAAAGGCAGCAACAAAAGCGGCAGGAGCAGTTCGCGCATGCGTGCCTGCGCCGAGATTGCAGATATCGCCGTTCCAGCAATCGCGATCCCCAAGCTGCCGGTGAACAACACCAGAACCAGCACCGGGAGTTTGGCACCAAGCGAAATATTATAGAAAATCGCAAAAAACGGCAGCATGAGCAGTTCCGTCAGGAGGAGGAAGAGCGTATTGGCACCGAGCTTGGCCAGAAAAATCGCAAACGGATCACTGACCGCCAGCCGTAGAGAACTTAACGTGTCATTTGCCTGTTCCCGCAGAAAACACGATTGAAACATCAATGACGCCGCAAAGAGAATTGCCAGCCACAGGAGCCCGGGAGCGAATTGCCGCGCCTCCTCCGTACCCGGATTGATCGCAAAACTGAACAGTACCAGCACGATGAGAATGAATACGCCGGTGGTTGTCAGCAACTCCCGCGAGCGGAACTCCGTCCGCAGTTCCTTGCCCAGCAACGTGGCCGTGTTGGGAAGCAGGCTCATCGCGGCGTTCAGGCGCCCCCAAACGTCAGGATGGCGCGCAGCGACGCGCCCGTTTTCGTGTCCGCCACAACCGCGCCGGCATCGAGCCGCAGGGCCCGCGTCGCCAGCGCGGAGATTTCGGACTCGCCGTGCAGGCTCATCACCACCGTACAACCGGAGCGATTCACTTCCCGCAGTGAATTTGCCAGCCAGCTGATTCCCAGCGGATCGAGCCCGGTAGCTGGCTCATCAAACAGCAATACCGAAGGCCGGTGGATCAACGCCCTCGCAATGGCGATACGCTGGCGCATTCCCCGCGAAAATGTGCGCACCAGCGAATCGCGCCGCTCGTAAAGACCAACTTCCCGCAGCAATTCCTCCGCGCGCTTTGCCGGCTGTTCCACGTTCTGCAATTTGCCGAACAGCACAAGGTTTTCTTCCGCCGTCAACTCGTCGTAGACCATCGTGGTGTGCGCCACGTAACCCGGCCGCCCGTTCTCTGACGGCTGTGCGACCGCGCCGGGGAAACTCAGTTTCCCCGCTGTGGGCTTCACAATTTGCGCTGCAATCCGGAGCAGTGTTGTCTTGCCCGATCCATTCCGCCCCGCCAGTACAACACATTCCCCAGGCGCAATCTCAAAGCTGACCTTGCGCAAGGCGAAAAGTCCGCCGTAGCGTTTATCGATGTTCTCGAATCGTAGCCCTGTTGGAGGTACTCTCAGCGCTGTCACAGGAGGTTTTCCGGCGCAGCGGCAAATCCTCGTTTGCCCCGCCGCGCGGCCATTTGCCTAACCCTTAACGAGATCGCGCAGCAGCTTTTCGACCCGCGCCCGTTCCCGTGCGTACTCTTCTTCGGAAATCGTGCCGGCTTGCTTCCGCAGCTCCAGGCGAAAAATCGTGTCCTTCAGGGAATCGAGGCTCGCGCCCACGGCCGCGTCAACGCTCGCCACCGTTGGTTTCGAATTCCCCACTGGCGCCGCGGGCGCTGCTGACGCGGTCTTTGCCTGGGCCGCCTGCTTCTTCTTCGACTTGGGGCGTTCGACGGCTTCGTCGTCATCTTTAAAGCCAGGTCCGCCTGCCACGACGACCTGTTTCCGCGACAGCAAGATCGCTCCGCCAGCGAAAAGCGCTCCCAAGCCCACCAGCAGCGGCCACTTCAAATCGTCCAGGCGCCCGGGAATCGCATGAATATCCTGGCTCTCGGTGCGCGAATTCCCTTCCTGCTGCCCACCTTGGCCCTGCCCGCCGCCCGCCCCCGCGGATTGCGAACCCGCGCCAGAAATGTTCAACGCGAGACTTGCTTTGGCCGCCAGCGGCGCATGTGTGTACACCATCATGCCCTGTTCCTGGCCTGCAGACTGCAAGCCATCCGCCGCCAGCGTTACCCCAGGAGGTGCAACCACCATCAGATTCATGCCCCCATAGGTGGCCGGCAGCTTCACGGACAGCGAGTTTCCAGGATAAGGAAGCTCGTAGGACAGCCGCACTTTCGTCTCCCCGGGACGAAACGCATATGCAATCGCAAACAATCCTTTGCCTTTGTCGATGGACGCTTGCGTCACCGCCATCCCCATTAAAGCAGTCGTGGCGACGTTTTGCAGCGTGGCTTTCTCCGGAATCGCAAATTCAAAATTTCCCTCGGTTCGGAAATAGGCCTGGGGAGGCTGCGAATTGTTTTGCACGTCGTACTCCTCCGCGCCGATCAGCTTGTCACCATTTGGCTGAAGAATCACCCAGTGCGTGGGCACATTGATGGTCTTGGGGTCTTTCGAGGTTTCGTACACATCGACATCTACGTTCGGGCGCCCGGGTGGCAGAAACGTGTTAAACGAATTGTCATGATAAGTGGCCCGGATCAGCACAGGTCCCATGCCGATGGTATCGCTGGTGACGGTGAACTGTCCTTGCGCATCGCTCGTGGCAGAACCAACCTCCACCATGCCTGCGGTGGGGTTCAATAGCGTAAGTGGAATGTTTGGGACGGGCTTCCCCGTCGTGCGATTGATGACCGTGCCATGAACCGTGCCTGCGTGAGCGGCAAAAGCTAGTAGGAAGATGCTGAGGCTTGTAGTGAGAAGGATTCGAGGCCAGAATCGGCTCATCGAGCGCCCCGCTCCACTGTGGTCGGCTTCACCACGCGTGGGCGCCGAATCTGCGATTCGGTGGTTTCTTCAATCTCTGTGAGTATCAGGGCTGCTTCGTTTTCCAGCGTCGTCTTCATCGTTTCGTAATCACCTTCGGAGTATTTCCCGGCGCGGTATTCAAATTTCAAGTCGCGCAAATTGTCGTAAATCGTATCACGCCGCTCGAGCAATTGATCCAGCTTGGTGCGGTGCGGTGCCAGGTCCGACGCGTCCGGCTGAATATAGAAGACGAACAGGAAGATAGCTGCCGCCAATCCCAGGCACGCGCCCAGCGTGGTCCATTCCCCGGATCCCGCCAGTAACGACAGAATTGTCGCTGCAATCATTACGTTAGTCCTCTGTCTCCCGGTTCGCTTGTGCCCGCGCCCGATCCATGGCTTCCGAGGATACCTGGGGGCCGTGATCTCCGGTAGCCGATGCCAACGCGACTGCAGCCTCCGGCCGCTTGCGCCACCTCGAAATTACCATCAGCACGAGGCTCAGCCCAATCAGGAAGTACACCCACGGCATGGCCCAGGCCACCATGCTAAACCCGCTTTTGGGCGGTTCGGCATACACTGTAGTGCCGTATTCCTTCACAAACGCTTGGGTAATTACATCTTCGGAGTCTCCGCGGTTGACCCACTCGCCAAGTTCTTTCAGCATGCCCGCCGACATTGTGCAGCCCACGTGGTTGCACTGTGTCAACACCTGGTTGCATCCGCACATGCACAGAAATTTTCCACCGATGGCTTTCACGCGGTCGGCCTGCTGCTGTGCCAGCAGTGGCAACACGCCAAAGCCCGCAATCAAGATCAAGTCGAGGAGCCAACGCCGCTTAATCATGTCCCTCCCTCAGCGTAACCGTCGGATTCATCGCCGGAGCCACAGTGGAGGGTGCCGCTGCAGGCGCGGCCGCAAGCACGAGCGCTGCCTTGCGATTCGGCATCAGTGCCAGCAACGTCCCCATCACCACCCACACTCCGCCCAGCCAAATCCATTTCACCAGCGGGTTCAAGAAGGCATGAATCACCGGAAGGTTAGTGTCCGGATCCGATCCCGCAAATACCACATACAGGTCTTCGCGCAGGGTCGAATAAATCGCGACCATCGTCCCCGATTGCTCCCCGGTGCCGAAGAATTTTCGCTTTTCCGGATACAGCATCATTAGCTGCTTATGATCCTTCAGCACTTCCATAATCATGCGGTCGGCCGTATAGTTCTTGTCCGCTTTCGCGTCCGCGGTCTGCAGCACCAGTGTGTACGGGCCCAGCTGCATGGCGTCACCGAGATTCATGGCCCGCTGGACTTCTTTATTGAAGGGGGCGCCCGCCAGGCCGATAAAGATCAGCACCATCCCGAAATGTACCACGTAGCCGCCATACCGCCGCGTATTCCGCATCGCCAGCTCGTGCGCGGACATCATCATACTCATGCCCGTCCGTGCGGAGATGACCTTTGCCCCACGATAAAACTCCTGCACGATGGTCCAGAACACAAATGAGCACAGCAGGAAGCAGAGGTCCGAATAGATATCGCGATAGCCCAGCGCAAAGAAAACCACACAGCCCACTACCGCAGCCACCAGTGGCCATCCAAAATTGCGCTTCAAGCTTTCCTCTGACGTCTTGCGCCAAGCCAGCAGTGGACCCACACCCGTCAGAAACAGAATTGCCAGGCCGATGGGAACCATAATTTTATTGAAAAACGGCGCACCCACGCTGATCCGCGACCCGGAAAGCATTTCCGAAAAGACCGGGAAGAGCGTTCCAGAGAGCACAGCGATGCACGCCACGAGAAACAGCAGATTGTTGAACAGGAAACTCGATTCCCGCGAAATCACCGAATCCAGCTGGTTTTCACTCTTCAGGTAGTCGCGGTTCTTTACATACGCCACGAAGCAGACCGCCAGGGTAATCAGGATGAAGCCCACGAACCACGGTCCAATCTGTGAGTTCGCAAACGCGTGAACCGAACTGACTATGCCGCTGCGCGTCAAAAACGTTCCCAGGATACACAGCAGAAACGTCGAGAAGACCAGCCATACGTTCCATACTTTCATCATCCCGCGCTTTTCCTGCATCATCACCGAATGCAGAAAGGCGGTCCCCGTCAGCCAAGGCAAGAGCGAAGCATTTTCTACCGGGTCCCATCCCCAGTAGCCGCCCCAACCCAGCACCGCGTAGGCCCAGTGCGCCCCCAGCATGATTCCCAACGATTGGAAGCACCACGCGATCATGGTCCACTTGCGGGTCAGGTGAATCCACTTTTCGCCCGGATACCGCGCCAGCAGCGCCGCTAACGCAAACGCGAATGGAATCGTAAACCCTGTATACCCCGAGTACAAGTTCGGCGGATGGATCACCATCTCCGGATATTGCAGCAGCGGATTCAGTCCGTTCCCGTCGGCGCGCGTCACCATGTCAATCGCGCCGCTGGCATTCACTGCTCCCAGCATCTTAAACGGGTTTTCAACAAAATTATTCAGCGTCAAGAAGAAAATCTGCACCCCGGCCATCACTACGCCGACATACGGCATCAATTCGCCATTTTTGTTGCGATAGGCAATGAGCACGGAAAGAACGTAAACGGACAGCAGCGTGCTCCAGAACAGCAGGGAGCCTTCCTGGCCCGACCACAATGCAGCAACCTTGAAGAAATTGCTCAGATCGCGATTACTGTGCGCCACGACATAGGCCATCGAGAAGTTGTCAGTGAAGAACAGGTACTCCAGGCTGATAGTAGCCAGGAAAATCAGCACACATGTGGCGATGCCTGCCTGCCGCGTGCTCTTTACGAGCAGAGGATGCCGCGTTTTGATCGCGAACATTCCTCCTACAAAGGCATACACCGCGCAGACAAAAGCGAGCAGAAGTGAAAAATTACCGAATACATCCATAGTCCTTCCGCCTCTCCCTCGTAGGTTTCTTGGCTGGGCGTTTTACATGCTGCTTTGCGTCGTTGGTCGTGCTGGGGCTCCCGAATCTCCACCGGGCGCTGCTTCATATTTGGAAGCGCACTTTGCCTGAACCATCTCCGCCCGGAACCGGCCGTCGGCTTCCGCACGGCCCTCTACCAGGGCTTGGGACTTGTCAACGAAAGTGTCTGGCAAAGGATCGCTGCCCACATAACTGACGGACAGGGTTTTACCTTGCTCTTCGAGCATAAAATCAATGTGGCCCGCCGACCGTCGGATGCTTCCGGGGACGACCGTGCCGGCTAATCGCAACCGGTGGCTCCTTTCGGAACCTTGTAACTGCTGATATTCCGCGATCGTGTGATAGTACGTCTTGCTCTCCCCGTACCCGAGCCAGGCCAGAAAGGCCAGAGAAATTACGATCACTCCTATGCCGACGCCGAATTTCGCGCGTTTCTGCACAAATCCCCCTTATGCAGTCTCTCAACTGCCAGTTTAGCACGTTCGCCTACTGTGTACATCCAGCTCCCACTGTCAGTTAACCCATCACTTTCTGCAGTGACACGCATCACAACCGCCCCTCCTGCGCATCACGCCGTCGCACCCTCAACCGCTCGACGGAATTCTTCTTCCTGCCCGGCCACTTCCCTGCCGTCTCGCAAAAAGGCCCCTGCGATCACGGGACAATTCAACTCCGCACCCCGCAATTTGCCCGCAATTCCCTCAATTTCTTTCGAAATCAGCACTATTCGCTTTGGCCGCAGCGAGCGCCGTATCCGCGCGATAGTCGATGGCAATTTTTTCTCAAGGAGTTGCTGTGCCGACGCCCCTTCGGTGTCCTCTTCAACCGCGCACTCCAGTACATAAGTGAGCAGCAACCCGCGCCTCTGGACCTCGCTCAACACCATCTCTCCCGACTTGCCTGCCCGAGGAATCTGTATGGCATCCAGCAGTGCGCCTGCCTCGCCTTCAAATCGCCCCTCTGCGGAGTATAGAAATTCCTCGTCCCGTTTTGGCGCTATCGCACCCAGCAGAAGAGTCTGAATGTGCACCGGCCGGTAGCGTGTAGTCCATTCCAGTCTTTGCAATCGGCGTATCATGTGCTCCCGCGAGGCCATTTGGCCACAACCGTCACAGGGGAGTGCCATTAACTTCGACATGTTCTGCTTAAAATCGTAGTCCATCCGGCTGGCAGGAGCAAATACCTCGAAGTACAGGTCTGGAACAGTCGATTAATGTCCTCAGAATCAATAGGATGCGGTTGCAGGGCCAGGGATGGTTTTGAGGTTAGTGCGCCCCGCAACCGCAGATTCACTTCTGGCTGTTGAACCCTTGTCTCAGCTCGAAGTTTCGCAGCCGCCGCCCTAATAGGCGCTCTTTACACCGAGCATCGGGAAGGGCGAAAGGAAGCCGCGCCTGATTTGATCTGAATTCTGATTATTTACTAATAACTGGGGGCTGGCCTATCTGTTCGCCGTGGCGTTCGACGGCAACTTGGCCCTTAGGCACCACTTCAATTCCTGACTCATTTCGGTAATTTCCATACCTGGCATGACGATGAACTTGCATGACAGCATTTCCCTTGGCTCATCGTCGTCGGGCAGCTGGCACATCACCCGGCAGTACTGACAATCCTGATTCCAGCAAAATCGCCCATAGGGAACCGTCTCCGGGCTGATGAACTGAAAGCAGCGCAACAAGGAATTGCGTTCCGGTACATGAAACTTTCTCCCCAGAATCTTGATCCCAACCAATTTTTCGTATGGACGGAACGGTTCCGACATGGTGTCCCCTGCTCTGGCTGCCGCTTCCCGCGCGGCGCATTTAGCCGGCCAGATGCTTTCACAGTTCTCATTCAGGGTAGTTCGCAAGGCCATAGAGGAACAACGGCGCGATGCAGGGCGCGTAGCGAATCTGCTACGGGGGGGTCAATTCCAACGATAATTCTACTTGGGGGGCACCTTCCTCACCTTCCGGGGCGCGTAGCTCTGGGTCGTCCGTTGTGGTATAGGCGCGAGTCTGCGAGTCTTGCGGCTTAACTTCTCAAGTCCCAAAATCAAAAAACTGGCACATGCGCCGGTATTTCTTATATCGCGCCGCGAGCAGTTCCTTCACATCCTGATTGGTCAGCACCAGCAACTGTTTCTCCAGCACTTCTCCAAATAACTTCGCGGCTGCTTCATGATCGCTGTGCGCTCCGCCGTCCGGCTCCGGAATAATTTCATCGACAATTCCCAGTTCTTTCAAATCATTGGCCATGATCTTCATGGCGATCGCCGCCGTTTCCGCTTTGGTGGAGTCCCGCCAGATAATCGAGGCGCAACCTTCCGGCGAAATCACGGAATAAAAACCATTTTCGAGAATGTTCACGTAGTCGCCCACGGCCACCGCCAGTGCCCCGCCCGACCCGCCTTCGCCCGTTACTGTGACGATGATCGGCACTGGCAACCGAGCCATCTCCCGCAAGTTTCGTGCGATCGCTTCCCCTTGCCCCCGCTCTTCCGCATCAATCCCGGGATAAGCGCCCGGTGTATCGATAAACGTAAGCACTGGCCGCCCAAACTTCGCCGCCAGTTGCATTACCCGCAATGCTTTGCGATATCCCTCCGGCTTGGGCTGGCCAAAATTGCGCACCACCCGCTGTTTCGTGTCGCGGCCTTTCTGATGCCCGATGACCGCCACCGGGTGTCCCCGGAATTTCCCCAGCCCCGTGATGATAGCTTTGTCATCCGCGAAGCCGCGATCTCCATGCAGCTCGATAAAATCCGTAATGAGCAAGCTGATCCAATCCAGCATGTACGGCCTCTGCGGGTGACGTGCAATCTGCGCCCGCTGCCAGGGACCCAGGTGTGCGTAAAAATCCCGCCGCAACTCCAGCACTTCCTGTTTCAGTCGCTCTATTTCTCCTTCGCCGTCCTCGGTGCTGGCCAGCCGGCGCAACTCCTCGACGTCCTTCTCCAGCCGCTCGATCTCTTTCTGCCGCTCGAGCGTTGTGATTCCCTTCTTCCCTTTATGCGCTGCGCACATTACGCCACCATCTGAATCGCCCGCTGGCCGCAGATCTGCCTGACGGCGTCCATCAGCTTAGGCGTGATCCGGACCTTCTTTTGTGATTGCAGCAGAGCGACCGATCCGTCGGGTGACCGCAGCTCAAACACCACGGTACTTGGCCCGGGAGCGCTCGCAACTATATCTTCCAATTGGTCCAAGATTTCTTCCCTTAGCTGCTGGAGTTCCAGCCGCACGCGGAATTCCGCCGCCCCCGCCCGCTCTGCTACATCCGTCACCGCCCGCGCCTCCTGGAGCGACAGCCGCGTCCCGGCTTCCTCGATCTGCACTTTCGCCTTCAGCAGCAGCGGCACACCGGGCTTCAACAGATTTTCCAGCCGCGCAAAACTTTCTGGAAACGCCAGCAATTCCTGCACGCCAGTCATATCCTGCAAAGTGAAGATGGCCCAGCGCGCGCCTCTTTTAGACCGCATCGGCCGCGTCCCGACGATCAGTCCCGCGACAGCCACCTCTTTCCCATTGCGCTGCCCTTCGATTTCATCGAGCGAGAGCACGCCCAGCTCCTTCAACCGGGAAGCATACTTCTCTAGCGGATGCCCCGACACATAAAACCCGAGCATAGCGTACTCGCTTGCCAACCGCTCTTCCTCGCTCCACGGCGCGGCATCGCGCAATTCGAAATGCACTTTCGGTTCCGCGTTTCCGCCGCCAAAAAACAGTCCGTGCTGGCCTGATTCCTTCGATCGTGCCGCGCGCTGCAGGGCCGACACTGCTTCATCCACAGAAGCCAACATCGGCTCGCGTGGCCCCAGCGAATCCATCGCCCCCGATTTGATCAGGCTCTCGAAAACGCGCTTATTCAGAAAGCGCGGTTCAATCCGCTCGCAAAAATCGTACAACGATTTAAATTCCCCCTGCCCCAGACGCGATTCCCGGATCGCCTTTGCCGTGTTCTCGCCGACATTCTTGATGGCTGCCAGTCCGAAACGGATCGAATCTCCCACGGGCGTAAAATACAAATCGCTCTCGTTCACATCCGGCGGCAAGATCGAAATGCCCATGCCCCGCGCTTCGTTGATGTACTTTACGACCTTCTCCGTGTTTCCGGTTTCTGAAGTCAGCAGCGACGCCATGAACTCCACGGGATAATGCGTTTTCAAGAATGCTGTCTGATACGCCAGCAGCGCATAAGCGCACGAGTGCGACTTGTTGAATCCGTAGCCGGCGAATTCTTCCATCAAATCGAAGATGCGCTCGCCTTTTTTCTCTGGAATACTGTTCTTCGCGCAGCCGTCCAGGAACTTCGCCCGCTGCGCGGCCATCTCTTCTTTCTTCTTCTTGCCCATCGCGCGCCGCAGCAGGTCCGCTTCGCCCAGCGAAAAACTCGCCAGCACGTTCGCGATCTGCATTACCTGTTCCTGGTAAAGAATGACGCCGTAGGTCTCTTCCAGAATGTCCTTCAGTTGCGGCAATTCGTAGCTGACCTTCGTTTTGCCTTGCTTGCGGTTGATGAAGTCGTCGATCATCCCGCCCTGAATCGGGCCCGGGCGGTACAGCGCGTTCAGCGCGGTCAAGTCCTCGATGCGTGTCGGCTGGTAACGCCGCAAAATGTCGCGCATGCCGTGAGATTCAAATTGGAAGATGGCCGTCGTGTCGCCGCGCGCGAAAAGTTTGTAGGTGGCTTCATCGTCGAGCGCCAGGTTGTCAAGCTCGATTTTCACGTTTCGGTTCTGTTTCACCATGCGCACGGCATCATGTAGCACCGTAAGGGTCGTCAGCCCCAGAAAATCCATTTTCAGCAGGCCGATGCGCTCCAGCGCCGTCATGTCGTACTGTGTCGTGATTTCGTCGCGGTTTGTCTTATACACTGGAACGAGTTCCGTAAGCGGCTGCGGCGAGATCACCACGCCGGCCGCGTGTGTCGAAGCGTGCCGCGCCAGTCCTTCCAGCCGCAGCGCCACCTTCATAAGGTCACCCAGTTTCTCATCGCCCTCGATGGCGGCCTTTAGCTGCGGCGACTGTTCCAGCGCGTCCTCCAGCTCGATTCCCAAGGTCGTCGGTACAAGCTTCGCCAGCCGGTCGACTTCCCCGTAAGGAATGTCCATCGCGCGGCCCACGTCCTTAATCGCCGCTTTTGCTGCCATGGTCCCAAACGTAATGATCTGCGCCACATTGTCGCGCCCGTATTTCCGCGTGACGTAATCGATCAATTCCCCGCGCCGCCTCATGCAGAAATCGATATCGATATCGGGCATCGACACGCGCTCAGGATTCAAGAATCGCTCGAAGAGAAGCTTATACTGCAGTGGGTCCACATCCGTGACACGCAGCGCATAACTCACCAGGCTGCCAGCTGCCGAGCCCCGGCCCGGCCCCACCGGAACTTCCTGAGCTCTCGCGTAGTGAATGAAATCCCAGACGATCAGGAAGTAGCCCTCGTAGTGCATCTTCTTGATCATTTCGATTTCTGACGTAAGCCGCCGTTCATATTCCTGCAGCGGATTCCGCAACATACCCTGCTTTGCCAGGCGCTCCAGATTCGGCAAGCGCTGCGCAAAGCCCTCTCGCGCCACTTCCTCGAAATAGCTGCCTGGCGTGTGCCCCGCGGGCACCTTGAATTCCGGCAACGCGTTCGGGATATGATCAATCCTCACATTGCACCGCGCGGCAACGTCCACCGTCCTGCTCAACGCGTCGGGCACTTCCCGGAAAACTTTGGCCATCTCTTCCGCTGTCTTGAAATAAAACTGGTCCGTGGCGAACTTCATGCGGTGCGCGTCACTCATGGTCTTGCCGGTCTGGATGCACAACAGCACTTCTTGCGCGTGCGCGTCTTCGTGGTGCAGATAGTGGCAATCGTTTGTGGCGATCAGGGGAATCCCGGTCTCTTTCGACAGCCGGATCAGCTCGCGATTAACTCCTCTTTCAATTTCCAGGCCTTGGTCCTGAATCTCCAGGAAGAAATTCCCTTTCCCAAAGACATCTCGCAAACGATAGGCATTCTCTCTCGCCTGGTCGTACTTCTCTTCCACAACACACTCGGTCACCGGGCCGCGCAGACACGCCGAAAGCGCAATCAGTCCCTTGCTGTGTTTTGCCAGCAGGTCGTAATCTATGCGCGGTTTGTAATAGAAGCCTTCGAGATATCCAGCGGAGACCAACTTGATGAGATTGTGGTACCCCTCCAAATCTTCACACAGAAGCACCAGGTGGTTGCTTCCCCGGGTGCCGGGCTCCATTTCTCCGCGTTCCCCGTTGGCCGCGCCATTTGGGACGGCAGCTTTTTCGCCGCGGTCATGTCGGCTCCCCTTGGCCACATACACTTCGCAGCCGATGATGGGCTTCACATCCCGCTTGGTGGCTTCATTGAAAAAATTCGCAGCAGCAAACAGGTTGCCATGATCCGTGATCGCCACCGCGGGCATTTTTTGCCGCGACGCTTCGTCGAGAAGCTCGGTGACATCACAAGCGCCGTCGAGAAGGCTGTAGTCAGTGTGAACGTGCAGGTGAACAAACTGGGGATTGCCCATGGAAGTTGATTGTAAATCGCCGCGCCCGGAATTGCGACCCGCTTTCTCGGGTTTCCCACAGCCGCGGCTTCGTCTTTTTCTCGGCTATTTCTTGGCCTTCTTCTTTGCCCCTGCAGCTCTTCCCGCCGCCATCAGTCTCTCTTTGGTGCCCGCTTTTGTTGCCGCCCCCCCGTGCTTTGCCGGGGCAGCTTCGGCCGGTCCTTGTTTTCCCGCTGCTTTTGCGGGTTTCTTTTCTTTTTCCTTTTTCTTCGGAACTTCCTTGATCCCCGAAAGCTTTCGCAGCATCTTGAGCCGCTCTTCCGGTGTTTTCCCTCGTCCATTCAATTGTGCCGCAAAAACATCCTGCACGACCTGGTCAAATTTTGGCCCCTTCGGCATTCCCAACGCTTCCAGCTCATTTGCCACCACGGGCAAGTTCATGCGGATCGGCCGCCATTTGTGCAGAAACGCCTTCAGCTTCGAAATCGCTGCGGAATTATTCGACTCCGCCAGTAGATATGCCACGTATTCCATCGGCAGTTTCTCGATGTACTTAAAGGCGTCAAACGGCGTTTTGGTCTTCTTCCCAGCCAGCTCCTTTTGCACTTCCAGCGCCTTCTCCGGGAAGTTCTCAATGGTGTCTATTTCCGCCGCGCGAAAACCCAGCTTTCCCAATACGTGGCCCACTTCGCGGTCCTTTAATCGTCCCAGAATCGCCAGCATCATCGGTGTCGCCAGGCGTGGCCGGAAACCTGCCATGAACAAGTCATCTCGCACTTTGATCACCCGATGGATGGCATCGTAATCAGGATGTTTTTTAGCCAGCAGCGGATGCACCTTCTCCAGCAGGTCATGCTCTTCCCAATCCTTCAAGATCAGATGCGGCCGCTCTTCCTTGGCCAGTGCCCGCAACTCTTCTCCTCCATCGTCTGGTGTGATGGTGTCTTGTAATTCGCGCTCAATCGCCAGGTTGAACCATTCCTGCGTGCGCGATTCCAAATGGTAGCCCATACGCGCCGCGATCCGCAGGGCGCGCAGTAAGCGCGCTGGCTGATTCGTGAAGCTGTGAATCGTCAGCGCCCGTACCTCGCCATGTTCGATGTCCGATAGCCCGTTCGTTGGGTCGAGCAGCAGTCCTCGCGACGCGGGATTCAGCGAAATGGCGATCGCGTTCAGCGAAAAATCCCGCCGCCGCAGGTCTTCCATGATTGTGGACCAGCGGATTTCCGGCCGCGTGCCTGGTCGCACGTAGTGATCGTCGCGCGCCGCGCTAATGCTCCCCTCGTAATCGCCGGAAAACAGAATCTCGACGTGGCGGAGTTTCTCGTCTTCGGAGACAATTCTTGCTCCTCCCTTTTCCAATTCTCGCGCCATTTTCGAGGGGTTACCCTCTACCGTGAAATCCAAGTCTCGCAGCGTTGCGCCGGTGATCAGGTCGCGCACCGTCCCGCCCGTCAAGTACACATTGAATCCCATGGCTGCGGCCAACTCTTGCACGCGCAGCAGAGCCGCTCGCTGCTCGGGCGAGAGCCGGCTTTCCAACAGAAACATGTAGTCTGGCATTGCGCTCCTTCCGCTTTTGGATGGCCATTCCGGAGCGGAATGGCGCACCCGCGATGATTCCCTTCCCGCTCGCTAGGCGCGCGGGTGATGTGCCTTGTAGATCTGCTTCAGCCGCTCTTCCACGACGTGTGTGTAGATTTGCGTCGTGGAAATATCGGAATGTCCCAGCATCAATTGAACCGACCGCAGATCCGCGCCCCGTTCCAGAAGATGCGTGGCAAAACTGTGTCGCAACATATGCGGCGTTAACGACTTCCGCAATCCTGCTTGCCGCCCGTAAGCGGACAATATCTTCCACACCCCCACCCGGCTCAACGGGCCGCCCCGCCGGTTGATAAACAGCGCCGGTGTATTGATGGGCTTGCCCTTTCCGGCAAGCATCGGCCGTGCTTCCTTCAGATAGCGATCCTCCAGCGCGAGCGCTTTCTTTCCAATCGGAACGATGCGTTCCTTATCACCCTTGCCAATGCATCGCACGCAGCCCGCCGAACGATCCAGGTCCATCACCCGCAGGTGAATCAATTCCGATACGCGCAGCCCGGTCGAGTACAGCACATCCAGCATCGCGCGGTCCCGCAGTCCCAACGGTTGTTTCTCATCCGGCTGCGCCAGCAGGCGCTCCACTTCTTCCAGCCGCAAATATCCGGGCAAGGATCGCCGAATCTTGGGTGATTCCAGATTCTGCGATGGATCGTCCTTTCGCCATTCCTGCATCTGCAGAAACCGGAAAAAATTCCGCATTGTCACCAGGTGCCGCGCCACGGTGCGGCTCTCCAGCTTTTGCCGGTACAGGCCGGCGAGAAAATCTACCAGCTCGTCACGCGATACTTCTTCCAGTTGCAACTTCCTTTTCTTGGCAAATTCTTCAAACTTTTGCAGGTCGCGGCGGTAGGCCGAGACGGTATTCGGCGACAGCCCTTTCTCCACACGCACATGCGTCAAAAATGACGTAATGGCTGCGCTGATTTCCATCAGGAACCCGCGAATCCTTCTGCTGTGCCCGGGCGTCTCATGGCAATGCCATACACCT
>Ga0307471_100000320_pt1 | contig 24492 bp, 17 predicted proteins | sample atmos_gasesAM3C__2_FD_204566 | JGI IMG/M metagenome (GOLD analysis project Ga0307471, IMG submission 204566) | Hardwood forest soil microbial communities from Morgan-Monroe State Forest, Indiana, United States - atmos_gasesAM3C_515 | ecosystem: Environmental > Terrestrial > Soil > Temperate...
GTGCCGTTGTTGCCGTTGTGCGCGACCTTTATGACAATATCCACGCTATAGAGCCCGGCGCGCTGTGTAACTTATTTTTTATAGATCTAATAACGGTCGTGTGATGCTTGTAAAAGCGACTCTGGAAAATCGCGGGAGATGACGTCCTCGAAAGTCTGGGTAACGCGGCCGCCGGGATCGGTGATTCGGCCATAAAGATCAAGAACCGCCGAGTACAAACCCTGTTTGCTTTGGAAACTTAAGTCTCGATTGCGCAGTTGCACGGTAATGGGAACTAAAACCGTGTTCGTGGTTGCGCGAAGAAAGTCGGCCCGGTATTGAAAGGGGAGCTGGTTGGCAACGATGTGACTGAGTACCCTTTCCTCCAAATCGCGGAAATGCTGTGGCGGGCGTTGAATGAGGGAATTGCGTTCCTGCATCTCGAATTCATTATTGTTCGCGGTGATCCCTCCTAAAGGCATTGGACATGTGGTGCCGTTGCTGTTTGTAAAGCGGTCTGCTTTCGACCCGCGACCCAGCATCTCCGATACGCTCAATCCGGCACCAGGAACGTGCGCAAGCGCGTCTTTCTCACACGGATCGTACGCAATGTGATACTCGCCAGATCCCGAAGGATCCACAAACTCGATTTCGATGTTCTCGCCAATCCCTTCCAGATGACGATACCGCCATTTTTCCCAGGGATAAGCGCTGGATTCACCGCCCCCCTGCTCCATGGGGCGTTGATAAGCGCCGCCCGTAGGATGAGATTCAATCTCGTCTGCTTGACCCCAGATGATGTAAATGCGGCCGCGGTCAGTTTTTCTACCCGGAATGCCGGAGGAAAAGTGCTCGTCGGCGTAGGCAAGGCGGCGATAGTGCTCTTCCTTGGCGGTGTTGATAGGTGATTCGGGGTCGGGATTGCGCTTGTCCCAAAAAATCTCGATGAATTGCTCGCGCTCTTCGTTCGTGGAGAGTTCCAGGAATGCTTTGCGCTCGTCCGCCGTGATGATGTCCACAACCTCGTCTTCCAGCCATATCCTGTCTGGAGGGCCGAGCTCTTTATAGAGCTGCTTCTGGCGCTTCTTGAGTTCTTTTGAAGAGGGCGGCTTGGCGGAATTGTCCTGCGCAGGCTGATCCTGGGCGGACAAATGCAGCGACCAGGCAAAGCAAACTGAAAAAGCAAGAAGCATCACGCCGCGTTTTCGAATCTTCATGAGGACACCTCACTCGCACATTCAATATAGACACTCAGAATCCGGGAGGGCCGGAGTGGTTGCCCAGATAAGCGGGGTTTAGTGAAGATTGCCTGGTCAACGAGACTTAGCTCTCTGCCCCCAAAGCTCATTTTGAGCTTCGCGCAGGACGCTACTCAGTATTAAAGTGACGAGGCGCTTTCGGGCAAGCAGTTTTGTGCCACGGGGGATGAAATGGCGGGCAATGCGATGGATCAGGTCAAGCATCTTGTCGTGGTCATGATGGAGAATCGTTCCTTCGACAACTTGTTGGGCTTCCTATACACGAAGCAGAACAACGTCCCGCCGATTAATATCCCGGCTCCATCCCCCGGGCAACAAAACAGTTATGCCGGGTTGGTCGACCCGAATCCCACCAGCCCTTTCTGGAATCCCTCCAACCCCGAGTACTTCACGAGCGGAGCGCCACCGGTAAAGGTCTACGCGACGCAGGGCACCACTGGACCGAGCCCCATGCTGGTACCGGACCACGATCCGCGCGAAGAATTTGATCACATCACATTTCAGATTCTCGGTCCGCAAGGGTACACCGGTCCGAGAATGTTGGGCTTTCTCGTGGACTACCTCACAACGGACCCCGGCCATCCGCAAAACGCGAATCAGTTGATGGAATGTTACAGCCCGGACCAGGTCAGCGTGATCAGTCAGCTCGCGCACAACTATGCAGTCTGCGACCGCTGGTTCTGCTCGACGCCGAATCAGACTTTGCCGAATCGAGCGTTCGTTCACGCCGGAACTTCGATGGGGCGCGTGAACAACAAACCGGAACAGCTGTACGACGCGCCAACGATTTTCGAGGTGCTCCAGAATACCGGACACAGTTGGAGGGTTTACAACGACACGATCCTGATGTCGCTGGCTCGGCTGCAGTTTCCCCGGTTGTGGGATCCGCTATTTCAGGTGCACTTCCGCGGCATTGGAGAACTCGAAGAGGACGCCGCCGCTGGCACTTTGCCCGAGTATTCTTTTGTGGAGCCGAGCTTCCAGATTCTCCCAAACGACGGCCATCCGCCGCACGATGTGGGCCTTGGCGAGCAATTTCTCTCGCGCATCTGGAAAGCGGTCAGCACGGGCAAAAACTGGAACAATACGCTGCTGGTGATTACGTTCGATGAACACGGGGGCTGTTACGACCACGTGGAACCGCCGGCAGCGAAGCCGCCGGATTCGGCGAGCAACCCCGGCGAGGAAGGGTTCCGCTTCGACCGTTACGGAGTGCGCGTGCCTGCGGTCCTCATCTCGCCTTATATCGAAGCTGGGACGGTGTTTCGCTCAGCGACGGAATTGCCGTACGACCACACTTCAATTCTCGCAACTCTGCGCGACTGGCTTAACATCCCTGAGGCAAAAATGCTAACCAGCGCAAGAGTGAAGGACGCGCCCACCTTTGCTAATATCCTCACTCGCAGTACACCACGCACGGATCTGCCGAGCATTGCATGGAATGCTGCCGCCACCAAACCGAAGACGCAATTTTGGGCTCACAACGACTTGCAATCGGCGATACTCAGCGCGAACGGGCAGCGCTATAGGCACGGGTTCAGGAACTGGTCAAGAATGAAGCCGTTCGGAACGCCTCCCTCGGCTTCACAAGGCCAGTAGCGCGTCTCGGCTACATGTTTTCCGGTTATCAGCGGAACGGTATTCAAGCGATTTCGGCTGTTGCTGCTTGGTGAACCACTACTGGGACAATCCTCGAGACGAGGCCAAATCGGCGTACTCTTGAGAAAAGGGAATGTCCGCCCAATTGCGTTTGTTCAGCCGGAGGAAGACGTGGACTATAAAGAAAGACGACGTGGTCCCAGATATCCGTTTATCGCCAGCGCGGAACTGATCGAGCAGAAGGCCGATGTGCGCATCGCTTCGCGCGTCAGCGAGCTGAGCATGAATGGCTGCTATCTGGACATGATGAACCCCTTCCCCCAGGGAACACTGGTCCTGGTGAAGATTTCTGCGGGCGAAGACTTTTTTCAGTCCAAAGGGAAAATCGTCTATTCGCAAATGAACATGGGCGCGGGCGTGGGCTTCATGGAAATGGATAACGCTTCGCGGACGATCCTGGAGCGCTGGATGGACGACGCGAAAAAAGAAGCGCTGAAAAACGCCTAGCCCTCCCTTGGAAAAAAACTGAATTCCTCAGAATAAGCAACCTCTTTGCTCTCGAATATCTCTAGAAAACGTTCCGCTTGAATTCCGACATCAGGAAATCGCAGGAGCGCACACACAGCGCCATAATCGTGAGCGTAGGGTTCTGGCAGGGATTTGAGGGAAACCCCGAAGCATCCATAACAAACAAATTCTTGATGTCGTGTGTTTGCTGAAACTGATTGAGAACGGATTTCTTCGCGTCCGAGCCCATGCGAGCGATACCAGCCTCATGCAACGCCCAGCGCGGCGCGGAGGGATGCGCGTAGGTGCGAATGTTTTTTCCGCCGGCCGCCTCTAGCATTTCCCCGGCCGAATCTCCCATGTCCTGAATCATGGCGCGCTCGTTTTCCCCGTCGGACATGTGGATTTTCAGCACGGGAATTCCATAGACGTCTTTCACTTTCGGATCGAGCTCCACAAAATTGTCCCAGCGCGGAAGGACTTCGCCGAATCCGGTGATCGAAATCGTTGTGCGCGCCACTCGAACGGCCTTTTTGTAAGCAATGCCGAATCCCGGCGCATTCCAATCGAATCGAGTGGACGACTCACCTTCAAAACCATAGCCGCGGAGAAATCTTTTGTACGGCGGCGCGTTAGGTATATTGCGAAAGCGCGCAATGTATACGCCCGTTGGCTTGTGCGGTCCGCCGCCCTCCACGGATGGCTTCTCTCCCATGCTGGGAAATTCTCCGCTACCGCCGGCGCTGCGGACGTGCGCGGTAAGGTAATGCCCCAGCACGCCGCTCGAATTTGCCAGCCCGTTCGGATACTCGCGCGTAGCGGAATTGAGGAGGATGCGCACGGACTCCTGCGCCTGTGCGCACAGAATGACCACGCGCGAAAGCAGTTCTTGCGGCTGGCGTGTCACTCGGTCAATGTACAAGACACCGTTCGCGCGATTGTGCGCCGAGTCCACCAGGATTTTGTAAACCATGGCGTTTGAAATAAGCGTGCAGTTCCCTGACGCAAGCGCATCCGCAACAGTCGTGAACGCCGAATTGAAGTAGGAGTGCGTCATGCAGCCGCGTTCGCAAGGACCGCAATAATGGCAAGGACCGCGACCGTTCAGCGGCTGCGTCAGATTTGCGGAGCGCGCAGGCATGACCACGCGGCCGAGCTTCTCGCGAACGCGTTCGCGGAAAAGCGTTTCCTGGCAAGTCAGCGGAATCGGCGGCTGAAAAAAACTATCCGGAAGATGTTCGAGTGTTTCCTCGCTGCCGCTAATGCCCACGTATCTCTCGACAAGGTCGTAGTACGGCTGAAGGTCTTTGTAGCTGAGCGGCCAGTCTTCGCCGTAGCCGTCGCGCGACGCGGCCTTGAAGTCCCAATCGCTGAATCTCAGGCAAAGGCGGCCCCAGACGTTCGTGCGCCCACCGGTGATGCGCAAGCGGCCCATCCAGTCAAATGGCTTGTCGGCCGGAGTCGTATAGGGTTCCTCGTGATCGTTCACAAACCAGTCGGCGTTGTATTCGTCGCAAGCAAACTTGGATTGGATCGGCCGCGTCTTGCGCACGATCTCCGCAGCCATATTGCGATACTTCAATTCGAAGGGCGGCTTGTGCTCGGTGAAATTCTCGTCGGACTGCGGCCGGCCCGCTTCGAGCAGCGCGACTTTCAATCCGGCTTCCGCCAGGCGCTTGCACGCCCAGCCGCCCGAAGCGCCCGAGCCCACAACTATAACGTCGTAAAGGTGGTGTTGTCTTTGCGGCATGCAATCTTAGGGAAAAATGGATGCTAACAAGGGCGCTGCAAGCGGTCAATCGAGCAATACAAAGCGCGTTCTTTGGTGGTTGTGAACCATCTAACGCGAGTGATACCATCGGCGCGAAGAAGAAAAGAATCGAGCGATGGGCAAGGAAAAGAATCTAGTTGTCATCGAAAGCGCGACAACCGACACCGTGGGACTGACTCGGCGTGCGATGGTGCATCGCGTGCTCGCTGCAATGAGCGCCGGCGCAGCGTGGCCGCTGGTGGCAGGTTCTCATCCAATTTTTGCATTCTTGAAGAGCGACGCTTTTCTCCGCAACGACGCTATTTTCGATAGAGCCGAAGAACTCGGCCTGGCAAACTGGAAGCCCGCGTTCCTGACTCCGCAGCAAAATGAACTCTTGGCCGCACTCGCCGAAAGCATCGTGCCCAATTCGACGCGCGCGCACGCGAGCCGCTTTATCGATCTTCTGCTCAGCGTGGACAAGCCGGAAAATCAGCGCAAATTCGCGGAATCGCTGGCCGCGCTAGATGCGGAAGTACAGAAGCGATTCAAGAAGAGCTTCCCTGCCCTCGACGAAGAACAAAAGAATGCGTTCCTGACCGACGCCTCGACGAAGCCAAAAAACACGGAAACGCCGGAATCGGAAGCTGAGAAGAAACAATCCGCGCTCTACGAACATTTCGAAAACCTGAAAGGCTGGATCAGCGGCGCGTATTATTCTTCGGAAGTGGGCATGCGCGAGCTTGGCTGGACGGGCGATTATGCCTTCGCGGCGTTTCCCGGCTGCGCGCATCCCGAAGGACACCACTAAGGACAAATTCATGAGCACAACGATGCATACGACAACGGGTCGGAGAGAATTTCTTCGCGTCGCGGCCGTAACGGGCACGGGACTGGCGCTGGCAAGACGACTGCCCGCCGCACCGCAAAAATCGGTGCTGGTGTTTACAAAATCCTCGGGCTTCGAGCACGACGTCGTCAAGCGCGTTGACGGCAAGCCCAGCATCATGGACGACGCAGTGACCGCCCTCGGCGACAAGCACGGATTCCACGTCGGCGTCACCAAGGACGGCCGGATTTTCGACGACACGCAATTCCATAAGTATGCCGCCGTCGTTTTTTTCACCACCGGCGACCTGACCACGCTGGGGACCGACGGCAAACCACCCATGTCACCCGAGGGCAAGCAAAAGCTGCTGGACGCCATCCACAAAGGCATGGGATTCGTTGGCGTTCACGCGGCGAGCGACACGTTTCATCCGCAGCCCGACCCGAAGGATCTTTCCAACCGCTACATCGCCCATGGTGACCAGCAAGATCCCTATCTGAAAATGCTGGGCGGCGAGTTCATCATTCACGGCAGCACGCCCCGCCTGCAGGATACTAACCTCATCGTGAATGATCCGAAATTCCCTGGTCTTGAAGGCGTGACCTCCCCCGTCAAGTTCAACGACGAGTGGTATTCGCTGAAAGATTTTGCGGCGGATATGCACGTGATACTGACGCTCGATACGCACGGCATGACCGGGCCGCCCTACCAGCGCCCGCCGTATCCCGCCACTTGGGCGCGCATGCAGGGCAAGGGACGCGTCTTCTACACCGCCATCGGCGACCGCCCGGACAATTGGAAGAATGAGTTTTTCCTGAATCTGCTCGGCGGAGGGATCCGCTGGGCGATTGGCGACGCCAACGCGAGTGTGGAAACGAACCTGAAAGAGGCCGCGCCCGGGTACGCTGAAATTCCTCCCAAGGAACCTGCTAAATCCTGATCTCTTTTAAGCCCGAGCATCACCTTACGTTGTGCGGGAAAAAACCCAAGAGCGGGACGTAATAACCCAACGAGACCCCGCTCTTCGCTCCCGCTCGTTGTGCTAACTCTCTTCCCCTGAACAGATTCCCCAAAGACAACTGCCCGCTCACATCGGAATCGGCTGATTCAGCCGCGGCTTCACATACCAGCAAGGCCGGTATCCCGCATGCGGAAACATCGAGTGCGCGCAGGTGACTGTCTGCACGGGATTCTGCTGGTCAATCTCATAGCTCGTCTTGCCGCCTTTTTCCGGGATGGCCAGAATGCGTGGGTCTTGCCAGGACTCCAATGGGTCGTTGAGTTTCGGATGGATCAGGCGCAGTCGAAAGTACAAGTAATCTCCGAAATACAGTAGCGCCGCAGCGGACACAACGGCGATGAGGGTGCGCTTAGCAAGGACGCTAGGCGAAATCATTTTTGTTGCCTGACGGAAAAGTGTAACGTCAAGAGCGGAGAATGGTAATGAATAAATCTGGGAGTCGCTAGCGCAAACTTGATGAAGCCGGTGGGATTCGAATAACAGTCATTGTTGAAATCCAAAATGCAAACTGCGGACGATCCCCACAATCTCGTCGCCGAGCCGCCTAGCGCAGCTCGGTCGATTTCTCCCGACAGTCGTCAGCTAAAAACTGTAACGTAGCGAAAACTGCATCACACGGGGGCTCACCAGCGTCCGGGTATAGTTCCCGAAGGAGACCGCTCCCGGAGCGACGGAATCCGTCGAACCTGTATTCAGGGAAGTTACATCAAATCGGACGCTATTCGTGACATTGAAAACTTCCCACCTGAACTCCAGCTTCTGGTTTTCAAACGTGTTCCAGGTCTTCGACAATCCAGCATCAATTCCAAAGTTGCCATCACCACGGAATTGGTTCCGTTGCCCTGCTTCTCCGGCATACGGCAGGCGCATGTTGGCCAATGCACCGGCGGGATCAGCAAACGCATTGGGATTTCCACCGATGGTAGTCTTCTTTTGTGAGATTGGCCCAGTTTGCACCATGAACGCTCGGTAGGACCAGTTGCTGGCCCACCCCGCGCCGTCGACCACCGAGAACGGCAGTCCGCTGGTCCAACGCCCAAGTCCTGAGAACTGCCATCCTCCAACAACTGCGTCCATAAACCTTCCTGAGTTCGCCCCAAAGGCCCTTCCGCGTCCGAACGGGAGCCGGTACACCCAGTCCGTGGTAATCAGGTGCCTGGTATCGAAATCGGAGGACGCACGATTCAATCGTGGGTTGTACGAACTCTGGATAATGCTGAAAGCTCCCGCATTGGCTTGCACTCCGTATATATCGAAGCGCTCCGCCGTGGAGCCGAGATCGAAGGAATGGCTGTATGTATAAATGAAGTCCATCTGGAGACCGTGGGTCATGGCATGGCGCAGAGTGAATTGCGCGGAGTTATAGCTGCTGGTTCCGATCGAGGATATGGCAAACAGCGACGAGTATTGGTTGTTCCAGATCATTCCCGTTTGCGATGCACCACAGCCCTCGGGGGTGAACGCACAGAAGATGTCGAGGTCGGCAAGGGCAGACATTTCGTCCCCGCGGTGGAAGCGCCACTCCTGATCGTAGATGCTCGCCGTGGCTGAAGGGTATGCGCCCTGGGTGCCGGGGAACAGGTCCTCAAAAAATGGGATCGGCGTGATAGGAGTTCCTGCCGAAAGGGGTGCGCCTCCCCGAGCATCCACCTGCTGCGATAGTAGTTTCGCCGCCGTGAAATAGCTCATGTGGGATTTGGGATCAACGAAGTTTGTCGGCTCTGAATAATCTAATTGCTCGAGCGTATGACGTCCAAAACGTCCTACATAGGCGATCTCGAGGGCAAACCCCCCGGGCAACTCGCGTTGAACGGAGAAATCCGCCACTTCAGAATAGGGCGTCTTCATATTGTAGTCTGCCGTTTCGGCAATGGCGAAACCGAACGGATCGGTGCTAAAGGGATAGGTGACCGAAGAGGGAGCTACAGGGGAAGTCGTCGCTCCAATTGGGGGCACGGCGTTGAATGCAGTGAAGCGCGGTGAGTTATCCACGGTGGGCACATTGACAGGCGGCTGGCTCAAAGTCAGCAAGCCGGGAGAACCGGCTACGTTATAGCTATTCGCAATGGCTTGCCCGAAGTGGTCGTAATAGATGCCGTACCCAATGCGAATTGCAGTCTTCCCCGGACCGCCGAAAAGGGAACCCAGGAGGCCTTTCGAAAAATTCGGCGAATAGGCAATCGCAAGGCGAGGGGCAATATTCAACTTCGCCATGTACCAGTAAGGCTTGCCGCCATGCATTGGTCCGGATGGCGCGTAGGTGATGACTGGTTCGTAGATCTGGCCAAGCTGGGCCATTTGCTCCCGCTTATTGAACCAGTCGTACGTGTTGAAGGTCGGGGCCAGTTGCTGTCCATTGACTTCGTAAGGAGGCTGAAGGAAAGAGTGCCGCATTCCGAAAGTGAGGGTCAGATTCGGTTTCACCCGCCAAGAGTCCTGAATGTAATACTCGAATTCATTGTCTCTAAAGTTTCGGTTTAGAGATGTGCCGGTGGGTATTGAATTTGCTGTAAGCCCGCTTTTCGCGATGGAGTAATTGAAGTAGTAAAACTCCTCCGGTAGCAAGCCGGTCAGCGACGAGATCGCGTCGTTGTAATTCGGTCGAAAATCGATTTGTTGAGGGTCGTTGACACCATTAGCCACGGCCGTAAAACCGGAACCCGCGAAGGCCGGGTTTCCGGGATCAAGACTGACATTTCTACCGGCAATGCCATCTCCTGTAAGCCAGGCCCAGTTGTTGTTAGCGGAGTTAAAAGATGTAGAATTCGTAGTAGATTGAACGTCAATTCGCCGATAATTTACGCCAAACTGAATCGTATGGCGCTTCTTGGCCCAGCTCACATCATCGACGAAATTGTGAACGGGAACAAAAGTAATGGTAGAAGACCCCGTTGGCAGGAGCGGGCTACCGCTCAAGAATGAAAAGTTGCCCACGGCCCCCGCAGAGTTTGAGTATCCCTGTCGCGAGAACTGATAGCGAGCGCTGTTGATCCAATTGTTCGAAATCGTCCAGGTATCGCCAGCCGCGATGCCCTTGGTGTTGTCGGTGGTCGTATTGCCTGGGATTCCGCCCGGGAATTGTGGCGCACCAGAGGCGCCATCGCCCTGTAAGTTGCCGCGCACAAATATGCGGTTCCGGTCGGTGGAGTTGTAATCCAGCTTTGCGATGTACGTGGTCAAATGGACTGGAGCTGCGGCGGAGAATGCGTAGGATTTGAAATTCAAACCATCCCCAAAGAGAGTCCCATTGGGTTCCACCTTGAATTGGTTATAGAACTGTAATGCATTAGGGTCGACTCCGGCTCCCCACGGGCAGGTGCCATTGGCTGAGCAATTGGGATCCATTTTCGCGATCTGCGCGGGGGTAAGCGTCTGCGTAACATCGTTCAAGTCGATATACTTCACGTTCCCCTGTTTGAGAGAATCCGTGGGCACCGTGCGGAATTGCTCTGAACTTTCTTGGGTGCGCTGACCTTCGTAGTTCAGGAAGAAGAAGAGCTTATTCTTCTTGATGGGACCGCCAAGAGTGGCGCCGTACGTGTTGCGAATCAACTGACCGGGCTTGTTCGGAGCGCCGGATTGCAACTCCGCCTGCTTGTTGAACCAATCGTTGGCCAGGCCGAAGTTGGTCCGATTAAACTCATATGCTGAGCCGTGGAGGCTGTTTGTGCCGCTCTTCGTAACCAGGGCCACTTGTGCGCCAGAGGAGCGTCCACTGTCGGCATTCGAGTTACTTGTGGTCACGCGAAACTCTTCGACCGAGTCAAGAGTCGAACGCAAAACGCCAAAAAACGCGCGCCCGCTAAGCTGATCGTTGTTGTCCAATCCGTCCAATGTAAGGTTGCTCTGGTCCGAGCGCGCCCCATTGACGGTTCCGCTGCGGCTATCACCGATGGGATCTACGTTGCGGCCAAGGTAAAGGACTCCCGACTGGAGACTCAGAAGATCGGGCACGTTGCGGCCTTCCATGGGGAGCGCCTGAATGGTCTGATTGTTAACAGCAGTTCCGATCGTCGCATCGGTAGTATTCAGTGTCGCCACGCTTGCGCTTACATTAACTGTCTCGGTTACGCCTCGAATCGACAGTGTAAAATCAATGGTTGCGGGCAAGTTCACCAACAGTTCCGCGACCTTGCTTTGCGCGCCGAAACCGGTCGCAGTGACTGTGATCGTATATGTACCTGGTGCGACCTGAGGAAACGAGTACTCGCCTTCATTGCTGGTTTCTCGCGTTTCCTTGAATCCCCTGGCTTTGTCTTCGATCGTCACGCGAGCGCCTGCGACCGCAGCTGACGACTGGTCTGCAATCCTTCCATGCAAGGAAGTCATGGAGTTTTGCGCCGCACACGACAGGACAGCTATGGCAAGATACACCACGGCGACTGCTAGTCTTGACAGCCTCATGTAACACCCCCAGAAACACGAACGACATTACGCTACATCACACGATTCGCCCTCGCCAGGACACAACAACCGTGCCATCTAACTCGCGAAGCCGAATTGCCAGATGCGGACGATGCTCAGTTGGACGCCAACCGGGAGAGTTTCGTTAGCTGATCGCAGCCCCGCAAGGACACAGCGCCCGCCAAACGTTCCGAGCGCGTCTACACCCGACTACCGGACATTGACTTTCCGTCCACGATCAGATTGTCGTGACCACCCGTTGCGGCCGCCTCTGTCTGGGCAGGACGCCGCAGGCATCAAAGGGGGGACACGACGACATTTGGCTGGTGAGCTTTATGGATTATGATTTGGGGTACTTCGATCTGGAGACCCGCGTGCTCGAACCGCTCGAAAATCCCTTCGGCCCAAAAGTGTTACCTATGTAGCCGGTACATTGTGTAACCCATGTCTCCGGGCCGGACCTCTGAAAGTTGGTGGAGCCGATGGGATTCGAACCCACGACCTCCTCGATGCCATCGAGGCGCGCTCCCAACTGCGCCACGGCCCCACCGAAGGAATGCTTGAAGTTTATCACAGCCGGCGAGGGCGGTGCGCATTTGTCGCGCGATGGACGGGCTTGCGACAACCACTAAAGTCAACTAGGGGTCCTGGGGGTTTCGGATCAACGGAGCAATCGCTTGAGCAAATCGTCGAGCAGGGCGCGAGCATGAGCGCCCATCGAAGTGAATTCCAAGCCCATTTCCTTGCCCGGCAAGACGTTGCGGACCACCGCCTCCGCTTGGACAACACCCCCCGGGACTTCAAAAACCAACATCAGGCTGGTTCCCATCGGCCGCGTAATCGACCCGGAGAGGGACAAGCCTCCGCTGCTTAGCGTCTGGACGCGAGAAACCTGCTGCATCCCCCCGCCATACCAGGCGGCAGTCATCCCATTTGGCAGAGAGATCCGCTGATGCCTGCGCGTCTTGGACGGAGCTTTGCTGGCCATAGATAAGGGCAAAATTACGACTTTAGCGGAGTGAATATCAATAGAACAGTAGTTCTCTTTTGTCAGTACCGTTTGTAGACGGAATATGGTTTGCGGATGCCCATCACCGCTGTTCTGCCCATGGGATTTTCAGCTTCCACTATCCCGCTTTCCCTCACAATCCTAACCAGGCACCTTACAAGGAAACGAGTCCTGGCATCCAAGACATCCATTTTCGATTGATAGGTATCTATAATATAAGCTAAAGAACTAGACAAGACACCACAGCTCAGCCGCCATGCCTCCTCGCCGACGCGAATCTCATCAGCAACGTCTAACCCCTGCTTTTTCATATGCTTCCGTACTCCTTGCGCGCCATGGAGCGCCGCAACTTCTTTCCTATCAGGCGCTAGCGCACTCTTTCCCGTGGCAACGGATGCCGGGATCCCCTCTCCCTTCTTTGACCTTCTGCTGTTTTGCCCATTTTGCCCTTCGCTATCTTGTTTGTTTTCATGCAAATCCGAACTGCCCGTTTTGCAAGTCTTTTGTTTTGATAACGATACAAATTGCCGGGGGGTGGGGGGGCCTATGTTCCATTTTCACTTTTCCATTTTCCTGCTACATCCGCGGGTGGACGGGCGGCCCGAAATCGGTAGAATGGCAGGGCCATGGCAAAACTCACTTTTTTGGGCGCAGCAGGTTCCGTTACTGGATCGAAATACCTGGTGGAAGCGGCAGGCAAAAAGCTGCTCGTGGATTGCGGGCTTTTTCAGGGAACCAACGAGCTGAAAGAGCGCAACTTCAAGCCGTTGCCAACAGACCCGAAGACGATTGACTACGCCGTGCTGACGCACGCGCACCTGGACCACACCGGCTGGCTACCGGTGCTGGTGCGGGACGGCTATCGCGGACCGATTTTTGCGAACCCCGCGACCATCGAGTTGACGGAGATTCTGCTGAAAGACTCTGCGCACCTCCAGGAAGAAGAAGCCGAGCGCGCCAAACGCAAAAAATACAACCACCACGAGGAAGAGCGAGCGCTTTACGCGCCGGAGGACGTGGATCCGGTGCTGAAACAGTTGAAGCCGATGCCGCGCAGCGGCGGCTTCGACATCAGCCCGGAGTTTCACGTCGAGTCGTTTGACGCAGGACACATTCTTGGCTCTTCGAGCCTGGAACTAACCATGCGCGAAGGCGGAAAGAAGATTGTAGCCGTGTTTTCGGGGGATATCGGGCGGTACGCCCAGCCGATTTTGAAAGAGCCGGTGACGCCGCCCTCGAACGCGGATGTGCTGATTTGCGAATCCACCTACGGTGACCGCGAGCATCAGGGCGGCGATCCCGAAGAGCTGTTGGCACAAATCGTAAATCGCGTCGTAAAGCGCGGCGGGTCCATCGTGATTCCGGCGTTTGCCATCGGGCGGACGCAGACGTTTATGTACTACTTGCGGCGCTTGGAAGATCAACAACGGATTCCGCGCATTCCGGTGTACGTGGACAGTCCCATGGCGCTGAGCGCGACCGACCTGTACGTCAAGCACAAGGAAGACCACGACCTGGAATTTACGCGCGAAGAAGGCAGCGACGGCAAGGGCGATCCTCTGAACGTACATGAGTTTCATCTGACGCGAACAGCCGAGGCGTCCAAGGCCATCAATAACGTGAAGACGCCATGCATCATTATCAGCGCGAGCGGAATGGTGAGTGGCGGTCGCGTGTTACATCACCTGGTCCAGCGGCTGCCGGACGCGAAAAATGCGATCATTCTCGCAGGCTTCCAGGCTGAAGGAACGCGCGGGCGCGCGCTGCAGGAGGGCGCGAAGACGCTGAACCTCTTCGGGTCCGCGGTGCCGGTTTGCTCGGAGATTGTGGAGATGGGACAGTTTTCGGCGCACGCGGGAAAGAGCGAACTGCTGCGCTGGCTGGGAGCCCTGCCGTCTCCGCCAAAGCAGACCTATTTGACGCACGGCGAGCCGGCCGCGGCTCAAGCGCTGCAAGCCGCAATTCAGGACAAATTCAAGTGGAAGGCCGCCGTGGCGCGGTATTTAGATACGGTTCCGCTGGGGGCCTGAGTAGCAAACGACTTCTCGCGAAGAGAACCAACCCCGCCGTAGAATTTGAGGAAGCATAGCTGGAAAAGGTTGCACGAATTCTGAACGCACCAGCCGAAGCCGCCGGGCCCTGCAACTTTTGGATACCGTGAGAGAAACAGAAGATTCACGTTAAAAACTTTAAAGGTTCAGGAAACTATTTGGTGGCTGGAATCGTCTATACCAATAAGACCACTCGCGGGGTAGGAGGCTAACCACCACAGGGCAACCGACCGTCAGTCTCCTACCCCTAAAAAGCCCTTCAAGTGAATGGCAGCGCGGAATTTAGATAATGTTTATCTAAAACGCGCCGCTATTGGCAAGACAGAAAACTCGACGCCAGATTTAACGCCAAAGGCAATACCCATCGCCCGTTTTCAGCGAGCCGCCACCGCACTTCTCCCGGGGGTTTCGCGCGACATTTGGGGGACTTCTGTCAGTTCCAGCCCGGCGACAAACATCGGCAGCGGCGCTCCCCGGCCCCAGCGGTTGACGTCCCAGCGTGCGCGAATGAATTTGATTTCGGTGCGCAACGAAAGATCAAGGACCATTTTCGTGTGGCCGCGGTAAAACTGCTGCGGCAGCTTCAGCAGCGGCTTCGGTGTCCAGGTTGTGCCGTCCGTGGAACCATGGATGGAAACGTCCAGCGACTCCTGCTCGAGTTGGTCGCCGACGGTAAGAAGGCAAAGGAAAGTGCGCGTGGCGCTTGCTGAGATGTCGAAGGAAGCGCCGTCGCCGCTGGCTTCCATTTTCGTGTTGGGCGGAATGAGAGTGAGTTTCACTTGTTTTATTCGAGGCGGGATTCTAGCACATTCGCAGTGCCACTAGGGATCGAGGATTAGGTTTAGTGATTAGGGATGGGGACTGCAACGCGAATCCGTGCAGGCCGCTATCGCGGAACATCCCGGCTACGCGTGGAGCTTGGACAGACGCTCCTCGGCGGCAGAGAGGGTTTCGTCTTTCTTGCAGAAGGTGAAGCGGACTTGTGAGGCGCCGTCGCGAGGATCGTTGTAAAAGCTGGAACCGGGAACGACGGCGACGCCGATTTTTTCGACGAGATACTTTGCGAAGCGAACGTCTTTCGTGTCAGCGGGAAACTTGACGGGATCCGGATCGGCGAATCGCGAAATATCGGTCATGACATAGTAGGCGCCGCGCGGCTTGAAAACAGTGAACCCGGCCGCAGTAAGAATCTTCAGGATGCGTTCGCGCTTCTGGGTGTAAGAGGTCGCAAGTTTGTCGTAATAGCTCTGTGGGAAATGTAACGCGACGGAGCCGGCCTGCTGAAGCGGAGCCGCAGCACCAACGGTCAGAAAATCGTGGACTTTGCGAATGGGCTGAGTCGGTCCCGGAGGAGCGAGAACCCAGCCGACGCGCCAGCCGGTTACGCTGTAGGTCTTCGAGAGGCCGTTGATGACGATGGTGCGGTCGCGCATGCCATCGATAGCGGCCATGGAGATGTGCGTAGCGCCGTCGTAAAGAATGTGCTCGTAGATTTCGTCGGTGATGCAGTAAGCATTCCAGCGAACACAGAGATCACGGATAAATTCGAGTTCGGCGCGCGTGAAAACCTTGCCGGTGGGATTGTTGGGCGTATTGAGAATGATGGCTTTGGTATGCGGGCCGAAGGCGGCGGAGAGTTCTTTTTCGTCGAAGGTCCAATCGGGGGCGCGCAGTTTCACGAAACGCGGGCTTGCGCCGCTCAAAATCGCGTCGGGGCCGTAGTTTTCATAGAACGGCTCGAAGACGACAATTTCATCACCAGGATTGATGATGGCCATCATGGCGGACATCATGGCTTCCGTGGAGCCGCAGCAAACGGTGATTTCGCGCTCGGGATCGTAGCGGACGCCCTGGGTGCGAGCGAATTTTTCGATGACGGCGTCGCGGAGCGCCTTTGCGCCCCAGGTAATCGCATACTGATTGATGTCGTCGGAAATCGCCTGGCGCGCGGCCTCTTTAATTGCTTCGGGAGCTGCAAAGTCGGGGAAGCCCTGAGAAAGATTCACGGCGCCATGCTTCATGGCCAAGCGAGTCATTTCGCGGATGACGGATTCTGTGAACTGTTCGGCTTTCGCCGAAAGCATGCGGCGCGAAATTTGAGCCATGGTGGAATCGGGAGCCGTCATTGCACCTTCCCAAGTAGATGAAAATAGCGCCTAGAAGAAGCGCATGGCAGCCAAACGAAGAATCCTTGTTAGCTGAGACGTCTATTCTTCGCGCAGTGGCTGTGTTAGCGGCCCTCTTCGCGGGCATGGCCCGTGGACGCTTGCATGGCCACGCTGGGCTGCCCATAAATCATCCGGTAGAGTTGGGCGTTTCGCAAGACGATTTGCACGTATTCACGGGTTTCGGTGAAAGGAATGGATTCGACGAGTTCGGGAATCTCTTCGTAATTGCGCTCGGCCTTCCAGGCTGAGATGCGATCCTCTCCGGCGTTGTAGGCGGCAGCGGCCGCTTCGGGCGAGCCAAATTGCTGCACCAGGTTCGCGATGTAGACCATGCCGAGTTCGATGTTGTACTCCGGTTCGAAGAGCTTGTTTTTCGTGTAGCGAACTTTGATTTGCCGGGCAAGGAGACGGCCAGTCTTGGGAAGCACTTGCATGAGGCCAATGGCGTTCTTATGTGAAACGGCGTCTGGCTGGAACGTGGACTCCTGGCGAATCAGGCCGGCTGCAAACATCGGATCGAAATCGTTTTTGGCAGCTTCGCGCCGGAGGGCTGCTTCGTAAGGCAGTGGAAAGAGCGCCTTCCACACATCGACGGGAACATCGCTAAATTTCCTGGCGTCGGCATTGGGAACGATGGCGCGCGCGTAGGCCATACCCGCGCCAAAATGTCCTTGGTCGAAGGCCGCCTGCGCCGCCTCCAGAAGAAAGCGCGGCGATGGAGTGGCGAAATAAGCGTTCTTGAGTTCCTGTTCTGCAGAGGAGTCAAACGCAATCGCGCGGAGTGCCTGCGCGCGCTCCCAGCGCTCTTCGGCAGCGACGGGAATCGGCTCATCGAAAGGACGAAGCGCCGGAGCGGGCGGAATCTTTTCCAAGAACTCCGCGGGATTTTCTTCGCCAGGCCCAATTTTTGCGAGGCGAGCGGCGGCCGCGATGCCAAAGTACGTCGCCGGGAAGCGCTCAACGGCCTTGGTATAGAAACTGCGCGCGTGCGGGACATTTCCTGCGCGCTCTGAATTGCGACCAAGCCAGTAGAGCGCGTCAACCGCGTTCGAGGAAGTGGGGTTCTTCAGAAGAAAATTGGTGAGGCGATCATCGGCATCAGGCTGATGATCCAAATACGCAACCCAAGCGATGCGCCATTCGCAATTGAATGCGTGCTTGCTGTTGGGAAAGGAATCCAGCACACGCTGATAGGCCTCAACAGCTTTCTCGCGCTCCAGCTGAACCCAATGGTAATTTCCCGCGGCCATCAAGCCATCTTCATTCCATTTGCTGACGGGATAAGTCTGCGCGAGAGCATTCAGCGTATTGAACATCTCCGCTTCTTTTTTGGCGGTGCGGTAGGCTTGTGACAACGCATAGAGCCGTTCGGCGTCGACATCGAGATCCGGAGTTTTGAGCGAGGCGATTAGCGAAGGCGAGCCTTTTGGTTGCACGCGGCACTCGGCTATACGAAGCTGCGCGCGCTGGCGCGCCGGATTCGCCGGATCCTTAAGCATGGCGAGCAGTCTTTCAAATTCCGTGCGGGCTTCCCGCCATTTGTGCTGGTCATAGAAAATCTGAGCGCGCTGCTCCTGCATCTCAACGCCGGGATAGGAGTATTCCTTGCCGAGGGCATGCATGAGCTGCGTGAGCGCGGCACCGGCGGGCTTGGCTTCATCAGCGAGAGGGAATTTGTAGAAGATCGTTTGAAAGTCCTTGGCGGCACGCGGAAGCTGATGCGCTGCCTGATAGGCGCGGGCACGTTCGATCAGAAGTTCCGGCTTGGAGGAAGTCGCAGCATAAGCGTTGAGCGCATCAATCGCATCTTGCGCGTGGCCCAACTGGACTGCAGTCGGCGCCAGAGATTGCAGCAGTTGCTCGCGCAGGGCGGTGTTCGGAAAGTCGTGCTGGAGGGTCTGAAGAACTTTGTAAGCATCTGCTTTTCGGCCCAGATTCAGTTGTGCCTGGGCCGTCCAGAACAACGCGTATTCGCGGAGGAGTGTGTCGTTTTGCGCCTTCAGCAGCCAGCCCAGTGCCTGGGGCACGCGCTTGTTTGAGAAATCCTCGTAGCCGAGAGCAAGGGCGGCGCGGGCACCCCAAACGTTCGTCGTGTTCGTGGTGGCGAAGGCCGATAGCCTTTCGTAAGCCCCGGACGCACGGTTGCGAAGTTCACGGGCGAGGCCATTGAGCTCTTTCAGCGCGGCATCATCGTCCGGAGTTTCGACGGGAACCTGCGGCGCCGGAGTTTCCGGCTTACAGCCATCACGGCAAGGCGTGGTGGGAGGTTTTTTTCTCTTGTGCTTGTGCTGCGGCGGTTGCGCGAAAAGCCCAAACGAGCTGCCGAGCGACAGCGCTAATGCAAGGATCAAGGCAGTCAGCGATCGAATCAGTGATTGAATCATGGGACACACAATGATAAGGCATCTTGCGACCGGCCCAAAAGCAAACGGAAGCTTCGGTGCCTAATTATGCCGCGCCGGTGTGGCGTAGGGATATTCGCCCAGGGCGTGAGGGTCACCATCGGCGAGGATTTCCACCAACCAGCGGTAAAAATAATCCACCGGATGGTCCATGATTGGCCTGAAGCGGCGGTCGTATTCTCGATGAGCTTTCTCAATGTCGTCTTTCAACCGGATGCAAATGTCTCTATTTTCGCGGCCCAGGCGGACTTGTTCCGGCCGGAGCATCTTGATGTCCTGCATCGAAACTTTGGCAACGCGATTGGCGCGGCGGTGCAGTTCCTGTTCTTCCGGCGACAAGCGGTTGACATCGAAATCTTCCTCTGCGAACTCTTCGCCAACGGGAGCGGGCTCGACCAACTCAAACTCGGCTTCTTCTTCATAGGAAGGAGCCGGAGGCGGTGCTACCCGGGGAGCTGGAGGAGCCTTGCCGGCCATCGGTGTTGGCGGAGCCGGCGCGGGACGCTGGCGCGCGGGAGCGGGTTCATGCGCACCGCGGCCGACCAAATCCGTAATCTGTGCTTCCAGCGGCGAACGAGGACCGGTCTGGAGCGACAAAGCAACAAATCTCGACAAGACTTCCAACGCGGCGGCGAGAGATGCTGCGGAAGTCTGTGCGCGAAGCAAAGGAGGAAGCGCGTTCGTGGGCTTGTTGCTGGCGCAAGCAGAGACCACATCGTTGACGGCGTGATGAAGCTCGTCCGACGTGTGCTTGATGCGCTCGAGGTTATCGCGAAGCGCCCGCGCAATGGCCTGTTCGACCAGGTTGAGTTCTTGTGCCATACCAGCCTTCTACGTTATTGGCCTGCGATCCCCCACCTTTGCATTTTCGAAGGTAGTTGGTTTGGAGTCAACGGATAGGGAGGCTGTTGTGCTCAATCGTTGCTTATCCGATTCGGGGCAGGCAGTAAGTCAAGCCAAATCAACGGATTCGGCTCAACCAGCGCTCACGTTGGAGCTGGATGATATAATCAAAGAAGGGGGCGACACGGTTTCGACGGAAGCTGTCGCGTCCCGAAGGCATGCCGGGACCCACCTGCCCGTAACGTGGTGGAAAACTAGAACTGCCAACAACAACTTGGCACTTGCTGCTTAATTAATTAAGCGCACGCTTCCCCGGGCTTTGCTCATGGGCCCGGCAAGAGGCGTCACACAGTGAGCTGGCCCGAACCTTTCGGTCCGTAAGGCTCGGGCGAGATTCATCGGACTAGCCGGCTGCGTTTCTTGCTCATTCTGACCGCGGCTGGCGAACCCAAGCGAATTGAGCTAAGCATGTAGGCTTCGGGCCGTAGCGCTTTTCGGACGGGGGTTCGACTCCCCCCGCCTCCACCATTTCCATGTCCTTCGCATTCAACAGGTAACATCAACTCTCAGCGCTGCCGTTCCAAGTAAGTCCCAACAGGGTTTCAGCAGGCCGGGCGAGGAAACGAGGATAGCCTCCACTCCTATTTTGCGTTTCGCTGTTTGCGAATCTCTTCGAGGCGCTTCTTCAAGTATTCCTGATATTCCTGCAATAACTTGGGATCACTCGGAGTGGAATAGATCTCGCTAGACTTATACTTGCCTTCGTCAAATTTCTTTTTTGTCCATTCATCGTGAATACGGATCTCATCCGCACGGTCGAGGACTTCTTTCACCAACTGCGGCGGGACAAAATACACGCCTTCGCGGTCGCCGACTACGAGGTCGCCCGGCATCACGGTCACGCCGCCGATGCGCACGGGAACATTGATACCGGTTAACATGACATTTCCGATGGGAGTTGGATCGACGGAGCGGAAATACGCGGGCATGTCAATCTCCGAAATGCCGTTGAGGTCCCGGATGCTTCCATCCACAACCAACCCGCCGCTGTTGGTCGCTTTCATCACGTAGTAAAAGAGGTTGTCGCCAACGATGGTGCCATTCACCTTTTTGCCGAAGATATCCACGACCAACACATCCCCAGGTTGAAGCATGTCGATCGCCGTTTGATTCGTCAGCCTCGGTACGCCGTGGTCTTTGGCTTTGTTTTTCGCAATTTCCTCGACGTCCGGGCGCAGAGGCATGAACTGCACGGTGAAAGCGCGTCCAACCATAGGCTTGCCGGGATGCAGGATCTGAAAGCCATCCGCATACTGATTGTGGAAGCCACGCTGCTCAAGAACAGCCCAAACTTCCTCGGAAGAAAGCTCGCGCGCCCGTTCCAGCAAGTCGTTTGGCACCTTGGGCCTGCCGTCGGGAAAGCGCTCAAAGGGCTCCTGCGCCGTGTAATCCATTAGGTCCTGTTTGGAGAAACTCAAGAGTTGGGCCTGCGCGGAAGGCGATCCGAGGAATGAAATCGCACTAACGCAAAGACTCGCTTTGACTAGGCTGCTGAGAAGATTCTTCGAGACGTTTTTCATGGGATTCCTCCGGCGCGTGAGTATCTCGATTCGCACCTGCCACTAGGCGGTGCGAACTACATCCGCTCGAGTTCATTGCCTGTCGCGCCACGAAAACTCTCAAATGCCCACTGAATTGTCAAACGGGAAGCTTGTTTGAACACGGCAATCTCTGTATTGTGTCGGGCAATATTTAAGAAGTTCGCAAAACCGCTTCGAGAGAGTGCAAACCATGGGCAATGAAGATCACCAACTTCTGGGTCGACGAGAAGTCTTGAAATCCTCCGCTGCCGCTCTGGGTAGTTCCCTGCTCGTGGGAGAAGCGATGGACGCCTATCCCAAAGCGGTCAACACGAACTCGGCGCCTTCTGATTTGAAAATCACGGACCTCCGTGTGGCCACGGTGGTGAAGCCTGGGCCGAGTCCTTGTCCCTTGATTCGCATCGATACCAATCAGGGTGTGAATGGCCTGGGCGAAGTTCGCGACGGCGCGAGCCCGACCTACGCTCTTTTCTTGAAAAGCCGCATCCTTGGCGAGAACCCGTTACAAATCGACAAAATCTTCCGCAAGATTAAGCAGTTCGGGGGACACGCGCGCCAGGGCGGCGGAGTCTGCGCCATCGAGATGGCCTTGTGGGACATCGCCGGCAAAGTCTACAACGCCCCGGTCTACGCCATGCTGGGTGGAAAATTCCGCGACAGAATTCGCATCTATGCGGATACCGAGGAATCCAAAGACCCAAAAATTTACGCTCAGCGGATGAAGGAGCGTAAAGAAAGCATGGGGCTTACCTGGCTGAAAATGGATTTGGGGATTGAAATGGTCGCAGACACGCCCGGCACGGTGACGAATCCCATGGACTTAAACCAATGGGAGGCGAACCAGCTTCCTCACCCTCTGTTGGGAATGGAAGTCACCAATAAAGGCATAGCCATGCTTGAGCAATACGTTGCAGCGGTGCGCGATGCGGTTGGAATGGAGATTCCGCTTTCCATGGACCATCTCGGACATCTTGGGGTGAAGTCCATCATCCGGCTAGGCAGGGCTTATGAAAAATACAACTTGTCCTGGATGGAAGACGTGATCCCTTGGACCTACACTGATTTGCTTAAGCAGATTTCGGACGAGAGTCCAACTCCGATACTTACGGGCGAGGATATTTATCTGAAGGAGCCGTTTCGCGTGCTGTGTGAAAGGCACGCGGTAGGTAAGATCCATCCCGATCTTGCAACATCAGGCGGCATCCTGGAAACACACAAGATCGGGGACATGGCCGAGGAGTATGGCGTGCCAATGGCCATGCATTTCGCCGGGACTCCGGTTTGTTGCATGGCGAACGTGCATTGCGCCGCGGCCACTCAGAATTTTCTGGCTCTGGAGAATCACTCCCTCGACGTGCACTGGTGGTCCTCGTTGGTTCAGGAAGGTGTAAAAAATCCAATTGTGAAGCGCGGCTGGATTGAAGTTCCCGATAGGCCTGGTCTTGGGGTGACCCTCAATGAAGATGTCGTGCGACAGCACTTAGCGCCGGGCACTGGTTACTTTGAGCCTACGCCGCAATGGGACCACGAACGGTCTTGGGACCGCCTATGGAGTTAGAAAGTGGCTGGCGGGTGCTGATTCGTTCTAGCTTTCGTCACGGCAAGCAGCCGGCAGCAAGGGCCTTTTTCGGTGTATGGTCCGAAATGCAGCTAGGGGCATTGGTCAGGGGCCCTGTACACGGACAGCATAATCCAATGCTTGCCACGTAACCAAGGTTGTATGAAATTGACAGTGCTAGTGCAAGAGGAACCTAAAACTCGTTATCCCCTTTCCGAGGAGCGCTGAGTTTGTAGAGACACCGGTTCCGCCAGAATCTCCGTTAGCGGTATCCCAAGCTTTTCGAGTGAGTTGCTCAATGGTTGTCAGCTTTTTCTTCGCAAGCGTTTTATTCACCGCAGGAAGTTCCTTGGCAACGAGGCTGTCGAATTCTGTCTCCACGTCTCCCAACTCCTTCTTCAGCGAGTCGATACGCGCCACCTGATAATCGGCCGGACGCCCTTCGTAGAAGACAAAACCCGCATAGAGGCCGGTGGTCTTTTCGCGGATGCGCTCCTCCCCGGTAATGGCCCCGCCTTCTTTCGTAGCCACGATTTTCTTGCGCAGCTCATCAACTCTCAGCGAAAGGTCTTGCAACTGCTTCGCGAAGGCTGCGTCGTTCTTTACCTTGCTGCTGCGGTCCGCCAGAGCGTCGCGCACGCCGTTGACGCGGTCGACGTCAAAGCTCATGTCGCCGAGCAAATTGTAGACGCGCATGGCCGCGTCCAAATTGAGCTTGCGGTCATCGGGACTGAATTTCGCGCGCGGATCGAGCGTCACGACGAGCTGCGTGGTGTAAGTCTCGGTTCCGCGAGTCATCTTTACCGTGTAGGTGCCGGGCAAAACGCGGGGGCCCTGTGCTGCTTCGAACGCGGCCGTGGCAGCCGGCGGAACGCGCGGCGCCTTGATGCGCATGGGCCATTCCACGCGGCTGATGCCGCGGCGACTATTCGGCGGAAGCGTGTCTACAAGTTCTCCTTGGGCATCGAGAATCTCAAGTTTCATCTTTCCAAAGATATGGCGCTTTTTCTGATAATAGGTGATGACTGCGGCGTCCGGCGGATTCGGCCCCGTGTACACCGCGCTTCCGTCTGCCCAGCCACCGCCCGCTTCCAGCCTTTGCTGCGAAGGCTTGGCGGTAAGGAAAGCAGCTTCTTTTCCCATGACCTCGGCGGTCAGCTTACGAAGCGGAGTGACGTCGTCCACGATCCAGATGCCGCGGCCGTGGGTGGCGAGTACGAGATCCGATTCGCGGGGATGTACCACGATGTCGCGGACGGCGACGCTAGGAAACTCATGGCCTTTGTACTGTGCCCAGTGCTTTCCGCTGTCCAACGAAATCCAAAGGCCAAATTCCGTGCCCAGGTAAAGAAGGTTCTGGGAAACGGGATCTTCCTTGATCACATGCGCGTAGCCGCGCACACCGCTGTCGGGTGCGACGATGGATGTCCAAGTCTTCCCATAATCCGTCGTCTTGTAAACGTGGGGGTCCATGTCTCCAAACGTATGGCGGTCAAACGCAGCATAAGCAGT
>Ga0307471_100000321_pt1 | contig 24475 bp, 25 predicted proteins | sample atmos_gasesAM3C__2_FD_204566 | JGI IMG/M metagenome (GOLD analysis project Ga0307471, IMG submission 204566) | Hardwood forest soil microbial communities from Morgan-Monroe State Forest, Indiana, United States - atmos_gasesAM3C_515 | ecosystem: Environmental > Terrestrial > Soil > Temperate...
CGAAAAGTCGAAGTGCGTCATCAAGTGCGGCAAGGCGATCGGGATGAGCGGCAGAAGCAGGGCCAGATGCTGACCGGCCACTTCGTCAATAACCACGTGCTGCGGATCTTCGATGCGCTCGTACGAAGCGACGCGCGAGGCGCTCCACACGCCGAGAGCCGACAGCAAAACGAAAAGCACTCCGGCAATTAATAACGGAAAGGCAAACGTCGTGTTGTGGACGTTTGTTCCCGGTGCGCCAAACAAATTTTCTCTCAGAATCGTTTCTGCGAGCGGGTGCAAGGAAAATAAATCGCGAACGGACCGTGGGTGCAAAAAGAATATGGCCGAAAGAAAAGCCATCGCGACCCCTGCGAGCGACCCGAAGGTCCCGGGCGCTTTACGAATGTAGCCAATCCGCAAGACCGTAGCGACCGCCAGGGCCAGCCGCGGCTTTTCGGGAGAAGCATCCAATGCGCGCGCAGGACTAGGATTCGTGGTCATCGGGTTTGTCGAGGTCGAGCAGAATCGTCTTGCGTTCGCCTTCCGTTGCTTCTTCTTCGTCGAAAATGAGATCGGAAACCACGTACTTCTCACTGGCCCAGTTGCCCAGGTCCTGCATCCGGCAACGTTCGCTGCCAAAGGGAAAATCCTTGTGAACTTCCGAGTCGGTCTCCGTTTTGCAAATCGGACATTTGTGTTTCATGACGAAAATTTTATTCTCTGTGAACTCTGTGTCCTCTGTGTTGATAAAACGGCAAACGCAGCCCAATCCAAGGAACAGGCTCGCAGAGATTGTTCTTCAGTTGGAAAGTATAGCCTACCCGAGCACTCGCAGCGGCGCACCGGTAGCAATTCTGTGAACCTTCTCTGCAGGCGGAACTGGCGACGAAACCCGGACGCCCGCGTCTGTTCCTCTTGCTGGTCGCGGCAGGATTTCCACTACGCGTCCAATCAAGTCGTAAGCGTCGGATTTCGTAATTTGCACTCGCACCACGTCCCCAGCTTCCGCCACTTCGCCGCTCACTAATTCGATGTCCGTCAGATAGAGCTTGCCGTCAATCTCCGGCGCCATACCTTCCAGCCTTGCTTCCCACACCAACGGATTGTCTTTCGACGGACCTTCGACGAGCGCCACGAAGGCTTCCCGCTTCGCCGCGCGATATTTCGCGCGCAGGTTCTCCCGCGAAACCTTCTTCTGGATAGCCATCAGGCGGTTTCGCCGGTCCGTGATCGTTTCCGCATCCACTTTTTCGCTCAGCGCATAACTCTCGGCGTTGTCCACGTCCGAGTATTCAAACACGCCCATCCAATCGAGCTTCGCGGTCCTCGCGAAATCGCACAGTTCCTTGAAGTCCGCCTCCGTTTCGCCCGGGAACCCCACGATGAACGATGTCCGCAACGACACGCCAGGAATGGTCTTGCGCATGCGCTCCAGCAAGTGCAGGAAAGCATCGCCGGTCGAGCCGCGCTTCATACGCGCCAAAACATTCCGGCTGGCATGCTGCAACGGCATGTCAATGTACTTCGCCAGTCGCGGATGCGCTGCAGTCGTGTCCAGCAATTTTTGCGTCACGCGGTTTGGATAGGCATAGAGAAACCGCACCCATAGCAACTCTTCGATTTGTGCGAGCTTTGCAAGCAATTGCGCCAGCCCGTCGCGCAGCTCTAAATCTTCTCCGTAAGAAGTCGTGTCCTGGCCGATCAGCGTAATTTCCCGAGTCCCAGCCGCTGCAAGATTCTCCGCTTCGCGTACCACCGACGCGAATCGCCGGCTGCGGAACTTCCCACGCAGCTCCGGAATGATGCAAAACGTGCAAGGGTGATCGCAGCCTTCCGCAATCTTAATGTACGCTGCGTGTTTTGGTGTGGTGACGATGCGCGGAGTGAATTCGTGATACAAGAACGTCGGCGGCTGCGCCGGCAAAACCCGCAAGTCCCCATGCACCGCTTCCAGAATGCGCTCGACTTCGCCGGTTCCCACCACCGCATCCACTTCCGGCACCTGCTCCAGAATCTGCTCGCGATAACGCTCGACAAGGCAACCGGCGACAATCAATTTTCTCGCTGCGCCAAATTTTTTGTGCTCCGCCATTTCCAGGATGGCGTCCACGGATTCCTTTTGCGCCGCCTCGATGAAGCTGCACGTGTTGACGACGAGCACTTCTGCCTCATCGGCGCGGGACGTCAGCTCATACCCATCACGCGTAAGAATGCCCATCATCACCTCGCTGTCCACGAGGTTCTTCGGGCATCCCAGGCTCACAAATCCAACTTTGGTCATAGGAATGGAGATCATCCCCTAAGGCAATTCTAGCACGCACGTGCGGTCGGGCCTGAATTTGAGGCGGATTAGAGGGTTGAGTTGATTTTCAGGGGGCTTGAGATATTCTTTCGATATGAATCGCGACCCGATAATACGACTTCGCGCATTGGTGGGTAGCACCAGCCGTGCAGCGGGGGTCTTATAAGCCCTGGAAAATGCTAGATTAGCGTGCCGGGAGGGGGCAGCACCCTCACCCACCACCACTTCTAACCGAATCTAACCGAAGCAGCTTAATCCATTCTGCTTGGCAGCGTTTTTCGCCCGTGCAGAACGGCGCGAATCTGATTGAGTAATTGTCCGAGGCGAGTTGTATTGCACGGCGCGCCGCCAAAGCGCGCATGCACATAAATCTGTGTGAACTCCTGCACAGCGGGAGCCAGTTGCGGGGAATCCACGGCTGCCGCAAACTCCAACGGCGTTTGCGTCTCGCCGCGCAGCAGGCCGCGCCGCGCCAGTATGCGCAATAATTCCGCATAAAGCCGCGAGGCGAGCTGAGGATCGGACCGCCCGGACTTGGCTGCGCGAATCCTCAGAAACAGGCGTGCTCGGCGAATCACTTCCGCAGGCACGTTGTAGCGCAGCGCCAGGAGCAACAGCACGAGCACAACTGGAAGCAAATAACCCAGCGAGCCGTGTTCCCGCTGCCAGGACTTCAGCCATTGCTTGCCGTCCTGCTGTTTCCGATCAAACCATGACCGCGCCGATTCTCCCCAATTCTTTGAACCGCGTTGCAGGTTTTGTGCCAAGGTCACCTGATGCGCGAAGTCGTAGCCAATCACCCACTCGTTCCAGGTAATCTGCATCCAGTCGATGTAAAACCCAAGCCGCGTCAAAAAGCCGTTCCTGTCTGCGATGCTGGACGGAGTGGGATCGAAGACTTGCCAGCCATTTCCGGGGAAGTACACCTCCACCCAGCTATGCGCGTCGCTCGCGCGCACGATATAGTCGCCGCCCAGGTCGTTGTACTCTCCCGGGAGAAACCCGTTTACCTCCCGCGAGGGAATGCCCAGCGTTCGAAGCATGATGGCCATAGCCGAAGCGAAGTATTCACAATGTCCCGCGCGCGTTTCGAACAGGAAGTGCGCCAGCGGGTCCTGCCCGGGCTTTCCCGTGAGGTTTAGTGTGTAGCCGAACCGCGTGCGCAAATACGTTTCGATCCGCAGAGCCTTGTCGAACGGTGTTTGCGCATTTTTCGTGATTTCTCGCGCCAAATCTGGAATGCGCCGGTCGAGCTCTGCAGGAAGCTGCAAGTAAGTCGAGGTAATGTCACTTGAGTAGTTGGCTCCCGCAGTTCGGAGTCTCCCGGCATCGCGCGGCGGCAAGCGCGAATTACCTGCGTAGCGGATCGCGGCGAAGTTACTGAAGGGGACTTTCAGCGTCTCGGTCTCGTCGGTAAGAAGGTAATTGCGTTGCATCGCAGCGAAGGAATTTGTCGCTCCGCCGCTGAAGTTTCCCTGCACGGATAAGACTCTTCCCGGGACAAAAATCGCACTGGTGGCCACCGGCTCGAGATAGACCGTGTAATTGACGGTCTTCCCCGAAATGTTTTCTTTCTGGGCTGGTTCCGGGGTATGAATCCAGCCATCCGCTTTCGTTCCAAGCCTCAGAGGATTTACCACGTTCGAGCTCCAACGCTTTCCATCGAAGGTCGTTAGGGCAATGCCTCTCCATCGCAGCCATTCGTACCCAATCGGCTTTCCCGTTTCCACGCGCATGATCACTGCGGAACTTTTCTTGATTTCTCCAATCTGACCAAGTTCGACATCTTCGGTGAAACCGGTCATGAGCGTAGGGCTGAAGCTGACGCGTCCCAAATAGCCGGCGCTGAATCGCGGGAAGAAAAAGAAGAACATTCCTCCCAGAAGGATGGTGCCTAAGGCCACACTCAGAGAGGCGAAGCTCAGCGAGCGATTGAGTTTGCGCTCCGTCTCCCGGTGTGCAGGGACCGGAGAAATGGTTCCGGCGGCCCCGCGCCGTAATTCCAATCCGATGAATGTGGAGACTCCAGACAAAAGGAAAAGGAAAAACAGGGTCAAGAACAGCGTGTCCACTGTCAGGATGGCCGCCGCCAGAATTGCCGCAAACGACAGCATGCTCAGGAAAAGTGCGTCGCGATCCTTCGAAGCGCTGTAGAACCGAACCAGCATGGCCACAATCAGAAAATGCACCACCGCGAGGAGCAGAGCGAAAAGCGGCGGATTTGAAGAGCCGCCAACAAAAAACCGCGAGAGAAAGAGCGCGTCCACAGGGAAGAACGCGAGATACACCAGCAGGCACCAGGTGGCGGCGCGAGGAGAAAGCTCGGCTGGGCGTCCATGCCACCAGCGGTAGCCTTTGTGCAGCGCCGCGAGCGGGGCAATCAACGAGGTGAGTAAGTCCAATTTTCCCGTGCTCGCCAGCGTCAGGATCGAAGTAAGAACCAGCAGGGAAAGTGATGCGCGGAAATATTTTTCGGCGGGCAACGCCGGGGCAGGCTGAGTTGTTAAGGTTGCGGCCATGGCGGATTTCTTATCCTAACATCGGCGGATTCCACAGTGCGGTGGTCTTTGAGAGAACGGCCGAAAGGATAAATGCTTGCCCCGGCTACCGGGCGGAAGGAGTTGCCGCTAGCGCCGCGCGGGCGACTTTTCGGGTGAGGTTAGAAACCGGGAGAACGGTGATTTCGCTCAGGGGGACTTGTTCTGTCCCTTTGATGCGCGGGAGTTTTTTCACGCTGATGCGAAACGGCTCCACGGTAATGTCACGGTAGGTCACCGTGTGGCGGACTTTGTTCGCGGCCACAAAATGAAAACTGCCATTTTGGCTTTGGATTTGCATCTTTTGCAGATGGCTCCTCAATTTCGCGACAGGGTCACCGTTTACGGAGATCGTGGGGAAATGCCACAAATTGGAAACAAGCGTCGGAACGTGATCGGCGAGCGCTTTCGCGTTTTTCGCCTGGGGAGGAGGAAGCAGCAGCGTCCTGCCGTTTGGATCTGCGAAGACAGCCGCGGCCAGCCGGATCTCCACGGTTGCACGTTTTTTGCGCTTCTCGGGAAGAAGATCCGCTATGCCTAGGCTGCGGGCCTCACAAGACTGCGTTACGGGACACAGCAGGCATTGCGGAGATTTTGGCGAGCACAGCGTGGCGCCGAGTTCCATCATCGCCTGGTTCCAGTCACCGGGCGATCGCGCCTCGAGATACGCGTCAGCGCATTTTTGCAACTCTTGCCAACGACCGCCTGCGCGCAAATCTCCGCGAACAGCTCCCACACGCGCAAGAACACGCGCCACGTTGCCGTCCAGCACGGCATGCTTCTTCTCGAAAGCAATGCTGAGAATAGCCGCCGCCGTGTAATTCCCAATTCCCGGCAGCGCCAGCAAGTCTTTCAGACGCGACGGAAATTCTCCCTCATGCTCGGCGACAATCTTCTGCGCCGCTTTGTGCAGATTCCGCCCGCGGCTGTAATAACCTAACCCGGACCACACGCGCAACACCTCTTCCTCGGGCGCCGCAGCCAGGGCTTGAACATTCGGAAAGCGTTTCAGAAAACGGTCGTAGTAAGGAATCACCGCGGCCACTCGCGTTTGCTGAAGCATGATTTCGGAAAGCCACACGCAATACGGATCGCGCGTGTGCCGCCAGGGCAAGTCTCTTTGGAATTGCCGAAACCAGGCAAGCAGTTGTTTGCGAAATGCGGCGAGTTCTCGTCCCTTCAGCATGGCGCGTCGCGATTCTCGCACATGTGGCGGCGTTATTCGAGAAACGCGTGCTTCAACTGGGGCTGCGTTTCTCAATCGAGGAAGACGATGTAAGAGGTGCTCCATACCGCGTGGGGAAAGAAGCCGCGTGGCTGGCTGGTTACAATGATTTTGAAAATTTCCGGAGATGAGGCCAACTCACCGATAAGCTTTTGCTCTGGATCGAGGGGGATCGGTTGCACAGCGGCAAGATGGCCCAGGATGGCAAAAATGTTTCTTTCCGCTGGAGCCAGAGGCGTGTCGAAGGCGACACTGCGGAATTGCAGCATGGAATTGGCCTGATAAAAATGCCAGGCAATATTGGCGCAAAGTGCCACAGCTCGCTCAAAGCGCTCGTTGATCGGCGTTTGTGTCGATGGCAAGTTTGCCGAGCTCGGCTCGACTGCGGCAGAGTGAGGATCGAGCACTAGAAGGACGCGAGAATCCTCTTCCCGAGTAAATTCCCGGACCATGAGCGAACCGGAACGCGCCGTAGCTTTCCAGTGCACCAGCCGCGCGCTGTCTGTGTGGACGTAGTCGCGCAACGCATACAAATCCTGGCCCCGCCCCTTGGTGACGCTTTCGAGCGCTCCTTGAAGGACGGGAAGAAGTTCCATGTATTCTGGCGTCGGCTGCACCGAAGGGTAGACGATCGCTTCTGTTTGCAGGTCCAGGCGCCGTGATTTCTGCAGAAAGCCGAAAGGGAATCGCGTGACGATGCGGAACGCATCCTGGCGGTAAATTCCCCGGCGCTGGAAAGTCAGTGGAACGCTTTGCTGCAGACGGTCCTGTCTTGGGAGGTACGGAAAGTAGACCGGCTTCTCGAGGATTGCCGAGGGGGAGGCGCCTTTTTCGCGGACCGCTTCGACCCGCAACGAGAAAGAAGGCAACGTGAGCTTTTGATTTTCCAGTTCCACAAAGGCGCGCACGGATTGTCCGGCGAAAATGTGCTCCGGGAGAAGCAGTCGCATTTCGACTCCGGAGAGACTGATGGAAGAGAGAATCCCGGACATCAGAATGAGTGCAATGAGGCAGGCGAGGATCAGGAAGAGAAGGTTGTTGCCGGTGTTGAGCGCGGCCAGCGCAACAAGAAGGAGCCCGCCGAAATAGATCCACCCTTCACGGGAAATTTTGTATTGGATTCTGTAACCGATCCAGCGCAGGGGTGTGCGGCGCGCAAGTGTGGGAACCAACGTGACTGCAACCCACCCCGCGATTGCCAGGGCCGCGAGCGCCGAAGTACTGGCGAGCACGATCTGGCCAAGCTCCGCGGCCGCGCTGGAATAGAGCGCCAGCAAGAGCGCGCCCGAAAGCGCAGCCATCGAGAGAAAAAATGCGCGGACGCCCGGCCGGTCGGCCTTGGCCAGCATGTGCGCGAGAGTGGAGCGAATCGCCGCCATGATTTGTCACAGGCAAGGCAAGGAAGCTTGTAGCGGCGGGTTCATCTCGCCGCAGCGGCGTAAAGCCGCTGGTACATCAAGGCGCTCAGCGTTCATAGAGGCACAGGAACGGATTCGACGATTTCGCGGAGAACGGATTCTGTGGTCTCGGATTTTTTCTGCAAAGAGGCGTGGCGCGAACTGGCCACGACGCGATGCGCGAAAACCGGCACCGCGAGCTGCTTGAAATCGTCGGGCAGGCAATAGTCGCGCCCGTCGAGGAACGCGCGAGCTTGCGCGGCGCGTTGCAGCATCAATGTGCCGCGCGGGCTGACGCCGAGCGCCAGTTGTTCGGTCTTGCGCGTGCGATTGACGATTTCGAGAGCGTAATCGTGCAAGCTGGAATCCACCTTGATGTGGTTGACCGCTTCCTGCATGGCCAGTACTTCGCTCAAATCCGCGACCGGCTCCAGCGATTGCAGCGGATCTTCTCCAATGCGTTTACGCAGGATTTCGCGCTCGGTTTCATGCGAGGGGTAACCCATCTTGATGCGCATCAGAAAGCGGTCGAGTTGCGACTCGGGCAACGGATACGTGCCGTGGTGCTCGACAGGGTTTTGCGTGGCCACCACAAAAAACGGCTGCGGAAGCGGCTGCGTCTTTCCGTCCATGCTGACCTGCGATTCGTTCATGGCTTCGAGGAGCGCGGACTGCGTTCGTGGCGTGGTGCGGTTGATTTCGTCGGCAAGCACGACGTTCGCGAAAATCGGCCCGGGGCGAAATTCAAATTCGCGGTTCTCGGGATTGTAGACACTAACGCCGAGTACGTCGCTCGGAAGCAAGTCTGAAGTGAACTGAATGCGCTGGAAGCTGCAATGAAAAGATTTGGCGAGCGCCTGCGCCAAGGTGGTCTTGCCGACGCCCGGCACGTCTTCGATTAGCAAGTGGCCGCGCGCAAGAAGCGCGATGAGCGCGAGCTGGATGGCGTCTTCCTTGCCAAAAATGGCGCGTGCAATGGAGCGCTGGAGCTGCGAGACGACTTGAGCAGTGGCGGTCGGCATGGTTGAAGGGTTCGCGGTTACGCTTTCAATTGAAAACCCAGGTCCTTCCTGTTACAAATAATGGATGACGCGCCGCGGCAATGCGGCTGCGCTCCCTTACTCCGGGCGACTAGCTCAGTTGGTTAGAGCGCTCCCCTCACACGGGAGAGGTCAAAGGTTCAAGTCCTTTGTCGCCCACCATCTTTCCCTTCCGCGCGAAAGACCATTCTAGCTAAAATCACCCCATGTCAACCTTCCTTCGTGCAATTGAGTTTCTAGGTTTGAGCCTATGGCTGGGCAGCGATGTATTCCTCAGCTTTGTCGTGGCCCCGGGGGCCTTCCGGATTTTGGGCAGCCGCGACCAGGCTGGCGCCATCGTTGGACATTCGCTCAACGTCATGCACATCGGCGGGATCGCGTGCGGACTGGTGATTTTGCTGGCCCGGCTGGCGCGGACAAGGACGTTTGCCAGCTTGGCCACGCCCGCGGCACTTTGCGTGGTGCTGATGATCGCGCTCACAGCGATCTCGCAATACACGGTGAGCGCGAAGATGGCTGCGCTGCGCGTGCAAATGGGTTCGATTCAGGCGACGGCGGGAGACAGTCCATTGCTTGCCGAATTCACCCGGCTCCACGCGATTTCCGTCTCGCTGGAGAGTGGTGTTTTACTGGCCGGAATCGCAGCGATGTATTTGATGGTGCGCGAAAGCGCTCCCGTGTAGCAGAGGCTTTACGCCGCTGTTCTTGCCGCCTTGCCTCCATGGCACGTATAAGCACGGCGGGATAAACCCGCCGCTACACTCCAATTCTATTTTGACGAGGCTCTTGTTTTCTTTCCTGTCTTCGAGGGGCGGATTTTGCGCAGGGCCGCTTGGCCGGCGCGCTGGCAGGCCCGCCACATATACCAGGATGCGACGGTGCGATACGGGCGCCAGCGCTCGCCAAATTTCAGGAGATCTTTGGGCGCTGGCATGTACTTCTTGCCGTAAGTAATGGCCCAGCCTTTGCGGACGCCGAGATCATGGATGGGAAGAACGTCAGGACGTCCCAGCCGAAAGATGAGAAACATTTCCACGGTCCATGCGCCAATCCCGCGCACGGAGACCAGGCGTTTAATGAGTTCTTCATCGGAAAGCTTGTGGGCTTCTTCCAGCGTGGGGACGATGCCATCAATGGTTTTCTTGGCCAAGTCTTTCATGGCCAGGATCTTTGCGCCAGACAAGCCCGCCTTTCGTAGCGCAGGCTTCCGGAGCTTCAACATTTCGTGCGGCGTGGGAATACGTCCGTTGGAGCCAAGCGCCTTGACGCGGCCGAAAATCGTAGCCGCGGCTTTGCCGGAAATGGATTGATGTGTGACCGCCTCAACCAGGACTTCGTACGGGGATTCGGCGGCGCCCTTTTCGACGCGGAATTGCTCGGTCTCCTTAATTAGCGGCGTAAGTTTCGGATCCTTCGCAGACAATGTTTCCATCGCCAGGTGCAAGTCAAACGGCGGCAATTCGTATTCTGTAGCTACCATGAAGCTCCATTCCGGAAACGGGGCAATTAGATTAGCAATTCGAAGACACAAACGCGAAATTCAAAACGCACGGGCCGACATGGGGGCTAGAAGTTGTAGTGGCCGGTCTTTAGACCGGTTTATGAAAAAAGTGGAACCAAGCAAAAACGCGAGAAGAGAGAAAGGATAAAGGGCAAAGTACGGGTCTGAAGACCCGCCACTACAACCGCTCGGTCGAGGCCGCCGAAGTCGCCGTTTGGCGGGAAAGCTGGCGGAGGTGGGCCGCCTTTCTGCGCGCGTAGCGCCAGCGGAGCAGACTGATGACCGCGATCAGGGCGCAGCAAAACTCAACAAAAAGCTTGCCGCCGTCGAACCAGTCGATGGGATCACCCTTCAAGGCGGGGTCGGTGAAAAGACTATGAAAGAAAAGAGCGGCGGCGGCGAAATAGATGCTGAAGTGAAAAGACTTCCAGAGATGGCGGCCCAGCCGAAGACGCAGGTAGGAAGTCACGACAACGAATGCGAGAAGGCAGAGCGCTATGGCGCCAATGGTGTTTTCGAGCGGCTGGCTGGGCGAATTGATAGGGTAGACGAGATCCATCAGGCGAAACCGCGGGTCTTTGTTAAGAAGAAGGATGGCAGGATGCAGAAGGGATAAGGAAAGAGCGATGTAGCCAGACCAGTTGTGCAGGCGGAAGTAGTTAAACCGGCGATGCGGCCAGGAGCGACGCGGGCTGTACCGAAACGCCATCAGCATCCCAAGGAGCAGGTTCAATGTGACCGCCCCAACAGCGACAAGGCCGACGTAAGCAGAAAGGTCGAGAACGGTTACGCTCATGGGCAGCAGTAAACACGCATAGGTCTTCAGACGGCTCCAAGGAGAAAAATGTTTCGGGTTTCGACCGCGCCGTCACAGATTGCTAGGAATGACGACTTCCTCCTTAGTGTTAAAAACAAAATTGACTACAATCCAGCCATCCGGAGAATGGTAGACCAGGAATTTGGCGAAGAGAGGGCCCTTCTCATAGTTCATAGCAAAATAAAGTACGCGATTCGAGGGTGACAGGCTTCGAGAGCCGATAATTTCGAACGCCTTATACGTCCCGTAATAATCTTGCACTTGCCTCATAATGTTTGCTTGACTGAGCGCATCCCTGCTGCCCTCGATTGGGCTTCCCTTTAGCCAAGCCTTAATGGCTGCTTCTGGCCCGTCAGTTTTGTATGCTTCCATACCGGCAAGAAGCACTTTAGGGATTTCGTCCGAACCGGGTTTCTGGGCCTGCGCCAGATTATTTTGCAAAAATGCTACTAGCACAAATCCCAGTGTGACTCTGCCCAGTCGTCTTATTAGACTCATCGCAATTGCCTCCGTTGTTTTGGAATTCTCTCTTAACACCCGCAAATACATTCAAGCCTGTTGAGCATAGGACGACATCTCATTAGCCCCTAGGAAATTCTCCCTTTGGAGTGCTTTTGTGCTGACCGGAGCCACTTGATAGGTGTGCTAGGATGAGGGGTTTGTGCGGGATGGAAATTCGTAGAGAGAAGCGGGAGAAAGGCGCGCGTGCAAGCGGGAATTATTGGACTGCCACAAGTCGGGAAAACGACGCTGTTCCGGATTTTGACGAAGGCGCACGTCGAGGGGAAGGGCGGAGCGTCGACCACGCACGTCGGCGTGGCCAAAGTGCCGGAGCCGCGCCTGCTGGAGCTGGCGAAGCTGTATAACCCGAAGAAAATCACTTACGCGACCGTGAATTACGTGGACCTCGGCGGCATGCAGAAAGAGCGCATGCGCGAGGCGCTGGCGCAACTTCGCGAAGTGGATGTGATCGCGCATGTGATTCGCGTGTTTGAGGATTCGAGCGTGCCGCACTCGGAAGGCAGCATCGATCCGTTGCGCGACGCCACGAACTTGGATTTAGAGCTGATGCTCTCCGACCACGATCAGATTACGCGGCGGCTCGAGCGCGTGGAGAAAGATTTGAAGAAGAAGCGCGATCCCGTGCTGGAGATCGAAAAGGCAACGCTGGAAAAGTGCAAAGCGCAATTGGAAGCAGAGAAGCCGTTGCGCGAATTGGAGCTGGCGCCGGAGGAGCGAAAGTCGATTGGCGGATTCTTGTTTTTGTCGGCACGGCCCGTGCTGTATGTGCTGAACCTGGGAGACGAGGAAGCCGACAAACTGGACACGGCGGTACAACGGCACAAGTTGAGCGTGTTGCAGGGACGGAAGAACGCCGCGGTAGTGGCCGTCTGCGGGCGGCTGGAAGCGGAATTGGCAGAAATGGAAGAAAAAGAAGCGGCAGAGCTGCTGGCCTCCTATGGATTGAAGGAGCCGGGGCTGAACCGGTTGATTCGCGCGACGTACGATTTACTCGGGCTAATCCAGTTCTTCACGGCCGGCGAGCCGGAAGTTCGCGCGTGGACAATTCGCAAAGGCGACCCCGCGGTGAAGGCCGCCGGAGTGATTCACAGCGACATCGAGAGAGGATTCATTCGCGCGGAGGTCGTGCGGTGGAACGATTTAGTAGCCGCTGGAAGCATTGCCGCAGCGAAGGAAAAGGCGCAAGTACGCCTCGAAGGAAAAGAATACGTAGTGCAGGAAGGCGACGTGATTTTGTTCCGGCACTCGGGGTGAAGATCAGTAGCACAGACTTCAGTCTGTGCCCTCTTCGCTTCCTTAACGTAAACGGCGAACTCCCTACGGTGAACTTCTTTATGGAACACGACGTAGCATTTCGAACAGGGCTGGCGGCGCTGCTCGGACTCGTAGCGGCGCTGGGGAATCTGCTTGGCGGATACTTTGTAGTTCGCAGGGACTGGCCGCGAAAATACCTGCAATATTTTCTGGCCCTAGGCGCGGGATACATGTTGGCAGTGGCGTTTGTGGAAGTGATCCCGGAATCGGTTCAGCTTTCCGGAAAAAACGCCCTGGTTTTCGTGCTGTTGGGATTTTTTCTGGTGCACTTGTTCGAGCACACCATCGCGCCACACTTTCACTTTGGCGAAGAAACGCACCACGAAGAGTTCAGCCATCTTCACGCGAGTAGAACCGTTCTCCTAGGCATGGCAATTCACACCTTCTTTGACGGCGTGGCAATCGCTTCCGGATTTTTGGTTTCAATGTGGCTCGGAGTCGTTCTTTTTGTTGCTGTATTCCTGCACAAACTTCCAGAAGGGTTCACGATCGCCTCAGTGGCGCTGGCGAGCGGACGCGGCAAGCGCAACGCCATCCTCGGGGCCGGGTTATTAGGAGCGGCAACGCTGTTTGGCGTGCTGCTGACCAGCGCCCTGCAGGGGCAGTTGAAGTACGCGCTCCCGCTGTCGGGGGGCGTCACGGTTTACGTGGCCGCGACGGATCTTCTGCCCGAGGTAAACCGTGAGCCGAATTGGCGAATGGCGCTGCTGGTCTTCGTAGGTGTCGCTAGCTTATTGATAATGCAGCATTTATTCCATGTTTGAGCGTCGTTGGCCCAACTTAAACGCCTCATAAATTGCCAAGATAAAGCCTGTCCTACCAACGCTTTGAGGGCGTATACAATCGCAACTTTCTGAGACCTCCTGGGTTTGATACAGTGTGGCGGCTATGGCCAGGTCGGACGTCCAACTGATGCTGGACGTGAAGGCGGGCGACGAGCAGTCGTTCACACTGCTGTTGCATCGCTACAGGAGTCCCTTGGTGAATTTCCTGTACCGGATGGTTCGGAACCGGGAGCAGGCGGAAGATCTGGCGCAGGAAGTTTTTTTGCGGGTGTACCGGGCGCGGGAAGACTACGTGCCGAGCGCGAAGTTCACAACGTGGCTGTTTCGCATTGCGACGAATCTGGCGTTGAATTCGGTGCGCGACACGCGGTATCAGCGGATGGAAATTTCACTGGACGCGCCAGTGACGGTGGATGCGGAAGAAGGCGAAGAGAAAACGCTGGACGTTGCCGAGAAGAACCCGAACATCGAGCAGCACTTGGTGGAAGAGACGCGAAAAAAGATGATCCACCACGCGATTGAAAAGCTTCCGGAGAAACAGCGCGCGGCGGTGCTCCTGCACAAGTATCAGGAGCTGGATTACGGAGAGATTTCGAAGATTTTGCAATGCTCGGAGAGCGCGCTGAAGTCGCTGCTGTTCCGGGCATACGAAACGCTGCGAGTGGAACTCGCCCCCCTCGTAGCGCAGCATGGGAAGTAGCAGTCAGGGCCAGAAAGGGAAGAAAGTCATGAGTTGCAGCCGGATGGAAAACAAAATTCTGGGATACGCGGACGGGCGCTTGAAGGAAAGCGAGCGGCTCGAGGTGGAAAAGCACCTCGCCACTTGCGTGTCGTGCCGTCTGCGCGTGAATGAATTTCGCGCGGTGAGCAGTTTGCTCGATGAGCTGCCGGTGATTGAGCCGTCGCCGGCGTTTGATTTGCGCGTGCACGCGCGGGTGGCAGCCGAGCCGGTGAAGCAGAGCTGGTGGGCATGGTTCCCTGCGCCGCGCGTGGCGATTGCAGCGGCGATGCTGTTGCTGGCAACGGTTTGGGTAGGGACACGCCCGAACCCAGCACCACAGATTGCGCAGGACGATATTCCGGTGCTGGAAAATCTGGATGTGCTTTCGAATTTTGACGTGCTGACGGAATTGCCGCAGCCGGTGCAGGCGGACGACGGCGGGCAAACGAATCCCCAGATGTAATGGTGAAAGACGTAAGGTGAAATGAAGCGGCGGATCCAATTCGGGAAATGGTTGCTGGCAGCGTCAAGCATCGCGTTGCTGGCGCTGCCGTGTGCGGCGCAAAAGCACGATAACAAGCCGCCACAGCCACAAAGGCAGCAGCAGCCGAAACCGCCGCGGCAGGAGCGCCGTCAGCCACCTGAAAACCGGCGAGCGCAGAACAATCGGCCGAGTAACGACCGGCCGCGCAACAATACTGCACCGAATCGGGAGCCGCAAAAACGCCAACCCGATTCGATGGGCATGATTGGCGGGAATCGTCCGCCTAGCGCCCACGGCGAATCCGGGCAGTCGAATCTCAATCCGAACCGGCCGCCGAATGCGAACAATTCCCAGGCGAAGCCCAAGCGGTTTCAGGATTTGAGCCCGAAAGAAAGGCAGAACTACGAGAAGTTCAACCGGCTTCCACCACAAAGACAGCAGGAAATTCGAGACAACGCTCGCGCTTGGGGGAAACTCACAACAGAGCAACAAAGCCACATCAAGAATGAAGTGTTTCCGAAGTGGCAGCAGATGTCTCCCGACCGGCAGAGAGCGGTCCGGCAGCGATTGGGCGTGCTACAAAACATGCCGGAGTCGGCTCGCAACCAGCATTTGAATGACCCAAATTTCACGCGCGGCATGAGCGAAGAGGACAAGGCCATGCTGCGTGACCTGAGCCACATGCACGTGGGAGCGCCGGATCCGCCGAGCGAGTGAAGCAGCCTTCGGTTATTACTTCTAAGTTTTAAGTTCCAGAGAAAAGAAAATCCTGCCAATTCGGCACTCTTACAGTTTGCCGGTGCGTTGACAAGCCTGCTCGTTCACGGCATGGTGACTAGTTCAGATTTGTCGCATCGAACGAGTGGAGGAAAACCATTTCGTCTTTGTCCACGCGCACCAACGGCGCTTTTTCAGCGCGCTTCCGCGCGATGCAGCACCGCAACTTCCAGCTCTTCATCGCCGGACAACTTATTTCGCTCATCGGAACGTGGATGCAGACCACCGCGCAATTGTGGCTGGTTTACAAGTTAACCGGTTCCGCTGCGCTGCTGGGAGTCTTCGGCTTTGCGAGCCAGGTGCCCATGCTGTTTCTCTCCTCGCTCGGCGGATACCTGGGTGACCACTACAACCGGCATCGCGGCGTGATCGCCACACAAACGGCTTCAATGGTCCTGGCGTTTGTCCTGGCGGCCCTGACGCTAACGGGCAAGATTCAGGGGTGGCATGGAGCGTGGGTGGTCGTTGCGATCGCATTCATGCTGGGCATCGTGAACGCCTTCGACGTGCCCATCCGGCAGGCGTTCTTGGTGCAGATGGTCGGAAAAGAAGATTTGCCGAATGCCATCGCGCTCAATTCTTCGATCTTCAACGGCGCGCGCGTGGTAGGTCCGGCCATCGCAGGATTCGCGATCGCGTGGCTGGGAGAAGGCTGGTGTTTTTTCTTGAACGGTGTGAGCTTCCTCGCCGTGATCGTGGCGCTGCTGATGATGCGCATCGCGAAGACGGAAATCAAACCGAGCGACGAATCTCCGCTACAGAGTTTGGTGCAGGGATTCCGCTTTGCGATGGGCGACCTGCCGATCCGCTCCACACTCTTGTTGCTAAGCGTCCTTAGCCTTTTTGGTTTGCAATATTCGGTGTTCATGCCGATCTACGCGCAGGATATTTTGAAGGGAAATGCGCGCACTCTGGGATTGCTGATGAGTTCGGCGGGAGTGGGCGCGGTGCTGGGCGCGCTGCACTTTGCGGCGCGGACGAATTACAAAGGCTTGGCGCGGTGGATTGCGGCAACTTCACTAACCTGCGCGATTGGCCTGCTGATTTTTTCGGTTGCGAAGGTTTTCTGGTTGTGTGTGGTGGTTCTGTTCGTCGTGGGTTTCGCGGCCACTTCGCAGATGGCGGCCACCAATACTTTGATCCAGAACCGCGTGCCCGATGAGCTGCGCAGCCGCGTCATGGCGGTGTATGCCACGATGTTCATGGGCGTGCAGCCGATCGGCGCGTTGATCGCAGGAGGCGTCGCCAAACGCATCGGCGCGCCACACACGTTAACGGTATTTGGGTCCCTAGTGCTGCTGGGAAGTTTGGTTTTCCTCTCCCGCGTGGTGATGAGGCTGCGGGGGACGGCAAGCGAAGCGAGCGGGGCCGCTGCAGATGATTGAGAAGAAAGGGATTAACTGCAGGCTGGCATGGGGTGAGCGAAGAATCCGCTCTCGGGCAGCCGCAAGCTACTTTGCGGCGCAAAGTTTCAAGTAATACTTTAAGTGCGGTTGCAACTCGTTGAGTTTCTTGGGCTTAGAGCAAGAATCTCGCGAAAAAACGCAAAATCACGCAGGGTTGGGGCGATAGAGCCATTCAGGCTTTGCAAGCTGATTTGCGGACCCGCGCTCACCGGGCACTCCCAGTTGCGACTCGTTGATTTGAGCGAGGATGGCGTCCACTTTCGGGCGTTGCGGGGCCAGCGAGCAGACGGGGTCGGTCGCGGCGGCATCCCCTGCGAGAAGCATCGCCTGGCAGCGGCAGCCGCCGAAATCTTGCTCGCGGCGGTCGCAGGACTTGCACGGCTCCTGCATCCAGTCTTCGCCGCGGAATTTCTGAAAAGCCTCAGAGTCTTCCCAAATCTCGCGCAAGCTGCGGTTCTTCACGTTTTCAAATTTCAGACCAGGAATGATGGGCGCGGCGTGGCAGGGAAGCGCGTCGCCGTTCGGTGTGATTAGCATGAGTTTGCGGCCCCAGCCGCCAACACAAGGTTTGGGAAATCTAGCGTAGTAATCGGGCACGACAAAAACGACGCGCGTCTTGCCCTGCAATTCTTCTTCAGCGCGCTTCAGACGTTCAACGCAGTAATCCAGTTGCTGGCGCGTGGGCAGAAGCTTTTCGCGGTTGGCAAAGGCCCAGCCGTAATACTGCACGCTGGCAAACTCCACGCAGCCTGGGTGTGAGTCTTCCACGATGGCCAGCATTTCTTCGAGTTCGTCGATGTTGCGCCGGTGGATAACGAAATTCAGCGTCAGTCCGATGCGATAGCGCTTGATCCATTGGAGTACGCGCAGCTTCTGCTGATGCGACTTTGTGCCAGAGATATCGTTGGCCGTTTCTTCGCGGGCGCCTTGGAAGCTGAGCTGAAAATGGTCGAGTCCAACTTGCACCAAAGCTTCGAGCTTGGCTTCGTCCAATGGAATGCCCGAAGTGATTAGGCTGACGTAAAGGCCGGCGGCACGAGCGTTGCGAATGAGTTCGACGATGTCAGGCCGAGCGAGCGGCTCGCCCCCTGTGAAATCGGCCTGCAGAACCCCTGCTTCGGCAGCCTCTTTGAAAACGCGGGACCAAGCCTCCGTGCTGAGCTCGTTGGCACGCGATTGCAGTTCGAGCGGATTCGAGCAATAGACGCAGTGGAGCGGGCAGCGATGCGTCAGCTCCGCAACGAGAGCAAGGGGATGTTGTGCGGCGTTTGGCATGGGCAGCAAGACGGCCCACCTCGACCCCTCGCCTTCGCTCGGGGTAAAAAGGCGGCCGCTACGGTTCAAAATCCAGCGCGCGTTCTTTTTGCAAAAGATCAAGGTAGCCGAGGATATCCTGTTCGACTTTGTGCGGCTCGGCTTTGGAGTAGAGCAACTGCAACTCGCCAATAATTTGTGACACCGAGTGTTTGCCATCGCAGCGCGAAACGATTTCCAGGCTCGGGCCATTCAAGCGAAGCGCGCGTTCTGGCATCAGCAGGACACGCTGGTTGTTGTTCTCTCCCATCCGGCATCCCGCGGCAAGGCGCGGCCGGCTGTTCAAGTCCACATTCATGCATTTTCCTTGGCGGGCTGAAACGCGCCAGGAGGAGGCCAGCCGGGATTCACGTAAGCGAAATAGAGGGCATCGAGCTGCGCCCAGAGGATATCGCACTTCGCGCGCAACGCGGCGTGAGCCTTGTCCTGTTCCTCGCGCGTGTGCGCATGCTTCACAACCCAGGTCAGTGCGAACTCGGCGTCTTCGCGGGCTTGTGTGAGACGGCCGGTGAAATAGTCGAGTCCCCCGGAAAGCCAGGGATAATGCTGGCGCATGCGGTCCATGCGCAGAGCGATGAGCTCATGAGAGAAAAGTTCGGTGAGCGAAGAAGCCACTGCTTCGAGATGCGAGCGAGTGGAAACAAAGTCCACGTAAGCTTGCACGGCAAAGCGCGTAGCCGGAAGAATGCCGTCGCCGCGAAGTGCGTGCTCACGCGAAAGTCCCGTGGCTTCGACCAGTTTCAGCCATTTTTCGATGCCGCCGGGTTTTGTGCCGTCGCCATCGTGATCGAGGATGCGCTTGTGCCATGCAAGCCGGAACACGGGGTCTTCGCTGCGCGCGAGAATCGCAGCGTCTTTAATGGGGATGCGGCTTTGGTAGAAGTAACGATTCAGCGCCCACGCCTGAAGCTGGCCGCGAGTGAGCTTGCCTTCATGCATGAGCAAGTGAAACGGATGTTTGTGGTGATAGCGCTCTTCTCCAATGGAATGGAAGCCGGCACTAAATTCCGCTTCGGAGAGAAGGGGCTTTTCAATGGAGTTGGTTGTTGGAGCGGTCATAATCCTAAAGTTCGAACTCCATGCCATCGTAGGCGATTTCGAAGCCGGCATCCAGCACGGAGCGATGTTCCGCGCTTTTTTCGTCAAGGATAGGGTTCGTATTGTTGATGTGAATCAGGATTTTGCGTCCTTTGGCTTTGCCGGGAAATTGTTCGAGCAAGCCGCCGGGGCCGGAGAGCGGCAAGTGGCCGATTTCGCGCGCGGTCTTTTTGCTGCGGCCCGTGCGCATCAATTCATCGTCACTCCAGAAGGTGCCGTCAATGAAAGCCGCGTCAGCGGACTCGGCGGCCGACTTCCACATCACCGAAGACCCGGAAAGCGACGGAGCAAAGAAGAGGCGCTTCTCGCCTTGTTCCATCACAAAACCGACCGATGCGTCTTCCGGTGGAATAGCGTGCAGGGTTTCCTCGCTGACGTAGTCCGGGTAGCAGCCTCCGAGCGGCACCGTGGTGCAGATGAAGTCCGCGGGTCCCGAAGAATCGTCAGATAAATGACAACCCAAACGCCCTTTGGCCAACAGAGTCTGCCAACTCACCGGCGGATTGGCGCGCTCTAAAACACGAAAGATTCGGTTTTCTTTTTGAAGAACGCATTGCACGCCGCGAGTCGCAAAAACAAAGAAAGTCTGAAATTCACGCAGATGAAGCAGGCCCATCACGGAGTCGACGTCGGCGCTCGGCAGGAACACTCCGCCAATCGGCGAGGGAGAGGAAGCATTCTCTGGCGGAGAAAGTTCGCGCGCAGCGATTAGCTGCTGGCGCAAATCCGGAGAAGCGCAAAGCAAAAACCAAACTTTGGAATCGAGAGAAAAAATGACCTGCGTCTGCGTGCGCGGACGAGCTTTCAACTTGCCGTGGCGGAGGGCGCTACAGTTCGGACATTGGCAATTCCATTGGGGAAAGCCGCCCCCGGCGGCAGATCCGAGGACCTTTACGCGCATTCCAAGGCGCCAGCCAGCTTGCTCGCCTGGCGGACAGAATATTTAGAGCTCGGCGTTGGCGTAGGAGCTGACTTCGCAGTTGAGGTCAATCTCTTCGTGCCGAGGGGTGGTCCATTCCATGGAACAAGGCTCCTTTACGATTCGAAGTTCAAGCCTACGGTAAGTTAGCACGTATTGTTCCAAAAGGGAAGCGCGAACTGATGTTAACCAGGCCCCGGAAGTGGTTCTATTGATGGAACTTGGGGTTGCGGAAAGGATAGTCAGCGAGGTTGGTGACATAAAGCGGCTGGCGAAATGGCAATCCAAGGAAAACCATTGCCGCCAGCGATTAGGGCTTACCAAGCCGGGCACACAATCAAGTTACTTGACTTGACCCTTAAAAAAACGTCTTCCAAGCTGGATTTCAGACCCGGAGCTAATGTTTTTTTGGTGTGGTTGTGAACAGAACCAGAACATATCAGACTGGGGGCCACCGCTTTCCCAATCCCCTTAGGGATGCCGTCATCGCGCTCCTTCTAGCTCTCTCTACATTGGCTCCATGCGCATTCGCGCAGGCGGCGCCGGATGATGCAGCGAAGCCAATACCGCTGCTGACAGGCAGCACTGGTTTCATTTCTGACTTTACGGGCGGGCAGCCGGACTTGCACCCCATTGTGACGCCGCTGGTTCTCATTCCAATTGGAAATCGCTGGTTGTTCGAAGCGCGGGCTACTTTCGAAACCGACTTGGTCCAAGTGCCGGGAAGAAGCGGGTTTCACGGGGGCCCGGTACAAAAGGAAGTCGAATACGCGCAAATTGATTTCATAGCGAATCCCTATATGACAGTTACTGTTGGGCGGTTCTTGACGCCCTTCGGGATATTCAACGAGCGGCTGTATCCCGTGTGGATTCGCAACCTGCAGTCCGATCCTCTTATCCTTCCCATTGGAATCGGGCCGAGCAACGCCAGCACTGGCGCCATGATTCGTGGCGGCTTCAAGGCGCACCCGAAGTTTGACGTTAACTACGCCATTTATTTCTCAGCGCTTTCCACAACGAGTCATGTTAATTCCGACCGGTTTGCCGGCGGCCGCGCGGGGATTTTCGCGCCCAGTGCAAGATTGGAGATCGGAGGCTCGTTCCAGCATCTGCTGCAACAGGAGCGATCGAATTTGTTTGGCTTTCACCTCGTTTGGCAACCAACACGATTGCCTCTGGACATTCGCGGCGAATATGCGCATTCGAAGAGAGGGAGCGGCTACTGGTTCGAGCCCGCATACAAGTTGAGCCAGCTTCGGTTCCTGCAAAACGAAATGCGGCGAACGCAGTTGGTGGCGAGATACCAGCAGTTTTTTGCCGGGCCATTGGTCAGCGATTCGCTGCCTCCGGTAAATACCAAGCAGTTCGAATTCGGGCTGAACTATTACTTCCTTGATGGATTAAAATTGGCGGGCAATTATGGCCGGCAGTTCAGCAGCGCAGGGAACGTCAACGTGTGGACGATGGGCCTCACGTACCGGTTCGTGATTCCTCTGGGGCCGACAGGGGGCGCCCGATGAGCCGAAACTGGACATGGCTCTGCTGCCTGGCAATCGCGGCGTTGCTTGTGCGCTCGTCGATTGCTCAAAATCAAGGAAAATCCGGGAAGTCCTCGAGTAGTTCCTCGGCCGCCTCGATGGCCGCCACTGCGGAGACATATGACAAGGAGGCGCTGCCCCAGTCTAGTCGCGGTGTTTCAAGCCAGGAGCGGATGTCACGCCTGGAAGGCGAGAAGCGATTTCGCGCGAATTGCGGACGCTGCCACCAGCCGCCGCACAAGTTTCCGCCGCGCATCATGGCTGCGGCAATTCGCCACATGAGAGTCCGGGCCATGCTCACGGACGAAGATATGCGGCTGATCTTGAAGTACATGACGCAATGAGCAAGCGCTTTTTGGTTTCGAGGCCGATGTTGCCTTGCCAAAGCCTTCTGGTCCTATTCGCGTTCTGCTCCTGCGCTTGGGGGCAGAGCGCGCAAACAGAGAGGCGAGTCGTCGAGATCCTGGCAGATCACGACAGCCGATTCAGAGTGGAAGGACAGAAGCAGTCGGTCATCAAGCTAAAGGCCGGCGAAAAGATTACGCTGCGAATCACCGCGAAGAAGGCGAAAAACGTAAATCGCGACGGCGCGATTCACGGATTCACGCTGCTGCGCGCGAAAGATCGCAGCCCCGTTCCCGAGTGGGATTTCGAGCTGAAACCGGGCGTTCAGGAATTCGACGTGACGGTCCCGAGCGAGCCGGGCGACTACATTGCCGTCTGCACCGTGGTTTGCAGCGAGGAACATGAAGGAATGAACATGAAAGTGGTCGTGTTACCCTGAGCTTGGGCCATCAAGAGTATTGAGGCGCTCGAGGACGAGGAGCACAAGGATGAAAAAGACAACTGCGGCGGTCGTCTGCACAGCCATTCTCGCGGGCGTAGCGACGTGGGCGGCTCAAGGGCGCGGTGCAGCGGAAAAGACGCTTCGGGGCGAGATTGCGGACTCGCAATGCGCGCTGAACGTGCACTCACTCAGTCAGTCGCACAAAGAAATGATGGAAATGAAGCCGGAAATCAAAAATGATGCCGATTGCGCACGATTCTGTGTGAAGGAACGAGGCGGAAGGTTCATGTTGCAGACCAAGGACAAAGTTTACAAGCTCGATGCGCAGGTCCTTGCCGAACAATGGGCGGGGCAGAAGGTGAAAGTGACGGGGACGGTGGATCCCAAGACAAATTCGATTACCGTGGATAAGATCGAAGCCTTGGCCCCCAGTCCAGGCAGTTCGCCGAAACCAAATTAGTACCAACCCACAAGGCCGGGAAGATCCGCTTAATGGACTGCAACTTTTGCCACTAGCCCTTGAAGATTCTTGCGAAGTGAACCACGACAGCTTGGGGCCCGAATCCTGCATTTAAGATAAACCTAATCCGACAATTTTTTTCAGAAGAACGCACGATTTCTCTTGACAAGCAAATGAAACTGGGTACGATGTGGAGCAAAGTGGTAGAGAGTGGGCAAGAGGGGCGTCAAGTAGCGGGCTGTAGGGCAAAATAGAAAGCTTTGGAAGTTGTGGTGAAAGTGGGCATTTTGGCCATTCTAGACCACATTTTCGCGTTCGATCCCAGCCGAACGGGGGTCGCGCCGAGCGGGGCGTATGAAGCTGCGGGGCAACTGTCCAGCGAAGGTGGACGAGAAGGGTCGTCTGAAGATACCCGCGGTGTTTCTCGACCAATTGAAGGAGTACGGAAATCAGTTTTACATCACCAGTGCCACGGGTGAGACGGCCAGGATTTATCCGATGAAGGTTTGGTCAGAGATTGAAGACAAGCTCGAGAAGATGCCAAGCACGAACCGGGCGAAGAGGAAGTTTTTGATGCGGACCAGCTATTACGGGCAGACGGTGGAACTGGATGGGCAGGGAAGGCTCCTCCTGCCGACTGTGCTGCGGGAATCGGCGCAAACCAAGGGCGACGTGGACGTGTTGGGCAACCTGGATTATCTGGAAGTCATGAACCACACGCGAATGCTGGATCAATTGAAGAACGAGCCCTACACGGATGAGGACGACAAGGCGCTAGAAGATTTGGGGATTTGAGAAGTGGCCCTTGGCAGAAGACACTCAGGGTAAACGAGCGGCTAGTGGCGGGTGACGAGAGAGCGGTCAGATTTGAGTGCGGCGCACACGCCGGTGATGTTGCGGGAGGTGCTCGAATGGCTGCGCGTAAAGCCGGGCGGAACGTACATCGACGCAACTCTGGGAGCGGGCGGACACTCCGAAGCGATCGCCGGGAAATTGACCTCTGGGACAATTCCTATGCGCCCTTCCGGGCGACTAATCAGTCTGGACCGGGACGCACAGGCGCTGGCCATGGCGCGGGGGCGGCTGAAGACCTTTGGGGCGAAGGTGACAGTGGTGCAGGCGCCGTTCTCACGGATTGTGGAGGTCGCACAAGAGTTGGGGATTCCGCCGGCGGACGGGGTCTTGGCCGACTTGGGAGTTTCGAGCATGCAGCTTGACCAGGCGGCGCGGGGATTTTCTTTTCGCGAAGCCGGTCCGCTGGACATGCGGATGAACGCCGAGGACGAATTGACGGCGGACGAAATTGTGAATTGCTGGCCGGAGAGAGATCTGGCTGATTTGCTCTACCGCGAGGCGGATGAGCGCGATTCCAGAAGGATCGCCAGGGCGATCGTGAGAGCGCGGCCGTTACGAGATACCGCGCACCTGGCAACGACTGTGGCAGGGGCCCGAAAGCAATGGGGAAGGCAGAGACTGCATCCCGCAACAAAAACGTTTCTGGCGCTGCGGATAGCGGTGAATCGAGAGATGGAGGAACTCGGGCAGTTTC
>Ga0307471_100000322_pt1 | contig 24430 bp, 19 predicted proteins | sample atmos_gasesAM3C__2_FD_204566 | JGI IMG/M metagenome (GOLD analysis project Ga0307471, IMG submission 204566) | Hardwood forest soil microbial communities from Morgan-Monroe State Forest, Indiana, United States - atmos_gasesAM3C_515 | ecosystem: Environmental > Terrestrial > Soil > Temperate...
GGGGTCACGGCCTACGAGCCCTCGACCATTGCGGCTACCACGTTGCTGTTGACGTTGACGGCAGCAACGGCGTGCTGGATTCCAGCTCGAGGGGCGGGGCGTGTCGATCCACTGGTCGCGTTCGGCACGAATTACCGCCAAAGCGTTTGGCGTCACCACAGCACACCAAAGTTCCTCGTCGACGTCTAAGGAAGCAGAGCAACGTGTGCGGAACGATGTCTTCCGCATTTTACGTTGAGAAGGGGGAAGTATATGTCTCGAATCATATGGCTAGCGAACCGAGTACTGCAGGCTGCCGCGATCGTAGTCGCGTGCGCCGGTTCAGCCCGGCCAAATCCAACGATCAAACGTTCGCGCTGAGCGACACCCAGGATCTGGTGTTGCTCAACGTCAAAGCCGAAGCCGTCGAATACAAAGGACGCAAGGCCGTCCGCCTCACAAAGGACGTAACAAAAGACGGTTTCGCCCTCCTGCGTGGAAGCGACTTTCAGGATGGCACCGTCGAGGCCGACATCGCCCTAAAAATTACCACTCCGCCGGGCGTGCGAATGCCGGGCTTTGTCGGCATCGCCTTCCGCGCGCGGCCAGACGCTTCACGCTACGAACTCTTCTACCTGCGGCCGGGAAACTCCCACGCTGAGGATCAAGCCATGCGCAATCATGTCGTCCAATACACGTCCGAGCCGGACTTCGGCTGGTACAAACTTCGCCGCGAATGGCCTTGGGTTTACGAGTCCCACGCGGAGTTACAGACAGAGACTTGGACGAAGGTCAAGATTGAGGTCAAGGGCCGCGTAGCCAAGATCTATCTAAACGGGTCGGAGCAGCCCGACCTGATCGTGGATGGACTGAAGGGTGAGGATTTGCGCGGCGGCGTCGCGCTGTGGGGTTACCGGGGCAAGGAGGCGTACTTCTCCAATCTCCGCATCAGCAACTCGACTCCGCTGCCCGTAAAGAATGGCTCGGACGCCACCGGCGCGTGGCAAGTGAAGTGTTCTAGCGATGCCGGGCCGTTTGACGGTACGCTCCAGCTCGCACGCGATGCCAATAAAGTCACCGGAACTTGGTCCGGTGAGCTAGGTAAGAATCGCTCCGTTACTGGAACGTGGCGCAACGGTTATGTTGAGCTTAGCTTCAACGCAGAGTGGCCAACCGACAGCAAAGATGCGACAACGCCTTTGCGGTGGGCCGGAGGTCACAAAAATGCCCGGGCAACTCAATTGTGACAGCTACAAGTTGTGTCTGTTTGACTCACGTTTGGGATGTTAAGGACCGACAAAAGGGCCTCGTAGGTTTTAATGAAAACGCCGCTCGGATGAGGATAAGCAGGTCGAAGAAAATGTGCGGAATCATCCTTTTCCGCACTGTCGCGTCCAGTGGAGACGAGCGGTGTGCCGCGGGCCGGGGAAGATCATGCTCGCTGGCAAAACCAAAACTTCTTTTTGCTCTTTAAACCGAGGGGACAAAGTATCACACTGAGCCGGATAAGGGAATCAGGGTTTTTCCTGATCTTGTCCTTTTTTTATCCTTCGGTTCCGTCAGAACGCGCCTTCCGCGTTTAACCGCGCTGTTTTATGATCGGGCGTGATGGACAGCGACTCTTTGTGGCGCTTCCCAACATTCTCCCTATGGAGATTAAAGGCTTTACCCGATTGTCAACCAGAGAGCTCGGCCATCGATTAACGTCTGGCCTTCCCACGCGGGTCACGAGGCTGCCTTGCTGCAGGTTGCAAAGTTCCTTCTCCTTGCGGCGGCACCCTAAACACCGTTGAGGCTTTGCTGCGCCTGTTATAGACTTCGCCTTCACAATTTTTCGGGCCGCTTGAGCATGGTTGCTCCGCTACGAAGGAGGAGTAGATGCTCTACGCTTCACTGGTCGAGAGCAGTCACCGGGCACTGGCAACTCCGGATATCGTCATCATTGGGTTTTATTTCGCGCTGGTGTTCGGCATTGGCATGTATTTTGCGCGGCGCGAACGGACCTCGGAAGACTATTTTCTTGCAGGTCGCAATGTAGGCTGGTTCTTCATCGGCGCGTCCTTGTTCGTTTCGAACATTTCCACCGAGCATTTCATCGGACTGTCCGGCACGGGCGCATCTTCCGGCCTTGCGGTTGGCCATTTTGAGTGGCTGGCATGCCTCATTCTGCTGATGCTCGGCTGGGTGTTCGTGCCGTTCTATCTGCGCAGCAACGTCTTCACCATGCCGGAGTTTTTAGAGCGCCGCTTCAACCGCCAGTCCGCCGTTTATCTCGCGGGCATCTCCATTATCGCGTACATCTTTACCAAAATTTCCGTACAGCTTTATGCTGCAAGCGTCGTCCTGGAACGCGTCGCAGGTTGGAAATTGTGGGAGACGGCCGTCGTTCTCGTCATTGCTACCGGCATCTATACCGTCGCGGGAGGACTGGCGGCGGTCATTTACACCGACACGGTCCAGACGTTGATTCTCATTACCGGCGCGGTCGCGTTGACGGTCATCGGGCTAATACGCGTCGGCGGCCTGGCGCACCTGCGCACGATGGTGCCGCCTGATTACTTCCATATGATCAAGCCCGCCTCGGATCCCAACTTCCCCTGGACCGGCATTTTCTTTGGCGCTCCGATCCTTGGCATTTGGTATTGGTGCACCGACCAGGTCATCGTCCAGCGCGTGCTCTCCGCGCGCGATGAAGGCCACGCGAAAGCGGGAACGATTTTCGCTGGCTTCCTCAAAATCCTGCCGGTCTTCATGCTCGTCCTTCCCGGGATCATTGCCAACGCGCTATTTGGCGACCAGTTGAAAACGCCTGATTCTGCCTATCCGACGCTTGTCCTTAACCTCCTGCCCGTCGGGCTGGTCGGGCTGGTCATGGCCGCACTGCTCGCCGCGGTCATGGGTGCGATGAGTTCCGTTTTCAATTCTGCTTCCACTCTCGTCACGCTGGACTTCTACAAGAAGCTCCGTCCTCAGGTTTCAGAGCGTGAGCTCGTCAATTTCGGCCGTATTGCCACAGGCATTATGGTCGTGCTTGGCCTGCTCTGGGTTCCTTTCATTCATTACATCAGCAGCCAGCTCTACATTTACTTGCAGAGCGTTCAGGCGTACATCAGCCCGCCCATTGCGGCGTGTTTTGTGCTGGGAATCCTATGGCCGCGTCTAAACGGTGCCGGCGCCATCACCTCCTTGCTTTCCGGTTTTGGTTTGGGCGCCGCGCGTTTCATCCTGGAACTTGCTGACCGTGCCGGCGCTCATCGTTTCGAATCTCGGATTGCGCGCTGGTGCATTGACATGAATTTCCTGCACTACGCCATCTTCATGTTCGTGGTTTGCTCCGTTGTGCTTGTTGGCGTCAGCCTGTTGCGTCCTGCACCCGACCGCAAGAAGCTCGCCGGTCTGACCTTCGCAACCGTAGACGATAAGATCGAGACCGTCGCCGTGGGCAGCCCGCCGATGCGCAAGCCCGCGAAGGAAACGCCGCTCGAGCATGGCATCAATATCGCCTTTAGCCTGTTGTTACTCGGCACCGTCGTCGGTCTGTGGATTTACTTCCGTTAGGAGCCGTTGTTAGGACCACCATGTGTGCAAACCGCATCCGGATCCTAAAGCCCAATGTCACTCAGGAAGAAGCCCTGCGCGCTTTTTCCTCGGCCGGGGCTTCCGCGCTCTATTGGCGAATCCGCAGCGGCCCTTTGCGGCGAATCGCGGACGTTTACGTGCCCTATTTCCTGTTTTGCGTCAAATGCACGGCCATGCCGCCGCGTCTGTTGGCCATGGATGCCGTGGACGGCTCTTTGGACTTGTTCGAATTCCCGCAAATCCCGGGCGAGGGGGAACTCCTGACTCGCCCTAGCCGCAATCTGCTCGGGGCGGCGTTGAGCGAGGAGCGCGCGGCGGGGCTGCTGCGCGAAAAAGTCCTGCGTGTGATCTTCCAGCAGGGGTTCTTCAAGTTGCGTGATCCGCGGATAGAGATCACCCGAGTCTCCTGCGAGCTCCACCTGCCTTATTGGCTTGGTTTCTATGAGCGCAGTGGTTCTGTCCGCTGTCGAGTCATGGATGCCATAAGGCGGCGGATGGAAGGGGCGAAAGCGTCTGCGTTTTTCGAGCAATGGCTTGCCGCCTGACACAACGAGGATGGACATGAGAGCACTGGTTCGATGCCTGGCAACGGGGCTGTTGCTCTGCCGTATAGCAAGCGCGGGTGTGTTTGCTCAGGGCTGGCACCACCTCGGCAAAGTAGAGCGCGTCGAGGTATTTAAGGAGGGCCTCCAGGATGGCGCCGAGCTGACGGCCGGCGAGGCCAAGGTTCGAATTGCCCAGGTTTCGAACGGCATTATTCGTGTGCGAGTCGCTCCCAACGGACACTTTCCAAAGGATTTCTCGTGGGCCCTGGCCGAGACGCCGGTGAACTCCATAGGCAGCCCTGTCCAGATCCACGATGGACAGAATGAGGTAAAGATGACGGCTGGCGCCGTCAGTGTGCGAGTCACCAAATCGCCCTTGCTGCTTACCTTTTCTGACCTCTCCGGAAAGGTTTTGCTCGCCGATGAGCCTGGCTTGCCCATGGCCTGGAACGGTCCGCAAGTGCATGTCTGGAAGCAAATGCCTGCCGATGAAAATTACTACGCTCTGGGTGACAAGGCCGGGCCGATGAACCGCCGCAACCGCACCTTCAGCAACTGGAACACCGACGAATTTGGCTGGCAGGAATCCTCCGACCCGCTCTACAAGACCATCCCTTTCTTCATCGGATTGCGCAAGGGCGTCGCTTACGGCGTTTTCTTCGACAATCCGTATCGAAGCTCTTTCGATTTTGGCAAGCAAGGACGCGACTACTTTTCCTTTGGCGCCGAAGGCGGCGAGTTGAACTATTACTTCATGGCCGGCCCCGAGCCCAAAAAAGTCGTGGAAGAATATACCGCGCTGACCGGACACACACCCTTGCCGCCGTTATGGTCGCTCGGCTACCAGCAATGCCGCTACAGCTATTATCCCGAGTCCCGCGTCCGCGAGATTGTCAGGACTTTTCGTGAAAAGAAAATTCCCGCTGACGTCATCTACCTCGACATCGATTACCAGCAGGACTATGCGCCCTTCACCATCAATCGCGAGTACTTCCCCACGTTCGAAAAGATGATCTCCGATTTTCGCGCTCAGGGTTTTCACACCATTGTCATCACCGACCTGCACATCAAGAAAGACCCGAACCATGGCTACGCGCCGTACGATACCGGCATGAGGAACGACGTCTTCGTGAAAAACCCCGATGGGTCCGTTTTCGTCGGCAAAGTATGGCCCGGCGACAGTGTCTTCCCGGATTTCACTTTGACCCGCGTGCGCAATTGGTGGGGCAGCCTTTACAAGGATTTTGTCGCCATGGGCGTCGCCGGATTCTGGAACGACATGAATGAGCCGTCGGTCTTTCTCCGCGCGGACAAGACCATGCCGCTCGACACCGTCCACCGCCTTGATGACGGCACTACCGTTGACCATCGCGCCGCACATAACATTTACGGCATGGAAAACGCTCGCGCTACCTACGAGGGCTTGCTGAAACTACAAGCCGAGGAGCGCCCCTTCGTTCTCACTCGCGCCGCCTATCCCGGCGCCCAGCGCTATGCCGCCACCTGGACCGGCGACAACAGCAGCACTTGGAACCACTTGAAGATGAGCACGCCAATGCTTGTGAGCATGGGAATCTCCGGAATGCCCTTGGTCGGTGACGACATCGGCGGCTTCGCCGGCTCTCCTCCGGCCGATTTGTTGACGCGCTGGTTCGAAGTCGGCGCGCTCAATCCTATCTATCGCGATCACACCGCCAAGGGCACCGCGGATCAGGAACCCTGGGTTCACGGCCCGGAGCACGAAGCCATTCGCAAGAAATATATTGAGCTGCGCTATCGTCTGATGCCGTACCTCTATACGGCCATCGAAGAAACCGCGCGGACAGGCATTCCTTTGATGCGCCCGCTTTTTCTCGAGTATCCGCAGGTAACTGAATTCTATGCTGACGATCGCGATTTTCTTTTTGGCCGAGATTTGTTTGTCGCTCCGGTGACTACAGAAATGCTGGATGCGGAAGACATTGCGCTTCCGCCCGGCGGTTGGTACGACTTTTGGAGCGGCGCGAGGCATGAACCGAGCGAGAGAATCCAGTTGCGTCCCCGCTTGCCTGAAATGCCCCTCTATGTTCGAGCGGGGGCCATTCTTCCCATGCAGCCGGTGGTTCAGAACACCGGCGAAACTCCGGCCGGTCCTCTAGAGTTGCGCGTTTATCCCGGAGAAGACTGTAGTGGTTCGCTCTATGAAGATGACGGCCACACCTTCGCGTACCAGAAAGGCGAAATCCTGCGCATCCGCTACTCCTGCGCGGCTTCACCCTCTGCCCTTACGATTACCAGCGGCATCGAAAGGAATGCCTATAAGCCCTGGTGGAACAGCACGGCATTGACGGTCTATGGCGCTGTCGATGCCCCCAAAGAGGTTCGCATCGGTGAGCGAGTCACCCGGGATTGGCGCTTCGACAGCCAAACGCACACCGTCACGCTCACCGTGCCGGACGCCCTAAAGAACTGGAGCGTCCGCCTCGCCTTTTGATTGTTAGGGCGGTCTGCTCAATTCACAGAAAAAATCGAAATGGATTCGGCTGGCACGGAGAGGCGTAACTCGCCTGCCGCCAATGCCCCTTTCGCTCCGCCACACAGCAGCGAGATAGACTCCGCATCCTCGACAGGTGTTCCTTGCAAAGGAATGTTCAAATCCCTCGTCTTGTCGGCATTGTTGAAAGCCACTACCAGGCGCTCTTCCGTCGACGCGCGCAGAAAAACATAGGAGCTCTCATCCGCGGCGAGATGCCACAGCTGTCCGCCGCGAAGCGCCTCATGCTCGCGGCGAATCCGCAATAATTCCCGCACGTACGAGAAAATCTCCTGCTGTTCGCGAGTTCGCCCGGCTTCTGTGAACGCGTTGTTCGTGTCCTCGGTCCATCCTCCGGGAAAATCGCGCCGGTTATCGGGATCGCCGCCTCCCGGCATGCCAATTTCGTCGCCGCAGTACAGTTCCGGAATGCCACGCAAGGTCAGCGTCAAAGCGAAGGCCAACTTCAACTTCGCGGGAGAACTGCCCTCCGCGCTGGCAAACCGCCGCACATCATGATTCGCAAAAAACGGCACCAGCAATTCGGGGCGCGGATATAGAGCATCGTGTCGTAGCACGTCCGCAATGCGGCCGACCGGCGCATTCTGCAAGAGCACGTCCCGCAACGTGAAGAACATGGGGAAGTCAAAAACCGTCGTGAGCCCGCTGTCAACTCCGTCGTAGCGGCGCGCTCCGCCAACAAAAAACGAAGTCACGGTTGGGTCGGGATGAAACACTTCGCCGATGGTCGTCAAATTCGGATAAAAGCGTCGCAGTCCCGCGTGCCAATAAGCCCAAAATTTCCGACCCACGTACGGGAAGGTATCCACGCGGTAGCCGTCCAGCCCGGAAATTTCCGCCCACCACCAGCTATTCTCGAGGAGGTATTCCGCAACCACGGGATTCTCGGTGTTCATGTCCGGCAGGATCCCGAAGAACCATCCTTCCGTAAGATTTCGTTTCATCCATGCGGGCGCGTGAGGATCAATCAGAGATTCGAACCTATCACTGGTCTGTGCCTGTCCGCCCGGCTTGCCGTAAAAGGTTTCCTTTAGGGGCGAAGACGAATCCAGGTGATGCTGCTTCGTGCCGTGGAACCAATCCGGCAGCGGCGGGCTTGCCACCCACGGATGGAGCGGCCCGACGTGGTTTGGGACGGCATCGAAGAAAATCTTCATTTTCTCTTTGTGCGCTGCCACGACCAGGTCCTGATAATCCTTCAACGAACCCAAGTGCGGGTCGATGGCATACAGATCCACAGCGCCGTACCCGTGATAATCCTGCGCTGCGCCGTTCTTCACCACCGGCGTGAGCCACAAAGTCGTTACGCCAAGCTCCTTCAGGTAGCCCAAATGATTCTGAATTCCGTGCAAGTCACCGCCGTGATACGCGCGCGGTTTTGTGCGATCGTGCGATCCCGGTGCGTCCGCCGGCTCGTCGTTCGTAGGATCGCCGTTGGCGAAGCGGTCCGGCATGATCAGGTAAATGACATCATCCGCCGACAGCCCTTGAAACCTTCCGAGCGTCGGCGCACGCGCTTCGAGCGGCAGCTCAAATGAAGTCCTGCCCTTCGGCGCCGCAATCCGGCAAACCACCGTTCCCGGCTTCGTGTCCGCGCCGATCTTGAGCCAAACAAGGAGATACTTCCCTCCCGCCGTGGCCTGTGTGCGCGAAACGCGTAGCGTCGGCAGATTGCACGACACATGCGTTGCCTCGAGGTCCTGCCCGGAAAGCAGAAGCATCACTTCCGGCGTGAATCCTAGCCACCAATTCGGTGGCTCGATCTTCGTTACCCTTACCGTTGAGTCGAGAGAGTTTTGTTGAGGTGGTGCGCCACGCGCGGGGCCGACCCAGCTCAATAGACAAGCAAGCGTAAACAGAAAGCTTTGAAGGAAATGTTTCTCCTGGAGAGGATCTTGAGAAGAGAGGGAGAACGTTTTCACGGCAAGAGCATAGGCAAAAACGGCGCGGCGCACCAGGGTCCCGTACAAATCCCGGGTAGGCGCAAGCGTTCCGCTACTTTCGTTGTCTCTCGTCCCTGGTGAAGAGCAACTCCCCGAAAGCCTCCGGCACATGGAAATTCGGCGCACCCGTGCCCGTGGGTCGCCACGCCGAATAAAAACGCGGTTCCTCCCGTCCTTCGACGCGGTAGAAATTCACCCGCCACGTCGCGGCGGGATCAAAGCGTGCCACCAGGCACTTCACGGGTATGGCCAGCTCCGCGATCCATATCTTCGGTGCTTCATTGCGGACCACGCGCCGGCGCAATCCGCTCTTCAGGTCATGTTTTTCGCCGGGTGCGATGTCGAGATCAATCCAGAAGCCGTTGGGGCTCACCTCAAACTCTTTGTATCGGCGGAGATGCGAACCATCCGGCTGCAGAAACACTTCGGCCACATCGCGATCCCAAAGCTCATCCCTTCTCCCGTCCCGCTCGGCATCTGGGAAAACCGTGATGGTCCGGTATTTCGCCCGAAACCGCAAAAACAGAGTCTCGGTCGTCCACAACAATCGCACTTCGGTCTCGCGCTGAGCGTCCGCATTTTTCCCTTGCCAGTCGGCGTCGAAGCGCAGCGGCACGGCTCGTTCCCAGGAAGACGGCGCCGGGAATTGTTCCGCATCGAGCGGCTCCGCGATTTGAACCGCCACAGCCTTCCCCGGTTTTGAAAGCGCGTTCCGTTTTTTCATACCGTGAATCTCCGTCCCCTCCCGATTTTCTTCAACTGGAACTCTTTGCGCACCACCCTTTTCGTTCATCCGGGCCCCTCGATTATGCCGTGCTAGCATGGAATTTGGTGTTTGCACCGCCCGTTTCGTTTCGCCAAGGGCAAAGGGTCGCCCCCGAGGAGTGTGTAAATGATCGAGCCGGTCAACCAAGAATTCTCTACACCCGCGAAGCGGACGCCCGAAGAATTCAAATTCGTGAAGCTGCGTTCGGATGGCGGCGTCGTCCGTATGACCCTCAACCGCCCCGAGCACAATCTTCTCAACGAGGCCATGCTTCGCGAAATGGCCGACGGCATCGGCTACGCCGGTGAGCGCGACGACATCAAGCTGATTGTTCTCGATTCCGCCTGCAAAGTCTTTTGTGGCGGCATCGACGTCGGCGAATATACGTCCCAGCGTGTCTTCCAAATGCTCGACGCCTTCCACGGCACTTTCGCCGGCATGCTCGAACTCGGCAAGCCGGTCATCTGCGTCGTGAACGGTCCGGCCATCGGTGGCGGCGCGGAGCTCGCGGCTTTCGGAGACCTGGTTATTGCTACTCCCAAAGCGCGCTTTGCTCAACCGGAAATCAGCATCGGCGTCTTTCCGCCGCTGGCCTCCACCATCCTTCCTTTTCTGGTCGGACCTAAAATCGCGCTTGAGCTTGTCCTCACCGGCGAACCCGTGACCGCCGAACGCGCCCTGGAGTTGGGCATGGTCAATCGCCTGGTCCCCGAAACACAACTTGAAAAAACTGTTGCCGATCTCGTGAATCGCATCAACAGCCACTCCGGGCCGGTGCTCACCATGGCGAAAAAGGCCATCCTCGGCGGCATGGGAATGTCGCTGCGCGACGGCCTCAAGCACTCCATGAATATCTTCCTCAACGAACTCTACCGCCTCGAAGATTCTCAGGAAGGTTTGCGAGCGCTGGTCGAAAAGCGCAAACCCAATTGGAAGAATCGCTGAAGCTCTCTCGCTTTCTGGTGTAGCGAACACCTGCATTGACACTCCCTCACCCGCGGCTTACACTGAATTTTCAATTGGCAGCCGGGGAAGCGGGGAAGGCCGTGCGAATCGGCCGCGGTCCCGCCACTGTGATCGGCTTGAAGCAGCCGTAAGCCAGGCCACCCTCCCTTGGCGCAGCGGCCCGCGCTCTTCGCGAGAAAGGGCGAAGGCGGAAGCCCCCTAGAGTCTCGCGGGGCTTTTTCGTTTTTGGGGAAAATTCTCGCCAGAATCGTGGGGAACTGTTTGAGAAAATTGCCGCCGTCGCGTCTTGCTGTCCTGGCTTGCGCAACCCTGGTCGTTTTTTCCTGCGCTGCCGCCCCATCGCGCGCGCAAAGCGCCGCCCTCGCTTCTCCTACCGAGCCTCCCGCTTTTCGCGAGGTCAGCGATGAAACGGGCCGCAGCGTTAGAATCCCGCAGCCGGTTCGGCGCATCGTTTCCCTGGCGCCCAGCCTGACGGAAACCATCTATGCGCTCGGGCTCGAGGATCGCCTCGTGGGTGACACCGACTATTGCGACTACCCTCCCGAGGCGAAGAAAAAGACCAAGGTCGGCGGCGGCATCGATCCTAGCCTGGAGGTGATTGCTTCGCTACATCCCGATCTCGTTCTCGTCACCAAATCGTTTAATCGCCTCGAAACGACGCAATCTCTCGACAGACTGGGAATCTCCTCCTACGCGACCGACCCTCACACCATCGCGGATATCCTGTCTTCGGTAAAGACATTGGCCGATGTGCTCGGTGTCCCGGAAGCCGGCGCCTCGGTTGCCGAGGCCATGCAGCATGGTGTTGACGACCTCGAGCAACGCCTTGGCGGCCTGCCTCCCAAACACGTTCTCTTTGTGGTTTGGACGCAGCCCCTCATTTCCACCGGCAAAAACACTTTTCTCGCCGACGCTCTTCGCCATGCCGGCGCCGTTTCGATTGTTGCTTCGTCTCAGGATTGGCCCCAAGTGAGCCTCGAAGAGGTCGCTCGTTTGCAACCGGATTTTTTGGTATTTGCCGAGTCGCATTCCGGAGACGCCTCCCGCGAGATGGCCAGGCTCGCAAGGCTCCCTGGGTGGAAGATTCTCGGTGCCGTTCGCAATCACCGCTACGCGGTGGTCGGTGACGCGGTAAACCGTCCCGCGCCGCGCATCATTTCCGCCATCGAAGACCTGGCCCGCCAGTTGCATCCGCAAGCCTTCAGAGAAAAGTCCGATGACCCCGAGAAAGAACGCGAGAAGGCGAATCCGGCCTCTGACCCGATGGCCTTCCTGCTCGCTTCCCGTGTCCACCAGCGACTTCGCGCCCATCTCGGATCGACCGGAGGCTGGGCATGCGGCCGCTGACTTTCCGCAAACTCCTGTTTCAGTGCTTCTTCCTTTTGCTGATTTTGTTTTTTGTCGTCGTCGTGGCGTTGAAGTTCGGCGCCGTGCCCGTTTCGCTCTACGCTCTCGGCCGTGATTTGCTCCGCGTCATCCTCGGTCAGAGCAGCCAAATCTCGAGCGATTACGGCCTGATCATCCAGAACATCCGCTTGCCGCGCATCATCCTCGGAATCATTGTCGGAGCATCTCTCTCCGTTGCGGGCACCAGCTTCCAAGCGCTCTTGCGCAACCCCTTGGCCGATCCTTACGTTCTGGGAGTCTCGAGCGGCGCGGCCCTTGGCGCCATCCTCTCGCTCATCGCAGAACCTCACTTGGTGCTTCCTCCCGCGTTCGGTGCATTGCTTACGCCTTTGTGTGCGTTCCTCGGTGCCGCCGTGACGATCACGGCCGTTTATTTTCTCGGCCGCCGGCAGGGCCAGATTGACAGCAACACGCTTCTCCTCGGTGGCGTCATCACTGCCTCTTTTCTTTCCGCGGTCATTGTGTTCTTGATGAGCCTGGTGAACAGCAGCAACACCCGCGGCATGGTCTTCTGGCTGATGGGCAATCTTTCTACTTCCTTTCAGAAAAGCATCTACTGGTTTCTCGCCGCCGGCTTCTTCATCGCCATCGGCGTGATCTACTCGACCGCCAATGATTTGAATATTCTTCTCGCGGGAGAAAAAGAGGCCATGCATCTCGGCGTGGACGTTCGACACGTGCGCTTCGTGGTTTATCTCGCCGCTTCTCTTCTCACCGGCCTCGCTGTTTCCGTCAGCGGCGCCGTCGGTTACGTCGGCCTCTTCGTTCCTCACGTGATGCGCCTGATGTTCGGCTCCGACCACCGCACTTTACTCCCTACCTCCGCGCTCGGAGGTGCCATTGCCGTGGTTGTCGCCGACACCCTGGCGCGCCTTGTCGTCGCTCCTAACGAGCTTCCGGTCGGCGCAGTGACTGCCGTTGTCGGCGCGCCACTTTTCATCTACCTCCTCCGGCGGAGGCTCGCATGAGCCCCAGCCGCGGTTCAGCCGCCCCTCGCACGCCTCCCGAATCGGCCCGTTTGGGCACCGAGATTCGCCTTGCCGTCGAGCAGGTCAGCTATGCCTACTCCGCCAATCCCACGCAAGCTCCGCTCTTTACCCTCGAGGCCACCAGCTTCCAAGCTCGGCCCGGCGAAATCGTTGCTATTCTGGGCCCTAACGCCAGCGGCAAATCCACGCTTCTCCAATTGATTGCCGGCGTTCTTTCCCCGCTCTCCGGCCGCGTTCTTCTTAACGGATTTGTCATCCATTCCCTCAGCCCGCGCACTCGCGCGCAACGCATCGCCATGGTCCAGCAGGAGAGCCGCCTACTCTTTCCCGCGCGTGTTTGGCAATTTGTCCTCCAGGGCCGGCACGCCCACGGCCGTTCACTCCGTTTCGAGTCCCACGACGACATCCTCATAGCGCAAAACGCCCTCCTGCAAGTCGGCGCCGCCGAGCTCAGTGATCGCTGGATGGACCAGCTCTCCGGCGGAGAAAAGCAGCGCGTGGTCCTCGCTCGGGCCCTCGCGCAGCGGCCTCTGCTTTTGCTGCTCGACGAGCCCACCCTGCACCTCGACATCGCCTCGCAGGTCGGCCTCCTGGATGCCCTTCGCCGCCTTTGTGCGCACAGCCGCTACACCGTAATCGTGGTAACCCATGAATTGAATCTCGCCGCCGAATATGCCGACCAGATCCTTCTGATGCACAGCGGCCGCTGCTTGCGCGTTGGCCCCCCGGCCGCCATCTATCAGCGCGAATTGCTCGAACAGGTTTTCCAGGTTCCCCTGAAAGTGGAGATGCGCGGCCACGGGCGGCCGCGCGTGACGATTTTGTCCGACTCTTAGTCACTTGCTGTTTTTCTCGTTTACCCCAACCCTGCGGCTCGTTCCGCGGATTACATTCACCGCAGACTTCGTGCTCGGGAAGACGGTTCGTTGGCTCCGGTTTTTGTCGGAGTCGCAGCGAAACAATCCGTCGCCGCCGCGCGACTGTAAGGCGGAAGCCGCTCACATCCCCGCGACCCGGCCAGGGGTCGCACTTGAGGATGTCGAGTGTGCTTGCAAGGCAACCCGGCAAGGGTTGCACTTGAAGAGGTTCGCAGGCCACTGCGGCAAAACGCTCGTCGTCGCGACCCGTTAGAAGTCGCGACTCAAGAACAACAAGGGCGCCGCCGCGGGAAGGCTGTGAGCCATGCACACCGCCAAGCCAGGAGACCGGCGAAGTCTGCAGCCTGTGCGTTCTTTCCGCGCTCAGGACAACCTTCAAACTCCCGCGCGTGAGGGAGTGGGGGACAACATGAAAACTGCTCTTCTTCGTTCTGCTTTTCTCTCTCTTGCAGTTCTCGGCACCGGCATCTCCTTGCAGTCACAAAATAATTCCGAGTTCGCCCACCTTTCCGGCACCCTCACCGATGCGAACGGTGGCGGCATCGCTGACGTTCAGGTGCAGGCGCGCAGGGATGGTTCCCCGAGTTCCCAAACTTGGTCGGCCAAATCCTCCGCTGCGGGCGAATACTCCTTGGACTTGCCCGCCGGCCGCTATCGTGTGCGATTCACGCGCTCATCCTTTGCTTCGCGCGAGATGGTCGTCGACCTCGCCCCCGGGGAACCCCATGTCCTCAGTCTTCGCCTCGGCCTTGCGCCTCTTTCTGCCAACGTAGTTGTCACCGCTAACACGCAGCCGACCGAGCTTGCTCACTCGCCGGCCCCGGTTGACATCATCGGCGCGCAGGAAATCGAGCAGCGCCAGGCCGTCTTCCTTCCCGATCTTCTGTCCACGCAAACGGGCATCAGCCTCGCGCGCACCGGCCCGATCGGCGGCCTTTCCACCATCTTTATTGATGGCGGCGACTCCGCTTTCACCAAAGTGCTTATCGATGGAACTCCCGTGAATCTTCCCGGCGGCGACATGAATTTCTCCAACCTCACTCTCGACAACGTCGACAAAGTTGAAATCGTGCACGGCGCCGAAAGCGCGCTTTACGGGTCGGACGCCATGTCCGGAGTCATTCAAATCATCAGCCGCCGGGGCTCCACGCGAATTCCTGAACTCGACCTGTTCGCCGAAGGCGGCGCTTTCTCTTCCGCTCGCGGCGGCGGCCAATTCGGCGGCCTGCTTCGCAAATTCGATTACTCCGCCGCCGGCTCCTACTTCCATACCGACGGCCAGGGCGTGAATGATCCTTTTATCAATCGCGGCTTCGCCGGCAATTTCGGCTACAGCTTTTCCGATTCGAACCAGCTTCGCCTCACCGTTCGCAGCGACGCCAGCTTCGCGGGCACTCCCGGCCAGACCCTGCTCGGCCCGGCCTTCACCGATTCGACGGCCTACGACGATCTACGCCAGCTCTCCGGCAATCTAAGCTGGAACTTCAAAACAGGTGCCCATTGGGCCCATCGCGTCTCCGGCATGGAAGCGCGGTTCCTCGATACCGCCGGCTTTCCGGATTTCAGTTTTTTCGAAACTGCTCAATTCAATCGCGCGGGATTCCTCGCGCAATCGACTTATTCCTTCCATCGCGGCGCGGTCACTGCGGGTTATCAGTATGAAGTCGAGAACGGCGATCCCAACAACCTGAGCGGCCTCCATGCGCGCCGCAACAATCAGGCTGGTTTCCTCGATGCTCGCTGGTTTCCCGTTCCTCGCCTCACGCTCAGCGCGGGCGCGCGCGCCGAGGACAATGCGAGCTTTGGCACCCGCGTCGTTCCCCGCGTTGGCGGGGTCTACGCTCTTCGCTACTCTAGTGGTTTCTGGTCGGATACCCGCTTCAAGGTTTCCTACGGCCAGGGCATTGAGGAGCCGACTATGTTCGAGTCCTTCAGCCAGGATCCCTGCAATCCAGGCAATCCCGCTTTGCGCCCCGAGCAGAGCCGCACGCTCAACGTCGGCCTCGATCAGTTTCTCAGCAGCAATCGCGTCCGCCTCTCCATCGGCTTTTTCGACAACGAGTTTCACAACCTGATCAATCAACTGGTTGGCCCGCCCAATCCCATGTGTTTCGGCGGAAACGAAATGTTGTACTTCAACACCGATGCTGCCCGCGCTCGCGGCTTCAACTCCTCCGGCGAGGCGCACCTCCTCGGCTGGCTCACCATCAAGGGCAACTATTCCTATGATGACTCGCGCGTACTCCAGACCATCCCGAGTGCGCCCCCGGTCGAGCAGCCGGGCAACCATTTGATTCGCCGGCCGGTAAATTCCGGCAATGCCTGGCTCAACTTCAACTTCCGTCGCGTGAATCTCAACTTTGCGGGCTACTTCACCGGCGTGCGCACCGACAGCGACTTCGACGGCCTCGGCATCACCCGCAATCCTGGCTACGCGCGCTTTGACATGGCCACCAGCTACGACGTCGGAAAAGGCCTTTTCTTTTACGCCCGTGTCAGTAATCTCTTCGACAAGCAATATCAAGACGCCATCGGCTTTCCCGCCCTTGGCCGGGATTACCGCCTCGGCCTGAAATATCGGATCGGAGGCCGCAACGAGCAGCAGTGAGCTTTCTCGAAGCAGTCCTGGTTTCTTGTGGGGATCGAGCCCGCCGGCGGCGGGCAATGCTGCGCCCACCTCCGGCCACGGGGTCGAGAGTCTGTTTAAAGAGGCGGGTTTTCCTCAGGACACGGCCATCGCCGTAACTGCCGGAGCAAACGCGCGGGAACCAAGCTGACAACGTAGATTTCGCAAGGCTCCGTCTTACTTACGGCCTAGAACTTATCACTGAAATTTCTTATGACCATACGCGAACCCATCCTCTTCTGCTGGAGCGGCGGCAAAGACAGCGCCGTGGCGCTTCACGCGCTGCTCGAGCAGCAGCAATTCCGCGTCACAGCCCTGCTCACGACCGTCACCGAGGGCTACGAACGCATCAGCATGCACGGCGTTCGCCGCGAGCTTCTCGAGCTCCAAGCCGCATCCATCGGCTTGCCTCTCGACGAAGTGCGCATCCCTCCCCAGTGCGCGAATTCCGTCTATGAAGCGCGCATGGGGCAAGCCTTGCGCAGTTTCTACGATCAGGGCGTTCGCAAGATTGCCTTTGGCGACATTTTCCTCGAAGACCTGCGCGCCTATCGCGAAAAAAATCTTGCGCGCATCGGAATGAGCGCTCTGTTTCCCATCTGGAAGCGGGACACGCGCGAACTCATCCGCTTCTTTCAAGCGCAGCGTTTCCGCGCCATCGCCGTTTGCATTGATCCCAAGGTTCTCGATCGCAGCTTTGCCGGACGCGAACTCGACGATTCTTTTTTCCGCGATCTTCCAGGAAACGCGGACCCCTGCGGCGAAAACGGCGAATTTCACACTTTTGTTTGCGATGGTCCTGTTTTCCGGCGGCCGGTCTCGGTTCGAACCGGCGAGATCGTCCACCGCGACGGTTTTGTTTTTTGCGATTTACTTCCTGATGAGCAAGGAGTCAAAAATGAACGCTGAATTCTCGCAGAAGGAAAATCTGGTCTGTCGTCTGCTTCTCGCCTTGGCCATCCTTGCCGTTGCGGCCGCTCTCCGCATCACGCCGCACCCGTGGAATTTCACGCCCGTCGGCGCGATGGCTCTATTCTCTGGCGCAGTGATCAAGGATCGCCGCCTGGCCTTTGCTTTTCCGGTGCTTGCGCTTTTGGCCGGCGATCTGTTTGTCGGCTTTTACAAGCCCGGGCTTATGGTCATGGTCTACGCCAGTTTTCTTCTCAGCGTCCTCATCGGCCGCTCGCTAGAAAACCGTCGCACCTTTCTTCGAATCGCGGGGGCCACTGTTCTCGGTTCCCTGCAGTTTTTCCTGGTGACCAATTTCGCCGTCTGGTGGCTCCTGAATTCCTATCCAAAAACTGCTTCTGGCCTCGCTGCCTGTTACCTTGCTGGCCTTGCCCTGTTCCGGAATACGGTCACCGGCGATGCCCTTTATGCTTTGTTGTTCTTCGGGGCCTTTGCCGTTGCCGAGCGTTTCGTTCCCGTTTTCCGGGAGCCTGCTCCAGCCGCGGCCCGGTGATTGCTCCCGCGCCGGAGGCTGCACATCCGAGAGTTGGCGTCGGCCTTCTGCTGACCGACAACCAGGGCCCGGGGCTCCTTGACCCTCGGCAAGTTGCCTCGGGAAGCTGGCTGCCGGAGCATCCTCGGCGGCAAGGTCGACTTCCTTGAAACTCTCGAGCAGCGCGCCATCCGCGAAGCCCGTGAAGAGGTCGGCGTCAGAATCTCTCTGCGCGTCTTGCTCTGTGTCACTCTCCGGCGTACCTGGGACAACTCTTGTCTGGCCAAGCTACGAACCGGGAGCCGGGTAAAACCGCGAGGTCCGCTGGTTCAGCCGCAACGAGTTGCCTTCGAATCTCGCCATGAGCGCCCGCAACGCGATCGGCGCATGGACGCGCCAACTCTTCAGCCGTTCTGGGCGCGCGTGGTGGCGGCGGACTGGTGTTTCCTCGGCGTAGCCGAACGACCCCACCCGCTGATGCTATAATGTGTCTCTCTTTATGCCGAAATCGGTTCCCGACGAAGCGTCCGTGACGCCGGAAATCCTGGCGAAATACGAGCCGGTCATCGGCCTCGAAGTCCACGTGCAACTTCTCACCAAAACCAAAATCTTCTGCGGCTGCTCGACGCGTTTCGGCGATCCGCCAAACTCGAACGTCTGTCCGGTGTGCCTCGGTCTCCCCGGCACGCTTCCCGTCCTGAACAAACGCGCGGTCGAAATGGCCATGCGCGCCGCGCTCGCCCTGAATTGCACCGTGCACCAGCGTTCGCGCTTCGCCCGCAAAAACTATTTCTATCCCGACCTTCCCAAGGGCTACCAAATCTCCCAATACGAACTCCCGGTCGCGACTGGCGGCTGGCTCGACATCGAAGTCGCCGGCGCCACAAAGCGCATCGGCATCACGCGTCTCCATCTTGAAGAAGACGCCGCGAAAAACCTTCACGAAGGCTTTTCCCAGTCAGCGACCAAGGCCTATATCGACTACAACCGCTGCGGCACGCCGCTCGTCGAAATTGTTTCCGAGCCGGACATCCGCTCTTCCGAGGAGGCCCACGCCTATCTCACCGCGCTCCGCCAGATCATGCTCTACACCGGCGTCAGCGACTGCAATATGGAGGAAGGCTCGCTCCGCTGCGACGCCAATGTCAGCGTGCGCCGGCGTGGCTCAGGCAAATTCGGGACCAAAGTCGAAGTCAAAAATCTCAACTCCTTCCGTTTCCTGCAAAAAGCGCTCGAATATGAAATCGAGCGCCACATCGGTGTGCTCGAATCCGGCGGCCGCCTGGCCCAGGAGACCCGCCTGTGGCATCAAGCCGAAGGCCGCACCGTTGGCATGCGTTCAAAGGAAAAGGCCCACGATTACCGCTATTTCCCCGAGCCCGATCTTCTTCCGGTGGACGTCAGCCCGGCCTGGAGGGACGAGGTTCGTCGCCAGCTCCCCGAACTACCCGAAGCCAGGCGCGCGCGCTTTGTCGCCTCCTACGGCATCACGCCCTACGATGCCGGAGTTCTCACGGCAACCAAGGCGCTGGCCGACTATTTCGAGGCTGTCGTGAAAGCTGGCGCTCTTGGCAAAGCCGCGGCCAACTGGATGCAAACCGAACTTCTTCGCCGCCTGAACGATTCCGGCAAGGAAATCGACGCAAGCCCGGTCAGTGCGAAGTCGCTCGCCGAACTCATCGAACTCGTGGAATCCGGAAAAATCACAGCCGCCGTCGGGAAAAAAGTTTTCTCGACCATGGTCGAATCCGGCCGCTCCGCCGCCGACATTGTCTCGGCCGAAGGCCTCGGCGCCCAAGTCAGTGATTCTGCAATCGAAGCCGCCGCCCGCGAGGTCATCTCCAAGAATCCGGACAACGTGGCCAAATACAAATCCGGCAACGAAGGCGTCTTCAAATTTTTTGTCGGCCAGGTGATGCGCGCCACGCGCGGCCAGGCCAACCCTCAATCCGTCAACGAGGTCCTCCGGAAACTCCTCTCCTGATCCTTTTGGTGCGCGGTTGGCCTTGGGCGCAGACCAAGGGCGGCGCGAGGCCGCCTTTCCCCTCCGTCAAGGCGTCACTTCATGCCCCAATCGGCCCGCCCTGTTAAAATGTCCCCGGGGGATCCATGCTCAAGCCCGGCGACAAGGCACCTGCGTTCCGCCTGCAATCGGACGAAAACAAAACGGTCTCGCTCAAAGACTTCAAGCGGAAGCGCGTTCTGCTTTTCTTCTTCCCCAAAGCCAACACTTCCGGTTGAATCATCGAAGCGTCCGAGTTTCGCGACGCAAAAAGGAAGTTCGAAAAGCTCAAAGTGGCCGTCCTGGGCATGAGCGCCGATTCCGTCAAAGCGCAAGCCTTGTTCAAGGCCAAATATAGATTCAATTTTCCTTTACTCAGCGATCCCAGCCACCAGACCATCGAAGCCTACGGCGCGTGGCAGCAAAAGCAGTTCATGGGACGCAAGTTCCTGGGCATCGTGCGAAGCTCGTTCCTCATCGGCGAAACTGGCAAAATTCTAGCGGTCTGGCCTGTCGTCAAAGCCAAGGGCCACGCCGCCGATGTCCTGAAACACCTGGCCAACTCCTAGCCAAGCCGAAGACTGCAAAACCGGCATCCCTGCCCGTCCCTTTCCCCGTGCACCATGCGGAAACCGATGAAACTCACCCCGCGCCTGAGGCAGCCCGTCTCCCGGACAGGTGTTTTTTTTGGAATCCCTGTCCTTTCGGACCGTTTCACGCGGTGCTTTTCGCCCGCAAAATGGATGGCAAGGCTCGGCTTGTCCTGAGCCGACGGAGGCGGCGATGTCTCGCATACGTTTGTTCACTCTACTCACGGCCTGCTTTCTGGCGGCCTCCCCCGCTTGGGCGGACGACTTGGGGTACCTTGAGTGCGCGAACCATCCGGAGGGCGCGCAACTGTTCAGCAAAGCCCGGCAAACACCGGACGCTCTTGGCACCGTCGTGTGCGGGGAGCGCTTCTCGATTTTGGTCTATGGCTTTGTCTTCTCGCGCGTCGAAACCAAGGACGGCAAGATCGGTTATATCTACTCGAACCTGATCACCCCGGACCGTGGCGGCGCCAACGCTTCGCAGGCCGCCGCGCGAGCTCCTGCGAGCTCAGCGCCTGCGGCTTCAACCAATGCCCCAGCAATGGCCTCGGCAGCACGACGGAATGCGGCCCCCAAGATCGATTCTCCTCCGGCGACCACGTCCGCACCGGAGAAGCCCGCAGCCCAAGCTGGGCCGTTGTTCCCAACGCCGCCCATGCCACCGGTGACACCGTCCGACTGGACGTCCCGAAGGGCGCATTCTTCAGCGGCAAACAGTCCGCCACCTGCTGCGGCCTCGCAGCCTTCTCCGGCTGCGCCCGCACCTTGGCCTTCAACCAGCGCGGTTTCCCCGGTTTCATCGCCCGAGCCGGCGGCTGGCGCAGCGCAACCTGCTCGGGCTCCGGTGACTCCGTCGTCGTCGCCTTCTGCTTTCACGGCTCCGGCGGCTAACGCCCAGCCAGCAACTCCGGCGCCTTCGCAGCCGTCATCGCCTGCGCAAGCGGATTCACAAGCTCAGGGTGCTACCGCGCAACCCGCTCCGGCTCAGCTGGCCGCAAGTTCGTCGTCAACACCGCCGCAAGCACCCAGCCTGGCTCAACCTGGGTCTCTGTTCCCGAACCCGCCGCAACCAGCGCCACCTGCGCCTCCTTCGGGCGCCGCAGACGCAGCTCCGGGAGCCGCTTCCGCTGCAGATTCAGCTCCGTCATCGGCTGCAGACCCAGCTTCGCCTGCCACGGCTTCGCAGCCTGAAGCGGCGCAACCTGCACCCGATCCAGTGCGCAGTGCCAGCGTACGCGCGAGCTGGGAACGGCCTCTGCCCGGCGTTTATCACAGCTTCCTGGTGGAACTCTATTCCGGCTACACATTTGACCGCGTCGGCAGTGGCGGAACTTCCAGCAACCTGAGCGGCGGCATGGGCTCGTTTGGCTACAACCTGAAGCCCTGGCTCCAGATTGTCGGCGACACCAGCTACAATCTCGTCAGCTCCGGCGGCGTCAAGAACGTTTTGTACGGCAACCATTTCGGCGGCCGCTACTTCTACCACCGCGTGAGCCGCTGGAACATAACGCCTTTTGTGGAAGGCCTGGTTGGCGGATCGCGCTTCGACGTCACCGTCAGCGGCGCCGGAGGCTACCGAACCTCGGATAACTGCCTTTCTTATAAGGCCGGAGGCGGAATCGATATGCGCGTCGGGAAACACTGGGAAGTCCGCGTGATCGATCTCGACTACTACCGCACCTCCTTTGGCGGCACGACCCAGAACAATTACTGGGCTTCCGCCGGGGTGGTGTTGCGCCTGTTCGGCTCTGGCGGCTCGGAGTAACCAACCAGACCTGAACCCTTTGAGGTAGCGACGGCCTTTGGCGGCCGTGCGACCCCTCCGCTGCCTTTTATTGGGACCTCTAAATCTAAAGGACTTGGGCGTTCCTAGTTGACAATGAGACCGTGGAACCCTCGCACGCGGATTCCGTTGACTTTTCAAGCGGAGGGCCAGGTACACGGAGATGGAAACGTCGAAATCTGCGTCCGCGAACCCCAAGGGACGTGGCTCCGGGATGGCACTCGAGTCTCCGACTGCCGGAGGCTCGACGGCACCAGACGGGCGGGCTGCGGCCGACCCGCGGCCAAATCCTGACCAGAAACCGGGCACAATGAAGACGAGCCAGGGAGGAAGGATAAAGAAAATTGTGTAAATGAGCGAAGCCGTGCCGTCTGCCAAGATCGACCGCGATTCGCGCAAAGAGTTCGCGATCGGTCGAAGGCCTGCTGCACTGGCGGTGTGCCTTTCCACGCGAAACGAAATATCAACAGCGATTTCTTCCGTTTCATTAGCCGGGATGTTTCATTGCGCGGTCCCGCTGTCCAACTCCCCCTGCGTTTCCCTTAGTTGTTGCTGGATTCCACCAGATCTTTGACGGTCGCGGAAGGCTTCTTGAGCATGGCCCTCAAGTTGTCCCCGGAAACTTGTTAGATTCTTGCTTTTCGCTTCCGTGTCTGGGACTGCGGTCGCCAGCACGAACACACCAAATCTCGGATTCATAGAGTCCCGCTAATGCCACGCTCGATACGCGCAAAGACGGTGCCCTCTCTACCTCTGGTTAGACTCTGGACCGTGTTTGCCGTGGCCTGATGGTGGAGAGTACTACCGTAATACTGACAGTTGGGGCCGGTGGCTCTCGGGAAGGGCTCGCAAAAAGGGTTTTGACGTTAGTAGGCCCAGCGAAGGAGGAGGCCGCCGGTGGTGTAGCCGGCGCCGACGGTGACGATCAGAACGAGGTCGCCTTTGCGCAGGCGGCCTTGCGCAACGGCGTCGCAAAGCCCGAGCGGGATCGTGGCGGCAGTGGTGTTGCCGTATTTGTCGATGTTGACCATCACTTTGGAATCGTCCACGCCGAGGCGCGCCTGGGTCGCGCGGATGATGCGCAAATTGGCCTGGTGCGGGACGAGCAGAGCCAGGTCTTCTTTGGTGAAACCGTTGCGCTCGAGCAAGTGCGCAGACATATCGGCCATGCGCCGCACCGCGTACTTAAAAACTTGCGAGCCTTCCTGGTGGACGTAGTGCATGCGCTTCTCGACGGTTTCTTTTGTCGAAGGATGCAAGGAGCCGCCGCCGGGCATGTACAGAAATTCGCCGCCCGAGCCGTCCACGTCGTGCTCGAAATCGAGGATGCCTTCGTTCGGGTCGGCGGCCGGCTCAAGCAGCACGGCCCCCGCGCCGTCACCAAACAAAACGCAGGTGGCACGGTCCTGGTAATCGAGGATGGTGGTCATGGTGTCGCTGCCGATGACCATCACTTTCTGGTGCGTGCCCGCGCCGACAAATTGCGCGCCAACGGTGAGCGCGTAGGAAAAGCCGGAGCACGCGGCGGAAAGGTCGAAGCCCCAGGCGCGCTGCGCCCCGATGCGACACTGCACCAGGCAAGCGGTCGCCGGAAAAAGCATGTCCGGCGTGACGCTGGCGACGATGATGAGGTCGATGTCCCCAGGATTTGTTCTCGTTTGCGCCAGCAGCGCTCTTGCGGCTTCGGTGGCCAGATGCGAGCTGGCCTTGCCCTTTTCCACGACGTGGCGTTCGCGGATGCCGGTGCGCGTGCGAATCCACTCGTCGTTGGTGTCGACGATTTTCTCGAAATCCGCGTTGCTCATCACTTTTGGCGGGACGTAGCCGGAGACGCCGGTGATTTTTGCCGCGATGCGGTGGGACATATCTCTCCTTGGAACGGCAACCTGGGACAAGAAGAAATTGGATTTTATGCGATAGCGCAGCGCGGACACAAGGCGAGAAGGAGTTTTAAGTCCTAAGTTGTAAGCTTTAAGTGAGAGCCGGTCTTGCACTTGCCGCGCGGGCCCCAAAAGGTTCTTGCGCCGTCGCTGGTTCCAGGCGCTTAAGCGGGATTGCGAGATTTCTTTTCGCCGCGCCCTTCGGAAGGATGGAGCAGGTCGGGGGCCGACCACGCTGGCTCAGGTAGCAGGGGCCAAAATCTCGTAGCGCCAGGACAGCGCGGCCGTTTTCCTGAGCATTGCGGCGACCGAGCAGTATTTGTCTTCGCTGAGCTGGATGGCGTGCCTGACGGCGGTATCATCGAGCTGGCCGCGCAGACGGTACAGGATTTCGACCTTGCTCCAGACCGCGGGCGGTTGCTTGGCGCGCTCGCCCGAACAGATGATTTCGAGCGAGTCCAGCTTTTGGCGCTTCTTTTCGAGAATGGTCACGACGTCGGTGGCGGTGCAGGCGCCGAGCGCC
>Ga0307471_100000323_pt1 | contig 24420 bp, 16 predicted proteins | sample atmos_gasesAM3C__2_FD_204566 | JGI IMG/M metagenome (GOLD analysis project Ga0307471, IMG submission 204566) | Hardwood forest soil microbial communities from Morgan-Monroe State Forest, Indiana, United States - atmos_gasesAM3C_515 | ecosystem: Environmental > Terrestrial > Soil > Temperate...
TGGGGACTTCTTCCAAGGTGAATTCGATGAGCGTCGTCGGCTCTTTGGAATAATCTACGCCAGGCTCAGTGGCATTGGGGTGCCAGCGAAACGAGAAGAGGCGTTCGGGTTCGATGCGGTCGATGGTGATTTCGAACGGAACATGCTCATACCGCTTCTGGAGCTTGGCAACTTCCGCGTCAACGGCGGTTCCGACGATTTTTCCTCGCATGTGCGCCCCAGGCGTGAACGGAGCGTCAAACTTCACGCCGAACCAGGTTCCAAATTCCTTGGAGTCGGATAAAGCACGCCAAACGCGCTTAAGCGGGGCGCGGATAAGGATCTTTTTCTCGATGCGGTCGGTAGGGCTTGGATTAGACATGCTATATGCAACCTCCTGGTTGCATAGTAACAAGACGCTCCGCGATATGCAACCATGAGGTTGCATGATTGCCGGCTTGCGCGGATGCTGGTCTGTACGGCGAGGGCTGCACGGGCTAAAGCCTGTGCTACCGGGCCTTCCGATTTACTTTTTGCGTGGAAACCAGCCTTTCTGGCTTGGCATTGTGCGCGTTGGCGTGTTAGCCTCGCGAAGAGAAACCAGGGTTTCTGTGAGAACAGTGGCCACCCCAGCGACACAAATCGACAATTCCACTGCTCGCGAGCGCGTTCTGGAGGTTCTGCGCACACTTCTCAACGAACTTGGCAGCCAAGGCGCGCTGCCAATGCTGAACCTCTCTTCCCAACTGGATCGCGACCTCGGGCTCGGGAGCCTGGAGCGCGTGGAGCTGCTCACGCGGCTGGAAGCGGCTTTTGGAGTGCGCTTGCCGGACCGCGTTGCGTCCGAGGCAAACACTCCGGAAGATTTGGCGCGCGCGATTCTGGCGACTCCCGGAGCGACCGAGGCGGCGGAGGAGGAGCCGGAGTCCGCGTTGCGGGCCGCCGCGACGACGCAGAAACTGCATCGCGAAGCCGTGGGCGAGGGCGTATTTTCCGCGGAGACGCTGATTGATGTGCTGCGTTACCGCGCGAAGCACAACGCGGAACAGACGCATCTGCTCATCACCGAGGATGGTCCGGACGGAGAAATCAGCTCGAAGCTGACCTTCGGCGAGTTGCATGCGGCGGCGCAGCGGCTTGCGGGGGAACTTTCGCGGCGCGGCGTGCCTGTGGGCGGGCGCGTGGCATTGATGTTGCCGACGTCGCGGGCCTTTTTCATTTCCTACGCCGGAATCCTGCTTGCCGGGGCGGTGCCTGTGCCGATTTATCCGCCGTTTCGGGCGGACCGCATCGAGGAATATGCAGCGCGGCAATCGGCGATCTTGGACAACGCGGAAGCGTGCATGCTGCTGACGTTCCGCCAAGGGGAATCGGTAGCTAAGCTGCTGCGACCGCGCGTGCGCTCCTTGAAGGAAGTTGCGGACGCGGAGAAGGTGATCGAAGCGGCCGACAAAGCTCCCCCACCGGCGGCGGGAGCGCGATCGCCGCACATAACCGGCAGCCGCGTGCGCAAGGGCAGCGACCTGGCAATGCTGCAATACACTTCGGGTTCGACGGGCGATCCCAAAGGCGTGATGCTGACGCACGCGAATATGCTGGCGAATATTCGCACCATTGGGCAGGCCGTGCAGGCCGGCCCAGGCGACGTGGTGGTGACGTGGCTGCCGCTGTATCACGACATGGGATTGATTGGCGCCTGGCTCACGCCGCTGCACTTTGGGCTCCCGGTAGCGGTTATGTCGCCGCTGGCTTTCCTGACGCGTCCGGAGAAATGGCTGCAAGCGTTTCACAAACATCGCGGAACCATCGCGGCAGCGCCAAATTTTGCGTACGAGCTCTGCGTGCGGAAGATCGCAGACAAAGACATTCAAGGGGTGGACCTCAGTTTCTGGCGCGCGGCGCTGAACGGCGCGGAGCCTGTGAATCCGGAAACGCTGGAGCGCTTCGGGGAGCGGTTCGCGAAATACGGATTTCGCCGCGAGGCGCAACTGCCGGTATACGGGCTGGCGGAGGCGACGCTGGGGGTCACTATTCCGCCGCTGAATCGCGGGCCGCGAATTGATCGCGTGGAACGCGAAACGTTCACTGCCAAGGGACGCGCCATGCCTGCGGCAGTGGAAGACGAGACGACGATTTCGTTTGTGTCTTCCGGGAAACCAATACCGGGTCACGAAGTGCGGATCGTGGATGAAAAAGGGAACGAGGTGCCGGACCGCACCGAGGGATTTTTGTGGTTCCGAGGACCATCGGCGACTAGCGGGTACTTTCGCAATCCGAAAGCCACCGAAGCGCTTTTGCCAGAGGGGCCGGTGGCAAGCGATGGCGGATTCCCCTGGGTGAACTCGGGCGACCGAGCGTACCGCGCCGAAGAGGAAATCTTTGTCACCGGCCGGGTGAAAGACATCATTATCAAGGGCGGACGGAATTTGTATCCGCACGAAGTGGAGGAACTGGCCACGCGAGCCGAAGGGATTCGCAAGGGGTGCGTGGTCGCGTTTGGGCTGAACGACGAGGCGAGCGGGACGGAAAAGCTGGTGGTGGTGGCAGAAACACGCGAGCGCGATGCGGCGCGGCGCGCGACGATTGCGGCAAAGGTCACGGAGCAGGTGTCGCAAGGATTGGGACTGCCGCCGGATCGCGTGGAGTTGATTCCGCCGGGGAGCATTCCGAAGACATCGAGCGGGAAGCTGCGGCGGGAAGAAACGAAGCAGCTTTACCTCGCGGGGACGCTAGCGGCGGGTCGCGCTCCCGCGTGGGTGCAGATTGTGCGGCTGGGGACGACGAGCGGAGTGCACAATTTCGGCCGCGCGGTGCTTGCTGGTGTAAATCGCGGGCTGGAAATGCTGTATGGCGTTTACTTCTTCGTTGTGTTTGCGCTTTGGATCGTACCGACGTGGGCGATCCTTCATCTCATCAAGGACCATCGCGCGGCGGGGCGGTACACTTCGTCGGCGCTGAAGATCTTGTTCGCGCTCATCGGGTGCAGGGTGCGCGTCACCGGAATGGAATATGTGGGTGCTCCGGGTGCGAAAATCTTTGCGGCCAACCACACCAGCTATTTCGACGTGCTGCCGCTGATGCTGGGACTGGGTGTGCCGTACCGCTTCGTGGCGAAAATGGAAGTGCACGGGATGCCTTTTATTGGGGCATTTCTGGACCGCATGGGTCATTTGAAATTCGAGCGCACGGATCCGGAGTCGCGCCTGCGGCAGGTTCGGGAAGTGGAAGAACTTCTCCGCAAAGGCGAGTCCATTTTTATTTTTCCGGAAGGCACGTTTAGCCCAGAGGATGGCGTACGGCCGTTTCAGCTGGGGGCTTTCAAAGCGTCGGTCGCCACCGGGACGCCCATCCTTCCCATTTCGCTGGCGGGCACGCGCAAAGCTTTGCGCGACGGCACGTATTTGCCGCGGCCCACCAGCGTGACGATTACGGTGCATCCTCCGATTTATCCGAGGGCAGTAAGCAACGACGGGAACACTGGGGATTCTTCGGAGTGGCAGGAGTTGATTCGCCTGCGCGACGCGACGCGTGAAGCGATTGCGCGCGACTCAGGCGAGCCGATCCTGTGAGGGGTTCTACGGAGCCTCTATTAAAGGGGTTTTGGGTTTTGATTGAAGCAAAACGATAGCGGCGCCATTGATGGCAGCGAAACCGAGTCCAAAAACCAGGAAGAAGACACTCCAGCCCACGATTTCAGGGACATGGAACCCGAAGATTTGATCGGGCTCAAAGAACCCAAACCGTATGATCTTCAAATATTGCGCCAAATAACAAAGTGACCACCCCCCAAGCCATGAAATCGGGCGAATCGCAACCCACCAACCGGATCTTTGTACATGGTGGCGAAGCAGAAGCCACTGCGGCAAGCTGACCAGGATTGAGAGAAGCCAGTAGAACAAAATGAGTATCATCAACCCAAAAAAGGTGTCGAAAAACGCTTCCATTTTAGAGTTGGGATCTCCCATAAGCTTGTCTCTCAAGGCGCCTAGCGAATAAGAAACGCCCATAGCCAAATACCAACCACCGATGGTTGCGGCGACCCACGACGGACCCAAATTCAGGTGTTTCCGCAGCCAGAACCATTGCGAGGTGCCCAGGATTGTTCCAGCCGCGCTCAACGTTGCCAGACCGAAAATGGGGAAGAGCAGGTTGTTACTTGCAGCGTAAAACGCCACGTGATACAGACACAGCACGCACAGCTCGATTCCCGCCAGGGTGGCAAATATCCAACCGAGCCAGGCCTTCCATTCAAACGAAATCTTAAGGTTCGACGGGGGCATTCTTTTGGCTTGCCCAGAGTAAGACCAGCATGGAGCGAAAGCGTTTTGCATTGCAAGCGACATTGTGCGACAGGGCTCGTCATGAGGCTTGCCCTCGGCAAAGGCTCGATCTGCAACCGGTTGGCTGCTCGTTTGCCGCGCGTTGGCCTTCCATTTCTGGTAGATTCGTGACAATTGTTGTCACATCGCGGCGAAAGAAAAATCAAGAGAACTTACAACGAAGCTGTGACTCCACGCATCTTTATGGACAAGACAAATCGAGGGATGCGGGGCGATGCCTCCCTGCCTGAGGCAGCCCGCGAAACGCGCGGCCGCGATTGCAACATGAGGGCCTGCGCCAAAAGTTAAATCCAAATGGAGGGATCATGAAGTTGAAGCTATGGGTGTCTCTACTCGCTGTACTTTCGCTTTCCGCCGTTTCGGCTTACGCGCAGGAAAGTGCGCCGAAGGTGGACGTCTTTGCGGGTTATTCGTACGTGCAGGCTAATCCCGGAGTGACCGGAACCGACAGCTTCCATCTGAATGGTGGAAACGCGAACGTGGCCTACAACATCACGAATTGGCTCGGTGGCGTTGCTGATTTCGGCGGCTACACCAAAGGAAACATACTTGGCACAGGTAACGACGGCACGTTCTCGACGTATCTCTTCGGGCCGCGCATTTCCTATCGCCATTATTCCAGGATCACGCCGTTCGGGCAGGTGCTCTTCGGCGCGGCGCACGCGAATGCCGCGGCCTTCGGCACCACTGGCACGCAGAATGCGTTTGCCATGACCGCGGGCGGCGGCGTGGATTACAAGGTGCTAAATCACCTTTCGATCCGCCCGTTTCAAGCAGAATACCTGCTGACGCGATTCCGGGAAGGCACGCTCGGCACACGGGACCAAAACAACTTCCGCGTGTCGACCGGATTTGTTTTCCGGTTCTAACAAAATAGCGTCCGGAGTTGTCAGTTCGCTGACTCAGGACACAAACAAAAATCGGTTGCGAGGTGTGCAGGCAGAAGGGGCCGCGCGGTCAGGCAGAAGCGGCCCCTGCACCTTTTCCAGCTAACAGCTGACAGTCGACAGTTAACAGTCAAGAGTTCCGAGTTAATGCGGCATGGTGTAGATGACGGTGATGTGTGTGTCGATTTCGACGGCTTGGCCGTTGAGAATCGTTGGCTTGTAATGCCATTGGCTTACGGCGTCCAGCGCTGACTGATAAAACATGGGATCGCCGCCGACAACTTCTAGAGATTTGATGGAACCGTCCGTCGCAATGATGGCTCGCAGTTCCACACGGCCTTCCTTGTGAATCTGCCTCGGCAAGGTTGGATAGACTGGGTCAACGCGGTGAATCAGCATTGCGGGGTCGAGTTGCGTCATGCGCACGACAGATGGCCGCGCCAGATGTCGATCAGGAGGCGGGGGCGGAACATTAGCTCGCGCATCGACAATGGGTATCAATCCTCCGCCACCGGGAATACCCGGAACCAGGCCGTCTGGCACGTCGTCAACACCATCACCCGATGGATGAGGGTCGTGCGTCACAATCGTGGGTGGAATGTTGGTCGGAGCACAGATATGGCAGGCCCTGTGTAAGTCTCCGTGAGGTTGTGCGCCAGGGTCGGGCGAAGGGCCTTTGTAAGGGGAGTAAGGCGGTACAGGCGTGGTGAAGCCGAGCGCGAGATGCTCGGTTTTTCCGAAGAGAGGCAGGAGAATTAGCAAGGCAACGACTGCGGCCTGGGTCAGGATGGAGATGACGAGCGAGCGGCGGCGAACGCGGCGTTCGCGGCTGCGCTGCTCCGGGTCGCCTTCGACGAGACATCCTCCCAGAGAACCAAGAGCTTCTTTCGGAATGGTTTCAGAGATATTTCGAGAATCGTGCGGCATCGCGCACCTCCACAGTTTTTTCTGCGAGGCTTCGCGGATCGCCGGGACACTGGGGCACCGCAGAAATCTTGCGACGCCGACCTCCCGGGGGTTGCTCTTGTCCTCCAGGAGACCGGCGCCGCGCTCGCAGGGATGTGAGGTTGCGCGCGTCCTCCTTGCGTTGGACACCGCGGGACAGAACAAGTTCCCTGGTCAATCGGTTATAAGTCGTAAGTTTTAAGGGCCAAGTCGAGGAACTCGGGAACTTTCTTAAAAGTCTCTGCGCAAGGAATCCTAGGATTGGGTTACTAATTTGGCGGGACGGGCGGAGTCGACGTTAAAAGCGCAGAACGGCGCAGGCCGCAAGCCCTATCGCTTGGAGTCAGCGTAACTCATTTATATTGAAGGAGTTACAGAAAACTGTACCTGTGTTATTCTATTGTGCATCTTATACATTGAGGACGTGGATCTAGGAGGTTGACTCGCATGGACGGGCGTAACGCGGAAACAATTGGCGTGCGCCGCACCGGGTGGGCGGCCCTGGACCGCGATCCGCAGCAAGACAAGGTGGAATTCATCTGTCCGCACTGCGGCGCGCGCGACCAGAAGAACGCCCGGCGCGAGCGTACTTTGTATCATTTCACGGACGGCTTTCTACAGGATTTGCAAGGCGAAGTGACCGTTTGCCATTCTTGCAAGAAGTCGTTGCGCGTGGTTCCCATTGTGATGGTGCACGATCAAGAAGAGGCGCGAAGGTTTGCGGCGGTTTTTTCGGACGAGAACCTGGTCACGACGAACTAAACGTTTTACTAAAGGGATGCGGGGCGCTACCAGCGGCGCCCCGCGTTTTTGTTTTTCAGGCGCGCTTTCCCTGATTGAACCTGCCTAAACATTGTCGGTCGGCAGCCGGAAAAAACGGGAGTAAGCTCCCGCACGCCAAAGTAAGGAGGCGCTCCAAACGAGTGGAGCGCCCTTGGAAATGAATGGTTAGTGATTAGTGGCGGTCGTGATCGTGATCATCCCAATCGCGATCGTTGTGCCAGCGGCGGCCATCTTCGTCCCACCAGCGATGGTGCTCGTTCCAGCAGCGCTCGCGGGCCTCGCGCAGTTCGTGGCGGGCATGGTCGGCTTGCCGGCTGTTCCAGCCGTGGTGCTCAGCGGCTTCGTGCAACTTATGGTCGGCCTTGGCGATGCGCCGCTGACAGCTGTTATAGTCGTCGGCGTAGACTCGCGGCGTGGCCGCAAATGCCAGCAGGCCAACCAGCGCTACGCTTGCAAGGGCAGCGCGCTTCCAGAGCTTCTTCTCTCCCAAAGGAATCATCATGTTCTCACCATCCTCCAAAGTTCCCCGGCTGGGATGGGGCGTTGGTCCCTTCATAGTTAAACACGGTTTCGGAGAGAATGTAGCGGTGGCGCAGCACGCACAGAGTAAAGCCGCTGTAAATGAGGACATTAGCGCAGGATTAGTCTGCGACCGTGATCGGTTGAGATGTTTCGCTTCGCTCAGAATGACAAGGCGCGATGAGTCGCCAACCTGCAAAGTCATCTTGCGTGGACAAGGTAGAAATGGCGACCTTGAGTCGTGTCAGTAGGCCTGCAAAAAGGGGTCGACGTTCATGTGGTATTTCTCGAGGCCGGCGCGGATGCGGTCGAAGGCCTCGTCCACGGTATCGGCGAACTGGAGCATTTCGTATTCCTGTTCGTTGATGGTGCCCCAGCGGACCATGGCTTTCCAATTCAGCACTTCATCCCAATACTTTTTGCCGTAAATGAGGACCAAATTGCGTTTGGGCAGCTTGCCGGTTTGCAGCAGCGTGAGCATTTCCCAGAGTTCGTCCATGGTGCCGAAGCCTCCGGGAAAAACGATGAGCGCTTTGGCGATTTGCGCGAACCACAGTTTGCGCATGAAAAAGTATTTGAAGTTGAAGCTCAGCTCCGGGCTGATGTAGGGATTGGCGAACTGCTCGTGTGGCAATTCGATGGAGAGGCCGATGGATTTGCCGCCCGCTTCATAAGCGCCGCGATTGGCCGCTTCCATGATGCCGGGGCCGCCGCCGGAACAAACCACGAAGCGGCGCGGTTTGGGGCCGAGCGTGAGCGCCCAACTGGTGAGCTTGTGCGAAAGCTGGCGTGCTTCTTCGTAGTACCGCGACATTTCGAGCGAGCTTTTGGCGCTGCGCAGGGCCGCGCGGTGACTGGTCCGATCTTCCGCGGACATTTTTCCCGTTTTCGTGTGCTTAAGGCGCGTGTAGCGCGCTTGGGCGGTTTCGTGCGACTCGATGCGCGCCGAACCGAACATCACGATGGTGTCGCCGATGCCCTCGTTCTTGAGCTGCACGAGAGGATGAATGTATTCGCCGAGAATGCGAATTGGCCGCGCGGGCACGCTGTTGAGAAATTTCTGGTCTTCGTGCGTGACCTCGGGGGCGTGCTGGGGCTTGAGCTTTTTGCCGTCGGGCATGTGCGCTACTCTCCAGAAAAGACGAGCTTTGATTGTAGGGATTCCGGGCGGGTTGCGGCAACGTCTTCCGGCAAAGGTGCGTCGAATTGAGTACAGTGCCTGAGGAAAATCACCTGTCGAGCGGCCGGAACATCGAAGGAATGGTATGAACGGGATGAAACAAGGCGGATGGCGGGCGTTTGGGCTGCTTCTGACGTTATTGTTCGCGGCAGGAGCGCTGTGGGCGCAAGCGCCTACCGGGCCGCTTCCCCCAAAGCCGGGCGTTCCGGTGCAGCAGCCGCCCAAGAATGAGATCAAGGTACAGGTGGCGCTAGTGACGACGCCAGTCACCGTGCGGGACGGGCGTGGCGAAATGGTGCACAGCCTCGATGCAAAGGATTTTCGAGTTACGGACAACGGGGCGGCGCAGAAGATCTCTCATTTTGATTTGGGTGGCGACCCGATTTCGCTGGTGATCCTGGTCGAAACGAGCTCGCGCATCGAGCCGCTTGCTCCCGAGATTCGCAAGACCGGCATTCTTTTTACACAAACGGTCATGGGGCCAACGGGAGAAGCCGCGGTCGTGGGATTCAACGATTCCGTGGACAAGCTGCAGGATTTCACCAGCAGCGCGGACCAAATCGAAAACACGATGGCAAACCTGGGGACTGGGAGTTCAGGCTTGAAACTCTTTGACGCGATGGCAGTGGGCGTGGAAATGCTGACCAGCCGTCCGCAAGCCACCGCGGAGAAGCCCGGCCGGCGGCGGGTGATGCTGGTTCTCTCGGAAGGAATGGACGAAGGCAGCGAGAAGCAATTGGGCGAAGTGCTGCGGCAGGCACAGCTGGCGAACGTGACCATTTACGGCGTGGGGCTTTCTACGACGCGCGCGGAGTTCCAGTCGAAACCCAAGCCACCGCAGCGGCCGAACCTACCGGTGGGCTCGGTGCCTCCGCCGCCCGGCGTTCCGGCAACCCCCACGTACGAAGACAACTACCGCTATGGCGGTGCAGACTTGATGGCCGCCGTGATTTGGGCGGTCCAGCACATTCACGAAAAGGTCAAGGGTAATCCTGTAGAGTTAGCGGCGGCGGCTACGGGTGGAGCGCAGCTTTCTACATTCAAGGATCGCTCGATTGAAAACGCCATCGACGAAATTGGCGGGGAACTGCATTCGCAGTACACGCTCAGCTACACGCCTGCTGACGCAGACGCCACCGGTTACCACGAAATCAAAGTGTCGGTGATTCGCAACGATGCAAAGAACCTGAAGATTCGCGCGCGGCCGGGATATTACCTCGCGCCGCCGGAGAGCTAGGTCAGCCGCTAGCGAAATGATTTTCCAACAGGCCACTAGGCAATCTGTTTCCAGAAGGTGCCGTCGCGGGAAGTGAGGAGCGCGTCCTTGCGGGCGTTCCAGCGCAAGAAATGCGGGGAGTGCATGTGCTCAGTGTGGGCGTCGCGGCTGGCCCAGACTTCGTGGAGCAGAAAACCGCCCGGCGGTTCCAGCGCGCGGTGCAATTCGTAGGTGAGGCAGCCTTCTTCTTTCCGGGTCGGGCCAATCAGGGCGCGCAGTTCGGCTTCGAGGAGGATTTCCTGGCCTTCGCGCGGGCGCAAAATGACAATCAACGTGACGGCATCTTTAGGCAACTTTCCGCTGGACGCAGCCTTCCTGCGCGATTTGGGGCGGGCCGGCCTTCGAGGCTTCGCTTTGCGCTTCGGCATGGTGGCCGGGATTGTAGCGCAAAATGCTCCCTACGCAAGCAATACGTGACGCGAGGTGTGGATCGGTTGAGATCCGTCGCTCCGCTCAGGATGACGACGCCGCAAACGAGCATGGAGCTCTCTAGATTCGCGAAGTGTTTTTTAGCAGCCGACGAGGCTATTGAGTTGCGTCTTTGCGGCCGGCGTTGAGGTTGTCGAAGTTCAGGATGGTGTTCAGCACCATCGAGTAGGTTCCCCAGGTTTCGCCGCGATAGACGGGATTGATGGAGAACAGCACGACGTGGCCTTTGCCGGAGGGCGCGTCCACCACGGCGGGGTGCTGGGCGATTTCGTCGCCGCCTTCGACCAAGCCGGAGATGAGCAAGTCTTTGCTGTCGGCGTAACGGAATACAACGCGCGGCCGGATGGCTGGCGGAATCACGCGGAAGCCGTTGCGCTTCTGCTCGTCCATCACCGGCGGCGACTCCCAAATTTCGGACTTTGGCTCTTCCGGCGCTTCCACGCCAGTGCGACCGACGGTGAAATCGGGATCGTCGGCGCTGCCGCGTCCTGTAGGCCGCGCATGCATCTCCGGGCCAATGCGGCGACGCCCGCGCAGCCCGGCGATGCTGCTGAGCGAAAAGATGGGCCCGTTGTCGCAATAGGCGGCACCCTTTTCGTCGTAGCCGTAAGCAATGGGGCTCGAGTCGTCTACCAGACGCGTTCCAACGACGGAGCCGACGATCTTCATTTTGTTTCCGTTTTGCGCCCTGATGCCGTCGGCAAAACCGAGGGAGAGCGCAAGGGATGATGTGTCCGTGGCGGTCAAGAGCACGCCGCCCTTGTGCACGAATTCCTGCAAGCGCGCGACGCCATCCCAGCCGAGGCCGGGACGCAGATCGTTGGTCGAGTCGTTTTTGCCGACGAGGTTCGGCGTCTCCGGAGTGTTCTTCCACGGCAGCGGATTTCCCCAAGCCGTCGGAACCCCGTTGACGATGGCGTTTACTGAGCCTCCCCAGCCTCCTACGGGGGGAAACAGAATCACATCATACTTGGCGTTGAGGTCAGGGATTTTGGCGACGGCCTGAGTGCTCATGTAGTCGTACAGAATGCCCAGCTTGTCGAGCGCCAGGCGCCACCAGCCTTCGGTCTGGGTGCTTAGCCACGTATGGATAAAGGCGATGCGCGCAGCGCGAACGGGATGCGTTTTCACACTCGGCGCAATGCTGAGCGCGGTGACTTGCACGCCGAGTTCCGAGGCGGTGCGGTCGAGGTCGGCGCGGCTGACGTTGCGAATGAGGAAGGAGCCGCGGTTGAATTTTCTGCCGGCACCTTCAAATGGCTCTTCCGCGGCGTCGATGGCGGCATCCTTCAACTTATAGCGCAAAGTCGCGAGGGCGGGCTCCGCATTGTTGTTGATGGCGAAAACGGCGCTATCGCCCTTCACGCCTCCTGGCGCGCGGACCTCGGACACGCGGTCCATCGGGACATCGAGAACTTTTGTGTCGGTCACGCGCGTAACTTGCACGTGAAACAATTCGCCGAAGGTCCAGCCGGTATCGTCATAAGGAGTTTTCTGGGGATCGTCCGGGCTCCAATATTGGTGGTCGAGCAGCGCGTCGGCGATGCGGGAATAGGGCTGGTCCATGCGAATGATGTAGCTGCCCGCAGGAAATTCGCGGGTCGTCGGACCGGGCGGCTCGGCTTTTTCTGCTTTTTGATCCTTTTCCTTCCTCTTGGCTGATGATTCCTTGGATTTCTTGGCGGGCACCATCACGGTGAACGCGGACTTGGCGCGCGAAATTTCCACGGCCTGTTTTTGCAGGACCTGCAGCAGCTCTGCTTGCAAACCAGGCCGCGGCTCATCCGCAGGCAGCACGTAAGCGGCGGGGCCCTCGGCAGTGGGCTTCAGCGTGGAGCGCTTGGCCTTCAGATAGAAATTCTTCAGGAACATGCGCTTGTTTTCGTTGAAGAAATGCAACGAGGTGAGCAGACCGGTCTCTTCGTAATTGTTGTTGTCGCGCTGCGACCAGAGCACTTTGGGAAGCGGAGGATTCTGGCGGTACCAGGTGCGCGCGTACTCCTCCGGCTGGAGCGTGCGCTCTTCGGTGTCGGCGCCGCCGTTGCCAAACGTTTCGTAGAGCCGGCTAATCCCGTTGTGCATAGCAGCCATGAACATCAAGTAGCCGGGCGACCAGGTGTCGAAGTCGCCGTGCGCGAAGACGCCGGGCATCCCGAACTTCGTCATGGCCGAAACGTTGTTCCAGCCGATGATTTGCCATTCGTCCGCCAAAATGGGGTCAATCCACGCGTTGTAAGGCTCGTCGCCGATGGTGTTGTCGTAGAGATACGGTACGGACTCGTGGAGGTCGTGCAGCACTTGCGCTTTCCAGCCAACGTAAGTTTTCAAAACATTTTCGGTGAGCTTCAGCGTGACTCCCATGGCGTCGCGGTTGTTGTCGTGCGCGACGTATTTGCCCCAGTAGACGAGCCAGGGGAAAAACTCCTTGGGGTGGGCAAGGTGCCATTTGTAGATGTCCACCATGCGGTCGCGGCCGTCCACTTCGACGACCGGAGTGATCAGCGTGATGGTGCCGTCGCGAATTTCCTTGATGTACGGACTTTCGTCCACCGCGAGGCGGTAGGCCAGCTCCATCAGCGCGGTGGGCGCGCCAGTTTCCGGCGAATGAATCGTGCCGGTGATGTAGTAGATGGGCACGGCTTGCGCGACGAGCTTGTCGGCTTCCGCGTCGTCGAGCTTGATGGTGCGGGGATCAGCGAGCCTGGCCAGTCGCGCGCGGTTTTCCTCGAGGTTTTTTATGTTTTCTTCGGAGGATACGGCGACCGCGATCATCTCGCGCCCTTCCTCGGTTTTGCCGATGGAGAAAACTTTCACGCGCGGGGTGGCCTTCTCGAGGAGGCGCATGTATTTGTACACATCTTCCGCGTAAGGAAGAATCCCGGGCGCGCCGGAGACATCGCCGAGGACAACTTGTGGCGTCGGGACTGTTTTCGACGCGGGCAAGTAGTCCACCAGCGGCGAGGTGAAATACGGCTGCGTGGTGTATTTGTGGATTTTCTCCGTGTACGCCGCGTCCACGGGCTGTTTGGGATCGCGCGCAGGCGCGGTTTCCCCGTCCGCCAGCCCATAAGGCGCAAACGTGCCGCCGAGAATTACAAGCAGCGCAAGCTTCGACCGGAACACACGATTCATAGTGCTTCTCCTAAGTTTCATTGGAAAAGAATGCAGATTCTAACTCAGTTGGACGTGCGCGGAGACATTTTGCGATACAGAGAGTTAATCCAGCGGCAGAAACGCGAGGCAAACCGGAGAAGGAACTTCTACAGAATCCCCGGTTGGGGTCAGCGCTCCGGTTTTCTGGTCGATGCGGAACGTGACGATTTTGTTGGAGAGCTGGTCTTCTGCGAGCAGATAGTTGCCGGAGGGATCGATGGCAAAGTGGCGCGGCTCTTTGCCTTCGACGAAGTAATTGCCAGCTGCAGTGAGCTTGCCCGTGCCCGAATCGATCTTGAAAAGTGCGATCGATTCGTGGCCGCGATTGGAGGAGTACAGGAATTTGGCGTTCGGATGAATGGCAATCTCTGCCGCATCGTTACGGCCGGAGAATCCGTTGGGAAGGGCAGAGATTTTCTGGAATGACGTGGGCACAAAATCATCCTTGCCAATCATGTGGAAGGCCGTAACCGTCGATGTGAGCTCACCTAGGACATACATTCGAGCCCCATTGTGCGAGAATGCGCCGTGCCGTGGTCCTGTGCCTGGCGCCACCTTGGCGGATCGATCGAGCATGCGATGCGAAAAGCTGCTTCGCATCGGACCAGCCAACAAGGCACCTTTCGTGGCATCGAATCCGTAGCGCAGCACGCGGTCAAACCCTAGGTCGGCAACATATACGAAGTGGTTGTCGATGGAAGGCTCGATCCAGTGAGCGTGGGGGCCCTCCTGCCGCTCCTTGTTGGGACCGAGCATGCCTTCGTCGCGGACGTTTGCAGTGGCGGAGCCTAATTTGCCGTCGGCGCCGATGGGAAACACTACGACGTTGCCTGAGGTGTAGTTCGCTATCAAAACGTACTTGCCGGTACGGTCGAACGAGAGGTAGCAAGGATCTTCTCCCAGCGCGGGCAGTTGATTAAGCAGTGTGAGCTTGCCGCTGTCGGCATCGATTGCGAACGCGCTGACCATGCTGTTTTTTCCGGCTTCGTTCACCGCATAGAGAAACTTTCCGCTGGGATGAACCGCGACCCAGGAAGGATCCGGCGTTTCTGCCGCAACACCGATAGGCGTGAGTTTTCCCGAACTCACATCATAGCGAAACGCGTAGATGCCTTTGCTCGCCGTCTTTGTTGTGTAAGTGCCCACATACACCAGGTAGCGCTTTGCCGCGGCGGGCTTTGCTTCGATCCGCGCGAAAGTGAGCGGAAGTACAAAAGCTGCGAGAAGAGAAAGGATTAAGAACGTTCGTTTCGAGATTCGCATGACGCAGAATTCTAACATCAGAGCAAGAATTCCACCGCGAAACACAAGGCCCTAAACAAGGGATGCCGGAACCTGACGAGTCTTCGCTCAAAACCGAACGCCGAAGCCCAGGCCCACGACAGGACTCGCGCGTGTTCCGAGGCGCCCCGGCGGTGGCGGAGGCCCCAACGAAACATTGGAAGCCGCTTGCGCATTTCCATAGGCCACGATGAGCTCGCCCAGTTCCAAGCGCAGAATCACCGGGCCGTAATAATGCTCAACCGTTCCCCTCACCTCGAATGCCGGCACGGTGTTGCGCGTGAGCAGGGTGACTCCTTTGTCGGTTCCGAAGTGCAGGAAGCCTGCCCGGGCGTGCGCAAAGAAGCCGTAGTCTTCCACGCGCTTGCCGGCGCGAAGCCCAAACAACGCGGTGGTCTGCCCAACGACAGCGGATTGCGTGGTGACGCCATTAGACGAGAGAAGATCGTGTTGCCGGTAGACGAGCTCCGAGTCCAGCGCGACGTGTTCGTTGAAGTTGTAATTAAACCGGAAGCCCAGGCCACCGCCCCATTCCCCGACTCCTTCCAAGTAGTGTATGTCGGCCTGCACACCGACCTCGTACCGCGGAACTTCCGGGCCGTAGTACCTCTGGGCAAGGAGTTGTGACGGAATCCCGCACAAGAGAATCACGAAGAATACCGCTCTGCGCATGAGTCACCCCGATCCAAAGGACGTTCATGCGCAAAGGGAGCAAACCGAGTTCCCCGGCTAAGTTATTGAGAATATTTGCCGACAGAAGCAGCGGGGCGGTCTAATCCGCAGGGAACAGACGACGGGTGCAGGCTTTTCACCGACAAGTACGCAACGGCGAAGCGGACTACTTCTTTTCCTCTTCGTTTTCTTCCTGGAGGACGGCGGCGGCGGCCACGGAATCGTCCGCATCGAGCCGCAGCAGGCGTACGCCCTGCGTGGAGCGGCCCGCCTCGCGAATTTCATTCGCGTGCACACGGATCACTTTGCCGTTGTGCGTAATGATCATTACGTCGGACTCTTCGGTCACCTGCAGGGCCGCAACCACCATTCCGTTACGGTCGGTGGTTTTCATGTTGACCACGCCTTTGCCGCCACGCGAAGTGATGCGGTACTCAGCGAGAGCCGTGCGCTTGCCGTAGCCCTTTTCAGCCACCGTGAGCATCAGTGTTGTGAGCGAGTCTTTGATCTGCTCGTTCTCGAGGTCTTCGAGATTCTGCGTGGTGGTTTTGTGTTCCTTGGCGATGATTTCAAAATCGGGCTGCACCGCATCCATGCTGACGACGTAATCGTCCTTGTCGAGATCCATGCCGTTGACGCCGCCGGCGTTGCGGCCCATCGGCCGCACTTCGGTTTCGCGGAAGAGAATCGCCTGCCCTTCGTGGCTCGCGAGGAAAATCATCTGCTTGCCTTCGGTGAGCCTGGCGCCAATCAGTTCGTCTTTAGCTTCCAGGTTGATGGCAATGATGCCACTAGGCCGCGGATTCGAGAATTCCATGAGCGCGGATTTTTTCACCGTGCCGCTGCGCGTGGCGAAGAAGACGTACTTGCCTTCCTCTTCCAGGTTGCGCGCCTGCACGATGGCGCTGAGCTTTTCGTCTTCCTGGAAGCGCACCAGGCTGGAAATCGCTTTGCCACGTGTCGCCGCCGCGGCTTCCGGAATCTCGTACACCTTCAGCCAGTACACGCGGCCCTTGGTAGTGAACAGCAGGATGTAGCTGTGCGCCGAGGCGATGAAGAGATGCTCGACGAAATCCTCTTCCTTGGTGCGGGCGCCGATGCGGCCTTTTCCGCCGCGCGACTGGTGGCGGTAGATATCCACCGACGTGCGCTTAACGTAACCGGCGTGGCTGACGGTAATCAGCATTTCGGTGTCGGCGATCAAGTCTTCGAGCTTGATCTCGTCGACCTTGTCCACAATTTGCGTGCGCCGGTCGTCGCCGTAAGCCTTTTGCACTTCCTTCAATTCTCCGGTGATCACAGCCTTCAGCTTTTTCTCGCTGCCGAGAATTTCTTCCAACTCGACGATGCGGTCACGGATGGTCTTCAATTCTTTCAGGATTTCGTCAACGGAGAGCTGCGTCAACCGGTGCAACTGGAGTTCGAGGATGGCGTCCACTTGAACGGGCGTGAGACCGCCGGTGACGGTGCGCGCCGTTTCGCCTTCGATGCCGCCGAGCTTGTATTTCCTGCCATCCAGCTTGACGCCGGTGATTTTCCGGGACTTTCCGTCCTCGGTAATCGTAACGTCCTGCTCGGAGAAGAAGTTCAGCAGGTTTTGCCTGGCGTCGGCGCGGCTTGAGGACCCGCGAATGATGCGGATCACATCGTCCAAGTGATCGAGCGCGACCTGGTAACCGACCAAAATGTGCTCGCGCTCGCGCGCCTTGCGCAGTTCGTAGCGCGTGCGGCGCACCACCACGTCGCGGCGGTGCTCGATGAACAGGCGGATAAACTCGAGCAACCCCATCTCTTTCGGCTGCCCGCCGGCGATGGCCAGCAGGATCATGCCGAACGATTCCTGCATCTGCGTGTGCTTGTAGAGATTGTTGAGGATGAGCTGCGACTCTTCGCCGCGCTTGAGCTCGACGACGATGCGCATACCGTCGCGGTCGCTTTCGTCGCGCACGTCGGCGATGCCGTCAATCTTTTTGTTCTGCGCCAGCTCGGCGATGCGCTTGATGAGCGTGGCTTTGTTCACCTGGTAGGGGATTTCGGTGATGACGATGTTCTCGCGGTCCTTGACGACTTCTTCGATGGCCGCCTTCGCGCGCATGGTGAAGCTGCCGCGCCCGGTCTTGTAGGCGGCTTCGATCCCTTCGCGGCCAGCGATATAGCCGCCCGTCGGGAAGTCCGGCCCGGGCACGATTTTGAGCACTTCCTTGAGCGTGGTGTCTGGCTTCTCGATCATCAGCACGGTGGCGTCAATGATTTCGCGCAGGTTGTGTGGCGGGATGTTGGTGGCCATGCCCACCGCGATTCCGCTCGCGCCGTTGACGAGAAGATTCGGCACGCGTGTGGGAAGAACCGTCGGCTCTTTTTCGGTTTCGTCGAAGTTCGGAGTGAAGTCAACAGTTTCCTTCTCGATATCCGCCAGCAATTCCTCGGCAATTCGCGAGAGCCGCGCTTCCGTGTATCGCATGGCCGCGGGCATGTCGCCATCCACGGAGCCAAAGTTGCCCTGGCCGTCCACCAGCGGATAGCGCATGTTGAAGTCCTGCGCCATACGGACCAATGCGTCGTAGACCGGCGTGTCGCCATGTGGGTGATACTTGCCGAGGACTTCGCCGACGATTTTTGCGCATTTGCGATACGGCCGCGTCGAAGTCAGGCCCAGCTCGTACATTCCGAAGAGAATGCGACGGTGTACCGGCTTCAAGCCGTCGCGCACGTCGGGCAGCGCGCGCCCGATGATCACGCTCATCGAGTAGTCGAGATAAGACTTCTTCATCTCGGCTTCGATGTCCACCGGAATCAGGATCGATTGATTCTGTTCGTCCGCCATTTGTCCTCAGTTTTTACCTTTGTCATTCTGAGGGCTGCGGTTTTTGCAGCCCGAAAAATCTCAGCCTTTGCTTCAACCTCGGGCTGAGCAGTGGTTGAGATCCTTCGCTTCGCTCAGGATGACAACCTAAACTCGTTTGCTCGCGCGGTCGAGGGCGTAGGCCTTCACCGTATCGAAGGCGTCGGCCGCGTTTGTAAAGCGGCGCGCTGAGAATGCGGCTTCGATCTCGAGCAAAAAACTGACGCGCTCGTCTTCGGTCGCAAATTCAAGCGCCACGCCGCGCTCGTTATCCGGCGCATCTGTCGGCGTCGCGCGAAACTCGCCGACGCTCAATCCTCGGAGCCCCGGCAGCGTGCTCCAGCCCAGTTGATACATCATGGCTGTTTCGTTGCTCGGGGCCGCAAAAGGTAAAACGCTCCCATGGCTACAGCCAGAACAATCACGATTCCCACGGCGTTGGCCGTGAAGTTCAGCCGGTACAACTCCGCTGCCGAAGGGTCAGAAAGCCGAACCGCGTGCCAGTCCCGAAACGCATCGTAAGTGCTTGGCAAACGAAATCCCGCAACCGCGACGGCTGAGAGCAGCAAGCCCCAACGAATAGCATCTCGAACAGATCTGGGAGCAGTTTCAGCCATCAGCTTTGCGCCGCCCGAAATCAAATGTCCAGATTCACGACTTCGAGCGCGTTGTCCTCGATAAACTTGCGGCGCGCCTCGACGTTTTCGCCCATCAGCGTCGTGAAAATGTCCTCTGCGGCGACGGCATCTTCGAGCTTCACCTTCAGTAGAGTGCGAGTATCCGCGTTCATGGTGGTTTCCCAGAGCTGCGCGGGATTCATTTCGCCCAGGCCCTTGAATCGCGTAATGGTGAAATCTTTCTTCGCGTCTTCCATCACGTACCTCAGCACGTCCTGCGCTTTTTCCTTTGTGGTCTTGTCGCCGTTGCGCGAAATCGTGAACGGCGGCTTGTTGAACTCTTCCACCTGCTTTGCCAGCGCGCGCAGCCGTTTATATTCGGCCGTGGAAGCGAGCGCCCAGCTGATTTTCTGGTTGTGCGGCGCGCCAAACTGGATTTCGTACAGGCTGTGCTCTTCGTCGAAAGTAATCTTGCCTTCGAGCTTCAGCTTGGCCTTGTCGATTTCCTTCAACAGCTTTTCGAGCGACTTTTTTTCTTCGAACTCCGCTTTTTTATCCAAGCCGCTCTCTGCGAGCACTTCCACGAGCCCCGTATCGCGAAGGCGGCGCCCGAGCTTCGCGGCCATGGCGTCATACTCCTGCACGTTCAGGAGGAACGTGGTCAGCCCCGCGCCCTGCAACGCGGCGCCTTCTTTGCCCTTCACCACATGATCTTCCGTGGCGCGCTTCATCAGCTCGCGCGCGAAGTCGCGCTCGTCGCGGATGTATTTCTCGCTCTTGCCGCGCTTCACGCGGTAGAGCGGCGGCTGGGCGATGTAAATGTGCCCGCGGTCAATCAGTTCCTTCATGTGCCGGAAGAAAAACGTCAGCAACAAGGTGCGGATGTGCGAACCGTCCACGTCCGCGTCGGTCATCAAAATGATTTTGTGATAGCGCAGCTTGCCGGCGTCAAAGTCGTCCTTGCCGATGCCGGTGCCCAGCGCCGTGATGATGGCACGAATTTCCTCGTGGCCCAGCATCTTGTCGTAGCGCGCTTTCTCCACGTTGAGGATCTTGCCTTTGAGCGGCAGGATGGCCTGGTATTTGCGGTCGCGTCCTTGCTTCGCCGAGCCCCCTGCCGATTCGCCCTCAACCACAAACAACTCGCAGCGGGACGGATCGCGTTCCTGGCAATCGGCCAGTTTCCCGGGCAACCCGCTTGAATCCATCGCGGATTTGCGCCGAGTCAGTTCGCGCGCCTTGCGTGCCGCTTCGCGCGCGCGCGCTGCATCGATGCATTTGCCGATGATGCGCCGCGCCACCGTCGAATGTTTGTCGAACCATTCGCCCAGCTTTTCGTTCACGAGTTGCTCGACGTCGCCCTTGATGTCGCTGTTCAGCTTGCCCTTGGTCTGCCCCTCGAATTGTGGCTGCGGCAGCCGCACGCTGACCACGGCGACCAATCCTTCACGTACGTCGTCGCCGGTGATAGCGACTTCGTCTTTTTGCTCTTTCAGCATTCCCGCGGACGAAGCGAAATTGTTTATGGAGCGCGTCAGCGCTGAGCGAAACCCGGAGAGGTGGGTGCCGCCGTCGACGGTATTGATCGTGTTGGCAAATGCGAAAACGTTTTCGCCGTAGGAGTCGTTGTATTGCAGCGCGATTTCGATCTCCACATTGCCGCGCTTGCCTTCCATATAAATCGGAGAATCGTGCAGCGTGGTTTTGCCACGGTTCAGATGCTTCACAAATTCGGCAATACCACCGGTAAAGCGGAACTCCGTGGTCTTCTCCGTGCGCTCGTCGGTCAGCGTAATCTTCAACCCTTTGTTCAGGAACGCGTACTCCCGCAGGCGTGTCGCAAACGTGTCGTAGCTGAAAGCGATTTTTTCGAAAATCGCGGGGTCGGGATGAAAAGTAACCTTGGTTCCGGTCTTACGAGTTTTGCCGGTTTGTTTCAGCTTCGACGTGGGCTTGCCTTTTTCGTAGCTCTGCTCCCACACGGCTCCATCGCGCTGAATTTCCAGTTCCAGCCAATCCGATAGCGCGTTCACCACGGAAACGCCGACGCCATGCAATCCGCCAGAAACTTTGTAAGTTTCGCTGTCGAATTTTCCGCCGGCGTGCAGCACCGTCATCACAACTTCCGCAGCGGGGCGCTTTTCCGTTTGGTGCATGTCCACGGGAATGCCGCGGCCGTTGTCCACAACGGTGACGGACTCATCTGCGTGCACGGTCACGTTGACTTCATCCGCGTAGCCGGCCATCGCTTCGTCAACGGAGTTGTCCACCACTTCCCAAACAAGGTGGTGCAGGCCCATTTCACCCGTCGAGCCAATGTACATCGCGGGACGCAGCCGCACGGCCTCCAGGCCGCCGAGCACTTTAATCGACTTGGCGTCGTACTTGTGGCCTGCGCTTTGCGGCGTGGCGCTCACGTTTTCTTTATCATCCATCGTCACTCCCCATGCGGAAACTTACTGAGAAAACCTGCGGCGCGGAACGGACTCCGAGCTAACCGGAGTTATAGTCCGCGTGTAAAAACCACTTTCTCTTTGAAGCAAGGAAGGCGTTTTTGCGGATTTTGCGTCGCCTTACCCTTTGTCCCGATTCGCATCGGGATCGTAGAGTTTCCTGCTCCATCCCGTCCCGCGCAGCGGGACGTGGCGAAGACTGATGTTCTCCAAGCGAGTGTCTCGTAGCTCCTGGCGCAGAGCCTGGTTCCGTGTCACCTTAGCCTGGCGGACGTGCCGATTTGGAAGATCCCCCACAACGAATCGACAACAAAAATTATACTCGATCAACACCATTTTCTCAAGAAGGGAATCGGCTTAAAGTGCAGAATAAATGGAGTGAATGCAACAGCTTACGACCAAGACAGTGCTACGTAGCGGCTCAAGATTCAGAGCACAAGACTACTGCCTAAAGTCAGCTCTCGGCCAGGACAGGCTTTCCATTCTTAATAACAATTCCCGGGTGAGCGTAGGCCGCAGCTCCAGCCAGCTTCTTTGCGGGATTTGAAACTCCGAACGTGTGAGTACGGCCGCCCTTGCCAGCGCCCGCCTTACTTCCCTCGTACTTCCAGTCGCTCGCCATCAAGAAGACTACGTCAACGCGCCAGATGACTACTGGATGGCCCGGCTTAATCGACTCCGTGGTGTCGACTAGATAACGCCAAACCACGTACCAACCAGGGTGATTGTAGTGAGATTGGATCGCCCAAGGGCGCGTACTGCCCTTGGACTCTAAGGCTTGTTCCGGAGGTGGATTGAGTTTCCCGTCCAAGGACAAATCAGGGAATCGCTGCTGCGCAACATCGGGGTGCTTGTGTTTTTTGTAGGGGCTGACCGCATGCAACGCCTTTACACCGAAGATACCAACAATGCCGCTAAATACATTGGCCTGTTCCAAATACAAGTCTACTAGCTCCGCGGTTTCCTTCTCGACATATGCCACTGCCTTCTTGATGTGAATCAACTCCAAGTCTCTTGGCAGGGCCAAGCGCTTTCCCGAGTTTTCCATTTGTTCCATTCGGTAGAAATCGAGCAAGCGCTGGGATCGCTTTCTTAGCCACGGCATAGTACGCCGGGTCCTTCTCGATCCCAATACTTGCGTAACCAATGGCCTCAGCGGCAGCGATAGTAGAACCCGAACCCATAAATGGGTCAAGGATCACTCCTCGGCCCAATGGAAGTGCGGCGCGAACCAGTTGCCGCATGAAAGCTTGTGGCTTCAGTGATGGATGCGGTGCTATCTTACGTTCCTCACGACGCGTCGGTGCCGACTGGATCACGTCGACAAACGGATTCTTCCCAGAAACTCGACGCAGACCACCTGTTGCCCAATTTCGTAGATTATCTTGAACCCTTCCCTCACACGGCTTCCGAAACAATCCCCACGGTTCCCAGGCGGAGCGAGGCATAACCGATACCTCAGGAAATTCGTCGTGAGCATTCTTGGGGCGGTCTCCACCCCGAAGAGTCTGTACCAGGCGAATTATTTCCCCACGTTTTTCGAGCCCTGCAGCCATCATCGACATATACACGTATTGTGAAAGCAAAGGATTGGTTGCGATCATAACGTGGCCGCCTGGCACAAGTACACGCATCGCTTGTTTGGCAAACTTTGTGAAAAAAGAACACAGGGCGGCAATGTCGGTCTCGTCTAAGATTGTAAATCTCGGTAGCGGGCTCCGCTTGCACCCGTCAAATGACGGAGGGATTCGCCACACTCCTCCGCGGCCATTGCGCAGCTTCGTCTTTTCGATGTCAGTGTACTCTTTGAGTCCGTAGGGTGGGTCAGTCACAATCGCATGAATTGAGTTTTCTTCTCGAATCTGCAGCCACGGAAAAGCATCTGAAAGGTGGATGCTGTACAGTTTAGGTTGACTCACCATTTCCATCAATACCGGTTGCGTGTCAGTTGGTATTTCCATATATAAATATTTTTATGCAAATGTCAAAAGAAAACTTTGAGTTTCACCCTTCAAAATGGAATATCCTGTGGAATATGGGTCGCCGGCCAACAACTCCTCAAGGAGCAAAGAGCGTATCTGCAAAGCTACCCCAATCCCTGCACATTGGTATCCAACAGCTCATGTTGGATCGTTGGAGGAAGACTGGGGCTAAACCAAGCCAAAATCAGGTGTTAATTGAGGCGCTGCAGGAATATCTCAAGAACTCCGGCGTGAATATTTCCCAAATTGAGGAAGATGTCGGGAAATGGAAACCAAAGGAAGAAGGCACTTCAAGAATCGCCAAATTCCCCAAAAGACGCAAGGGCAATTAGCTGACCGTCAAATCCGCATGGGCATGATGATGTAGCGGTAGCGGTAGGACTCGTCGGCAAGCGGGCGCAGTTGCCCGGCGGACTGCTCGTCTTTCAGCTCGATGCTGACCGGCCCATCCGCCGCGGCCGAGAGAAAATCCAGCATGTAGCTCGAGTTAAATCCGATAGAGATGGGATCGCCCTTGTATTCCTTCTCGATGTTTTCCTTCGCTTCTCCATACTCCGGGCTCGACGCGGAAATCTCGATGCCTTCGGTGGAGATCGCGAATTTCACGGCGTGCGAGCGCTGATCCGCAAGCTGCGAAACGCGGCGCACCGCATCGGACAACTCGACGCGCTCGAGCACCACGTGCTTGTTGTTGTCGCGCGGCAGCACCGCTTCGTAATTCGGGAATTGCCCAGTCAGGATCCGCGAAATCAGCAGGCGATGCTTGACCTGGAAGAAGAGATGGCTCTCATCCTTGGCAAACTCGATTTGCGCATCAGAGCCGGCCGCGCCTGAGAGTTTCTCGACTTCATCCATCGCTTTCTTCGGCACCAGCACTTTCAACTCAGCATTCATGCCAGAGAGTTTGTGGTCCGTCTCCGCCAGAGCGAGCCGATGGCCGTCGGTAGCCACCATCGCCAAGGTATCCGGCCGCAAAATTAGCAGCCCGCCGTTCAGCGTGTAGCGCGACTCCTCCATGGAAATCGCAAACTTTGTCTTGGCAATCAGGCTCTGCAGAATAGCAGCAGGAATTTTTACCAGCG
>Ga0307471_100000325_pt1 | contig 24374 bp, 20 predicted proteins | sample atmos_gasesAM3C__2_FD_204566 | JGI IMG/M metagenome (GOLD analysis project Ga0307471, IMG submission 204566) | Hardwood forest soil microbial communities from Morgan-Monroe State Forest, Indiana, United States - atmos_gasesAM3C_515 | ecosystem: Environmental > Terrestrial > Soil > Temperate...
CTGCCACGACGTGGGGGGCTCCGGTTCTTTTGCTCTCCACGTTCTGGCTTTTGCCTTCTTTTTGCAAATCTGCCCCTTTGTTTTCAATCACTTCCAAGATGCCACTCCCGCAACCCTTTTCTTTTCTTGGTTTTGCATTGTTGCCGGGGGGGGGTGGGTAGGGGGGCCGCCCCTGGAATGAAAGTAATACTTGAACTCGCTTCCATGGCAACTCGCGCGGGAAATTGTGGCAAACTATTTCCCACTGCCCTGGCACAAAAGCCTCTCGTTTTTCTGCCCAGAACCACCCCATTCCCTTATCAGAACCAGTCTTGCCGTAACCTACTGATATGCAATGCCTTATTAGTGCCCGCGCCCAGCTCTTCCATTGCGCCGACTGCCCTCCTGCCTAGCCCCGTGGCTGCCAATTTGCTTTTCTCCCTTGGGGACCGCCTCGCGCTGACAGCCCGCGCGGACGAATGTTGCAGCACCAGACCCCGTACCCAGGAGGAATGCCTCCCCATGAAGGCAGTGATACTAGCCGGCGGCTTCGGATCCAGGTTAAGCGAAGAAACGCAGGTCAAGCCAAAGCCCATGATCGAGATCGGCGGCAAGCCGATTCTCTGGCACATCATGAAGCTGTACTCCCACCACGGGATCAACGATTTCATCATCTGCTGCGGCTATAAAGGCGACTACATTAAGGAATACTTCGCTAACTACGTCCTGCACATGTGCGACGTCACCTTCGACATGCGCGAGCGCAAGTTGAGCTTCCTGAGTAACGGCGTGGAGCCCTGGAAAGTGACCTTGGTGGACACAGGCGAATCCACGATGACCGGCGGGCGCCTGAAACGCGCGCGTCATCATCTGAATGACGAAACTTTTTGCCTGACCTACGGCGACGGTGTGAGCGACCTGAACATCCAGGAATTGATTGCCTTCCACAAGCAGCAGGGGGGCCTCGCTACGCTCACTGCGGTCCAGCCCGCTGGCCGCTTCGGCGCGTTCAGCCTGGACCACGAACAAACCGTGGTTTCCAGTTTCAAGGAAAAGCCGGAAGGCGGTTCAGGCTGGATCAATGGCGGCTTCTTCGTCCTTGAGCCCAAAGTGATTGATTATATTGAGGGCGATAAAACGGTTTGGGAGCGCGAACCGATGGAGCGTCTGGCGCAAGAGGGCAAGCTGAGCGCGTACCGCCATCGCGGCTTTTGGCAGAGCATGGACACGCTTCGCGACAAGATGTTGCTCGAGGAGTTGTGGTCTTCCGGCAAGCGGCCTTGGAAAGTTTGGCAAGATGGCGTTCCGTCCGCGGCCGGCGCTGGCCACAGCGGCTAGGCACGGGCTACGCAAAGCTCAGGAAATGATTCATAGGATACGCGGGCCTGAATTACGCCGCCCCTCGATCCACACGTAGGGGATACTGAAACTGTCCCGCGCGCGGTCCCCGCCGAAAGAAAAATGGCGCAACTGAAAACAGAAAAACGCAACTGAAAACAGAGAAGTGTCCCCGCTAAGGAGAGCGTAATGAGAGATTTCAAGCCAATCGTGAGTTTCGCGGTGCTGTGCTGCGCGTTTACTGCTGCTGCCGCAGCGCAAACCAGCTACACCGTGACAGACTTGGGCACGCTTTCCAGCTCCAACTCCGCGAAGGTGGCGGAAATCAACAAGTCCGGACAAATCGTGGGAACTTCGGCAAATCACGCGTTTCTGTGGTCCAACGGCGTGATGACCGATCTGGGAACGCTCGGTGGCGGCGTCAGCATGGCCCATGCGATTAACGACCAGGGCGTGGTGGTCGGCGAGGCGAGCACAGCGAGCGGCGAAATGCACGCGTTTGTCTGGCAAAACGGCGTAATGAAGGATTTGGGCGTTGCCGGCGAAACGAGCGCGGCTCACGGAATTAATTCTAAGGGTGACACTGTCGGCGTGGCCTACGCAAAGAATGTGCGCGGCGGCGCAGTGCTGTGGAGCGGCGGGCAGCGGCAATTCATCGGTGATCTGGGACTAAGCGGGAGCGGGAGTACTGCGATTGCTATCAACGACAAGGGGCAGATCGCAGGAGTGTCGAGCGGATTCGCCACGAATCAGGGCGTTGTGCGCGCGGTAGTCTGGCTGAATGGCGTGATCAATGATCTGGGCGCGCTAGGTGGTTTGCACAGCACGGCCAACGCGATTGATGCGCAGGCTATGGTGGTTGGCTGGGCCGAAGTCGCCGACAACTCCACCGCAGCATTTCAGTGGCAGAACGGCAAGATGAGCCAGCTCGAGTCTCTCCCTGGCAGTGTGACTTCCGCCGGAAACGGGACGCAAGCGACCGCCGTGAACGACTCCGGGGTCGTTGTGGGATCTTGCGTGACTTCGACCGGGGAAACCCACGCGGTGATTTGGAACAATGGCAAGATTACAGACCTGAACAACCTAATCACCCAGGGAACTGGAGTAACACTGACGCGCGCGACAGGAATCAACCGCTCCGGCCAAGTTGTGGTGGAGCAGCAAACCAACCTCGATGGCCCCACCACGCGGGCATTCCTCCTGACTCCCCAGCCGCACTAAGCTGCTTTGCTTTTGCTGAGGCAAACCGTAGCTGTTTCGCGGGGCCGCAAAGGCACCTCGGCGAGCAAATGGCACGAGCTTTCCCATTCCCGCCACGGGGGCTAGCTCCGGCGCTACTTGAAAAGCCAAGGCCAAGCATTTGGCGAAAGGGCAGCAAAAATAGCGTTGATTCGAATTAAATTATTCAATACAAAAGGGTTACCGACGCTTCTACAGTTTGCCAATTCTGAGAACAAATCTTGGAAGACAAGTGGGAAAAGTGGGTAACGCTTTTCATCTCCTTGCAGTGCCTTGCTGACCGCCGACAAGGCAAAGTCCGCTCCGTAGGCCCTTCGGATAATAACTTATTTCCTTTCAGTAAGTTATAGACCTCTCTTTTAACACACCATAAATGGCGATCACCTTCTCTTGGCAGGTGGATTGCCTCATTCCTTGTGTTCCGCCGTGAAAGTGTCCTTCACGGTTCTTTCTAGCTGCGGCTGCGACTACTTCAACACTTCGAGAACAAGCGCCTTTAAAGGAGGCTGAGTCCAGGATGAACACCGAGCCGAATGTAGACCGGTGGTATGCACTTCAGCTGAGAAGCCGTTGGGAGAGTTCGACGGCGGCATTGCTTTCCTGTAAGGGATACCAGACGTTTCTTCCCACTTATAAGAACGCGAAGCGGGGCAGCGCCCGTTCGAAAGAAGTGCAGGGCCCTCTCTTTCCCGGGTACCTGTTTTGCCGGTTCAACGTCTGCGACCGCCTGCCGGTCTTGATTACACCGGGCGTAATCAGCGTAGTGGGCACGGGGCGCGTTCCGATTCCCGTGGAAGAATCGGAAATTGAAGCGATTCAGAGAATGGTTTCAACGGGCTTGCACGTGGAGCCCTGCCCGTACTTGGAATTGGGACAACGCGTTCGAATCGAAGACGGAGCGCTGAGCGGCGTGGAAGGCGTGCTGACTAGCTTTAAGGGAACGCGGCGGATCGTGGTTTCGATCTCGCTGCTGCGCCGGTCCGTGGCGCTGGAAATCGACCGCTGCGCCGTTTCTGCGGTTCAACCGAAGCACAGCGGCGCGCAGCCATCGCGCGTGATTGTGCCTTCGTTCGAACCGGTGGTTGCTTAGCTTAAAGAAATCTGAGTCTCGCGAGGACTGGAACGTAAATGGGAAACGGCTACTCAAGGATTCCGGCGCTGTGGGAACAGGGAGTGCGCTCGACGACGCGCAGAGCGGCGTCGGCGGTAGGCTCGCTGATGGAAAGCCGTGAAGAGGTTTTGCTGGAGGAATCGTTCCGCAGTATGCTGACGCTCGAGCGGCGGCGCGCAGAACGGTCGCGCAAGCCTTTCGTCCTGATGCTTCTGGACGCTAGCGCGTTCATCGAAGAAAAAACGTCGGATCGTTTTCTGAGCCGCATCTGCTCTGTCCTGCTGAAATCTACTCGCGAAACGGATTTGATCGGCTGGTACGAAAAGGGCGTGGTCCTCGGAGTGATTTTCACGGAAGTGAGCTGCGAAGGCGAAACGCCGATCACTGAGACTTTGCGTTCGAAGGTTTTGGATGCGCTGAACGGTGAGTTTGGCCGGAAAGTCGCATCGAACCTCGTGGTAACGACGCACCTCTTTCCTGAGAAGGCCGGACAAGATAAGGGTGAAAAAATCGCGGATAGCCGGTTCTATCCGGACCTGGCCAAGGGAACCCCTAGGAAGCGCGCTTCTCAAGTGGTCAAGCGCGTGATCGATGTTCTGGGGAGCGCATTTTTGCTGCTGGTCCTGAGCCCGGTGTTTGCGATCATTGCTCTTGCCATCAAGCTGACCTCCAAGGGGCCGGTGATCTTCCGGCAAGAGCGGCTTGGCCAGATTGGTTCGCGGTTTCGTTGCCTGAAGTTCCGCACGATGTACGTGAACAACGATCCGAAAATCCATCAAGAGTACGTACAGCGGTTCATTAACGGCCAAGCGGACAGCGCGCACAAGGAATCGGGCAAGCCCGCGGTCTACAAAATTAAGAATGATTCTCGTGTAACGACGATGGGCAGATTGCTGCGCAAGACGAGCCTCGACGAGCTCCCGCAATTCTGGAATGTTTTGATGGGTGACATGTCGCTGGTGGGCCCGCGCCCGTCTTTGCCGTATGAATTTGAAGTCTACGACATCTGGCACCGCCGCCGCGTTTTGGAAGTGAAGCCGGGCATTACCGGGCTGTGGCAAGTGAGCGGGCGGAGCCGCACCTGCTTTGACGACATGGTTCGCCTGGACCTGCGCTATTCGCAGTCATGGTCCGTTTGGCTGGACGTCAAGATCCTGCTGCAAACTCCCGGAGCCGTTTTGAGCGGCGACGGAGCCTACTGAAAAACCTTAGTTCCAAGTCCTATGTTCCAAGTTGAAGGGAGTATGGAGTTCGGGTGAAGTTGCGTCTGCTCCGGCGAGTCCTCATCGGTTAGCTCTTAATTCTCAGTCAAAAAACGAGCTTTCCATCCTCAAGAACAAGTCTAGACATGTATTCGTTGAGATCCTTCGACCCGCAAGAGCGCGGCGTCAGGATGACAAGTCAGCGTCGCCGACAGAGAAGTAGGTGCAATCGGGATGATGGAAGACCAGCGCGCTGACGCTGGCTTCCGGATCCATCATGAATCCCTCCGTGAGCTCGACGCCGATTTCTTCGGGCTTCAGAAGTTTCCAGAGGCCGGCCTGATCTTCCAAGTTGGGGCAAGCAGGATAGCCAAAACTGTAGCGCTTGCCGGGGTACCGGGAAGTAAAGCGTTGCGCCATGGTCATTTCCGGTGGATCGGGGAAGCCCCAGTCTTCGCGGATGCGGCGATGCAGCCATTCGGCGCAGCCTTCCGCGGTCTCAATTGCAAGAGCCTGCAATCCATGGCTGAGGAAATAGTAGCCTTCGTTCTTGGCCTTCTCGGAGCGCTGGCGAACGCCCTCGCCCGCGGAAACAACGAAAAGCGCGAAGTGGTCGCGCTTCCCGTTTTGCGGAGGCAAAACATAGTCGCTGAGGCAGAGGAAGTCACCCTGGCGCTGCCGGCCAAAGCGAAATGTGTGTAGCGGCTCCTTCGTGCCCGGCGCGAAGAGATGCAAGGAATCACCTTCGGATTCCGCTTCGAAGAATTGCCACACCGCGCGAATCTTCATGAATGAAGCAGCTTCCTTTTTCACTTCCTCCATGCTTTCGAACAACTCGATGGCCTTCGGATCGCGTTCGGCCAAATGCTTTTCGAAGTCGCCGCGGAAACCCAGGTGGCGCCCGTAGAGCATGAAAGGATTAATGTAGCCCCAGATTTCGCGCAGATCGGGCACCAGGCGGACCTTGCGGTCGAGATACGGCACCGACGGAATTGGAATGTCAGCGCGCACGCGCGGCGAGCGCGCCACCTTCGGAATGGGCGCAACGTTAACTGTTGTCGAAACGCTGAAGCCATTGCCGGAAGCCATGTGCTCGCGCAAAACGGTTTCGCGCGTAGCCGGGTCCATCAACTGATTCATCAAACGCAGGCCGGTCATTGCATCTTTTGCGTAGCAGACGGCTTTGCCGTAGCTGGGCGCAATTTTGGTTTGCGTAAATTTGGCAGAAAGCGCGGCGCCGCCCACAAGCAGCGGAATCTCGATGCCGGCGTCCTTCAGGTCGCTTGCGGTGGTCACCATCTGCTGCGCGCTCTTCACCAGCAAGCCGGATAGGCCAATGGCGTCGGGATGATGCTCCTGATAGGCCTTGATCAAGTCTTCCGGCGGCACCTTGATGCCGAGGTTCACGACGTCGTAGCCGTTATTCTTGAAAATAATTTCGACCAGGTTTTTGCCAATGTCGTGGACGTCGCCTTTGACCGTGGCGAGAACGACTTTTCCGCGCTTGGCGGAATCCGCCTTTTCCATAAATTGTTCGAGATGGCTTACCGCGGCTTTCATCGCCTCCGCGGATTGCAGCACTTCGGCGACGATCAATTCATTGGCGTTGAACAGGCGGCCGACTTCCGCCATTCCAGCCATCAGCGGGCCGTTGATGATTTCCAGAGGGGCGGAGCCCTCGGCGCGTTTACGTTCGAGATCCGCAATTAAGCCGTCACGCGTGCCTTCGAGGATGTAGTTGGCAAGACGTTCGTTGAGAGGCAAATCGGCGCCGCGGGCCTTTTCCTTTTTCTTGGCGGTGCGGAAATGCTCTGCGATGGCGGCAATCCAAAACTGGTTCACAGCCGCGCGCTGTTCCTTGTTTTGCTGGCGCCAGTCCGCGGGAGCATTGAGCATTAGACTCGCATTCGGATGGTCGGCGGGCACGCTCTTCGGTGGATGCGAAAAGAGCAGGTTTTCCGCAATTTCGCGCTCGTACGCCGGGATCGAAGCAAAGCGCTCGATTTTTTCCGTGTTGACAATCGCCAGGTCCAAGCCGGCTTTCGTGCAGTAGTAAAGAAAAACGGAATTCACCACCTCGCGCGCGCCGGGCGGCAGCCCGAATGAAACGTTGGAAATGCCAAGAATCGTGCGCACATCTGGCAGTGCCTGTTTTATCAGGCGAATGCCTTCCATAGTTTCGACAGCGCCGCCAATGTAGTTTTGGTCGCCCGTGGCACAGGGGAACACCAGAGGGTCGAAGACGATGTCTTCGGGCGCGAGGCCGTATTTGTCTGTAAGCAATTTGAAAGAACGCTGGGCGATGGCCAGTTTGCGTTCGCGCGTGAACGCCTGCGCCTGGACGGGATCTTCATCAATGCAGCCGACAACAACGGCGGCGCCATATTCGTGCGCGATGGGCACGGTGCGCTGGAATTTCTCCTCGCCATCCTCAAGATTGATGGAATTGATGATGGACTTGCCCTGGCAATAGGTGAGTGCCAGCTCAATCGCCGCCGGATCGGTGGTATCAATCATCATGGGCGGCTTAATCTTGCGAATCAGCTTTTCGTAGAAAAGAGGAATGTCTTTTTTTTCGTCGCGCTCGGTGCTTTGCAGGCAAACGTCAACGACTTGCGCGCCACCGCGAACCTGGCGCCGGGCGATTTCGCTGGCCTCTTCCCACTTTTCCTCGGCGACGAGGTTTTTGAATAGGCGGGAGCCAATCACGTTGGTGCGCTCGCCGACCAGCAGCGGGCGCGTGCTTTCTTCTGCTTCAATGGCTTCGATGCCCGTGTAAATGGCCCGATGAGTCTCCGCCGGCCGCTGACGCGGCTTCTTGCCCTGGACCATTTGCGCGATCACGCGAATGTGCTGTTCGGTGGTGCCACAGCAGCCGCCGACGAGGTTCAACCATCCGTGATTCACAAATTTCTCGAGCTGCGAGGCAAGAGAGGTTGGCGTCTCCAGGTACTTGCCATCTTCGTCCGGCAGGCCCGCGTTCGGGTAGCAAGAAACGAACTCGCTCGTCAGCAGGCTGAGCGTCCGAATATGGTCGGTCATGAACTCTGGTCCGGTGGCGCAGTTCATGCCGAAAGCCAAAGGCTTTGCGTATTTTAGCGAAGCCCACATCGCCTCGATGTTTTGGCCGGCAAGCATCGAGCCGATCGCCTCGATGGTGACGGAAATTATGAAGGGGACGCTGCTTCCGATTTCCCGGGAAAGTTGACGAATGGCGAGAATCGCAGCCTTGATGTTTCGCGTGTCCTGGCAGGTCTCCACCAGAAGCAAATCCGCGCCTCCTTCGACAAGTCCCTTCGTTTGCTCGTAGTAAGCTTCGCGCAATCCCTGAAATGTGACACCGCCCGTGACGGTGATCGCTTTCGTGGTCGGTCCCATGGAGCCCGCTACAAACCGCGGTTTTTTAGGAGTGCTGAATTCGTCCGCCGCTTGCCGCGCGAGTTCCGCTGTGCGTTTGTTGAGGAGATGCGCGTCCGATTCGAGTCCGTATTCCGCAAGGACGATGGGTGTTCCGCCGAAACTGTCAGTCTCGATGATGTCCGCGCCGGCTTCCAGGTATTTGCGGTGAATGTCCAGAACTACATCCGGACGAGTGCGAACGAGAATTTCGTTGCATCCCTCGAGCGCAGGTCCGCCAAAGTCCGCCGCGCTCAAGTTGCGCTGTTGCAGCATGGTGCCCATGGCGCCGTCGAGCACCAGGATCCGCTGCGAGAGCAACTCGCGCAACGCTTTGCCGGATTCGTTCAGATTACGCATTCGCTGGAATGCCGCACTCCTTGCGGGAAAACCGCGTATAACTAACCCTCTATTTTACTTGAGGCGGCGGGTATGTGAAACGCGGAAGCAGCGAAACGCCGTTTTTCGGGTGCGAATGGCGAATTCCATAGGCTGAACACAATTTCTGGGTGCTATACTACCCACCGGTTACTATTACGAACCAGTTATGACCTCCGGGCTGAAAATCCTGAATGTCGTCGGCGCGCGTCCCAACCTACCGAAGATTGCCCCGCTGCTGAGAGAGATGCGGCAGCACCCGGAGATTACGGCCATTTTGGTGCATACCGGGCAGCACTACGACGAAAATCTTTCGGACATTTTCTTCCGCCAGATGGGGATTCCCGCGCCGCAAGTCAACCTGGAGGTTGGCTCGGGCTCGCATGCATCGCAGACCGCGGAAATCCTGAAGCGCATTGAGCCGGTGCTGGAGGAGCACAGGCCCGATGTGGTGGTTGTGGTCGGGGATGTCAATTCAACGATAGCCGTTTCGCTGGCGGCCGCAAAGCTGGACATTCGCGTGGCTCATGTGGAGGCGGGATTGCGCAGCTTTGACCGCGCCATGCCGGAGGAAATCAATCGCGTCCTGACCGATGCGATTGCGGACTATCTCTTCGTTACCGAAGAAGACGCCATCGAAAATCTTATGAAAGAGGGGCGAGAGCGCGAAAGCATTTTCCTGGTGGGCAACGTGATGATTGACTCGCTGCGTCATTTTTTGGCCGTAGCGCAACAATCCTCCATCGGAGCGGAACTGGGGCTGAAAAATGGCGTGAGTTGGGAGCGGTTTGGCTTGCTCACCTTGCATCGCCCTTCGAATGTAGACTCGCCCGAAAAGCTGAGCCAGTTGCTGGGCGCGATCGACGCGGTGGCGGCCGAAGTGCCAGTCATCTTTCCCGTGCATCCGCGGACACAGCAGCGAATTGCGGAGAGCGGAATCCGGAGTCATCCGCACTTGCGCATGATTGCTCCCGTGGGATACCTGGATTTTCTGTGCCTGTTGAGCAAAGCGGCGCTGGTACTCACCGACTCCGGCGGCATTCAAGAGGAAACCACGGCCTTGGGTGTTCCTTGCCTGACGCTGCGCGAAAATACCGAGCGGCCAGTGACGATTTCTGAAGGAACCAACCTGCTTGTGGGCGCCGATCCTGCTAAGATTATTGCCGCCGCGAGGGACGTGCTGGCTGGCAAGGGGAAAGCTGGCAGAATCCCTCCTTTGTGGGACGGCAACGCGGCAAGGCGGATTGTCGAGGTTTTGCTGCGGGTGGTACCCCGGTAGAAAGCACCCTAATTGACAGTAACAGTTCAGGAACATGTCCGCCAAAGGGACTTGCCCCTTTGGCCAGTTTTCTCTTAGGCTGGCAAAAGTGAACACAAAACGCGGGTCCTCAAAACTGACGGTTTGCATCCTGTCGCCGCATCCTCTGGTGCTGAGCGAATTTGAACGAATTTTGGAGAAAGCGCCCTTTAAGGTCGTGGCGCAACAGTTGGAGTCCGTGCTGGCGCCGGACCTGCGCCATCTGGAGCCGCCCAAGGCGCACGTCTACGTGATTGACGCGCACGCCGCTAAGCCTGCCACGGGCGCGCTGCTGACGAACATCCTGGAACGCTATCCAGAATCGCGACTCATCGTGGTTGGCGAAAATCATGCGGAAAACAATAGTTTTTCGCTGCTGCGGTTGGGCGTTAAGGGGCTGCTTACTTACATGGAAGCGCGCGAGCAATTGATCCGCGCGCTGCCTCTGGTAGCCAACGGTGGGTTCTGGGTGCCGCGTCAGCTTCTTTCCGGTTTTGTGGATTCCATCCTCACCAGCCAGGGACGCAGGCTGAAGACGGATTCCGTTACCAACCTGAGCCGCCGCGAGCAAGAAGTGCTGGATTCGCTGCTAGAAAACCTTTCGAACAAAGAAATTGCGAGCAAGCTGAACATCGCAGAACGCACGGTAAAGTTTCACGTGTCGAATCTGCTGAACAAATTCGGCGTGCGCCGCCGGGCGGACCTGATTTTGCTGACCTTCCAGCGCCGACTGTCGCAAGCTTGACTTTCGATCCCGGAAGACAACCCACAGGACGTACTTCTACTCAGAAGCCTGCTTTTCTGAGAAGCATTGTAGGTCAGTCAATGAATGCAACTATCGCAATGCGAAAAAAGTGGCTCGCGGTGTCTGCCACTGTTCTGCTTCTGGTACTCGGATGTGCTGTTGCGCAGGAAAAAGAGAAGTTTCCATACGCGACGGTTGGACCATCCTGTGCCCCCTGGGATGGCCCGGCAACTGAACTCCACTTTTCGACCAATCCGTTGAGATGTGGGCAAAGCGATGTGATTGAGTTGACCATCAGTTTCTGGCGCGACCTGCCGCTTCACGACAACCAGACGTTTTCGCTCGACATGAAATCGGGTTGGGGAGGCGCATCCTATTGTAAGAACGGACAGCAACCGTGCGAGCGGGCAACCTCCGGGAACGTCCATCTAGAGACCTTTTCGCAAAAGCAAGGCGCCAAAGGTACGTACGAACTGACATTTCCCAAACTCGGGCGGGTGAGCGGGGCTTTCCGCGCGGATTGGTGCAGGACAAGCATTCGGTGCGGATAACCGCAGGTCAGAGAGCCACAATCAGCCATTGCGCCATGCGACTGGCCGACTCCCGTCTTTCTTTCCTGGTGTATGCTTAGGGTTTGCTGGTCAACTGGAATTCTCATTCGTACGTCTTGAGGAGCTAATTTGGTGAATGTTCTAGTTACGGGCGCGGCGGGGTATATCGGCAGCATCTGCGCGGAGGTTTTGCTTTCGCGCGGGATGAAGGTGATTGCGCTGGACAGTTTGCTGGAAGGGCACACCGCGGCTGTGCCGCCGGGAGCGACCTTCTGCAACGTGGATTTGGGAAACCGCGAGCAGATCGAAAGCGTTTTTACGCAGCACAAGATTGACGCAGTAATGCACTTCGCGGCTGAAGCCCTGGTGGCCAAGTCGGTAAAGGAGCCGAGCGTCTTTTACGCGACCAACGTGGGCTGCGGCGTCAATCTCCTGGACGCCATGACGCGGCACGGCGTTCGAAAGCTTATTTTCTCCTCGACTGCGGCAACTTACGGCGAGCCCGAAATCGTGCCCATTCCCGAAGACCACCGCAAAGCACCCATCAATCCCTATGGAAAATCCAAGCTGACTTTTGAGGGAATTCTCGCGGATTACAAAGCTTATACTGACCTTCAGTTCGCCACTCTCCGCTACTTCAATGCCGCAGGCGCTTCCAGGGAGCGCGGCGAACATCATCGCGTGGAAACGCACTTGATCCCGCGCGTGCTGGACGCGGCTGCCGGGAATTTGCCCCACGTCGTCGTTTTCGGAACGGACTATCCCACGCCGGACGGCACCTGCGTTCGCGATTACATTCACGTGCTGGATATTGCGGATTCCCACGTGCGCGCGTTGATTGAGATTGACCGCGTGTCGGGCGAAGCATTCAACGTCGGGAACAGCCGGGGCTATTCGATTCTCGAAGTGATTGATGCGGCGGAGCGCATCACGGGCCGCAAAATTCCGCGCAAGCTCGGCCCGCGCCGCCCAGGAGATCCCGCAGTGCTGGTGGCGAGCAAGGAAAAGTTAAAGCGCATGCTGGGCTGGGAAGCATCCCACTCCTCGCTCGAAGAGATTATTCAATCAGCGTGGGAGTGGAAACAGAAGCATCCGCGCGGTTACGAAAACGACGCGCGCGCCTCGGCTTAATCTCCCAGGCGGAAACGGATGATGCACCACAGGGCCTGCACGCCGTCTTTCCAGGTTATTTTTTTGCCTTCTTCGTAGGTGCGCCCGGCATAAGTGATCGGCACTTCGTAGATACGCCAGTTGTGCTTGGCGATTTTCGCGGTGATCTCCGGCTCGAATCCGAAACGGTTTGACTTGATTTCGATTCCCTTCAGAACTTCTCTGCGGAAAACCTTGTAGCACGTCTCCATGTCTGTCAGCTTCAAATTGGTGAAAATATCCGAGAGCAAAGTGAGCATGCGGTTGGCCACGTAGTGCCAAAAGTAGTGCACGCGCTGCGGCCCGCTAAGAAAACGTGAGCCATAAACCACGTCCGCGCGGCCATCAATGATGGGCTCAAGCAAAACCGGATAATCGCGCGGGTCGTATTCGAGGTCGGCATCCTGCACCAGCACAATGTCGCCGGTAGCTTCCGCGAATCCGCGCCGCAACGCCGCGCCTTTACCCTGGTTGGGAGTTTGAAAAAAGAAGCGCAAGTCGCGCAATTCCACGGGCTCGCCGCCGTCTTGAGCTTGGGCCAATTTCTCACTGTTCGCTTGCTTCGCCGCCATGTTCTCCAGGATTTGCCGGGTTCCGTCGGTCGAGCAATCATCCACCACAATCACTTCTTTGCGGATGTCCATATCCAGGACGCGCCTCAAAATCTCCTCGATCGTGCCACGTTCGTTGTAAACCGGAATCACGATGGAGATGGTTGGGTCGTTGAGCGCGGTTGGATTGGTTCGTTTGCGTGCCATGGGTGCAAAAGATTGTAGCGGCGCGACTAGAGGTGAGTAAAGGCGAGCCGTGTAAAGTCCCGGTTAACGGAGGGCTAGCAGCAAGCCCGGCAAGCAGATATTCTTGTACGAGTGCAAGCCAGAAGATCGTGCCGTTAGAATAGGTCGATGACCACCTTTTACATCGAGCAGTTTGGCTGTCGCGCCACGCAGGCGGACGGCGCTGCACTCGAGCGGCAGTTGATCGAGCGCGGCTGCACGTCTGCCCGGAACGCATCTGCCGCCGACATTGTTGTCGTGAACACCTGCACCGTGACGGCTTCCGCCGACGCGCAGGCACGCGACGCCATTCGAAAGCTGCATGCGGCGAATCCCAGTGTGCGCTTCGTCGTCACCGGCTGTTACGCGCAGCGCGCGCCCGAGGAATTGCGCCAGCTTCCTGGGGTAGTTTGGGTTGTCGGCAATTCGCACAAGCCGCAGATCCCTGATTTGGTTGAGACGATCTCGGTTGAAAAGAGGCCAGCGCGCTCGGACGAATTTTTCCCGCTTTCTGTGATTTCCCGGGCATCGCAGCCGGAAACACACCAGTCGGCCGAGCTTCTCATCGGCGACATTTTCGAACAGCAGACTCTGCTTTCGTCTCCCGTCTTCGGCGGCGAAGGGAATCACACGCGGCCCACGCTCAAGATTCAAGATGGCTGCAATTCCCGCTGTTCGTTTTGCGTGATTCCCTTCGTTCGCGGGAAGAGCCGCAGCTTGCCGCCCGAAACTGTAATACGCGAACTGCAGAAGCTCAGCCAGTCAGGCTTTCGTGAAATCGTGTTGAGCGGAATCAATCTCGGCACCTATGGCCGCGACCTCTCTCCGCGTGTCGAATTTGAAGACTTGCTTCGGCGGATTCTGGACGAGACCAATGTCGAGCGCTTGCGCATCAGCTCTATCGAGCCCATGGACGTCACGCGGGACCTCGTCGAACTTTTTGCTTCCACCGAACGCCTCGCGCAGCACTTCCACATGCCTTTGCAATCCGCGTCAGATCGCATCCTCGCCGCCATGCACCGCTGGTACCGCGCCGAGCACTACGCGCGCCGCGTCGAGCTTATCCACGAGCGCCTCTCAAACGCCGCCATCGGCGCCGACGTCATTGCCGGTTTTCCCGGTGAAACAGAAGACGACCACGCGGCCACGCTCGCCTTCATCGAAGCGCGCCCGTTCACCTATCTCCACGTCTTTTCTTATTCGAAGCGCCCTGGCACCAAGGCGGCTTCTCTGCCGAACCACGTTCCAGGCTCCGTCATCAAACGCCGCGCCCGAGAACTCCGGGCTCTCGGCGAACGCAAAGCCGCTGCATTCCGCCAGAAGCAAATGGGGCGGAACCTTCGCGTCCTCACCCTTCATCCCTCCGAAGACTGCGCAAGCACGCGGACTCCCGCGCTTTCGACCAACTACATCCGGTTTCTGGTGGAGGGGGTTTTCCCGGCCAATCAGTGGCTGGATGTGAAGCCTTCGGGCTCCCAGGAGAATTCCCTCCTAGGGCAGGTTTGCGAGTTCGATTTAGCGCCTGCTTCTTTTCAACTGAGCTAAAGAGTTATGGGAAACCGAGGCGCCGCTTACGCTCGGCAACGGCGACTTCCTGGTCGTCAAATAAGGGCTATTTTTTGCGGCTGGGATCGTCCTCAGGCCTAAGGTAATTGAACTGCAATGGCGATGCTCCGTGGACTTGCACCACAACCTCTCCGTCGGCCATCGCGTAGTGGTGCATGTCGGGATCCAGATAAGCGAAGCTGCCGGCAGGGAAGGATCCCATCTTGGCCGCGTCAAAGTTGTCGCCCATGCCGACTTTGAAGGTTCCGGAGAGAACCGTGACGTTTTCACGATGAGGATGCCAGTGGGGAGCAATGCGATATCCGTCTGGCATCTTCAAGCGCACAGTGAAGTCACCCGTGTTCGCTGTGGGATCGCCTTCCAACACCGTGAGTTGCGCACCGGGCGCCACAAACGGCGGCGCTCCACCCCATTGAATGGCATCCGGGGTGAAAGCGTTTTTCGCGTGGTCCGGGTGTGCCGCGCGCACCAAAAACTGGCCAGCAAAACCAGCCACTCCAGCTACTCCGACTGCTATAAACAGCTTTCGTCTCATTTTCCTTGCATCCTTTCTCAGGCATTCTGTCTCCGGGGCCCACTTTCGCCGGAATTCGCGTGAATGATCCCCTGTCGGCGAGGCGCTTGCAATGAGGAGCGGATAATCTTTGTCTATCTTTCTTCTATCGTCGCAAACGATTGAAAACTAGGGGATAATGTACCCAAACCCCCTTGAAACGAGCATTGCCAGCAACGGCTGAAATGGAGCTGGACCTTGGGCGCTATGAGCTTCGCCGGCGCGGACGACGTGTGAAGCTCGAAAAGAAACCAATGGACCTGCTGATTTTCTTGGTCAGCCGGCGCGACCAATTGGTCTCGCGCGAGGACATCGTCGCAAAACTCTGGCGCTCCCACCTCTTCATCGACCCTGAACCCAATATCAACAACATCGTGAGAAAAATCCGGACGGCTCTGGGCGACGATCCCGCCAAACCTCGTTTCCTGGAAACCGTCGTGGGAAAAGGATACCGGTTTATTGGGTCGGTCCGCGTTATTGATGCTCGCCATCCGGATTCACATTTTGCAGAAGGCCCCGAACGCAACGTCCCTTTGGAAAAAGGTCGTGTGTCGAGAGAACGCTCCTCGCTCGCCGTGTTGCCGTTCTTGCGTCTCGGTGGAGCGAGGGACGACAACGGGCTGTGCTTGGGTTTTGCCGACGCTCTTGTTTCGCGCCTCGGAAATCTCCAGGGCCTGGACGTTCTGCCAACCTCCGCGGTGCTGGACATTCCCGCAGACGCGCCGCCTTCCGAACTGGCTTCACGGTTGGGAGTCCGCTTTGTGGTCAGTGGCGCTCTTCAATTGTCAAAGGGCCTATGGCGTCTTTCGATGGAAATGTTTGACGCGCGCCTGAAGGCCCCATGTTTCACAAGGAAACGCGACGTTGACCTGAGGCGCATCTCTGACATGGAAGATGAGCTTGCCCGGCAAATCGCGGCTGCGCTGAATCGGCCCCTGGTTCCCGCGATGACCCAACGCCGCCCGCGATATAGCAAGGACCCGCTCGCGTGTGCGGAGTTCACACAAGGCTATAAACTCAGTTCCTCCGGCGACCCGGCACAGCTCGACCAAGCGGCCCAGCACTTAATCAACGCGGTCACTCGAGATCCCGCATTTTCCCTGGCCCATGCCACCCTTTCTTTTGTGTGTGCGACTCGTCACTTCGAGGTCGACCCTGCCAATGTGTGGCTCGAGAGAGCTGAGTTTCATTGTGCCCGTTCGCTCGAACTGGATCCGGATCTGGCCGAGGGACACCTCGCTCGCGCCTTTCTGCTCTGGGGCCCATCGAAGAATTTTCAGCACCTGGAAGCCATCGCGGAACTCAAGCGAGCCCTCGCGTTGCAAAACAATCTGCCGCACGCCTATAACCGTCTGGGAACAATCCTGGCGCATATCGGATTGCTCGACCATGCTCGCGAAATGTATGAGAGAGGACGGCGTTTCCATCCTCAAAAGGCGGTTAGCCACAGCATTGTTCAGGTTTACGTCTGGAATCGAGAATACGAATTAGCTCGCGAAGAGATTGAGACTTGGCGTGCAGAAAGCCCGCGCAACAAATATCCCGTCTATTTTGCTCCCCAGCCTGCCATGATGACCAGGGACTGGAAAGAAGCAAAAGCTCTACTGGACGAAGCTGTCCGGATTCTTCCCGAAGAACCTATGATCATCAGTCTGCAAGGCGTTTATTACGCATTCACCGGGAAGGAGGCTGCCGCGCTCGAATGCATGGCCGAGGCTTGCTCGATCCCAAAGTCTTTTGGACATTCGCACCACACTTACTATCAGATTGCCTGTATTCTTGGGTTGCTCGGGAGGCGTCAAGCTGCTTTCGAGTGGCTGGAGCGCAGCGTCAGCACTGGGTTCGCGTGTTGGCCATTCTTTTTGAAGGATCCCTGTCTGCAAAATCTGCGCGAGCTTCCTGAGTTTGAGGTTTTGATAAGCTCCCTGCAAGCCAGGTACCCTGACCATCTCGGATTGCTTTAATCGTCCTTTCTTATGTTGTCCGGGCGATTTCCCTCCGCGCCCCATCAGCTCTCGAAGATAACTTGGGCAAGCGCCTGCTGCTCGGTGTGCGTGATGCTCAAGGCGATATGTTTTACGCCGAGTTGTTTGGCGATTTTTTCTGCTTCACCAGCCAGTTTTAGTGTCGGCCGTCCGCTCTTTTCGCGCCCTACTTCCAGGTCCACCCAGCGCACGCCGCGTCGCCAGCCCGTTCCCAGCGCCTTCATCCCCGCTTCTTTCGCCGCGAAGCGTCCTGCATAACGCTCATACTTGTTTTTGAACTGCTCGCAATAGTCTCGCTCCTTTTGCGTGTAGAGCCGCCGCAGAAACGTTTCCCCGTAGCGCTCAATCGCCTTCTGGATGCGGTCCACTTCGGCAATGTCCACGCCCATCCCAACGATCAAGAATCCTCCAGCGCCTGCGTTCGGCCCCGCTCAATCCCGGTTCAACCCATTTCAACCATGTTCGGCCGCTCCGATTATACTGTTACTGTCGCAATGCCTACGAACAGCTTGAAAACGAGCCGCCGTGTTCGCCGAAAACGAGCGAAGGGCGCTCCTTCCTCTAGGGAATGGACTGAAATTAAGGCCGGCGATTTGAGAATTCTTCAGGCAACTGCGCTGGCTAAAATCCCCTGGCTGGTGCACGGATTCAGCACGAGGCCCGGCGGCCTGAGCGATCTCGGTGGCGAGAAGGTCCTGAATCTTGGTTTCGCGGAGTGGGACACGAAGGAAAACGTTCTCGAAAACCGCCTTCGCTTCCAATCTGCTCTTGGCACAAGCAACTTCGCCCTCATTGCGCTGAAACAGATTCACTCGGATGTCGTCCATCTCTTCGAAAACTCTCCAGCTGAACCTTGCCGCGGCGACGCCTCCGCTACGAATCGTTCCGGCCTGCTTCTAGCTGTCCAGACCGCCGACTGTGTTCCGATTCTTTTGGTCGATTTCAAAAAACGCGCGGTCGCCGCTATCCACGCTGGTTGGCGCGGCACTCTGCAGCGCATCGTCGCAAAGGCCATCGGCAAAATGCAGATGCAATTCGGTTCCAAGCCAGCGGATTTGCTCGCCGCCATTGGCCCGTCGATTGGCGGCTGCTGCTACGAAGTAGGCACGGAAGTGGCCTCAGAGTTCCGCTCGCAATTCTCGAACGCTTCCGATTGGTTCGACGAATTGCGCACCGGTGACGAGCCCAATCCCTTGCAGTGGCTCAACATGAAGCCGCCCGGTCATCAGCCTTCACCGAAAAACGTTCTGCTGGATCTTCGCAAGGCCAATCGCGCTCAGCTCCTCGACGCGGGCCTGCGTGCGCAGAACATCGCGGTGAGCGATCTCTGTACCGCCTGCCGCCGGGACCTCCTCTTCAGTTACCGCAAAGAAGCCGCTAAGACCGGACGCCTCATGTCCGCCATCGGCATCCGACATCCTTTAGCTATCTGACACGCAAGTCTCTTGACGGTACACGGAATACAGGCACTGACGAGTTATTGATTTGTAGAAGCGCCAGCTGGCCGCAGGCGGCCATCACGTCGCGTCCGCGGGAGTAACGCACAAACGCGGGCACGCCTTTGTCATTCAGAATGCGACGAAACTCTTCAATTCGTTCCGGTGAGGATTCACGATAGGGAAGTTCGCCCGGATTCCACGGAATCAGGTTGACCTTCACACGCTTCAGCGCCGCCAGCAACTTCACCACGCGCCGCGCGTCCTCCGGCGAATCGTTCAGGTCGCCCAGCATCACATATTCAAACGTCAGATGCTCCCACGGCCGCAGCGGATAATTCTTGCAAGCCTCCATCAGCGCGTATAGCGGATACTTCTTGTTGATCGGCATGAGTGCGTCGCGCTGTTCGTCATTCGAGGCATTCAGCGAAATTGCTAGTTTGGGCCGTACCTTCTCCTTGCTCATCCGCTCGATTCCCGGCACAATTCCGCTCGTCGAGAGCGTCACACGCTTCGGTGACAATCCGACTCCTTCGGCGTCCAGCAGGATTCGCAGCGCCGCCATCACCGGCTCGAAATTCAGCAGTGGCTCGCCCTGTCCCATCAACACCACATTCGTTTGGATGGGGTCGGGAGTTTGTGTAGCGCCGGACTTTCCCGGTTTTTGCGTCCCGGCCGCTTTGTCGGAAAGCCCGGCATCTTTTTCTTTGGCTCCGCCACCTGCGTTCCTTCCGCTCTCTTCCAGCGCCACAAAAACCTGCGCCACAATCTCTCCCGCGGTCAAATTGCGAATCAGCCCAAGCTGCGCCGTCAGGCAAAAGTGACAATCCACTGCGCATCCCGCCTGGGTCGAGATGCAAATCGTCTGCCGCCCCTCGCTCGGCATGAACACCGCCTCGACTGAAGCTGGTATCCGCTGACGGTCCGATCTCTTCTGATTCTTCTCTGTGTCCTCTGTGCTCTCCTTCTCTGTACCCTCTTTGTTGATTCCTTTTTCTTCGGTCCCGCCCAGCCCAAACAAATACCGCACCGATCCATCCGCCGATGAAAACCGCTGCTTAACTTCCGGCAGCGTGACTCGCGCTTCCTTCGCCACCCGCTCCCGAAGCGCCGCAGGCAGATTCGTCATCCGTGCAAAATCGAATTTCCTCTCCGCATAAAGCGCGTGATAAATCTGCCCGCCGCGGTAGGCAGGCTCCCCCAGCACCGCGCAGAACGCGCGCAGCTCTTCTTTCGATTTGCCCAGCAGCTCGACCATGTTTCTTACGCGACCCTTATTCACCCCATCATCCCATCCTGTTCACAGGGAACCAAGTTCGCACCGGGCGCGACGCATTGCGCTATAATTCCTTGGCAATCCACGCGAATCCCAAACCAGGGTTGGGAGGCACCGTATGGCGCAATCCGTCGCAACGGAAAAACTCAACATCGAAGACTGGGTCAAGGGCCTCGCTGCCATTCCCGAATCCGAGTTTTCGTTGCAAAACGTGCAGGACTACGTCATTCGCCACGCCGTGCGACCGGAAAGCCTCGAAAAATATTGCTTTTTCTCCAAGGGAAATTACACGCGCAATCTGGTCTTCCGCAACGATCTCTTCGAATGCATGACGCTTTGCTGGGACATCGGCCAGCACAGCCGCATCCACAATCACCGTGGCCAAAATTGCTGGATGTCCGCGCCCATCGGCCGCTTGCGCATCCAGAATTATCGTGTGGATGATCGCGACGCCGCCAAGGGCACCTGCCGCATCGTTCCCACCGAACTCTACGATCTCGACGCCGCTCATCCCACTTACGTCAATCCCATGGAGCCGGTCCACGAAGTGATGAATCTTGCCGAATTCAACCAGCGCGCCGTCAGCATTCACATCTACTCCAGGCCTTTCGATACTTGCGAAGTGTACTATCTCGATAAAGATGCTTATGCTGACGTTCCGCTTTTCTTCACCAGCGAATACGGCAAGCTCAATCCCGACGAAAAGCTCCTTTAGCCGAGGCCTCTTCCACCACGGTCGATTCGGCACAGTCCTCATCCTGCAAATCATTGCAAAAAGGGACTTTAATGGATTGTCATTATCTTTTTCCTTTCTGCCTCACTTGTGCCACAATTCCTGAATGGCGACGGAAGTTCGCGACATTCAGAAGCACGCCTTGCCCAACGGGCTCGTGGTCATCACCGAGACCATGTCGCACGTCCGTTCCGTCTCCGTGGGCGTCTGGGTACGCAACGGCTCCCGCCGCGAAATCCCCGAAGAAAACGGCCTCGCCCACTTCATGGAGCACATGGTCTTCAAGGGTACGGAGCGCCGCTCCGCCGAAGCCATCGCCCGCGAAATGGATTCCGTCGGTGGCATGCTTGATGCTTTCACCTCCAAGGAACAGATCTGCTTTAATGCCAAAGTGCTCGATGAACACCTGCCCATTGCCTTCGACGTTATTGCCGATCTCGTTCTCCGTCCGAAATTCGATTCCGAAGACGTGAAGAAAGAGCGCAAGGTCGTCCTCGAAGAAATCAAAATGGACCTGGACAATCCGGAATACTTGCTCCACGAGATTTTTACGCGCGGCTTCTGGCCTGGGCACCCGCTGGGGCGGCCGATTCTCGGCACGCCGGAAACGGTGAAAAAATTCAATTGCGACGCACTTCGCACCCGCTTCCAGAACTGGTTTGCACCCGATCATCTAGTCGTCACCGCCGCGGGCCACGTCACACACGATCAGGTTCTGGATCTCGTGCAGCGCGAGTTCGGCGCAATGGAACCTGCCGGGCCTTCGGACCGCGAAGGCGCGCCTCAGACGCAGGCGCCCATTCGCCTCGAAACCAAGCGCGACCTTGAGCAGGCCCATCTTTGCATCGGTGTGCCTTCGGTTCCGCTTGCGCATCAGGACCGTTTCGGTTTCGCCGTGCTCAACAATCTGCTCGGCGGCGGCATGTCCTCGCGCCTGTTCCAGAACATTCGCGAAAAGCGCGGGCTTGCCTACGCCGTTTTCAGCGAACTCACTCCGTATTCCGACGCGGGCATGATGACCGTCTACGCCGGAACGGCCACGGACGCCATCGGCCAGGTCATCGACCTCACCATTCAGGAATTTCGTTCGCTGAAGGAAACGCTCGTCACTGAAGAAGAGCTGCGCCGATCGAAGAACCATCTCAAGGGCTCGCTGATGCTCTCGCTCGAGTCCACCAGTTCGCGCATGTCCAATCTTGCGCGCCAGGAACTGTACTTCGGCCGCTTCTTTTCGCTCGACGAAATCCTTGCCGCCATCGAAGCCGTCACTCGCGAAGAGCTCCAGTCGCTCGCTCAGCGCTACTTCCAGACCGACCACATCGCCGTCACCGTCCTCGGCCCCCTCAACGGCTTCACCCTCGACCGCTCCCGCCTATCCTGCTAGCGACTTAGCCTTTTTGGGATCCCCTCGTGGTGTGTTACAGATTTCACTCTAGGCTTTTTTTGTTGCGCATCTTCCGCGCCGTCCTCGAAACCCTTTCAAGCGTGAGCCGCGAAGACGAAGCCGCCCTCACGAGCGCTTCTCAAAGCCGCTGACCGTTTCACGGCTTTATTCAAGCGCAAGGCGATGGAAGGGCGCACTTCTGCTGCCTCACCAAAAGGCGACTTCTTTGCGCCTTGCGGGAAATAACCTGCACACTGCCTGTGCCACTTTTTCCCGAATTACGCCATTTCGCGCTGAAAACAAACCACTTGAAGGTCCCTGGCCGATTGGACCTGCGTGTGCCCCACTATCCGTGGGTTGCTCTGTTTCAAAGGGGGGCACCATGCAGTTGCATCGCTATTTCCGCCATCTTTCAGCCGCGTTTGTCTTAATCCTCTTGGGCAGCTTCTTGTTTGCTCCCCACGCCCTGGCCGACAATATCGCCATTGCCAACGCTACCGTTTGCTCAGGCACTCCCCCTGGAGGAACCATTTGCAGCGACGGCTCCGGCGGTCTGCAGGGTACAGGCGGAGTCCCGTTCAGCCTTACGGGAATTGAAAACGGAAGCATCGTTCTTCAGGTGTCCATCGGCACCCAAACCGCCCCTGTCTACGAGGTCATTAACGATACCGGCTCCACGCTCACTTCCTTCACCTTGCTTTTCAATGGCACCCTGCCCTCCAACCAATTCATTGACTGCCAAACCAACGGAGGCTTCTCCGGCGCTTCGTGCAGCATCACGGGTCCGAGCGGGACCGTTGGCAAGAACGCTCAGTACGGCCCTGGCGGTACGTTCCCCGCGACCATCACCTTTAGCGGGCTGAACGTCGCGCCCGGCGCCACCTTCGACATCGTCTTTTCTTCCTTCGCCAATGGGGCCACGGGAAGCGTCACCGGCGTGCCTGTTCCTGAACCCGGCACCCTGTTCCTTCTTGGTTCTGGTTTGCTTGGGGTTGGTTTCCTTCGCCGCCGCCCGCGCGCATAGATCATTAGCGGCTTCTAGCGCAGTCCATCGCTACTTTGTAACTAGCCCTGCGTTCGCTTATGTAAATCCGCCCCTCGACCGCTCCCGCTTATCCTGTTAACGGGCTCGCCTGCTAGTTGTAGTGGCGGGTCTTTAGACCCGTCTTTCCCGCGCCCGTCATTCCGAGCAAAGCGAGGTACTCTGCCTCATCGAGTGGTTTTCACTCGATGAATCTCTCTTCGCTTTTGTAGCGCTGGCTTCTAGCTGGCATCTCTTCGTAGGGGCACAGCATGCTGTGCCCGTCGGCCTCTCTCCGGCATCGCTTTGTAGGGGCGCAGCACTGCTGCGCCCTCCGCTCCTCGGCCGCTCCCGTTTATCCTGTTAAGGCCTCGCCTGCTAGTTGTAGTGGCGGGTCTTTTAGACCCGTCTTTCCCTCGCTCGTCATAGCCGTTGGCTGATGGCCAGGATGTTTCCCTCGGTGTCCTTGAACCAGGCAGTCTTGGCTCCGCTGGCGGTCACGATGCTGTTTTTCATCGTCATGCCCGCGGGCATGTCGTATTCCTCGAATTTCACGCCTCGCGCCTTCAGCTCAGCTACCTCGGCTTCCATGTCGCGGACCTGCCAAAACGCCTGGCTGGCCTTGGACGTGCCCGCGTTGGGAGTCGCATACAGAAATACCTCCGCGCCTCCGCATTCGTAGACCACGCCTCCCGCGTATTCCTCTTTGGGTTGCAGGCCAATGGTCTCCTCGTAGAATTTTCTGGCGCGGGCAATTTCCGATACGGGGATATAAGCTCGAATTGGCGCATTCTTCAGCATGGATGGCTCCACATGAGTTTACGGCCCACAGCTGAGACTTAGAACCCGTAGCCCCAATTGAATCCAGATTGCTCATTTTCCCAGTGTGATTTTGTTATCGGCTCATTGCAGAAGAACGCCGGCGACGGGGCGCCGAGGAAGCTCGATTCCTGGAAGGGGACGCGGCACGCGCGGGGTGGACCTCGAAGCGGACCCCTTCGGCGCGCTGCAAATAAGCGACGATCTCAAATAGGTTGCGGGCTTGGGGATTGCCCTTTGGCCCTAGCATGCGCATCAGGCTTTTTGCGGAGCGCCGCGTTACATCGCCCAGCTTGCTAAACCCGATCGTCGCGTTGATGAAATCGCGCAAAATGATCTTTCCGGTCTCTACGTCACCGGATAGCAGGTTTTCCACTCCTTCGCGGAGAAGAGCCTTGCGGAACCCGGGATCACGCTTCACGCGCGCCCGAATGGTTTCC